>ERZ1026898.134-NODE-134-length-49109-cov-72.055429_pt1 | contig 49109 bp, 83 predicted proteins | sample MGYA00380178_ERZ1026898 | MGnify/ENA primary metagenome ERZ1026898 (study PRJEB33269, sample SAMEA4719814) | human gut metagenome | biome: human-associated habitat; feature: organic feature; material: feces | place: Cameroon | collected 2013-10 ...
TAAAGACAGTTAAAGAACAGAACACAAAACACAGGAGGTAAAGAAAGATGATGAAAGTTGAAATGTTTAACGGAGCAGAATTAGAGGTTGGAGAAGAAATCAGATTTGCAGACTTATGGCAGACAGAAGACGGAGATGTAGAAGAGCTTCTTGAAAGCGAATGCGTACACGTTGCAAACGGCGAAGATGATGAACCAATCATTGCAGATTTTGAAATCGTATCAGCAGACAAAGAAAACCCAGTTAACACACTTGTAAAAATCACAGACATAAGATAATAGAGGAGAAAAAAGATGATAAAAAGGAGATAGCAATGGAAAAAGCAAAAAGAAACATCATGATAAATAAAGCTGGTGGTACATCCGGCAAGAACACAAAAAACTACCGCATTTCTATCCCGGTAGGGATGATAAAGGCACTTGGAGTTACGGAAGAGGATAGAAGTGTCATTCTGGAAGAAAAAGACGGAGTAATAACAATCAAGAAAGGAGAAAAATAAAATGGCAGTAACAAGAGCATGGAAAGTATATGGAGTAGAGGGACACAGACAGAGAGAAAGCTTCTGCAAATCGACAAAATGCGATTTTTCTGAAAACGGGAAGACAAGAATTATAGAAGTACTTAATTCTGATCAGACAGGAACAAATGAATATTCTATAATTAGGATCACAAGAGATACGGCAGAGGAATGCCAAGAAGAGCTTGACGGACAGCTCTCTGACGGGGTGTTTGAGAATTCAAGAACTGGATGGATTGAAGAAATATAAAAAAACAGCACTGGAATGAATAATGTATTCCAGTGCTGTTTTTAAAGCTGATGTCCGAATAGTACCATACTTTTACATCATTCTCAGACATTACTTTCCAATAATTGGAATACCAAAAATATTAAAAAAATCAATAAAAACTATTGACTAGTGGACACCACTATGCTATAATAAAGACAGTTAAAGAACAGAACACAAAACACAGGAGGTAAAGAAAGATGATGAATGTAGAAAAAATCTTAAAAACAATTAAAGAAAATAATTATAACGTGGTAGCCATTCGTCATTGTTGCCAAGATGAAAAGTACAACGTTGGTGATATTTGCAGAAACAGCTTTGAGTGGAATGAAGAATATGAATGCAGTTCGTATGATACAGAGGAACCAGAAGAAATGGACGGCACATGCGGATATGCAATATTTGAACTGGTAGATGCTGATGACACAGAAGAAGCAAAAGAGATAATTGAAAGAGCTATTGAAGAATCATCTATCTATGATGGGAATAACATTGTAATAATCGGTGGGGATTCTTACTCTTATGGAAATGACGAAAACGAAGTAATTGTTGAAGAAGCAGAAGTAATTGCAGTTGCATAAAGGAGAAGAAATGAGCGAATGGAATGAAATTTTAAAACAATATGAAAAACTTGGAGTGGAAAATGTTCTTCCAATTGCGCATATCAGAAAAAGACCAGATGTCAGAATTTTGATAGATATATATTAATATCAAAAAGATAAAAAGTCAATATAGAGAAAAGAAAAGAGATAAAGAAATGAACATAGAGCAACCAAACATTGAAAAAATGTGCATTTTATGGTAAAATATAAGTATCGAAACAGCAATAAAATTAAATAACGGGGACAATGAAATAGCACTTCTGACGGTAAGATGTAATTATCGTGGGAGGTGCTATTTTTATGTATAAAGAAAATATGAATTATGAGAATCAGCAACGAATGATATTTGACACGGTAAATGAGTTTGGGATACCAGAAATACAACCTACAAAGTATGAAGCGTGTGAGTTTATCGGATTCAACCAAGCTAAGACATGCAAGGACAGAACCGGGAAAGGCGTGCATTTCTTCTTGGATGACTACCAATTTCAAAGATTGTGGAACAGACCGGATGCTTACATCAACATGCTTTCACAGTTCAGATTTGTCATGTCACCGGATTTCAGTACCTATACTGATTTCCCAAAAGCATTACAAATTTACAACCATTTTCGCAAACACTGGGTAGGAGCATATATGCAGTTGTACGGTATTGATGTGATACCTACAATCAGTTGGAGTGACAGAGAATCATTTGAGTGGTGCTTCGACGGTGAGCCGGTAGGCGGTGTGGTTGCAGTATCAAGTGTCGGAGTAATGAACAGCAAGGAACGGAAAGCGCTGTTCGTAGACGGATATAACGAGATGCTGAAAAGATTGGAACCAGAGACGGTGCTGTTTTATGGACAGGTGCCGGAAGAGTGCACAGGGAATATTGTAAAAATCAAGTCGTTTGGAGAAGAACTGACGGAAAGGAAGAAAAATGGGAGGTAGAGGAAGTACTAGCTCGGTAGGGGGGCGTGGAGTTGTAGCACTTGATGTCGACATGGGACAGGGACATAGAGTTAATTATGTTGTTAAAAAAGGAAAAGTCTATAAAGATACTGGTGAATCGGTGAACATATCTGCAAATCAGATTGTAAAAAACGCCAAATCATTAGGATACGACGTCAAAACCTACAACCAAAAGCAATACGCTGAGCGTGAAAGAAAAAGAGCAGAGGACAGAAAAGAGACGAATCGTTTTCTTGATGTCATGGATGTGCAGATGGGCGGAAACCGTAGTGACCAGCGAAGAGCAACCAAAAGCAGACGAGGAACAAGGAAAAGGAGATAATCATGGGTGGAAGAGGTAGCACAAGTTCCATAAGTGGCAACCCCGTGACAAGAGGGGGGGCAAGGATATTTTACAATGCATCTAAGAAAAGTGACGCCTTACGTTGGAACGGAACGATTAAGAAAGATGTTAAGTTGGAAAGATCGGCTCAGAGTGGAAAGATAGGATTTATAGATTCGATCAAAGACAAAAAAGAAGCAAAACGTGTAAATGACTACTACGAAGATCGGGTAAATGAAACCAGAAGAAAGATTGCAAAACTCGGAAGTGCAGACGCATTGTATAAGAACCAGAGACTTGCGAAAGAATATAGAAATCTTCTGACTGCAAGCAATAAAGCATATGATAAGATGCGTGAGTTCTACCAGAAGATAGAAAATGGGGATACAAGTGCTATGCATGATGTAAGTCGGACAACAACCACTTATGACCGGGCGAGAAAAAGAAGAATGAAGAATTTTGATGCATGGTTTAATGCCGGGAGGTAGATCACATGGCGAATCTAAATAGCATTGCTAAGAAGTTACAGAAAGCAATACTGCAAAAAGGATTAGTTATAAAGATGGGGACAAGTCAGTTTTATTCCGTAGAGCAAAATAGACTTATCACCATGTACATCCTATCTACCAGAGTATTAGAACGAAAGAAGAATGGGGAATGGAAATTCTATGATTACGATATTCTCCGAACGGCATCACAGATAGAGGTTGTGAATTGTATGAATGATATATGGAGGACGGTAAAAAAATGATTGATGAAAAGACGATAATCCCGGCAGATGTAATACAAGAGAGTAATATTGCTCCGATCATGAGAAGAGCAAACAAACTCAAAGAAGAAAATGCAAAGCTGAAAGAGAAGATGGAATATCTCCGAAAAGAGGTAGAGGACGCAAAGGTTTGCGGAGAACGGGCATTGTGCGAAGTACAAGAGCTTACCGCAAAGAATAAGAGACTTGCAGAAGAGCATAACCGACAGAATGGAACAATACAGGCACTTAACATTGCACTGGATGTCATTACAGACAGATACAGCAACCTTAGAAATAGACTGTGCAGAACAGGTAAAGGCGGTGAATAGTATGAATGGATATATGGAAGAGGGTGGGTAGATGCCGAAAGGGGAAGAACTCACTCTGAAGCGGAAAGCGTTTGCCGATGAATATTTGACTGATCTGAACGGGACAAGAGCTTATAAAGCAGTGTATAAAAACGTAAAAAACGATGCGACAGCAGCAGCAGCAGCTTCGAGATTGTTAAAAAACGTTAAAGTAAAAGCCTATATTGCTGAACGAATGAAAGAGATCCAGACCGAGAAGACGGCCGACCTCGAAGAAGTGATCCGGTTCTTTTCTTCTGTTATGCGCGGAGAAGTGAAAGACCAGTTCGATTTGGACGCTACTATCTCCGACCGCCTGTCTGCCGGACGTGAACTCATGCGTTGGTATGAGAAAGCCGATGGAGAAGAAAAAGATACAGGGGGAATCACGATCATAAATAACATTCCGAAACCGGAGGGCGCAGATGGGGGAAATTAAGCTTACAGATGTGATAGCTCCGGCTTTTTACGGTGTACATTGGGACATCATAGATGGAAAACATACGTATTATGATTTGTCCGGTGGCCGAGGTTCGACTAAATCATCGTTTGTCGGTACAGAGATACCACTTGGAATGATGCAAGACGCAGTAAATGGCATACACTCAAATGCGGTTGTATTCCGAAAAGTTGGGAATACACTAAGAGAATCGGTATTTGAACAAATCGCATGGGGAATAGATGCGCTTGGAGCATCGGACGAATGGACATCAAGCTTAAGTCCTATGCAGTATGTGTATAAGCCGACAGGACAGAAGATAATCTTCCGTGGATTGGATAAGGCAAAAAAGACGAAATCTATAAAGATTAGCAAAGGATATTTTAAGTACTTATGGTTTGAGGAATTGGACGAATTTGCCGGAATGGAAGAGGTACGAATGACACAACAGTCTGTTCTCCGTGGTGGCGAAAAATTCGTTGTTTTTAAATCGTTCAATCCACCGATCAGCAACAGCAACTGGGCGAATAAGTACGTAGCAGAGCCGAGAGCGGACAGCTTAAGGCATAAGAGCGATTATAGATCTGTTCCGGTAGAATGGTTAGGGCAACAATTCATTGATGATGCTGAGTATCTGAAAAAAACCAACCCGAGAGCTTATGAGCATGAATATCTTGGAATCCCTGTAGGACTTGGCACAAATATCTTTGAGCTGTTGGAGATTAGAGAGATTACAGATGAAGAGATAAGTAGGATGCAATCTATCTACCAGGGCGAGGACTGGGGATGGTTCCCGGATCCGAAAGCGTTTTTGCGTGTTGCTTATGCTCCAAATCAACAGAAAGTATACGCACTGGATGAATTGGGCGGTTGCAAAATAAGGAACAGCGAGATGGCACGACAGATAAAAGAAAAGGGATATGATGATTGCGCTATCTACTGTGGAGTGGATGAAGAAGAGAGCATTGTTGACTTTCGAGATGCCGGACTTCCGGCACGTAAAGCAATCGTGACACCGGGTAGCCGGAAGTATACGTTTGAATGGTTGCAATGCCGTACATTGGTAATTGACCCAAGACGGACACCAAGATTGTACAAAGAAGTTATAGAGTATGAGCATGAGAGAGATGGCAATGGCGAAGTAATAGCAGATTATCCGGACGGCAACGACCACTGGATTGATGCATTGAGATATGCTACTAGTCCGATATCTATGAGACGTGGACAGAGTGCGTAGGAAAAGGTGAGTAGATGGGAATTATAGACAAGATAAAGGCGGTGTGGGATAAAGTGTTTAAAGAAAACGATGTAAAAAAAATATTCGGGATAGAAACAGGGCGGTCATCTTATATGGACACTGCCCTGTCGAAGTATAAAGACATGCGATCTGGTATTCCGTATTGGTGTACCGGGAGGATAAAGCCGACAAGGTTTTCAAACGTGATTTGCCGTGAGATAGCGAACCTCACACTGTTCAATGCAGATATACAGATTACAGGAAACGATGAACTGCAAAAGAGATTTGATAGCGTAATGAACACCTTGCAGGAGAAACAAGAGGAAAGCTGTTCGACCTGTGGGATGATGGTCAAGAGCAACGGTGATGATGTAGAATTTTTGGATCCGGATTACTTTCTGATTACAGACACCAACACGGATGGGGATGCGTTAGCAGCTATCTTTTTCTCTTACCTTAAGAAAAACGACAAATACTACACAAAAGCTGAGTACCACAGATTTGAAGATGTTGGACTGGAACGTGTATACCATATATCCAGTAAGGCTTTTAAATCTGACAACAAAGATATGATCGGTACAGAGATCACGCTTGACAGGGTAGATGAGTGGAAAGACATTGAGCCGGAAGTGTACGTACATGGGTTAGAATATCCGCTGTTCGTCTACTGGCGAAATCCTTACGCAAATGCGATTGACAAGGAATCTCCACTGACTGTTCCAACATTTTCGGAATGCATTGAGGAATTGAGATGGCTTGACATTGCATTAAACATGATGGGAGATGAAACGGAAGACAGTAGACATATTACTTACGTACCGCAGACAGCTATTGAATACGCAAGCAAATATTCCATCGAATTGCCGAGATTTATCCAAGGTATCGAAATGGGAGCGAACGAAGATAGCATCAAAGAGCACGTTCCGACATTATTAGTAACTGAGCGTGTGGCCGGGATAAACTTCTTGCTATCTGTCATCGGATATAAATGCGGATTCTCAAACGGATATTTCTCTTTCGATCAGAACCAAGGCATACAGACAGCAACACAGGTAGAATCTGACGATAGACGGACACTGCATACCATCCAGGCATTCCGAAACATTTTGGACGGAAAGAACCATGATGGAGTACTGCACAGAATCATTTATATCCTGTATGCGGTCGGCACAGCAAACGGAACTATCCCGGCAACGAACTACCAAACAGCATGCGATTTTGAAGACCTTGTATATAACTTAGAGGATGATCGTGCACGGTGGTGGAACTATGTGGTACAGGGAAAGGTTCCGGCATGGATGTATTTTGTGAAATTCGAGGGAATGACCGAAAGCGAAGCGAAAGCAATGATTGAAGAAGCACAGGAACAGAATAAGCCGGACAGTGGATTGTACGAAGAATAGGAAAGAGGTGAACCAAGAGGTGTAAGGGGACACGTCAATCCGAAAGATAAATGATAATGTCTGTAAAGGAGGACTAAAAAATGGAACAGATTATAAATTACGTAAAGCCAGAACTGGTGGTAGTATCTATCGCACTTTATTTTTTGGGAATGTGGATGAAAAATTCCAAGAGAATCAAAGACAATGATATTCCTATTTTTCTCGGTATAGTTGGAATTATTATTTGCGGTCTATATGTGATTGCGACATGTAACTTGTCTGGAATGCAGAATATTTTTATGGCACTGTTTACGGCTATCGTACAGGGAATTCTTGTAGCCGGACTGAGTACATACGTTAATCAGATTATTAAGCAGATTGGAAAGGAAGAATAAGTATGGCAACAAGTACGATTAATATTATTGTAATCTGCGTCTTTCTGCTTCTGGCGATGAAGATTTCAAACAGAAAGGACAAATAATGCTTACGCCGGAATATCTCTTCCATGTGACTGAGGGTGCGGAAAAGATAACATCGGATATGCACAAGAACATCATGGACATGATCGTTGAGCGCATAATGGTACGTATAGGCCGTGGAGAAAATTATCTACTTACAGCTACGGACAGATGGCAGATACAGGTGTTACAAGAATCTGGATACTTACTGGAAGACATACAAAAAGAGATTGCTGACAAAACAAAAAAACAAGAGAGAGAGCTTAAAAGCGCATTTGAGGAAGCCGGTATAAAAGCTATCGAGAGAGACGATGCGATATATAGGGCGGTAGGACTATCAACTACGCCCTTATTGCAATCTCCGGCATTGCTCAGAATACTTGAAAGAGATTATAACGCTACGTGCGGAGAATGGAGAAACCTTACACGAACAACGGCAGATGAAGCACAGAAGTTGTTTTTGAAAGAGGTTGACACCGCTTACCGCATGGCGTCAAGCGGTGCTGTATCATACACACAAGCCGTCAGAAATGCCGTTGACGGGATGATAAAGCAAGGTGTCAAGGTTTCGTATCCGTCCGGTAGAGAAATGAGCATTGAATCAGCTACAATGATGACTGTCCGCACAGGGATAAGCCAGTGTGCCGGAGCGATCGCACTAAAACGAATGGAAGAATTGGAATGGGATACCATCTTAGTATCTGCACATGTAGGAGCACGAATTGGTGATGGCGGTAACAATCCAACGAACCACTTTGGGTGGCAAGGAAAATTCTATTCCCGGACAGGCAAAGACAAGAGATTCCCGGACTTCCGAACATCGACAGGCTACGGAACGGTGACAGGGTTGTGTGGCGTGAACTGCCGACACTCTTTCGGATCCGGTGACGGCGAAAGCAATCCGTATGCAGATATTAACCTGTCGAGCGAAGACAATATCAAGGCGGAAGAGCGTGCGAAAAAACAACGTCTTATGGAAAGACGTATTCGTAACACCAAGAGAGAGATTCAAAATTTGCAAACTGCCATAGATGCAAGCGGAGATGATAAGCTTAAGTTTAAACTCCAACAAATGTACGACCGCAAATCAGCGGTGCTGAGACGGCAGAATAAGCAGTATCGTGATTTTTGTAAGGATTACGGTCTTAAAGAGTATGCGGAACGTCTACGGGTAGCACAGTGGGATAGGTCACAGGCTGTGAAGTCTGCAAAAGCAGCACAGAGATATATCAATTCAAAGGAAAAGTGAATATGGAACTAATAACACAGATACTTGCTATATGCGGTGCTATATCAGTTATCGGCGGTGCTGTTGCGGTACTTTCCGGGTGGTACAAATCATGGAAAGCACCAAAAGAAAAACAGGACAACCGTATAGAACAGATTGAAAAGCGAATAACGAACATTGAAACATCTATCACAGGGATTAATCAGAAACTTGATAACGATTATAAGAACATAAGGAATACGAGGGATGATATGAATCTATTAATGAGAAGCATGTTTAATTTGATCGAAAACAAAATCACAGGAAATAACATTGAGGGTTTAAAAAAAACTCGGGACGAGCTTGTAAACGCTATGACGGACAAGAAACCAAAGGAATTATGAAAATATACTCTTTTACACGACCAGAACTTGACTATTTTGAGTTAGAATGCAACTTTACATCGGATGAATTGGAACTGTTTCGGCTCCGTGCTAAAGCTGTGCCTTTAGAAAGCTGTGCGGAGCAGATGAATGTGAGCGTGTCGACAGTCAAGAGATTGAGTAGAAGAGTGAATGATAAGATTGAAAGGGTGGTATAAGAATGAACTTCGGAGAAGCCATAAAATGTATGAAAAAGGGAAAGAAAGTTACACGTAATGTATGGAAAGAAAACTTTTTTAATGGGAAAAAACAGTTTATTTTTATTGGAAGAAACAAAGGCTTAACAGCAAAAACATTTCTTCCAATTCCACCAGAAGAAGAACATTTTTCGGACTGCATTATGAGTTATACACGAAAAGGAAGCTTTCAGCCAAACTGGACACCAACACAAGAAGATATGCTTGCTGAGGATTGGGAAATGTATCCGGCAGAGGAAACGGTAGTTGATGAAACGCCGAACATGACGGCAGATGCAATGATTGATCTCAAAAACCGTATAGGTTGGAATATTAAATTTTATTCTACAGGGGAAACAATTATTTCTGAGCACATGGACTATCAAAAGTTATTATCTGGGGCAGAAAGTACATATGTGTTGTCGTTTGCTGTTCCGAAAATGAAATTAAATGAATCAATAAAATTGCCGGATGAATGCCGGAATGTTATTGTTTCAGGAATTTTGTTTCAAGCGTATATTGCTAGGAATGTTGCCGATGATACACTTCGACTTGTAACTAAAAGTGCCTTATCCGAAAAAGAATTTTACACAATCATAGGATTAAAGAGGTGATTACATGATACCTAAGATTTTTAAAATAAGTGGATATCTCATAGACCCGACAGGCAGACTGGAAACACACCACATTAAGGCAAAAATGCTTTACGGTTGTGGATTCCCACTTGTAGGACAGCACATTCATGTACAGAAAGCAGAGATTAAGAAGATGGATAATAGCCATCCTCTTATGAAAGAGAATTGTGATTTGGCAGAATGCGAGAAGTATTTCAACAATGAACCACCAACAGCCAGCAATAGAAGAGTTGAACCTGGACAGGTTTACAGGCACTTCAAAGGCAAGACGGTAAAAGTTCTGTATATCGCACAGGATAGCGAAATGCCTGGACAGTTCAAAGTAATCTATGAATGCTCTAACGGCGTGTGGTGTAGACCTTACGGGATGTTCGTAAGCGAAGTAGACAGGAAGAAATACCCGGATGTGAAGCAGAAGTATAGATTTGAGTTAGTTGAGGAATAATTATGATTTTTAAAGAAGCGTTTGAATTAATGAAACAGGGTGCGAAAGTAAAATTGCCTGGATGGAATGGCTGTAAAGGCTGGAAGAATGCAAGGGGATGCAAGATTGAGCATGATGCTGTGGTTGCTTATGGACTGGAAATTATTTACGAAGATTAGAAATAAACGCAAACGCAAGTCAGATTTATTGATCGTTGAAGATGCGTGTATATATTCTATTCTTATCTGGGTTACCATGTGGTATACCAAAAAAGGCAGTCCTGCAGGACTGCCTAAAATGATTTATTAAATCATTATGCATGTTTCGTTTTCACCCTCGTAATTGTCTTCCACTTCTTCCAGGCTTGAGCAGATCGCTATTGTTTCATGGCTAGGTATTTCAACGACTTCAATTTTCATCTCTGTGCTTTCTAATGTGTCAATAAAATCTGTCTGCACAAATTTGTTTTCGTCTTCGTCATATTCAAATTCATTTTCTTCAATTACATACTCTTCAACCTTGTAGAATGTCATTCCGTGGTAAGAAAATTTGCTAACATCTGTTTTACGTTTTGCAAGTTCCTTTTTCGCTTCCTCCAGTGTATCGAATGTTTTTATATATTCCGGCGAATCGTCAAAAGCCGTGCATCCTTCTTCAATTTCTTTTCTATCTTTATACTTAATTTCTGCCGTTCTTTTTACTAAATCATATTTTCTCATTTTTCTTTCCTCCTTGCTTTCACTGGTGACTTGTAAGCTGTGCTCCTTACAAGTATTATTATATTATATGTGCGTAATATTGTCAATAATTATATGTGCGTTATTTCAGTATTTTTTCAAGCTCATCTAATTTTGAAAGGATAGTGTCCCGGATAAATGCGCTATTGCTTTTATCAAGTCCTAGCTTTTCTATCCTTTCTTTTGTTCCTTTTGGAAATACTATATTAAGCCTATAGTTGTTTTTTTCGTAATTTCTAACAGCCTTTTGGCGTGCTGCTTTCTGTTTTTCTGTATATTCCGTCATTGTCGCACCTCCGCATTGTTTTTCTACATTATATCATTCGTGCGTAATTAAATCAATAAATATGTGCGTAATATTTGTACATTATGTCGATTGTATTTGTGCCTAATATCGTGCATTATATAAACATAGCAACGAGACAACAGAACAACACAAAATATTAAATGATACTTTTTAGAGACTTTAACGAACTGTTAAGGTCTCTTTTTTGTGCGTAAAATGAAATCATAGAGAATAAGAAATATTAATTTACAGGAGGTATGAGTATGAATCCATATATGTCATATACACCGTACATGCCACAGGATGCTTATATGCAAGATCAGATGGCATTACGGCAACGGATAGACAACTTATCACAGGCTCAACAGCAATACAAGGCACAGGCACAGCCGAATGTGAACTGGATACAGGTAGCCGGAATTGACGGGGCAAGGAATCAGATTGTACAGCCGGGAACAACGGCTTGGATGATGGATAACAATGCGCCATACTTTTATGTTAAATCTGTTGACGGTGTGGGAAGTGTTACGTTTAAAGCTTTTGAATTCCATGAGGTACAGGCGAACAATCCACAACCTGTAGTGGAAAACATGGACTCTAAGTACGTAACAAGAGAAGAATTCAACAAATTACTGGACACATTGAAACCTCAGCCGGAAGAACAGAAAGGGGAGCTGACACATGAGTAATCCGTTAATGGGAATGATGGGTGGTATGCCGGGTGGCAACAGTCCATTCGGAATGATTCAAAAAATGATGGGGATGATGCAAAATACGCAGAACCCCGGAGCAATGTTGCAAAATATGGCGCAGAGCAACCCGAACATTAAAAAGGCTATGGATATGTGCCAAGGAAGAAACCCGAAAGATGTATTTATGGAGATGTGCCAGAAAAATGGCATGAATCCAAACGACATTATCAATAAAATAAAGTGATATCCGGACGGGGTGCACACGTCTTGATAAATAAAAGAAAAGGAGAACCAACATGAACGAGGGATTAAACACACTTAGTGCTGCCGATGTAGCAGCAGTCACAAGAAACAACGATGGAAACATGTGGGGTGACGGTGGATGGTTCTGGATCATCATTCTTGCTTTCCTGTTTTGCGGTAACGGATGGGGAAACAACAACGGAGCACAGGACGCTTTTATCTCTGACGAATTTGTGAAAAGAGATATCTTTAACACAAATCAGAATGTGTCTAACACAGCTTGTGAGACACAGAAAGATGTGTTAGAGAACCGCTATACCACACAGCTCGGCTTGCAGAACTTACAGGCTCAGCAGTCTCAGTGTTGCTGTAACACACAGAAAGAAATCTTACAGAGTAGATATGATGCAGCATTACAGGCACAGAACATGCAGGCACAGATGGCGCAGTGTTTAAAGAGATTCTTTAAAGCCATAAGGAATCTGTTTACCAAAAAAGTAAACACAGTAGGCACTTACGCATAGTAATATGCGTTGGCAACCGGGAGAATTGCTGGAAAATCTAAGTTTACTTTTACTTTCGCATTAAAATAATGTATAATTAAAATATCAATAATACTTATGCGGAGGTAAAAATATGTTTTATGTATACGAATGGTTTATAGTTTCAACTGGAGAAATAATATATGTTGGAAAAGGTCATAAGAAAAGATATAAGGTTAGAAAGCACAATCGTCTTTTTGATGAAATGATAAAAAGATTTGAATGTGATAGCCGTATTATCAAAGAATTTGAAGATGAAATGGAAGCTTTTCTTTACGAGGACATCAGAATTACAGAACTGAAAAAGAAAGGTCAATGTGTATGTAATATCAACCGAGGTGGAACCGGCGGTGATACAGAGTGGTGGAACGAAAAAAGAAGAAAAGAATATTCTGAACATAATGTTATGAAATCTAAAAGCCAGAGACAAAGAATGTCTGAAAAAAATCCGATGAAAGACAAAAAAACAGCCATGAAAGTTGGAAAAACAAAGTGGAGAGGTGTAATGGTCGGAGATGAAGAATATGAAAGTCTGGCACAAGCCGCAAAACATTATGGAGTAACTGTTCAAGCCATATCGTATTGGTTAAAAAGAAAGCAGACACCAGATTTAAGACCTTGCTATTATGTTGGAGAAGAAAAACCTATTCCACACAAAATAAAGTATTCATTTTGTAAGCCAGTATATATTGACGGGAAACATTTTGAAAGCGTAAAGAGCGCAGCTGAATATATTAACGTAACGCAAAACTCTTTGATATCCGCACTAAAAAATAATAGACCATGTAAAGGACATAATTGTAAATATGACAATCAGCAGCCTAGTCAGACGAATACCGATAAGAGTAGTTTGAAAGGTTCAGAGACTAACGAGTGAGGACGGAAACCAATAATCTCGACACGAGTACCCGGCTCCTATCCAAATGGTAGGATGAAGATATAGTCCGAACTATCGAGGAAACCGATAGAAATGTAGAATAAAGAGTCTACATGTTAACAAAATGGCTGTGACATTAAAGAAAGCATCCTTGCGGACGGACAGGCTACACGCCAGTTAATCCAGGATAACACTATTCAGAACTTGAGAGACAAGCTCGCTGATCGTGACAGAGATTTGCAGACAGCATACTGGCAGATTTCACAGGTTTCACAGACCAATAACATTATTGATGCGGTGAGACCGACACCAAAACCGGCTTATATGTCTTGCAGTCCATACTTTGCGTATAACGCATTCGGTAATGGTTGCTGTGCAAGTGGGAATGTGATGTAAGTGAACGATATATCACTACTTGACTTTCTGACAGTGTACGGAGTTGCTTTGCAGATAGCGAATTTTAACAGCGATCTATCACAGGCGAGTAATTCTGACATCGAAAAACACTTGCATGAGCAAGACAGTAAGTACTTTTTGAAAATAATTGAAAACCAAAACAAAATCATAAGCATGTTGGAAGAATCCATATCTACGAAAAAGTAGTCTTGCGAAGATCAAAGAGAGTAGGCATGCGCTTGCTCTCTTTTTTAAGAAAGGAGAAAAAATATGTTAAATTCTATTGCTAAAAATGCTCAGACAGTAGCAACAAATCAGAATGTATTATTTACAGAAACAAGAGTGAAAAGCCGTAGATGTGCTTGTAACACAGGGTGGCTTGCACATGACAACGGCAGTGGGCTTTTTGAAATCACAAACCGTGGGAATCTGCCGATGGCGGTCGAAGTCGAGTTTAACGGAAACGTTACGGCATCTGCAATAGGCGCAGTAGCGTTATCTATCAAGCAGAACGGCGAACCGATTTCCGGTACAGAAATGGACTATACAGTAGCAACAGCAAATGTGTATCAGAATGTCGGTGCAACTACATTGATTGCAGTTCCGGCCGGAAGTAGCGTCACTATATCGGTTGGAAACGTTGGCACCGTTGACACATTGGTTAAGGATGCGAATATCATCATTAAAAAGCTCTCATAGAAAAGGGGTGAGTTTCTATGATTGATTTTAAAAGCAACCTAGATGTCAAAACTCCGAAAGAAATCTTTGCCGAAATCAACGAACGGTTTATCGGAGCTGTTATGATGCACGGACAGTTTGCGGACTACTTCGATTTCCTTGGCTTAAAAGGCTTTAAGCGGATGCATGAGTACCAGCACATTTCGGAAAGCTTGGAACGTAGGAAAGTGTGCCGATATTTTATAAACCATCACAATCAGCTTATTGATGATGTATTTGATGGAAAAGTGAATGTTATCCCGGATGCGTGGAGAACGGCCAAACGGTTAAGCGTTGGGAAAAGCACAAAGCAGAAAGCCGTAGAAGATGGCTTTGTCGAGTATCACAATTGGGAATCCGAAACAAAGGAAGTGTACGAACAGTACGCACACACGCTAAGAGAAAACGGCCATGTGGCTGATGCTATGTTCGTGGAATGTTTGGTAGAGGATGTAAGCGAAGAATTAAAAACTGTAGAATGTATGATTAACGACCTCATATCTACCGGATACGACATGGTATACATCACAGAAATTCAATCGGAGATTCACGACAAATACAAAAAGAAAATGAAAGGAATCGAGGTGTAATAAATGAGCGAGATCAAAAAGATTTTGGAAGAACAGCTTGAACGTGAGAAAGCATCTGCAAAGAAAGACTTAAATATGTCTAACTTACAGGCAATGTACATGATTACATCTACATTGTGTAATATGAAATCTTTGGAATGCGAAAGCGTACCGGGGATGATTGCGGATGCATCGGAAAACCTTATCAAGAAGTACAGTAACGGAAAGTACGACAAAAACATTGATTCACTATATGACCAGTACATTATGGCGAAAGAGATGTATCAACAGAACGGAGATCAGGCACATAAAGACAAACTGATGGAAAGCGTTGGAAGACTCATGGTAGAGGTATACGATATGCTTTCTTCTATGGTGATGGACTCAGATTTTGCTGACGAAAGAAAAGAAATTCAGAGACAAATTAAGAAGCTTGCAGAGATGTAAAAGGTTTTAAATAACACCTAATGACTACTGATAAACTCTATCACGGGGGACAAGTTTATGCCCTCTACATTATACAATAAACATGGTGAATCACATAGGACATTTTCTTTTCTTGATACACCTCCTTTCAATAAAGCCTAATAGCGGAATGCTGATTAAAGGGCAGTCAAACGCCCGTTAGGCTTTCCCCTAAGGTTGCGGACTTAGGGAACCGTCATCTTATGTTACCTCCTAAAAATATAAAATGATAAATTTTCATCCCGCAAAGGATAGTGCACAGTATGGTGCATGGATTCATATCCGGCTATCCTTTTTCTGTATAGAGTTAGTTACGGAACAATATGCAGATTGACCGTCAAATAGCCGTAACAGTGGTTGGAACTGTATAGAGGGAACACTTACACCAACCACTAACGGGATATAGTTCAATGGTAGAACAAAAGTCACAATCCATCATCTCTTTGAAAAAAGACTTATGTCCACGGTTCGATTCCGTGTATCCCGATTACCCCGGCAGAGGTTCATCTGTCTGAATCCCTACCGCAGACGAAGCGGTTAATAAGATACGTTGAGGAGGATATGCAACATGAAAAATATTATTCAGATTATCAAAGATGCTGGTCTTGAAATTACAGACGAGCAGAAAAAGACAATCGAAGATGCAGTGAAAGAGAATTACAAAAGCGTATCTGACTATGAAAAGCAGACACGAAAAGTAGAAACTCTGACACAGGAACGTGACAACTTTAAAACTCAGTATGAAACAGCGAAAGAGACTTTGGACGGGTTTGAGGGAAAAGACTTCGATGCAATCACAAGAGAACGTGATGAGTGGAAGACGAAAGCTGAGAATGCAGAAAAAGAATGGAAAGACAAGCTTGATGCCAGCGAAAAAGAGTACAACCAGAAGATTGAAGAAAGAGACTTCAATGACGTTCTGACAAAGGCTCTTGCGGGCGAGAAATTCAGTTCTGATTTTGCCAAAACAGGAATCATCAACATGATTAAAGACAAGGGTCTGAAACGTGAGGGCGAAAAGATTCTTGGTCTTGATGATTACATGAAAGAACTGAAAGAATCTCAGAAAGACGCTTTCGTAACTGATGGTAAGACACCACCGGTATTCACAACACCTACAGAAAAAGGTGGAAGTGAACCGAAAGCAGAGCCGTTTGTTCCTGGAACTGTTTGGTAAAACCATACTGTTATCCGGCTATTGATAGAGGATAGTCGTTGACCTTAAAGAATTAAAGGAGAACAAAAAATGGCAGAAACAACAAGAATTACATCATTAAACATGCTACTTGACCCAACAGGAAAAATGCTTCTTGCAGAAGAGTACGGAAAGGTCATTGAAAACGTACAGAAGAACACTATTTCTGGAAAAATGAAGAATACCGAACTTTCCGGTGATCCGTCAGCCGGAACCGTAGAAGCGAAAAGATTCGCAAATGCGACATCTAAGAATTACGGAACCGCCAGAGGTGCATCTAAAGGTGATGGAGTAAAAGGAAAGCCGGTTACGATTCCGATTGATGTAGATAAGGAAATTGTAGAAGAGGTTGAACAGAAAGACGTATCTCTTCTCGGAGTAGAGGGACTTATCGCAAAAAGAACAGCAAACCATGCACTTAGAATGATCGCAGAACTCGACACGGAGTTCTTCAAAGTTGCCGGAACAGATGCGACAGAAGTTGATCTGACAGGCATTACAGCTATTGAGGAACAGGCTGAAGCCATGATTCAGCAGTGCGAAACCACCAAGAATGAATATGTGGACGGAGTACCTCGTTCTATGATGAACATGATCTGTACACCAAAATTCTACGGAAAAATCCGCACATATCTTGACAAAGTTACGGTTCCAGGTGTTGGCGTGGCTGACGAAGAGTTCTACGCTTATCATGGCGTAAAAACATTCTCATGCGTTCACATGCCGACAGACGTTGATGTGATTGTGATGGTTGACGGAGCTATCGCACAGCCTGTTAAATCCACACCATACAGTGCTGAGAAGATTCCTCTTTCAGAAGCATATGGCATTGAACTCTTCTACCATTACGGAACAAAATCTGTAATGCCAGACCTTATCTTCAAAAATAAGAAAGGTGAGTAAGCATGAGACAGTTTGAAGACTTGGAAACAGGAAGAATCTTATCAACTGAGCATGAAATGAGTGCTCAGTTGATGGAAAACAATCCACAAAAATATAAAGAAGTCAGTGACGTAAAGCCAAAGACGAGATCGAATCCAAGAAAGTAGGAAAATTAGGTGAAACACTATGGCGTACACAGATTATAAGTTTTATACAAAAAAATTTTTTGGAAAAACAATTCCAGAAAGCGAATTTCGCGAATATGCTGAACGTGCTAGTGACTGCGTAGACAACTACACGATGGATCGCCTTGTTGATGGGCTTCCAGAAAATGAGCGAGCAGAAACAAAAGTTCAAAAAGCTGTATGTGCAGTAGCTGATGAAATGTACAAGATAGAGCAAGCTAAAAAAGCTTCTATGGATGCCATAGGAACCATACAGAGAGAAGATGGGACGGTCGTAAATAAGACCGTCTCTTCTGTTTCTTCTGGAAATGAAAGCATATCTTACGCTAACGGGAACAGCCAGAGCAATCGGTATACCGTAGCAGCTACCAATGTGCAAGAAGAGAAAAAACTGCTTCTCGAAGCAGCGGTTAGCTATCTTTTTAACGTTACCGATGATAACGGAGTGTACTTGCTATATAGAGGGATTTGAACAATGAGAATTATTAAAAGATTATTTTGCAAACACAAAAAGAAAATCCATGTCGGAACGTATCTGGAAGATATCGGAAACGGGATAAAAGAAACAAGGCACATATGGAAGTGTGAAAAATGCGGTAAGAAGTTTTATTAACGAGAGGTGATACCAATGTATGACGAAACCATAACGGTATTTAACAAATACGTGAATCAGAAAGATGAAATATTTTGGTATCCGACCGTAATTAAAGGTGTTCAACTCATTGTTGATAAATCCGCAAACATCGAAAAGACAGGACTTGATACGGCTGACACGGCAACGCTCCATGTTCTGTATCGCATGGTATCCGCTGAAAAAGTAGTATCTGGCAAAAAGTATCTTGAGCCTAAAAAATGGGCGAAACAAATTAACGATACGCTTGTACATACCGTCACATTTGCAAGCGGTGACTTTTTCATTGAGGGCGAACATGATGAAAAGATGATAGCAGACGAAGACTATCAGAGCCGGAGAGACGGTGGCTTTTATGATTATATGAACAAAAATTACGACAATGTATTCTTAATCACCAATGTCGGAACATACACACTTATCCCACATTTTGAGATAGGGGGAAAGTAAATGGCACGTAGCAGAATGTTCCATTTTCCAAACATCTCGATAGTTGAAGCTGACATCAAAGTGAATGTGAATCTTGAACGATTCGAAAAACAATTCCAAGATGCTCAACTTTGGTTAGATGAACAGGTATGGACAGGCACAAAAAAGTATATTCCACAAAGAGACGGGATGTTGATTGATACTACTAGTGTGCAGAATGAATCCTTGAAAGGTAGTGGAAAGGTTTATGCCGGATATGGTCCTTACGCAAGATTTTTGTACATGGGAAAAGTTATGGCAGACCCGGAAACAGGATCATCGTGGGCGAGACCGGGGGCGAAAAAGGTGGTAACAGACCGTGATATACAGTTCTCGAAAGAGCCAAACCCTTTTGCGACAGATCACTGGTACGATTCTGCCAAAGATGAATTTGGTGATACATGGGTAAAAGGAGTGAAGAAACGTGCAGGCGGTGGATAGTAAAAAAACAGTGAAATACGATGTTGACGGATACGACATTGTAACAAATGCACTTAAAGATTTGCTGAATCAGTATCCGGGATTGGAAACCGGAGAAGTGTTTAAATTCTCCACTCTGAAAGAAGATGATGGAATAGCATTCTATCCGGTATCCGGTGCGGTGATTGCACAGGAGAAAAAATCGGTAACAGGCAAGGTGAATCAGCTTTGCAACTACCCATTCTATATCGTGTACAGGACATCCCGTGATTCTCCGAATATGAAAGCGGATATCAAGGAATTTCTTGATAGTGTAGGTAAATGGTTGGAACGACAAACAGTCGTGATTGATGGCGAAAAGCATAGGCTTACATCTTACCCAACACTTACAGAAGAACGAAAAATAGAAGAGATTACAAGAATCACACCATCATACATTGACAAAACTTACGAAAACAATGTGCAAGACTGGGTGATTAGTATGTCTCTCAAATACAGAAATGTATTCATAAGAACTAATTAACCGGACATCAATTGGAGATGTTCGCTGACCGTAAAAAGTTAACGGTAGAAAGGACTATAATATGGGAAATCTTAGCAGAGAAGCACTTGCACATTATCTGGACTATAGTTTCAAACAGGCAGTAGCAAGTGCTACGTGGGAAATCCTTGGTGATGACATTGACGATATGTCGGTTGATCTGAACCCGGATACAGAGACAAAGAAGAACATTCTTGGTCAGACAAAAACAACAGATAATGGATATGAGCCGTCTATGGATGCAGATACATACTATGCAAACCCGGACAAAAAGCTGTATCCGAAGATTAGGGATATTGCAATGAAACGATTAAAAGGAGCGGACTGCAAAACACTTATGTTGGAAGTCCTTGTGGAAGATACAAGTGCAGAAAACCACCTTGCATTTGTCGAAGAGGTTATGGTAAAACCTCAGTCTTATGGTGGAGATACATCTGGCGTAAACATTCCGTTCAAGGTGTCTTCCGATGGAAAGAGGACAGAGGGGTATGTAAGTGCCACTTCGCTCGTTTCTGGAAACCCGGAATTTACAGCCGGAGCAGTTCCGCATAGTCTTTCTACAGGAAAAGAAGTACTGTAACGCTTTATTAACAGGAGGAATAATATGAGCAACAAGTTACCAAAAAAAAGAAACAACAATCAACTTTGTATCTCGGTTGATTCTGGAAAGATTGAAGTACCAATCATAGACAAACACACACATGAAAAACTGGGGCAGTTGGTATTTGCACCAAATGACACAAACATCGTTGAAAGATATGAAGAGGTTGTATCTTTTTGGAAGAATTACAAGATGCCTGAAGAAGACAGCTTAGAAGCTGTAAAGAAAGCAGAAAAAGAAATTTCAGATCAGCTTTCGTATTTGATTAATGCGGATGCGGAAAAAGCTTTCTTTTCTATTCTTGGTCCTTTTTCTCCTATGGATGATGGGAAAATCTTTATGGAACAGGTGCTTGATGGTGTAGCACAGGTTATTGAGAAAACTCTGAATACCAACGTAACAAAGGTACAGCGCCGTGTAAATAAGTACGTGGCCAAGTACCATAACTAATGGATGTCTGGAAACTTCCGAAATCCGTTAACGTAAATGGCAAAGAATATCGAATACGCTCAGATTACAGAGCCGTGTTAGATATTCTTTGCGCTATTAATGATCCCGATATAGTAGCCGGAATGTCAGAGGAAGAAAAAAACTTGGAGATATACACAACGATTCTGGCTATATTCTACGAAGACTTTGATAATCTTCCAATGGAAGACTGGGAAGAAGCTTTAAAGACAGCGAAAGAGTTTATCGACTGCGGATTTAAGGGAGATAAGAAAAAACCGCAACTTATGGATTGGAAAAAAGATGCAAAGATTCTGATCCCGGCCATTAATAAAGTGGCACATGAGGATATTCGTGAGAAAGAGTACTTGCATTGGTGGACGTTTATGGGACTTTTCATGGAGATTGGAGAATCTCTGTTCAGCACTATTACTAACATTCGCGAAAAAGTCTCGAAAGGGAAGAAATTGGATAGTTGGGAAAAAGAATTCTATTCTAGCAACAAAGAACTTGTTGACCTTAAAGCGACACCAGAGCGAAGCGAAGAAGAAAAAGAAGAATTAAGAAGAGTATTCGGGCTCGCAAATAATTAACCGGGTATTATACGGAGATACCCGCTGACCGCAAATATTTAGCGGTAGAAAGGACAATACATGACAGAAGATGGAAGTATTGTTATTAACACAAAAATCAGAACTGATGGCGTAAAGGCGGGCGCACAAGAAATTGAAGCCGGATTGCGAAGAGCAGCAGACAGGGTGGATAATTTGGGAACGTCTGCAAAAAACGCCATCAACAAGCAGATAGATGCTTTTGCAAAACTGAATAATGAATACAGTGCGCAAGAACAAAAGGTAGAATCATTACGCCAAAAGGTAGCATCCTATGCAAATCAGCGCATCCCAACCACGGAATATAAGGAAATATCCGACCAAATTTCAAAAGCAGAAGCAAAACTCAATCAGCTTACGGCATCACAGGAACGTTTTGTAGCAAACGGAGGAAAAAAGAACACTTCGACTTATAAAAAAATGCAGTATGACATAGATGAACTTGCGAACACTATTAAATACGCAAGGTCGGAGCTTATTGATCTGGAAGTTTCTGGAAAAGCCTTTTCGACTGGTGTGAACACTAAAGAAGCACAGGCAGACATGGAAAGACTTGCGAGTGCAGAAAGAAAACTTGCTGATATGCAGAACCGATTAAACACATCGTATTCTGGCATTAAAAGCAAACTTGCAAGTTACGGTACTGGTTTGGTTTCCTTGAAAGAAAAACTTTTTGGAGTGAACAGTGCTAATAACAAAACTGCAAATTCCAATTCAAAACTGAGTAGGTCATTTAAAGACGCTAGTAAATCAGCCGGATCAGCAAGAATGAGTATCGGAAGAATGCTTACGATGTCTGTGTTGTTTAGCAGTGTTTTTCGAATTCTTAGTGCTCTTACACAAGGAATAATAGGTGGATTCAATAATCTTGCTCAATATTCCAAAACCACAAACGCAAATATATCTACTTTGTGGGGAAGCCTTATAAGATTGCAAAATGCATTTGCTACAGCTTTCAGTCCGATTCTGACAGTTGTGACACCGATACTGTCACGATTCATTGACCTTATCAGCACAGCCATAACCTATGTAGGAATGTTTTTCGGATATCTTGCCGGGAATAAAACATACACAAAGGCACTGGCGGTACAAAAAGATTATGCTGCCAGTCTGGACAAGACCGCCAAGTCTACGAAAAAAGCCACAAAAGCAGCGCAAGACTACCTGTCACCATTGGATGAAATTAATCGGTACACAACAAATAAGGATACCGACACAACACCGTCTGGATCCGATGTAAACGGAACACCGATCAGCAAAATGTTTGAAGAGGTTCCAATAGATGCACCGCCGATTTTTGAAAAAATCAAGGATGTACTGGGGCAGATATTCCAACCATTTAAAGAAGCGTGGGAACGTGAGGGCAAGAACACGATTGATGCTGCTAAGTATGCATTATCGGAGCTTGGAGCACTGGCAAAGAGTGTCTGCAGTAGTATGTTGGAAGTCTGGACAAATGGTACAGGCACACAGATACTGTCTACCATGTTACAGATCGCACAGGGACTGCTTACAACGGTCGGGAATATCGCAAGGCAATTAGATATAGCTTGGAATAAAAACGCCGTAGGAACGGCCATTATACAGGCTATAGCAGATGCATTCCAAAAAGTACTTGATATCATCAATCGTCTTGTGTGGGATACGGCTCAGTGGGCGGGATCATTGAACTTTTACCCGTTACTTAATTCGATTAAGAATTTGTTTGAATCTATGTCACCGCTGATAGAAGCTATTGGAAGTTTCTTAGAAAGATTGTATACGAATATTATATTACCGATGCTTACATGGCTGATAGAGAGCGGTCTTCCGGCGCTTATTAATGTACTTTCTGGCTTGTTTGATTTCCTCGGTGAACATCAGTGGATTGTTGATGCCATTGGGACAGCATTAGTTACAGCATTTGCTACATCAAAGATAGTTCCTTTAATTGCAACTATATCAAGTTCAGTTCTTGGATTTGCTGGACACATAGGAACATTAATCGATATTCTAAAAGGCGGTGGTGGATTAATTGGCGTTATCGGTCAAGTAGTTTCTACGTTTGGCATTGTTCCTATTGCAATAGCATCAGCAATAGCAGCAATCATATTAATAGCTACTCACTGGGATCAGCTTAAAGCTGTAATGTCGAAGCTTATGGACTGGATAAAAGGAGTATTTACCACTGACTGGCACGCTCAGTTCGGAGTGTTCGGAGATGTAGTAGAAGTCTTTCTTAACAGTTTTAAAGGGATTTTTAACAGCATCAAACAGATATGCTCTGGGTTTGTCACATTTTTGGAAGGAGTATTTACAGGAAATGTAGATATGGCGCTAAAAGGAATACTAAAAATACTCCGTGGAGCTGCTAATTTAATCTACTCAATCTTTAAAGCACCTGTAAATATGGTTATCACTTTATTTAACGGTTTGAATCAAGCAATCATCAATGCGATTAACGGCTTAATAGATGGACTGAATCATATCAAGGTGCCAGATTGGGTTCCAGGTATCGGTGGTAAAGGAATCAATCTTTCTCATGCGAACTTTACGAGGGTTCCTTACCTTGCACAAGGGGCGGTTATTCCGGCCGGAAATCCGTTCTTGGCGGTTCTTGGTGACCAGACAAAGGGAAACAACTTGGAGATGCCGGAAAATCTGTTAAGAAAAATCGTAAGCGAAGAAAGTGGCAAAGGTACAGGAATGATAAAACTTGTGGTAAATTTGGACAGCAGAACGGTACTTGAACAGCTTATTAATACAGCAAAAGAGATGCAGATGTCCAATGGACAGAATGTATTCGAACTTGGGAGGTAGGTAAAATGGCACAGCAAGTGATTAAGATTAATGGTCGGACTATTCATCAGCCAGACACATTCAAATTCAGCTTTGCCACTACCTCTACAGAGGGAACAGAGCGATTAATGAGTGGCGTTATGTGCAATGAACCGATGTTCACGGTAGAATCTTACGCTTATGAGGGAAGTGACATAAGCATATCAGAAATGGCAAGCCTTTTGCAGATGATTGTAAATCAAAGGCAGGTGCAACTATATTATTTTTCCGTGTATTACGGAAGATGGAGAGAAGCACCGTTTTACGTCACACAGGGAAGTGTAGACATCGGAACGTTAAAAGAGGGAGAAGAAAGGTATAAATCCCTTAGCTTTAACATAATCGGGGTGAATCCATTATGATACATATTAGTAATGAATATAAGAAAGCTATATACGGACGTAGTGACTGGTATCCATCTGCAAGGGTTACTTTCTTGGATGGCACAGTGTTAAATCTCGGAAAATCTGAATTTCTAATATCTGGGAATAACATTGTAGATGGTGCCGGAACACAGAGCTTGCCCCTTGGCAATGTTGTATCCAGAAAAATAACAGTAAAACTGTATAACGCAGATGATAGATATAGAGTTCATAGCTTTCTCGGTGCAAAGATAACATTATATAAGTCGATTAGTACAGATATAGGTGATCTGACTATAAAAAGCGGTACCTATACCGTAATTGACCCGGAAAGCTATGGGGATATCGTAAGCTTTTCTGCCTACGATGATGCGTACAAATTTGACAGAGATTATACCACACACTTAAAGTATCCGCTTAGCTTGAAAGATATCTTAAAAGATTCATGCAGAACGTGTGGCGTACAGATGGATGTTACTTCTTTCCCAGACGATAACATCGTAGTAAAGGAGAAACTTACAAATACCACTCATAGGCAAGTAATTGGATGGATAGCAATGATTGCTGGCGGTAATGCTTGGATGAATGCGGATAACCATTTACAGATTTCACAGTATGATATGTCTCTTTTTGATAATATCGCGGACATTGACGGCGGATGGTTTGACGATCCAAGACAGAATTATGACGGTGGTCAGTTCGAAACAGACATGATATCAGAAAAGTATTCAACTTATGCGGAGATGTCTGGCGGTACATTTTCAGAAGACATTAGTGAGTATTATTACGATGACTTGAATTGGAGTTCAGAAAAATATTCAAGCGGTTCGAGTGTTGACGGCGGGTGGTTTGATGATGGGTTGGAACTTCTTACAGATGATTCTTATGGAATTATGTACAGGTCCGTCGAAAGAAAACAGAAAAACGCATATCAGCTGATTGGAAAAAAAGATAATTTGTTCTTGCTTAAAAATGGAAATGTGCTTGGAGTACATTCCGTAGATGTAGAAGAAGCCAGCGGATACATTCTGACGGATGCTACAAATGTGTATACAAGTGGGGACACCGTAGACGATGGTAGCTTTAATCTGGTTGATAATTTTCATTTTTTAACCCAGTGGAAGACTGGGCTGACAACAGGAGTAGAACCTATAGTTATAACAGGTATTCAAACTACAGAGGATGAAAAAACGTACACATATGGTTCTGAAGGATACATATTGAGTATCGAAAATTCACTGATTGAAGATAAGAGCTTGCTTGTTAATACGGTTGGTGCAAAACTTACGGGCGTATCGTTTATGAATTTCTCCGGTGAGCACCTTTCTTATCCTCTCGCAGACTTTATGGACCTCGCCTACGTTATCGACAGAAATGGGAAAGTAAACAAAACTATTTTGACCGATATTACGTTTAACTTCCTTGGGTTTACTTCGCTGAAATGTTCGGCTGAAAACGCAATTAGAAATAGCAGTAAGTACGTGACATCTGAAACGAAAGCAATACAAAAGACCTCTGCAATGGCTGATAAAAAAATCAGTAAATATGACGAAGCTGTTCAATCTCTTACGGCTTTAATGACACAAGGCATGGGATTTTTCAAGACAGAAGAAGTTCAAGATGATAAATCCATCGTATTTTATCTTCACAACAAAGAAAAACTGGAAGATTCAAACATCATCTGGAAGATGGTCGGGGATGCGTTTGCGGTATCTACAGATGGTGGAAAAACGTGGAATGCCGGACTGGATTCTAATGGAAACGCAGTAGTTAATGTACTCTCTGCCGTAGGTATTAACTGCGATTGGATACATTCTGGAACATTGACACTCGGTGGCTACAACAACCAAAATGGTGTACTTTCGATGCAAGATTCGGCCGGAAATGAAATAGGGAGATGGAATAATCAGGGTGTGTATGCAAAAGGACATTATGTGTCCGAAGATTCTAAAGGCAGAAAAATAGATTTGCATAATGCAAGAATTGATTTTTACTCAGCCGGAGGAGATTATGCAAGTCACATTTCTGGAGAATCAGATGGTATACAAGCGAGAGTTACGCCTGCTGATTACCTAAACGTTGGAAAAGGTTATTCCGAATTTAATGTTTCAGAAAGATTGCAGCTTTTAAGCAAAAATCAGATTGCCATTTCTGCAAAAGAGATGGTGATTAACGGAAATAAAGCAAAAACAGGAACTGCCGTGTTTAGCGACGGAAGTTACTTAAAATTTGTGAATGGCTATTTAGTTGGTGGCAGAACAGCAAGCGGTACAACATTTTAAGGAGACAGGAATATGACAAAAACGGAAAGTGCGGTTCAGTGGGCGATAGGTATCGCGAATGACAATAGGCATGGATACAGTCAAGCGAATCGCTGGGGAAATCCAGATTACGATTGCTCTTCACTCGTCATATCTGCATGGCAACAGGCCGGAGTCCCGGTGAAATCAAATGGTGCTACATACACAGGAAATATGTACAATGTTTTTCGCGCTTGCGGATTCACGGATGTAACGGCAAGTTGCAATAGAGCCACTGGCGCCGGAATGCAAAGAGGAGATGTACTGCTAAATGTTAGATATCACACTGCAATGTACATCGGTGGTGGACAGATGGTGCAAGCATCATCCACAAGAGGACATCCTGAACCCGGGGATCAGACGGGAACAGAAATATGGGTGTGCAGATATTATAATTATTCAAGAGGATGGGATTACGTTTTACGGTATACAAAAGGTGGTTCGGCTGGCGGTGGAGGGACGCCGACACAACCATCTGGTGTATCACTTGTAAGATGGATTCCTGGATAGAAAGGAGAAGATATATGGCAATTCAAATGCGTAGGGGGCAATTAAAAGATTTTGATGCAAACAAGATGCTCCCCGGAGAATTTGCAGTTACTATAGACGAAGCTGTGGAAAATCAAAAAGTTTTTATGTGCTTTTCCGCAGGGACAATAAAAGAACTGGCTACAAAAGAAGATTTTGAAGCTGATTTAAAAAGCATACAACAAGCCATAGAAGATGCGAATAATGCATCGAAAAAGGCACAAGATGCTATAGATAAAGCTAACCAAATTGTGGCCGGGAAAGTCGGAATCGATGATACACAGACCAGTACGTCGACTGTATATTCTTCACATAAAAGTGATGAAATATATGTAAAGAAAACAGATTATGATAATCTTGTGAAAAAAGTAGAGACGCTGGTAGATGATTTGTCTGACGCAATAGTAAGTAGGTGATAAAATGGCAGATGTATATATAGAAGAATTAAATAAAGCAGATAGTCTTTCGGATGACGATACTGTCTTGCTCCACACCAAAAACGAAGATTTGCAACTAACTATCGGAATGCTGAAAACTTTAATGACAGTAGAAAAAGCCATAAAGCTTGCTACTCCGTTTTTGGTATCTATAACAGGAGATGCGACCGGGGATGGAAATACAGATGGTAGTGAGACGCTTACGATTGAATTATCGAACATAAAAGCTTCAAGTTTGAAGAATAGCATTAAAATTAATGGAACGGAATTTGACGGAACAGAGGGAATCACTACAGAACGATGGGGAACAGAAAGAACTGTAACGATTGGTGGATGCGAAAGGAAAGTAAACGGAGAAACAGATGTTAACTTTCCGGCAAATGAAGTTTTCTCCGGATCCGGACAACCTTATGTCCCGACAGCCGGAGGGAATATGACAGGAAACCTAAAAAGGGAAATAAATGAATCAAGTTATAATTTGTTTGAAGCAACTACAGAAAGCGAAGAATCTGGCGTTTCAGTAAAATTAAAAGTTGGTGATATTAATGCCAATATTGTTATCCAAAGTCTTTCACAACCTTATTGGAATAATGGAGTAAATTTAAAAAAATTACTTACAGAAGACGATATCTATGAACTTGAACGAAGAATTTCAGAACTTGAAAGCATGGCCACACAAACATTAGCAGTAGCGAAGGAGGATGATACAAATGGCTAATGAAAATTTAAAAGCGCAGAAAATATACGGAAAATACATAAAAGAACTTCCACAAGTCACAGAAGTGAACGATACGGACGATATTATCATAGAAGATTCTACTCCAATAACAAGCAGAGCAAAGCTAGGAGTTCTGTTTGATTCCATTAAAAAAAGAATTGCATCTACTTGGAGATTTACAGAACTAGACAACCAAACTATCGTGGAATATGCTAGTAAGTTAAATGAAAATATACCGAATATTAAGGCTGGATCCATAATAAAAACAATAGCTGCTAACAATGATTCTGTAGCTGTTTTTACCGATGATGATGTCAATAAAATGTTCGGAACGTCCGGTTCTACAAACGAAAATACCACAGTTGTTTTTTCAGATGCGGATTCTAACGCAACTCAATCAATACACCTTGATGGAACATCGTATCTTAGCAATAAATGGTATGCTACATACTCAAAAGTGTTCTCAGGCTCAACAGCCGTTCGGATTAACTATATTATTGTACGTGCATAATTATTTGCAAACAAATACAGCTACTGTTAATACATGCCCGTTTACATATCCACTACCATACGCCAATATGTTTACGTTTTCTTCGGAATCAACTTGATCCGATATTACATCATTAGTCTGTGTATATGGTTGCTGAGCCTTAGCCAGAAGTGTGAGTTGTGGAAAGCATCCAGAAAACTGCTCACCAACATATGTTTTTATTTAACTCAGAAAAATACGGGAACGATATTTTTCTGAACTTTTTCCATAATCATAGTATCTTTATAGAAAGGAAATTAAGTAATTATGAAAAAAATGAGCGAAGAAACAATTTGCGAAGTAGTCAAAAGTTGTGCCTACGGCTACACGATAGACGAATTGGCAGAACACTACGGCATGGAAAAAGCAGATGCAGAAAAGTTTGTGAAAGATCATGCATCAGAGATTGAGGAAACGAAAGAATATTTAAAACAGGAGGGATATATTGAATAGGGTAGTCGATGTTTCTGAACATAACGGGAACATCGACTGGACAAAAGTAAAAGCATCTGGCATTGTAGGCGCTATCATCAGATGCGGATATGGACAAGATCAGACAGGACAGGATGATAAAAAATGGCTGAGAAATGTATCTGAATGTGAGCGTCTTGGCATCCCTTACGGTGTATATCTGTATTCTTACGCAAAGACTACAGGTGCGGTACGGGGAGAAATCAACCACGCATTAAGACTTCTGAAAGGACATTCCCCAGCATGGCCTGTATATTTTGACAGCGAACAGCCGGGAACACAGGGCGTTGCAAAAGCCAATGCAAAAGCATTTTGTGACGCAATGGTGGCACATGGATATAAAGCCGGAATCTATGCATCTACATCTTGGTACAAGAACTATATCGGTCAGACATGGGGATATTCTCTGTGGATTGCATCTTACGGCTCTAAATCTGCCGGAGTAGACGGAATTGATATGTGGCAGTACACATCGAAAGACTCTATTCCTGGAATACCTGGAAATGTAGATGTAAACTATCTCTATAAGGATTTGGGCGGTATGGTAACTCCGGTACAGAAACCAACTGTAGCACCGGCACCTAAACCGGTAGATGAATCCTGGAAAGGTGACAAGAGATATTATCTTAACAATTCCCGTGTTGGAGAATGGCAGAAAGCCATGAACAAAGGGTTTGATACTAACGCACTGTCTGTTGATGACAAATTCGGTGTCGGCTCACAGAATTTTGCTAAAACGCATATCTTATGGTCCGGCCAGACACACAACTGTATCACGGCTATCAGATGGCTTAGACGTACCCTCAGAGACGTATATGGTTTTACAAAGCTGTCTTACAATGAGGGATGGACAGACTACCTCGGGAAGTGCGTTGAAGTATTCCAGAGGAACAGAGGACTTACACCGGACAGAAAAGTAGGACTTATCACGACCTACTGGCTCTTATCCGGCATCGTGAAATAAAATTAAGAGCAAATATTCTTTACATACAATACCAAAAATCCCCACTGCTGATTACTCGCCAGTAGTGGGGATTTTTTCTTTTTCTATAAAATGATAGATTGGGAGCAGAATTCCGATATATCCTTTTTTGTACATGACATTCATTAGTGATTTCATTCCAATTGCGCTTTCAATAGAACTTTGAATGGAAATTACGTCATTTATCCTGGTCCCATGCATCGGTTTTAATTTTAGAATAACATATTGATTTGTGCATAATGAACCATCTATCATAACCATTAATCCAATTTCACTATATGCATGTATGATTTTATCGGAAACTTCCTTGATTTTTTCATCCGATACAATTTGACTTATGACAGAATCATTCGTAAGATTGTCAAATCGTTTTTCGTTATATTTTACATTTCCACCTGTTACATCGTCTGTATAATTTTGCTCTTTGTCCAGTTCGCAATTTGCAACACACAAAGCAGCGAAAGCAGTAGAAAAATCCTTTATATGTTCATTATCCTGCTTCTCACTTTTGTTAATATGTTCAGATGGAATCTCTATATTATCTATCTTAATTTCTTTTTCTGAAACAGTTTTTCTTTCGACGTCCAATTTGTTTAAGTCTTCGACAAGAGTTTTGTACTCATTTTCAAGAACAGCATTGGCACGATCGGTTAGAGATTTTTCTTTTGCAAGATGATATATACAATTATCAAATTGCAAAGTGTCAGTGTCTTTTTTCTTGTCTTTTTTTATCAAATATGAGAATAGATATGTTAACCCGCCAAAAAATGCTATATTTATTATGAATAAGAATATAGTACCAATTATACCATTTTCTTTCACGTACCTTGTCCAGCTTGCAAAAAGATTAATCGTCTGAAAGAGCGTTAATATTCCAAAGAAGATTTCTGCCAATGCAAACAATGTAATTTTAAATCCAGGAGAATCATGGTGACCAGAAGTTTTCTCTAAATTCTTTTGAAAAGTATAGAGCCTGTTTCGCCTGTCTTTCTTTCTGAGTTCTTTATTACGCTTTTTAGCACGTTTCTTTTGCATTTTCCGATTGTAAGCAGTTCTTGTTACAGCACGCTTTATGTAATGATATTGGCTCGGACGCATTTCAACAGCTCCTTATTATCTTTTTAAGAAGTATATAGTATGCTATGATTATATTCTATTAAGTATTTTTCTTTTCTTTTCTTCGAATTCTTGCTTATTGATTGCTCCACAGTCAAGAAGTTCTTTTAATGCTTTTAGCTGATTTAGATCATTTGCAACTTCTGCGGTAGATTCTGGTTTGTCGCTTATCTTTTTGTTTAGAAAATCCATAAATTCTTTATATCTTTTTTTGTAATCTTTTCCTACAACCGAAAGAAGCAAAGAATTTGGATCATTTTTAACCGTCTTCTTCCATCCTTTGTCCATCCATTTTATTTGCTTGGCCTGTTCTCCCGGAATTATAAATTGTATATATCCAGGCCCCCACCAAACACTTGGTTCCTTGCATGTTATACCGCTAATGTTTTGATAATAGAATTTTCTCCCTTGTTTTCGAGAATCTGTTACATACATAGGAATAATTTCTACATATTCATCACAAGCAACAAGTTTCCCGAAAAAGCTATCTAATTCCAAGACCTTTTTATTCTGCATATAAGTACCTCCGCATACATAGTATGCTATCTTCTTAATACCGCAATCACAACTCCAAACCTTACCCATTGTTCCATGTCTTCAAAACTATTTGGATCAACTTCTATGACATCACCGAAGCCGTTGATCGGGACTAACTTTATCTTACCTCTCTGCACATACCGCCTTATATACGCACGTCCTGTTTCTTTATGTATAATAATCACGGTATCACCGTTTCTTGGCACTCTTTTGGATATGCAGATGATATCACCCTTTACATATACAGGGAGCAAGTGGTTGCTCGTTATCTTTATGCCACAATGTAATGTCTCACCGTACTTTTTTATGTATTCCGGGCAGTATATCCGTTCTTCGTGTGAAGAATCCAATATCATACCGTCAGCCATCTCACCAGTGGGGCATAGAACATCCAACATGTTTTCGGGATCTGTTTCCAACACTTTCATAGAGATTTCATAGTCCATCTTACCAAGAATATACGCACGTTGTCTGTCGGTCAATTGCCTGTACTTTCCCAATACCTCGTATTCCTTAGAAGAATACCCTAAGAGATCAGGGATAGATTTATGAGTTAGTTCCGACAACCTTAGTGCTAAGAAAACGTCAAGATTATTAGTCTTCCGTGAAACAATGTTTTTGTACGTGGACACAGATACACCCAGCATCTTAGAAAAGAGAACTTGCGTAAAATCAAGTTTTTTTCGCTCTTCTTCGATGTTATGTGCAAAGTTATCCAACATTTCTCTTTTCGTTAACATTATGTCACATCCTGTCGAAAAGGCTAATATCTTGGCTATTTTTCACTTTTTTTGTAAGAAAAATACGATATTTTAGCCAACATCTTGACTATGGTTTTGAGTTATAATTTATTTAAGTATTACAATGTATCATTATAAAACAAAAATGGCACTTGTCAAGCCATTGATAGGAGGTAATCTAATGGGAAAGGACGAAATGAACAGCAAGAGCAACAAAACATGGACTGATACTTACGAAAACGAAATCAAGCGGATGATAAAAGGAATCCGTGACCCTCGCTTAATGCGGTACATCTATCTTATTGTAAAAGATGCTATCAGTGAAAACATTGACAGATAACAAACATATGTTCTATAATGTGGGTAATCGCTACTGGAATGACGTGTCGGGATATTGGAGGGATTTATGTGGACGAAAAGAAACAGCAAGAATATTACAAAAAACGGATTCTTGAAGCAGTAACCGCAATGACAAGCGAAAAATATTTAAAACTGGTATTTTATTTTGTCAAAGCGTGCTATAGAGAAGAAAAAGAAAAGGAGACTTAATGTCTCCTTTTCTTTTTTAGTTGCCAGAAACGAAAGTATTGAAAAACTCGCAAAAAACTTTTTTCCTGTCTGTGCTCATGTGATAATAATCAATTATAATTTTCTGAAACTGTTCATCGTCTGCGCCTAATTTTGCTACAATCTCAAGAAATTCTTCTGATGGTTCCTTGAATGATTTATCGTCAATCAAGTCGGATTTTAAAATCTTAAAGTAATCAGCTATTGCCTGTACCTTTCCCATCTTCGGCATTATCTTGCCAGTGCACCAAGTATTAAAAGTTGTTTGGGGGAATCCTAACGCTTCAGCAACTTCCTTTTGTTGCTTTCCACTATTGGAAATGTAGTAGTTTAGGTTCTTTGCGAAGATTTTTCTCTGTTCCTCCTCGGTCATGTCAACACCTCCTCTCTACGTTTATTATAGTATCACAGAATCCTAAAAAAATCAACAAGAATCCTAAAAAATTAAATTATTATATTGACAATACGAAAAAATAGGATTATAATACAGGCATAAGAGAAAGAAAGGAGGAACCTAAATGGTAGAGACTTACAAAGTTCCGAGGATTTCCATAGCAGCATGTAGAGTTAATGCGAAGCTGAAACAAAGAGAATTTGCTGAGAAAGTGGGCGTTTCTCCGGCAACTGTAACTAATTGGGAGTTAGGTAAAACAGAGCCAGATTTAAGTCAGTTAAGAATCATCAGTGAACTTTCTGGTATTCCTATGGACTTTATTTTTGTGGATAGGGAATCCTAAAATATAGGATTTAAAGTATGCGAAACGGAAGGGCTAAGTGGAGATAGCAGGTGAAGAGCCAAGAGGTGAAAGGCTATGGAGCTGAAATGTTAAGCACTGAATGTAACTGAGATGGAAGCGAATGGTAGAGACGTGAAAAGAAATGATATGGCTTTGTGACGCTTAGCACGGATAAGAAAAGTATCAGATCAGCATGAACAGACACGAAAAGATAAGGAATTGAAGAGAGAAGCTCTGAAACGGAATAGCATGGAGCAGCGCAGAGTTGATGTGAGTTGGAATAGCGTAGAAACGGAAGGGCATAGAGGTGATAGGAGATGAAGGGCATAGAGGTGATAGGAGATGAAGGGCATAGAGGTGATAGGAGATGGAAGGGCACAGAACGGAGGGGCGCAGACGAGAAATGGAACAGAGAAGAAAAGCCATGAAATGGAACAGAAATGCTTAGCTCAGCAGAGCAACCAAAACAAATTGAAAAGGAGAAAAAGCATCATGAAAGAATTAAAAGTAAGAATAACGTTCACCGAGGAAGTATTAGGTTCTCAGTGTGCGGATAAGGAGATTCACCGGACTTATATCGCATCAAAGGCACCGGATGCACCATCACGTGAGGATGAAGTAGCAACACTGGGTGTAGATGCAGTAGAAGAGAAATCAATGACGATTTTCCACAAATACGAAGACGGAAAACCGTTCGTATATGACTACCAGATAAAAGGAATGTTCAAAGATTCATGCGGAATGCTCCGCAAGGTTAAAGGTAGTGAATCATCAAAAATCAAAGCGTACAAAAAGGAGATTGACGGTCTTATTTTTGTGAAAGAGCGCAAAATTCCACTGATTTTTGACGGGGATATGGGAACGTGTCAGAGACCGCTTCGGGCAAACACACCACAGGGAGAAAGAATATCCCTTGCATGTTCAGAGACCGTTCCGGTTGGCACAACAATGGAATTTACTGTTCAGTGCATGTTAGACAGTCATGTAAAACTCATAAAAGAATGGCTTGACTACGGAGAATTGAGAGGTTTTTCACAGTGGCGAAACTCCGGCAAAGGACGCTATGTTTGGGACGAACTGGACAAAAACGGGAACATCATTGGCGGTAATAACGTACATAAAAAGGTGAAAAAAACAGGTACGAAAGGCAGTAAAAAAGCTTAAAAATATTTATTTTTCAATGTATTCAAATTATTGAAAAGGTAAATGCGAAAATAGCAGTTGATTTTTGGTCAAATCGCAAGCCACTTAGCAAGCCACAACCCTTGAAAAATAAGGGCAAAACGGCAACTGGTCGCAAGCCAAACGACACTCAGATAACAATCAATTGACAAGCCAAAATTAAAGAAATTTTCAAAAAATCGAAAATTTTGACAAGCCACTTGACAAGCAAATGACAAGCTAAAACCCTTGAAAAATAAGGCAAAACTGCTTGTCAAGTGAAAACGGTTAGCAAGCCACATAACAATCAATTAACAATCAATTCGCAAGCCAGTTGACAACAATAGAAGAATATAAAGAAGAATAAGAATAAAAAGAATATAGATATATGTCAGACACAATCGGTCTGACGATAAAAAGGGCGTAAAAAGTGCCCCGCTGGTACCGACATACCAGACAGGGCGGTGTACCGCTAAAGAACACTTAGCGAATACAGGTTTATTATAACACATTCTCCTGTAATTCGCAAATCTGAGGAACAGGAGGAAAAGCACACATGACAATGGCAACAGAGATCATCCGCAAGTTGAAAAGAAAAGTAATCTTTTGGCGTTGCTTATGGTTAGTCACATTCATTGCAATGCTGGCACTTATGATCTGGTAGGAGGTAGAGAGCATGGAAGACAAGCTTAACTATTACAGGATAGCACTTGTGATAACGCTATACGCATTGGCGGTTATGATAGCCGGATGTGTATAAAAAAAGAGTGCCGATGGATAAAATCCAGTCAAGCACTCAGAAAAACATTCAAGAAAATTATAACACATGAAAGGAGATTTGAACATGGGAGAAGAGAAAAAAGAAAACGATACAAGGGCAATGCTACAGGAGTATATAGAACTTGGTAAAAAACTGAACACGGAAAAAGTGATGGTATCATACGCTTATATGCATGGACAGTTAGAAACTTTAAGGAGATATGTAATGAGCCATGAATACATAGACAGCAAAGATATAATCGCAATGATGGGGTGGGATGAAGATGGAGAGCATTAAAGGCTATGACCATTGGAAGACCATACCGCCGGAGCCGGAACCAGTAACTTACTGTAGCTCATGCGGTGTGCCGATGTATGAGGGTGAATATCTATACACGGTAGACAATGAGAAGCTATGCGAAGATTGCTTGAATGACATGTATAGGAGGATGTTATAAATGGCACTTAAAAGCTACGAGGAATTAGTGAAAGTCGATGTAAGCCAGTATTGCGAAAAACGAGATGGATTCACGTATTTGAACTGGGCGAAATGTATTGAACTGCTGAGACAGAATGGTGCTACCGAGGTGTATTGGGAGCCAATTCCTGATCCGCAAACCGGAAGCAGCCTTAGAAAAACAGACATCGAGTTTAAGGACAAAAACAATAATACAAATCGTTGTTATGAAACACGAATAAAAGTTGTGATTGACGATAAAGAGTATGAGATGCAGACACCAGTAATGAACGGCGCAAATCCAGTAAAGGACAACTCCATGAGCCAACAGAGAGTATGGAACAGCATGTGCAGAGCGTTTGTGAAGTGTGTGGCTATTCATACTGGACTTGGATTTAACTTATGGCTGAAAGAAGAATACAACAAACTGGAAGCACAGATTCCTGGAACTGGAGAGAATCTTGCATCAGAAGCAAAAAAGAAAACGCTTAAAACGCAGTGTACGGCACACGGCATTGATTTAGAAGCTTGGGTATGCGGAAATGGAAAGACGGTGGACACACTTACAGAAACAGAATGTGCAATGATGCTGAATGCGATTAAGAAAAAGTATGGTGATGATTAATGGACTATACAGGGACTTTTGATAGCTTAGCGGTGGATTTTGCAACCAACAAGCAAAAAGCCAGTCTAACGCTAAATGAAGACGCAAGACAGGCATTTGAGAACCTTAGAGGTAAGCAGATTGCAATAACAATTAAGGCATACAAGAAAAAAAGAAGCCTCGATGCAAACTCTTACTTTCATGTACTGGTTGGAAAGATTGCGGATGTGACCGGAAACAGCAAGGTGTACATAAAGAATAAGCTAATAGCGGAATACGGACAGTATGAAACCATTAACGGTGCATTAGTTCCGCTCCCATTGGACGATGATATAGACGCATACAATGTGGAATTTGTTCATCTGCAACCTACATCTAAGACAACCACCAATCAGAAAGGAAAAGTATTCCGGGTGAATCTGGTAATGCGAGGTTCACATACTTACGATACCGATGAAATGTCAAAACTGATTGACGGGACTGTGTACGAAGCAAAAGAACTTGGCATAGAGACTATGACACCGAACCAAATCAGCGAAATGAAAGAAAGATGGGGTGTGAAGATTGGCGAAAAGACTTAAAAGTGTATTCACTGACGATATGGAGCACTGCTACTTTACTGGAAGTCCAAACTGCCACAGACACCACATTTTCTATGGTCCGTACAGAAAAAAATCGGAAGAATACGGATTTGTGATACCGTTAGCACCACATTTACACGAATTTACGCAAGAGAGCGTACACGGGAACCCAAACGGTGGGTTGGACTTAAAACTTAAGCAGATGGCACAGAGATATTTTGAGGAACACTACGGAACAAGAGAAGAGTTCATACAGGTGTTCGGAAAGAACAGGTTGTAACCAAATAAATATAGATTCATGTGGCAAAAAAGGAACTATTAACAGGTTCTAACGCATATCATCTCACCCATTCGATATGCACAGCACAAGATATTGTATCACGGCCGGAGAAGCCACACTCCGGCAGAAAGGAGAAAAGCGTTGGGAAAGAATAGCAGAGAGATAGCAGAAAGCTATTTTATCAGGATATCAGATGGACACAAAAACGCAATGCAACGTCCGGCAGACCCAAACGTAGATAGAGCCTTGAGAAGAATGATAGAGAAAGCAAACTGTGATGGTGATTGCATCGTAAACACAGGGAAAGGGATATTCAGACCGATACCAAGTGATCCAATAGACACCAAGATGTATCACGAATATGTCAACAAAGATTTATCAAGGGCGAGGTCGACGCTTAAAAAAAGAAAATGTATGTCACAGACATTCAAAAGTTGGAAAGATGCGGGGGAATACAATGCATTACATACTAATCATAAAAGGGAAACTGAACAACATGAATGATTATATCCGGGCACTGAATACTAACAGGTATAAAGGTGCGGATATGAAGAAAGATAATGAATCCCGTGTGATACAAGCCATATATGAGAAATTTGGAAGATTGCGAATAACAAGAAAGGTACGGATGCATTACCGATGGTATGAACCGGATAAGAGACGTGACTTGGATAATGTGAGCGCATTTGGGCGAAAGTGTATCCAAGACGCATTAGTAGATACCAAAGTCTTACAGGACGATGGATGGAAAAACATAGTTGGATTCACGGATGAATTCTATGTTGATAAGAAAAATCCGAGAATTGAGGTGGATATTGAAGAGGTGTGAGCGAGAATTACATAAAACTTAGCAGAAAAATACTGGAATGGGACTGGTATCCAGATATAAAGACGTGTCGGTTATTCTTGCACATGTTGTTAAAAGCCAACTGGAAAGATGCAAACTTCAGAGGAGAAGAGATCAAAAGGGGATCATTTGTCTCTTCGATATCCGCTCTTTCGAAAGAAACAGGGTTGTCTGAGAGCGAATTAAGGACAGCACTTTCGCATCTGAGAAAAACAGGTGAGGTTACATGTAAAACCACAAACCGATATACCGTATATACGGTGAATAACTATGCAAAATACCAGACCGAACAGAAGAATGAAAAAAAAGATAAGCCGACCAGACAGGAAGAAAAGCCGGAGGAAGACGATGGATCCGTTGAAGCTGTCATAAAAGCCTGGAACGATTTGGAAAGCTACGGGATAAAACCTGTAAAGAAGATAGAAAAGACTTCCAAGAGATATCAGAATTTGCAAGCAAGATTAGAAAGCAACGGATTGGAAGAAGTGCTACAAGCTGTGGGCAACGTGAAGAAAAGCAAGTACTTACAAGGGAAAGTGAAGAACTGGAAGATAACATTCGACTGGTTTGTATTACCGAACAATTTCACAAAAGTGTCTGAGGGACAATATGAAGACAGCGGACAGGAGAAGAAAGGGTTTAATAATTTCGATGGCCGGAACTATGACATGAATGATTTAGAGAGAAAGCTTATCACATAGGAGGAATAAACATGGCAAAACCGGATGGATGCACTTATCCAAACTGCTTTATCTGCCCTTTGGCGGACTGTAGTTGGGCGAGTGCTAAAGCTGAATTACCTGGAGAAACAAAGAAAAAGCGGAGGATAGTAAGACGTAGCAAAAAGAACGATGTTCGGAGGTGACTTTGTGACAAGACAGGAACAGGCTATTGAGAATTTTAAACGAAAACCACATTATGCGGATCCGTTTGAATACTTAAAGCAGAAGAAACAGGAGGAAAGTAAAAATGAGCAAAAGTAATGTATTGGAATTAGCAAAGAAATTAGTAGCAGCTATCGAGAAAGAAGAACAGAAAAACAAAGTGATGCTGAAAGATATCCCGGTTGGTGGGAAATTTGATACAGGAATCGGAAGATTCATTGTACTGGAACAGAAAGAAGATTGCACTGCAGTTATTACAGAAGACTTATATCGTGAAGATGTGAAATTTGATGGTGCTTGTACGGATTACAAGAAATCATCATTAAGAGAACTGTGTGAGGACGAAATTCTCAATGAGTTTTCTGAAGAATTTGGGAAAGAAAATATTTGTACAAATGAAGCCGGATTAGTAACAGTTGATGGACAGAAAGTATTTGAAAAACTCTTGACAAAAGTAAGACCTCTGACATTTGACGAAGCAAGGGAATACAATGATCTGCTCGTAAACAAAGACCTACCGGATTGGTACTGGACTTGCACACCGTGGAGTACGAAAGAAAGAGGATGGAAGCGTTCCGTAGCGGTTGTTTCTCTGTCCGGTAACGTCGACAACTTTAACTGCTTCAACTGTCGCGGGGTGCGCCCATTTTGTATCTTAAAATCTAATATCTTTGTATCCAAGGTTGAGGAGGAGTAAATCATGATGACGTTAAAAGAATTCGGAGAAAACCTTAAAAATCTTAATGAAGCTTTTGAACAGTTAAGAAAAAAATACCAGAAGCCGGAAATCGGAAAGACAATTGAAGTTGCCGGTATTAACTGGCTGGTGTTGGACAAGCTTGAAAAAGGATATTTTGCAATTTCTGAAGATTTTTACGGAAGAGACAGAGAGTTTGATGATAATTGCAACGACTGGAAAAGCAGTGAGTTGAGAAATGAGCTCAACACAGATCTTCGCAAAAAGATTGAGAATGAGTTGGGAGTGGATTCACTGGTTGAGTTTGAACGCAATTTACTTTCGTTAGATGGTCAGACGGAATATGGAACTTGTAGAGATTATGTTTCACTTATTTCCGTGGATGAATACCGGAAGTATAGAAAGCTCCTGCCAAATACGGGGGAATGGTGGTGGACACTTACACCAGACAGCACGGCTTGTAATGATGATGACACATATATTCGGGTTGTTTCGCCGTCCGGTTACGTCAGCAACTGTATCTACGACTACTGTCGCGGTGTTCGCCCGGTTTGTATCTTTTCCTCTTCGATCTTTGAATCTTGTGAGGAAGATGATAATTAATGGCAGAGAATGATCTGAAAGTAATTCAAAAGGCGAAGGAACTGGCTACTCATACTTTGAAAGTAACCAGTAATGCTAATAGGTATCCAAAGAAATATAGATTTTCGCTTGTTGATAAAATGCAAAATAAGGCAATGAAAATCTTTGAAATGCTTTTCGAAGCGAATAGAACGGATATCAAGAATTATAAAAGAGATCGACTTGAAATGCAGACAAAAGCAATTACATATTGTGATGAATTACTTTTCTACATAGAAATGTCGCATGATCTTGAAATTATCAACATAGATAGCGTAGAGCATTGGCCGAAAATGGTATCTGATGTAAAAACATATGGCTATTGCATGGAGAACTAAAGACCGGCAAAGATAAATACATTTTAGGTTCGTTTCCGTCAAGCGGTTGTTTCGCCGTCCGGTAACATCAACAACAATAACTACAACAACAGTAACGGTGTTCGCCCATTCTGTATTACAGAGAGTAAGAGTAGGCATCAAGCCGAAATCAGGAAAGATACAAAAAGGAAACGGACCTTCCTCATAGAGGTAAATATAAAGGAGTGCCAATGGATAAAGAAATTGTCACGGATTATGGGAATCTGTATCAGGCTTATAAGAAAGCGAAGTCAGGTAAGAAATTTAATAGCAGCACTGCAAGATTTTCTAATGTGGCTTTAGACGGAATAAATATCCTAAAAGAGCAGTTAGAGAATCAGACATCGGCTGTGTAAAAGGCGGTATGGGATATTGGAATAAAATTCGGGTAGATTTCCCGGAAGTATTTGAGCGAAGAGCGAAGCAAGAACGTGAGATAGGGCATAGCTGCATAAATGGCGTATTCCTGGATGAATTAGAACCAAATAGAGGAAACATTAATACAGAGGTCATGGAGGACTGCACGATAGCGTGTCAACTCCTGACTTGGAAAAAATAGTTAATCAGACAGCCGATTATCACTCGGTAGTCGGTTGTCGAGAAGAAATGAAAGGAGAATAGCGATGGGGTGTAAACAGATATGCATTGTAGACCCGAGCATCCATAAATGTTGTCTTGAATGTGAGAAGTACAAAGAATGTAATATTCTGTGTGACGATTTAGACCAACATGAATACATGGAAGAATGCCCAGATTATGTAAAGGAGGATGAAAACAATGAGAATAATTAGTCAAGATAAATGTTATGATATGCCTTATGAACAAACGATGTTAACGAACATAGGAACAAAAATATACGCAGATAACTTAGCAGTCAAAGAATTATGCGTTGCTAAATATTCTACCGAAGAGAAAGCTGAAAAGGCTATGGAAATGTGCAGAAACAGGTATGCATTGTGCAAAACGAGAAACCACGGAATGAACTCACTCACTATGACTATGAGTTTTCTGAGAACAGATGAAATAGAACAACTTTTAGAAACGTTCGCAGAGAAAAATATTTCTATTTGTACGAGAACAAGAAAAACACCAGAAGAAATTAAAGCACAACAGAAAGAATATCAACATAAATACTATATGGAAGTAACAAAGAAAAAACGTGCACAAAAGCGAGTGGAAACAAATAAGAAATAGCAATTTCAAAGGAGAAAAAAATTATGAAAACATGGTGTATTGATTTTGAAAATGAAGAGCCGGGTATATCTGTAGATGCGAATACGAAGGAACAGGCAGTGGAAATTGCGGAAAATCCTTGTAACTGGAAAGACGGAAAGAAGAGAAAAGTATCTTCTGTATATGAATTTTAGAAAGGATGGTTGATAAGATATGAAATTAACATTAAAAGATTTATTAGAATATGTAAAGGAAAATGATTTGGGAGAAAATACAGAAATAAAGATCAATGGTTGTGAACTTAATCATATGTTTATACGGAATGGAAAGGTCTACTTGGATGAAACGGAAGATGGTAATAATGAATAAGAAAGAACGGTTGATGGAAAATGAATACATTAATTAATAGTGCAGAATTAGCAAAAAGAATCGTCGATTGTATCTCAGACGGATATGACGATGAAGAGAATAGAGAAGAGACGGAAGATCTCTTATATGATAGCTTGTCACAATTAAACAATGATAATCCTATAAAAGCAGCTTTAATTAAATTGTGCAAAACGATAGAAGAATATCAGGAGGATTGACAATGACAAGAGAATTATTGGAAGAATATTTAGAGAAAGTATCGGAAAATACTGATTTTACATTTGAGATAACAGAATTTAATGATTCTAAAGTTGAGTTAGAAATGTATGGAGATAATCCGGAGGGAGAAGATTGGTGGGAAAATCTTGATATTGAAAATCCGGAAACGGAAAAAGAATTAATTGGATTACTTTATGCAGAAGTATTAGATTGCTATGAATCTTTCGATGTGGAAGAACACGTATATAATATGTTGGGTGCAAAACGGAATGGTTTTTCCGGTGTGCCTGACGTTGTAGATCTTGTACATAATGAAGAATACAAAGAGAACGCATTAAAAGAATATGCTGATAAATTGATAGAAATGTTTCGTTCTTATGGAAAAGAATTTATAGCCGAATCAAGTAAAACGGATACAAAAGCATACTATAAGGTAGAAACAAGTATGACATACACTACAACAGTATTAGTGCCAGAAGATGAAGTTAGTTCTTTTGAAGAGTCAGAACAGTTAGTAAATAATGCAGTAGAAGACGTTACCATTCATCTGTTGGAAAATACGCCAGAATGCAAAACAAATGCAATTAAGGTTGTTAGGTATACAAAAGAACAGACTAATGATTATCAGATTATTAGAGGAGAGTAATAAGAAATGAAAGGAGAATAGCGATGGGGTGTAAACAGATATGCATTGTAGACCCGAGCATCCATAAATGTTGTCTTGAATGTGAGAAGTACAAAGAATGTAATATTCTGTGTGACGATTTAGACCAACATGAATACATGGAAGAATGCCCAGATTATGTAAAGGAGGATGAAAACAATGAGAATAATTAGTCAAGATAAATGTTATGATATGCCTTATGAACAAACGATGTTAACGAACATAGGAACAAAAATATACGCAGATAACTTAGCAGTCAAAGAATTATGCGTTGCTAAATATTCTACCGAAGAGAAAGCTGAAAAGGCTATGGAAATGTGCAGAAACAGGTATGCATTGTGCAAAACGAGAAACCACGGAATGAACTCACTCACTATGACTATGAGTTTTCTGAGAACAGATGAAATAGAACAACTTTTAGAAACGTTCGCAGAGAAAAATATTTTTCAATTCCCGGCAGATGAAGAGGTGGAATAAATGAGATATACAGAATACCATGCCGGAAAAGCAGTGATTAAAGACAAGAATAAGCTGCCAGAAGCTATGGAGAAGTTAGCGAAAATTGAAGATGCTGAGGACACGAATGTCCTTAGCAAATGGATTCCGTGCAGTGAGAGATTGCCGGAAGAATCGGATTATTACATGGCATGTATATACGATGAAGAAATTGACGATTATGACTACCGAAAGACTTGGTTTGCACATAAGGATGACTACGACATGGATGAATCTGAATGGAGAGAATTGCAATCGTTTGAAAAGGTAATTGCATGGCTACCGTTACCGGAGCCATATAGAGGTGATTGCTAGAAATGATAGAAGAAAAAACAAAGGAGAAGACAGTAAAAAGAAAGAAAAACTACTATTTGGTCAAGAGTGATGTATTAGGATATGCAAGAAGGAAGGGATTGATTAATGGCCGGGGTAAGAGATAAATATCTGAGAGGATCGCACAAAGATGTCTACTACGTAAGCGAAGAAGACGAGAAAAAAACGTTAAAATGGTTTAACATGGCGAGGGATTATGACCAAAAACTTATATTAGAAGCTTGCCAAGCATCGAATAATGATCTGGCAAATGTGCTGTTCGCGTCACTGACATTGGATGTAGGATACGATTATTTGAGTAAAAGATATTGGATACCAATAGCAAGGAAAGACTTCCAGGGATATAGAAGAAAAGCTATCTATATATACTATGACCTTTTGAGAGCGCACGGAAAAGAAGATCTAATTGGGAAAATATTGAATAAAAAGACATAAACACGGGAATATTGCTGAAAAGGAGTGATGCGGATGGTACGAATTTTTGTGAATGGTAAACAGGTGACAAAAGAAGAACTTTCGAATTATGAAATCCATAACAAAGCGGTAAAAAGGATTCTTTCAGAAAAGTTGACAAAAAATAAGTGATATTTTAGAATTGACCTTGATAGAATCTTGGTCAATTCTTTTTTTAATTGAAAGGAGAATTGACATGAAAAAATTAAATGTAGGTTATATGAGAGTGTCTACAGAAGCACAGACCGAAAAGTATGGTCTTGATGTCCAAGAGGACAAGATAAAGGAACTTGCCAAGAAAAGGGGCGTGAAGATAGCCAGATGGTATGTGGACGGAGGATATTCCGGGAGCAATATCCAAAGACCAAACATACAGAAACTTCTGGAGGATGCAGAAGCCGGAGAGATACAGGCGGTATACATCTATAAGCTTGATAGAATGAGCCGTGATGTTGTAGATACTCTTACACTTGTGAGCAAACTCTTGCCGAAATACAATGTAGAGGTGGTATCAGCTACAGAGGATTTACGGAATGAGACACCGATGGATCGTGTAATGTTAGGCGTTAATGCGGTCATGGGGCAGTATGAAAGAGAAGTTATCTATATGCGTACAAGAGCCGGAATGGTGGAACGTGTAAAGCGTGGACTATGGATGGGTGGCGGTACGATACCTTATGGATATAGGTACGACAGGAATGACGGGATATTACATATTATCCCGGAAGAAGCAGAAAAGGTAAAAGCTGTCTTTCAGATGTTCCGGGACGGGTATTCGTGCGATAGGATTCAAAAAATTCTCGGGATGCATTCGGAGAAGTTGGTATCTAACATCATTAGACGAATAGCCTATGTAGGTAAGATACAGTACAAGGGAAAAACATACCAAGGCTTGCACGAACCAATCATAGACGAAAAACTATTCTACGAAGTACAGGAAGAGATAAAAAAGAGGTCTACAAATGCATATGTAAGTAACAAGTATATGCTTACCGGGTTGTGCTACTGTGGAAAGTGCGGAACTAAAATGCGGATGCAGAAGTGGGGAAAGTATACCAAGATAGTATGCTACTCACAATATAAGGACAAGAAGTATATACCACAAGGCCCGGAACCGTGTAAAAACAAAAAGGTGAGGGCAGACATAGTAGAAAAAGAGGTAGAGGATTGCTTTAAACGATTCATCGTTAATGTCGAAGAAAAAGAGAATGAATCTGAAAGCACTCGGAAGATGATAGAAAAAGAGATATCACTAAGCGAAGCAAAGCTGAAACGCTTATACACATTGTATGCAAGCGGTAACTCCGGTACAGATACGCTTTTTGATGTTATACAGACAGAAGAAAAAACACTAAAAAATCTACAGGAAGAACTAAAGGCAGAAGACATCCGGGAGAAAGCCGGACAGCAAGAAAAAATAGAGAAAATAAAAGAGATGTCCAACGTGTGGGATACACTGACGGATTCCGAGAAAAACAAGGTGCTAAAAGAGTGTGTTGAAAAGGTGGTTATCACAGGAGATGACATAGACATACATTTTAGCATATATTAATAGGTACTTTCTCGTGTTCCAACCATCATCCCTATGATTATCGGAGAAATCAGAAGGTACATGAGAGATAATAATTCCATAAGAGTCAGCCGGTCACTCAGAGACACTGCATACAAGGCAATTTATGCTAAGGAAAACTATATGAAGAAGAATCAGAAAGAGCCTACAGTACAGGAAATCGCTGAGGAGATCGGAATATCCAAAGAAGATATTGTATTTGCACTGGATGCAATCCAGGTACCTATGAGCCTTCAGGAACCGGTGTACAATGATGGAGGAGATGCACTCTATGTAATGGATCAGTTAAGTGATCAGACGAATAAAGAAGAAAAGTGGATAGAAGATTTATCATTGGAAGAAGCAATGAAACATCTGGGAGAGAGGGAACGGTATATTATAAAGCTTCGGTTTTTTCAGGGAAAAACACAGATGGAGGTTGCAGATGAAATACAGATATCACAGGCTCAGGTGAGCAGACTTGAAAAGAATGCGTTGAAAACAATGCGCCAGTACCTTATCTAAGGGCTGGCGTATCGCTTTGTGTGTCATGTATATGACAAAAAAGTCTGATAGATTTTTTTAGTATTGCATTTTTGACAGTCTCATACTATGATATTTGCAGGAGGGATTTGTATAATGAAAGCTTGTATATTTGACCTAGATGGAACATTAACAAATACATTGGAATCTATGACATATTCTGTGAATCTGACACTGAAGGAGATGGGGCTCTCCCAGATCACAAAGGATCAGTGCAGAATGTTTGTCGGAAACGGAGCAAGAGTTCTGATCGAAGAATCTCTGAAAGTGTCGGGGGATCCTAAGGCTTCAAGAATTGAAGAAGGAATGAAAATTTACGGACGTATATTTGATCAGAATTGTACATATCATGTAACACTTTACGAGGGGATTCCGGAGATGTTAAAAGCATTGAAAGACAGAGGAATCCATCTGGCAGTCCTTTCGAATAAGCCGGACCGTCAGACGGTAAAGGTTGTAAAAGAAATCTTTGGAGATAACATTTTTGACTATGCACAGGGACAAAAAGACGGCATCCGCAGAAAACCAGAACCGGACGGAGTCTGGTATCTGATGGAGCAGATGCAGGTATCGAAAGAAGAATGTCTGTATATCGGAGATTCGGAAGTCGATGCGGCAACTGGAAAGAATGCAGGCCTTAAGACAATAGGTGTGCTGTGGGGATTCCGGGACAGGAAAACGTTAGAAACTGCGGGAGCAGATCATCTGATCGAAAGACCGGAAGAACTGTTGCAGTTTGTGTAATATTACGATAAGGGAGGTTGAGATGTATGTACGAATATGATGAAGAATGTCTGAAGACCTTTATCCTGAACCAGGGACAGCTGTTTGACGAACCAGTTGCTGAGACTTTAGAAGAGGCTGAGGCTTTTCTGGAGGATTGTATGGCTTCTATCGTAGACAGCATTGAAGAAGTTAAAGAATTCCTGGATCAGGAGGGAATGGATATCAGCGGAATGTCTGATGAAGAGATCGAAGAGGCATCGGAAGTATTTGCACTTCCGGATGGACGTTATCTTATCGTTGAGGGTTAAGATCAGAACAAGAACAAAAGAGAGCAAAAGAAAAAGCCGCGACTACTTTGTAGTTTCGGCTTTTTTTAGTGCGTTTTCAATGGCCTGAACAATCAACTGGGAAGTATAAGGAGTATCGGAAGAATACTGTATATTCTCAAGAGACTGTTTTTTATAGACCTGTTCGGCAATATCTTCAATCGCCGGTTCGATAAAAGGGTACATGGTTGTGATGGAATCATTCAGATTCGTAAAACGGATTGAATTGATATGCGTTTCATCCACTGTGACCTCAACTTCTAAAGCAGTATTATTCAACGTAATATCGGAAGTGTAGATTCCGGGAGTGTAGATCTTCTTATCATTGGATCCGGAATGGTGTCCGGGATGGAACATGAATATCAAAAGCAGGATCAGAACAATGGCTAATACTGCAAAAATAACGGTATAGATGATTTCCTTCATGTGAAGTACAACAATTTTGGTTTTGGAACTCATAGCTGTCTCTTATACACATCTGACGCTGCCGACGACTCCTTACGT
>ERZ1026898.135-NODE-135-length-48548-cov-21.140144_pt1 | contig 48548 bp, 47 predicted proteins | sample MGYA00380178_ERZ1026898 | MGnify/ENA primary metagenome ERZ1026898 (study PRJEB33269, sample SAMEA4719814) | human gut metagenome | biome: human-associated habitat; feature: organic feature; material: feces | place: Cameroon | collected 2013-10 ...
GTCTATATGTCTTTTCTCATCAGTCATGTGCCACCGGCACACTCCTCCTTCAAAAGACATCTATCCTCGAAAATACCGCCAATTCTTTACCAACTTATTATTTAACGCTTACTAAAAGTAAAAGCACCCCAGTGATGATTGAAAACTCGTTGTCGCCCCAGTAGGGGGTGGGTACATACGTTTCAACTCTCGCCGGGACTTTTCAGCCGGGACTTTTCGGACAGCCTGGTGGGGAAGACTGTCTGAAAGTATAATTACCCCCTCCGAGGATTGAAAACTCGTTGTCGCCCCAGTAGGGGTGGGTACATACGTTTCAACTCTCGCCGAGACTTTTCAGACAAGACTTTTCGGTCAGTCTGTGGGGGGAGTGAAGCGGCTTCGGGACAAGGTGGGTAAAACAAAACCGGACGGCTCAAATGCGGGCCATCCGATTTTGTTTTGAAACAATCTACTGAAATACAGACTCTTGCACAAAATGGTGCGGAACTGGATTTCGGCGAAATACAAGAGAACTTCTGTCGGATATTTTAACTTCGTTCGCGGAACTGAATTTCGGCGAAATACATGGTCTAGCACTGAATGATGCAAGGTTGGGTTTCGGTGCTGGTGTTCTGTATCTGGCGGTTGAGATCCTTTATAGCCTTGCACTGAATGATGCAAGATTGGGTTTCAGCGTGATGCCTGTGTGGTCAGACACGGACACTTACACTCTCTGACCGTAGGAACGGTCGGTGGTGTTGACAGTGATCTTGTCGCCCTGATTGATGAACAGAGGAACCATGATCTTGGCTCCGGTCTCAAGGGTGCACTCCTTCAATGCGCTGGTGGAGGCTGTGTTGCCCTTAACAGCTGGTTCTGTGTAGGTTACCTCAAGGGTAACGTAGGTTGGAAGCTCGCAGGTGAGGCACTTCTCCTCTGGTTCAACGACGAACATCATCTCGACGTGCTGGCCTTCCTTCATGAGGTCAGAGTTCTCGACAACGTCGTGGGGCAGGTGGATCTGCTCGTAGGTCTCCTCGTGCATGAAGTTGAATCCGTCCTCGTCAGAATAGAGGAACTGGTAAGGACGTCTCTCGACGTTGATGACATCGATCTTCATACCAGCCGTGAAGGTGTTCTCAAGGATCCTTCCGTTCTCAAGGTTACGAAGCTTTGTCTTTACGAATGCCGGACCTTTTCCTGGCTTGACGTGCTGGAAATAGACTACCTGGCAAGGCTTGCCGTTGTAGCTGATATAAAGGCCGTTCTTAAAATCTGCTGTTGTTGCCATAAAATATGTAATGAATTTGTTAACCGTTAAAAACCGGGCCTCAACTTAAGCAATCTTTCTGATTCAGATTTCAAAAGATTGATGCGCAATCATTTCGACCGCAAAGTTAACTATTTGTGGATATTCCTGCAAATATTCTTTCACCGACGTGCCGCCATCATGGATTGGCCGCCTCGTTTAGTGGCGGCCTGCAGCCGCTTCGACGAGGTTCAGAGACAAGTGATTGCATCCGTCCGCCGTCATCGGCATAAAGGTAGATGACCATGCCGCTTCGACGGGGTTCAGAGACAAGTGATTGCATCCGTCCGCCGTCATCGGCATAAAGGTAGGCGACCATGCCGCTTCGACGAGGTTCAAAGACAAGTGATTGCATCCGTCCGCCGTCATCGGCATAAAGGTAGGCGACCATGCCGCTTCGACGAGGTTCAAAGACAAGTGATTGCATCCGCCACCTGCCTCAGCAGCCAGCCGGGGGTGGAGGTGGCGCCGCAGATGCCGACCTTGTCGCCGTCCGAGAACCAGCCGGGGACTAATTCCGATGGATCGGAAATATGGTAGGTGCGCGGATTCCGGGACTTGCAAAGGTCGAAAAGTACTTTCCCGTTGGAGCTGGAGAGCCCTGACACAAAGATGATTACATCGTGTTGAAGGGCGAATTCGGTCAGTTCTTCGTGCCGGGATGCGACCTGTGAGCAGATGGTGTTGTGAACCGTCAGGCTGGTCGGAGCAGGTACCGCTTCTCTACCGCAAGTCTCAGATCTTAGCGGTTGCTGAACCTGTCGAAGCGCCTGTCCAGACGGTTCGGCAGGCTCACCGTCCGATCGATCGAAGTGCCGAAGCGACTCCGAAAGCACTTTGCAGATCTCGGAATATTCCACCGGACTCTTGGTGGTCTGCGAGAATATCTCCAGCGGCCGGTCTGTCCGGATGGAACCGTCCTCAAGCGCGGAAAGAAGCATCGGCATGTTCTCAATCACGACCGCGTCCCCTCCGACCTGCCCAAGCAGGCCAAGCACCTCGGCGTGCCCGATTTTCCCGAATATGACGATATGTCCTCCGGCTGGCTTGACCCTCTCGTAGGCCTCTCTGATGCTCTTTTGCAGTTTCAATACCACCGGACAGGTGCAGTCTATGACCGTCAAACCAAGTTCGCGGGCCAATGAATATGTCTGTGGCGGCTCGCCGTGCGCCCTTATGAGAAGAGTCTCTGAAGAGGGATCCGGGATATTCATAAGTCCCTCCTTGTCGACTGTGACCAATCCTTTTTCGCCGAGCCTCCGAAGCTCCGCCTCGTTGTGGACTATGTCGCCGAGAGAGTATAACGTCTTGCCGGGAGACTCCTCAAGGAACTTCTCGGCACGACCTATAGCCCTGATCACACCTCCGCAGAAACCGGAATGCTTCTCAATCTCAACCTGGAGATCCATAACCTTACTCAAGGATTCCGAAACGGCCTTGCGCCAAGCCTTGGAACCAGACCAGCTCCTCGTGCAGGTTCATGTCCGAATTGTCCAGCACGAAAGCGTCAGCGGCCCTGGAAAGAGGGGAGACCTCACGGTGCGAGTCAATGTAGTCCCTTTCCCGAAGGTTCTTCATCACGTCCTCCAGTTTCGGTTCCTGCCCCTTGGCCTTCATCTCGTCGAAACGCCTTTGTGCCCTGACCTCATCGCTGGCTGTCATGAATATCTTGACCTCGGCGTCCGGGAACACCGTCGTGCCGATGTCCCTGCCGTCCATCACGATTCTTTTCCTCTGTCCGAAAGCGTGCAGACGCTCATCGACATATTCCCTGACAAACGGGATCGCCGAGATCGGGCTGACGTGGCCGGACACCTCCAGCGTGCGGATCTCCTTTTCTATGCATCTGTCTCCGATGAACGTGCCCTCTGCCTTGAAATCAAGATTCAATTCCGGCAAGGCAGCCTTGAGGGCAGTCTCGTCAATGGCTCCGTCCTTCCCGATAAACCCTTTCTCAAGGGCGTACAGGGTAACTCCACGGTAGAGAGCCCCGGAGTCCAGATAAAGGAATCCGAAGTGTTCCGCTATCAGTCTGGCAAGCGTGCTCTTGCCTGTCGATGAGTAGCCGTCGATGGCTATGATGATGTTAGGTAATTTCATACGGCAAAATTATCAATTTTTATGTAAAGAATAAAGTTATCCTTTTCATTTCCCAAAGAAAGAAATTTGTCCGATATTTGTATTACGGAATATCATTCCTGAACAAGTGATATTCCGTTACCCCGTAGGTGTGGGTTCCGCGGAAACGTGATGTGTGATTTATAGGCAAGAACAAAGACGAATTTCTATGAAGATATTGATTGTTGATGACGAGAGGTCCATCAGGAACTCCCTGAAGGAGATTCTGAGCGACGAGGGCTACGATGTGGATGTGGCCGAGGACGGTGCTACCGCCCTTGCGATGGTGGACAAGGAAAGGTACAATGTGATTTTCTGCGACATCAAGATGCCGGGAATGGACGGGACCGAGGTGCTGGACAAGATGGTCGCCGAGGGCATTGATTCGGCAATCGTGATGATCTCCGGTCACGGAGACATCGAGACCGCAGTGGAGTGCATCAAAAAAGGCGCTTTTGACTTCATCCAGAAGCCGTTGGACCTTAACAGGATCCTGATCACCATCAAGAATGCGTCAGAGAAGGCCACCATTATTTCTGAGAACAAGAGCCTCAAGAAGAAAGTTTACGGTCAGAGGATGATAGGGGAGTCCGAGCCTATCCGGCATGAGCGCGACATCATTGCGAAAGTCGCCCCGACTGACGCCCGTGTGCTGATCGTCGGCCCCAACGGTTCGGGCAAGGAGCTGGTTGCGCGGAGTCTCCACGAGCAGAGCGCCAGAAGCGCGATGCCGTACATCGAGGTGAACTGTGCGGCCATTCCGTCGGAACTGATTGAAAGTGAATTGTTCGGCCACGAGAAAGGCGCTTTCACCTCTGCCATCAAGCAGCACAAGGGTAAGTTCGAGCAGGCTGACGGCGGGACTCTTTTCCTGGACGAGATCGGGGACATGAGCCTTGCCGCTCAGGCCAAGGTGCTGCGTGTGCTGCAGGAGCGCAAGCTCTCCAGGGTCGGCAGTGACAAGGACATAACTGTTGACGTGAGGGTGGTGGCGGCCACGAACAAGAATCTTCAGGATGAGATAGCCAAGGGCAATTTCAGGGAAGACCTGTACCACCGCCTGAGCGTCATCGTCATCAAGGTGCCGTCGCTGGACGAAAGGAAAGATGACATCCCTCTGCTTATTGACTATTTTGTAAATCAGATCAGCACGGAGTCCGGGATGCCGGTGAAAACATTTTCTCCCGAAGCGGTCAGGCTGCTCCAGGAGAAATCGTGGACGGGAAACATCAGGGAGCTCCGCAATGTCGTGGAGCGTCTGATGATCCTTGGCGGCAATCCTGTCAGCGGGCAGGATGTAAAAGATTACGTGAGTCCGATTCAATAGCCTTCTTCAGCGTGACATCCACGTTGAGGTACATCTTGTAGAAGGCGTTCTCACCGAGTTTTGAATAACGTCCGACAAGGGCGCGGAGTTGTGGGAGGAGATATTCAGAAGTCTCTTCCCATTCTTTTTGCGTGCAGGTGATGCCATCCTTCGAGGAGGCATATTCACGGAAAGCGGACGGGATATTCATTCTGTCCAGGAATATTCCAAGCTCGGCGTCATTGTCGATTTCGGAGATGCGGCTCTTGTACCTGTCGAACATCGCCGAAGCGAACCTCATCTGCGTCGCTTTCTTGTTGCAGGCGATGAAGAACTTTGTGGCACGGGTGGTGTCCACAGGCACGAACACGTCCGGGATGATTCCGCCGCCACCATAGACTGTCCTTCCGGCCACGGTCTTGTAGGCGGCCGTGGAGTCAACCTTTATGCTGTCAGCGTCGTACATCTCTCCGTCGGCGTAGCGCTTGTAGATGTCGTACTGATAGTCTTCTGAATATGGTTTCTGGATGCAACGGCCCGATGGCGTGTAGAACCTTGCCACCGTCAGGCGAACTCCGGAGCCATCGCTGAAATAGACTGGTTCCTGCACAAGGCCCTTGCCGAATGATCGCCTTCCGATGATGAGGCCTCTGTCGTTGTCCTGAATGGCCCCTGCGAATATCTCGCTGGACGAAGCCGTCGATTCGTTGATCAGCACTGTCAGGTCAACGTCCTGAAGGATTCCCTTGCCGTCGGCCTTGTAGTCGTCCTTCTTCCGGTGAAGACCCTGCATATAGACGATCTCGTCTCCTTTCTTGAGGAACATATCGCAAAGCAGCAGAGCCTGATCGAAATAGCCTCCTGTGTTGTCGCGCAGGTCGAAGATCAGTTTCTTCATCCCTTTCCCGAGCAGTGTGGCGCTGGTCTGTGAGAACTCCGAGAATGTCGTTCTGGAGAACTTGGAGAGCTTGATGTAGCCGGTGGTGTCGTTGATCATAAACGAAGCGTCCACGCAGTGCATCGGAATCTTCCCTCTGGTAATCTCGAACGGGATCGTCTCGTTGCCTCTGCCGACTGTGACCGTGACCTTGGTTCCGGCTGGGCCCTTCATTCTGCGGACCATACTGTCCTGCGGGAATTTCACTCCGGCGATGTCCTTGTCCCCGACCTTGAGGATCCTGTCACCTTTCTGCAGGCCGACCTTTTCGGACGGGCCTCCGGGGATGACTTCCAGCACGATCGCCGTGTCGTTCGGGACGTTGAACTGGATGCCGATTCCATCGAAATTGCCGGCCAGATCGGTCTCCGCCTCGGTCAGCTCTACAGGTGGCATATAGACTGAATGAGGGTCAAGCTCCGCCAATGCGGCGGTGATGGCAGCGTCCGTGACTTTCCCGACATTGATAGTGTCAACGTAGTTCTTGTCGATCTGGTCAAGGATCAGATTCAGTTTGCGCCAGTCTTGATTCTGAACACGGAGCATATTCCTTTTCTGCGAATATGCATTGTAGGCCAGCACCATAAGCGCCCCCACGATTATTCCGAGCACAGCGATCCAGATGGAAGATATTCGTTTCATCCTAATCTATCTTTTCAACTTTGATTCCAGCCTTGCGGAGCAGGTCAACTCCGTCCGTGAGGCGATATTCATCTTTATAGACGACTCTTTTTATGCCGGCCTGAATGATCAGCTTCGAGCATTCTATGCACGGGGATGCCGTCACGTAGAGGGTCGCACCGAGACTGCTGTTGCCTGACTTCGCGACCTTGGTGATGGCGTTGGCCTCGGCGTGGAGGACGTATGGTTTTGTGGCTCCGTTCTCGTCCTCGCAGACGTTCTCGAATCCGGACGGCGTTCCGTTGTAGCCGTCGGAGATGATCATCCTGTCCTTGACCAGGATCGCTCCGACCTGCCGTCTCTTGCAGTAGGAGTTCCTGGCCCAGATCTCGGCCATCTCAAGGTATCGCTGGTCAAACTTTTCCATTATTTGTTTCTCTGGTAGAGGTATCTCTTGATGCTCTTCTTCGGGGTTCTCTCGAAATCTTCCGGCATAAACTCGATCTTCTTGATCTTGGCGTAGTTAGGGATTTCTCTGTTGATTTCCGGAAGCTGTGATGTCAGAGTCTTCTCCAGATCCTCGCGGTTCATTCCGTCCAGTTCGCCCTGATGGTAGTCAGGGTAAACCAGAGCGGTCAAGCCGCCGTTGTCTTCGATGACAAGCGAGTCAACGACGTAGGCGAACGAGTTGATCACAGACTCAAGCTCCTCAGGGTAGATGTTCTGGCCGTTCGGTCCGAGGAACATACACTTGTAACGTCCTCTGATGTAGAGATATCCGTCCTTGTCGATGACACCCATGTCTCCGGTCCTGAGCCATCCGTCCTCCGTGAAGAGATCCTTCGTTGCCTCCTCGTTCTTGTAGTAGCCAAGAGCGATGTTAGGGCCGTAGGTCTGGATCTCACCCTCGATGTTCTCCGGGTCAGGGGAGTCGATGCGTATGGACATATTCAACGCCGCCTTTCCGCAGGAGAAGAGCCTTTTGTCATCGTAGTGCGCGTAGGTGATGATCGGGGCGCACTCCGTCATTCCGTAGCCGACAGTGTAAGGGAACGCGATGTCCCAGAAGAACTTCTCGATTTCCTTGTTGAACGCCGCCCCGCCCATAATGACTTCCACGAAGTTGCCTCCGAACGCGCTCACGAGCTCGCCGCAGATCTTCTTCTGGATCATCTTGTCGATCACCGGAACCTTGAGCAGGGTCTTCACGCTACCCTTTTCCACAATCTTCTGGATCTTGGACTTGTAGACCTTCTCGATGATCAGAGGCACAGCGATGATGACGTTCGGCTTGACCTCCGCGAGGGCCTGCATGATGATCTTCGGGCTCGGCACCCTTGTCAGGAAATGCACGTGTGCCCCGATGGTCATCTCGAAAAGTAACTCGAACATCATTCCGTACATGTGGGCGGAAGGCAGCATCGCCACCACGTTGGAGTGGTTGTTCAGCTCGGGCATGACACTATTCGCGAACTGGATGTTGGAGCAAAGCGCCCTGTAAGGGATCATCACACCCTTGGAGAAACCGGAGGTTCCGGAGGTGTAGTTGATCAGCGCCAGCTCGTTGGGAGAGTCCTTGTAGTAGTTGAGGTCCTCCGGCTCGAAGCTGTTGGGGTGACGCTTGCCGAAATATTCATTCATGTGCTCCCTTGCCTCCGTGATGCGGGGAACCTTTGAATATAGCAGCTGGAAGGTGTTGATGCGCACCACCGCGAACAGCCCCGGCATCTCGTCGGCGCTGAGACCCTCCCAGACAACGTCATCCACAAAGAGGACCTTGGCCTCCGAGTGATTGACAAGGTAATGAATATTCCCGGGCTTGAACTCGTGGAGGATCGGCACCGGCACGGCTCCGTAGGTCATCGCGGCCAGATAGCTCACCGCCCAGTTCACCTGGTTGCGGGCGCAGATGGCCACCTTGTCGCCTTTGTGCAGAAAGCATTTCTCGAATGCGATGTGCAGTTTCTCGATGCGTCTTGCCACGTCCCTGTAGCATAGGCTCACTCCCTGATAGTTGGAAAGCGCAAGCCTGTCCCAATTTTTTCTGAAGCTCTCTTCAAGGAGCTTGTTCACAGATTCGAATCTGAATTCGTTCATAATGTTCGTTTTTATTTGCCGGGCTTGAAGGTTCTTTCCTTGCCATCGTAACAAACCGCTCTGAACCCTTTGTCCGTGATCTCTATCTTGCTGTCCGGCCGGATCATCTTGTTGCCCTCGCCTTTTATCAAAGGCTCTTCGCCGCTGAACGGGAAAACCATGCTTTGGGCTGATGTCCTGACCACCCAGTACTTTTTACCATTCCCTTCCAGAAGCTCCGGAAGGCTCTTTATAGTCTCATCGGCCGTTATTCCTTTCCAGGAAGGAACCTGCTTCCCGTGCAGGTCGTAATAGCCTACGGTGTTGTCTGTGTGAAGGAGCATCGCTGTGTAGCCTTTGGCTCCCGTGAAATCGTACACGGCGGGACCTGCCGCAATTTTCTTGCCTGTCTCGGCAGGAAATCCGGAGACGAAGCGTCCAAGCCTGTCTATCAGGTACATCTGTGATCCGGCCGCGAACAGGTACTGGATCTTTCCGTTGTTGTAGTAATCGACTTCTTGGACGTAGCCGCGGATTTTCGACTTGAATGGCACGCCCCAGACATCCTTCCCGTTCTCGTCCCGCAGACATATTGAAAGATGGCTGTTCTGGTAAATTGTGTTGATCTTGCCTGTGGCGCAGTTCCGTACCTTGAAAGGTCCTTCCGGCACATTGATGGTTGTGTCTCTTCCGGAAACTGATGTAGGGACGCTTCCCTTGCTCGCAAGTACCCTGTCCAGATTGAAATCCAGACCGACTTTTCCACCTTCAGTTCCCGCCGAGATGACGATAGGAACGTATGACGCTCCCTTCAGGATATTCCTGCATCCTTTGGCCATCATAGGACTGAATGTGGCGTCAAGCAGGTTTGGATCCTCGCTGAGAGAGTGGTACATCCAGGCTCCGCAGTTTTTCTGCGGAATCCGGTCGAGGCCTTCCGTCCCGAAGCGGGCGGCCAAAGTCTCTTTGATGAAATCTGACTTTGAATATTCAGAAACGCAATCCGCCGCTCCTATCACTATCCAGTCTCCAACCAGAGCGCAGGCGTTTTCCTCTTCCGCCTTGAATATATTCCCGAATATGGCCGAGGCGAATCCCGGACACTTCATTCCGCTGACGTTGTCCGCTTTCTGCCTGTTTCCGGGGCGCAGCATCAGGACCTGGCGGAGTTTTTCGCCAAAGTGCAGATTTATGATGGATATCTCCTTGATGTCCAATGATTTCGCCCATTCCTCGGCGTTTTGGCCGAATTCTTTTTTCTGTGTCGCCAGCGTCGCCTCGAACTTGTCCAGCCGGCTTCTGGAGTCAAGGTGATTTCTGTAGGCCTTTATGTAGGAAGAGATGTTCCCTATCGGAAGGTCAAGGATGAAATCAACATTCGACGGGACTGCGTCAGCGATTCTCACCTCGGAAAATCCGGAGTGTGTGAGTATATTCAAGTAATATGACGGATCGTTCGAGTAGAGCAGGGCACCACGCATAGTGACTCCGCTGTCGGAATGTCTGGTTATGCTGAAAGCCGTCCACTCGGACAGTTCTTTGAAGAAGTTTCTGGATTTCCGGTGCTTCTTTGCGAAGTATGCGCCGATGATGTTGTCTGTGTAGGCGTTGGAGAAGAAGATGACATCGTCTCCTGATGTGGCAGATGTGATTTCCGCGAATCCGTTCGCCTCAAGGATGCTGTGCCCTTCCTCCAGATGCCTTATCGAGGAGTTTATGATTGTCTCGGAAGAGGAGATCAGAAGCAGGTCGCCATTGGTCCTTGCGATGAGCCTTGAGGAATCCGCGTCAGCCATCAGCCGGCGGAAGTCCTCGGTTGTGTCAGCGATGGCTTTCCCCGCGTCTATGATCATAAGTGGTGGAAGATCCTTGCTGTAATGCACGGAGACTATGGCTTGGGCTTTCTTGAGACTGTTGTACTTGTTTGATGCGATCCTGCTGAATCTGTCCGATGTCAATTCTCCGAAAACGGACACTGAGTCGCCGAGATATTCGCAAAGTCTTCCGAAGTTTTTGGCGCAGAAGACGATGGCCGCGTCGGACGGCACCGCTTTGACCAGCTGGTGTGTCTCCAGAAAACGGGAATCTCCACTAAGGTCACTGTCTGGGGAACCTGAATATAATTTCACGACAGCAAAGGCGATTCCTCCTATGAGGATCACCGCAGCAGCGATCAGTATGGTCAGTGTCTTTCTGTTCATCGGCTATATTGGCAAATATACGCAATATTATTGAGCAACGAACAAATATACGATATTTCCGGTCTGTCTTGCCGGTGCCGTTCCGGATGCGGAGAACCGTGAAAGCCTCGCCGCCCTTATCGCAAAGTCCCTCAGACACTTGTCGTCCGATGACACCCCGTCCTGGACTTTAGCGTTCAAAACCTTGCCGGAAGGATCCACGGTGATGATGACCGTGACGTGTCCGGCTCCCAGACATCTATAGGCCGGAATCGACAGTTTGCTGGCTTTCCGGCCATCAAGCTCGTAGGACACGACGGAAGGTCCTTGGTAGGATGACTTCTTCTGTTCCTCTTTGGGTTGGCTCGGTTTGCTGACAGCGGCGTAATCCTCGTCCGGCTCGTCGAGCTTCGGGCCGTTCTTAAGATCCTGTGCCAATTTCTCGGCATCCTTGTAGAGTTCCTCGGCGTTGGTGTTGCGGTCATCCTTGAGCGCGCCCCTGTCCACGGCCACATTCCTTATTGGAACGCCGGAAGCCGCCGCAAGCATCCTGTCGAGCCTCTCGCTGACCTCTTCCTTGAGGTTGCGCTCCGCCTGCTCTTTCTCAACCTTCTCCTGCTTGGAGAAATCCAGCACGAAGGTGTTCTCTCTTTTCAACGCGGATGAGATCTGGCAAACAAGCAGCACAATCACCACCGCCAGATGGAATATGACGGTAATATACAACCCTGCCTTGTCGTCGCTCTTCATAGCATTGATTTTCTTTGGAATATTCCCGGATCGCCGTCCGCGCGCCTATTCGGCGTTCGCCAGTTCCTTCTCTCTGAGGGATTTTTCGATCGTCGCGGAGATGATGTCAATGGCCACCTTGTTGTGCCCGCCCTGCGGGATGATGATGTCCGCATAGCGCTTGCTCGGCTCTATGAACTGGAGGTACATCGGCTTGACGGTTTTGGTGTACCGCTCGATGACGGTCTCCACAGTCTTACCCCTCTCAAGAATATCTCTTGCCATCACCCTCATCAGGCGGTCATCGTCATCAGCGTCAACGAATATCTTGATGTCCATCTGCTCTCTTAACTCCTTGCAGGTGAACACGAGAATCCCTTCGATTATTATGACTTCCGCCGGCTCGACCGTGACGGTCTCGGTCTTTGACCGGGAGCAAGTGATGTAGGAATATACCGGCTGTTCGATCGCCTTGCCGTTCTTAAGCTCTTTCAGCTGTTCGCAAAGGAGCTTGAAGTCGATGGCGTCCGGATGGTCGAAGTTGATCTGTTGCCTCTCTTCCAGCGGAAGATGGCTGGAGTCCTTATAGTAGGAATCCTGAGGAATGACGACCACTTTTTCCTTAAGCTTCTCGGTTATGGCGTTGACAACCGTTGTCTTTCCGGAGCCGGAGCCGCCGGCTATTCCAATCACTAGCATATTCGTTTGTATTTTAGAATTCGGCGTTCTTTGGAGTCCTTGGGAACGGGATCACGTCGCGGATGTTGGCCATACCGGTGACGAAAAGCAGCAGTCTCTCGAATCCGAGACCGAATCCGCTGTGAGGCACGGTTCCGTACCGGCGGGTGTCGATGTACCATTCGAGGTTCTTGCGGCTCATCTTGAGCTCGTCGATCCTCTGCTCAAGTTTCTCAAGGGATGCCTCTCTTTCGGAACCGCCGATGATCTCGCCGATCTTCGGGAAGAGCACGTCCATTCCGCGCACGGTCTTTCCGTCCTCGTTCTGTTTCATATAGAAAGCCTTGATGTCCTTAGGGAAGTCAGTGAGAATCACTGGTTTGCCGAAGTGCTTCTCCACGAGGTAGCGCTCGTGCTCACTCTGGAAATCAGTTCCCCAGTGAACCGGGTACTCGAACTGTGTTCCGTTCTTAACGGCCTCTTCGAGAATCTCCACGGCCTCCGTGTAAGTGACTCTCTGGAACGCAATTCCGAGGACACTCTTGAGTCTCTCGATAAGCCCGTCATCGTACTTGTCGTTGAGGAACTTGAGGTCGTCGGCGCAGTTGTCGAGGGCATACTGCACGAGGTATTTCACGAACTCCTCGGCCAGCACCATATTGTCGTTGATGTCGTAGAAGGCCATCTCCGGCTCGATCATCCAGAACTCCGCAAGGTGTCTTGGAGTGTTGGAGTTCTCGGCCCTGAATGTGGGTCCGAAAGTGTAGATCTCTCCCACGCCGGTCGCTCCAAGCTCACCCTCAAGCTGTCCGCTCACGGTAAGGCACGTCTTCTTTCCGAAGAAATCCTTGCTGAAGTCAACCTTGCCGTTCTCTTTCTTAGGCACATTCTCAAGGTTGAGTGTGGTCACCTGGAACATATCACCGGCGCCCTCGGCGTCAGACTCAGTGATAAGAGGTGTGTTGAGATAGACGAATCCCTTGTCGTTGAAGAACTTGTGAATGGCGAACGCCATGGCGTGACGGATTCTCAGCACTGCTCCGAACGTGTTTGTCCTCGGACGGAGGTGGGCGACTGTGCGGAGATATTCAAGGGAAGTGTTCTTCTTCTGGAGAGGGTACCTGACAGGGTCGCATTCTCCGAGCACCTCGATCTGTTTCGCCTGGATCTCGACCGCCTGTCCGCTTCCTACTGATTCGATCAGGTCGCCGGTCACGCTGATGCTTGCTCCGGTTGTGATCTTAGCGATAAGGGTCTCGTCAAAGTTGGCCATATCAACCACAACCTGAATGTTATTCACTGTCGAGCCATCGTTGAGAGCGATGAACTTGATCTGCTTGTTTCCTCTTTTGGTCCTGACCCAGCCTTTGGCAAGGACTTCCTGTCCAGGTGCCGCCTTCAGCAGGGCCTTAACTTTACTCCTCGTTACCATATTTTTATGACATTTGATTCAATCTCACAAAGATAGTATAAAAAACAAAAAAAAGAAAGGGACCGACCCTTGGGGCAGTCCCTCTCTCGATATATTCAAGAATGTTTATTTCTCTTCTGTCTTCCTGGCAGCGTACATGATCTTGAGGGCGGAGCAGCGCCTGAGCTCCTGCTTCACGTCCGTCACGATACCCATTCTTGCGTCTTCGTCTGCCTTGATAGAGACCTGCATCAACTGGCGGTCAGCCTCGCTCATCGCGTCGCGCTCGGCGGCGATGAAGTCACGGATGTCGTTCGTTGTCTTGAAAGAGTCATTCAGCTGGATACGCGCCTCGGTACCGTACTGGCTCTGATACTGAGCGGTAGGGGAACCGATGTAGATGTATGAGGCCAAATCCTTTCTCTCAAGCTTGGCGACCTCCGTCGCTTCAGGGAGTCTTACCCTGACCTTCACCTCCGTTGAACGGAGCTGAGAGGTTACCATGAAGAAGAACAGGAACATGAACACGATGTCTGAGCTGGTTCCCAACTCCGGCATTTCTTTTTTACCGCTTCTTTTAAAATTAGGCATTGTCTGATCCTCCTGTTTTACTTTTTGGTGACGTCCTTAGGCTCTGCCTCGGAAATGTTCTGTGGAATCGCTTCCCTGACAATCTTCTGCTGATCTTCTGTGAGGAAGGTGTAGGCCTTTCCATAGTTTTGCTTGCAGAAGTCGTCACGGACTTCATTGATTGCCTTCACGAGTTCGTTCTGAACAGCGATGTAGGCCCTGTAGCTGGTTCCACGGTCATTCTGAAGAGAGATGACTCCTTTTGATACGGGATATTCACCGTAGCCCTCGATGTTCTTCATCTCCCTTTCAGGAAGGTTCGGGTCGTTGTTAGGGTTTGTGATGAACTCCTTGATCTTGTCCTTGAGCTGGCTAACATCCAAAAGCTGGTCACCGGCAAACAGTCTGTCGGAAGAGTTGATCTTCACGATGATGATGTTACGCTTGTTGACCTTCGTGTCTTCCGTTTTCTGATTCTGGTCAGGCATAGGAGGGAGACGGCGCTGCAAACCTGACTGCTGGTCCATAGTGGAGGTCATCAGGAAGTAGCAGAGCAGAAGGAACGCGATATCGGCTGTCGATTGTGTGTTCAGTCCCGGTGTTTTTCTTGCCATAGCTTACTTAGATGTTATTTGTTGTTGATCGCGTCTCTGACAGCGCCCACGATGATGGCAAGGATTGCGGCACCACCGAGTACGTAGACCAGAAGCAGCATTGTGTCAGTCAGTTTAAGCCACTGTGGAGTAGGCTGTGTCTTGACATTAAGAGCCGGTGCTCCAGCTGAGAGCACGTAGGCCAGAACAACCAGAGCGGCGACTCCGACCACCACACCGGCGGCCTTGAGCAGGTTCTTAGGGTTGTTCCTTCCGGCGATGAATATCGCGAGTCCGATCCAGATAACCACTGCCGCGAAGAAGAGGAAGTAGGTGTACCTGAGGAGGAGGTCAACGGAAGAACCCTCGTTGACGAAGGCCAGGATTCCGAAGACGATTCCGAGCAGACCCAATACCCATCCGGTTATTTTGAATATCTTATTCATTATAATCAGATTCTAAAAATTGTCTCTACAAATTATTTCTTCTCGTTCTTTGCAAGAACGTCAACGAGATCGATGGAAGCGTTCTCCATATCGATTGAGAGAGCGTCGATTCTGGAAAGAATATAGTTGTAGAACACCTGGAGAATCATAGCGACGATAAGACCACCTACGGTGGTGATAAGGGCGACCTTCATACCTCCGGCAACGATGTTAGGAGAGATGTCACCGGCAGCCTCGATGGCGTCGAAGGCCTGTACCATACCGATAACTGTTCCCAAGAATCCGAGTGAAGGAGCAAGGGCGATGAACAGGGCGATCCAAGAGAGGTTGTTCTCCATAAGGCTCATCTGAACACCACCTGCAGAGGTGATTCTCTTCTCGACAACATCGATACCCTCATTGTAGTGGTTGAGACCATCGTAGAAGATGCTGGCGACAGGACCCTTGGTGTTGCGGCAAACTTCCTTTGCCTTCTCAACGCCGCCCTGTGCGAGAGCTGCCTCGACATTCTTGATAAGCTTCTTGGTGTTTGTCTTTGAGAATGAGAGATAAAGGATTCTCTCGATCGCGAGGGCAAGACCGATGATAAGGCAGATGAGGATCATGGACATGAAGCCCGGACCTCCCTGGATGAAGTAGGTCTTGATCTGCTGGTGCATAGGAACGTCCTCTCCGGTACCCTTGAGAAGATCCTCAGCGGACATTGGCTGGGCTGGAGCGGCAGTCTCAACTTGCTCTGTTGCGGCTGCGTTGTCAGCGGCTGGCTGATCCTGAGCGGATGCGATGTTTGCAGTGAAGGTGAGAACACCGGCTACTGCCAAAAACATGAAAAACTTTTTCATAACTGTTTTTGTGTGTTTAATTTTAATTGATAATGTATTAAATAGTTATCTTTCCCTGTGGCTTCCCGAAAGCGTAAAACCTTCTAAAAAACCGTTGCAATTTACTAAATTATTTCCAATTGGCAATATTTATAAGGAAATTTCTCCACGCAGATTCTCTCCGAGTCTTGACTTCACCCATTCGTTGTCCTGGCAGCGGCCCATAAGGTAGAACAGTTTGGCGAGCGCGCTTTCGGTTGTGATGTCAGCTCCGGAGACGACACCGGCCTTTTCGAGAGCCTTTCCGGTGGCGTAGATGTCCATATTTACAGTGCCTGACAGGCATTGTGTAACGTTCATCAGGACCTTCCCCATCCCGGCCGCCTCCTTGACTGTCTCCAGAAACCATTGCCTTGACGGGGCGTTTCCGGAACCATAGGTCTCGATGATGGCGGCGCGGACATCGGGGCCGCAAAGGAAATACCTCATCACCTGCGGAGTGATCCCCGGATGCACCTTGAGGATAGAGACCCTTGTGTCCAGCCCGGTGCTGATCCTGAGCGGCTCGTCCCATCTGGCGGGACGACGTATGATGCCGTCATTGTATTTGATGCTGATGCCGGCCTCTGCCAGCGGAGGGCAGTTCGGCGAGCGGAAAGCACTGAAATCCTCCGAACTGATCTTGACCGAGCGGTTGCCTCTCAACAGCTTGGAATTGAAGAATATGCTGACCTCGGGCACCCTCGGATGACTTTCGGAGTCCTTGGCCGAGGCGATCTCGACCGCGGAGATCAGATTCTCCTTGCCGTCGGTGCGCGGCACCCCGATCGGGAGCTGGCTTCCGGTGAAAACGACCGGCTTCGCCAGATTCTCAAGCATAAAGCTCAGGGCGGATGCTGAATATGCCATCGTGTCCGTTCCGTGAAGGACCACAAATCCGTCATATTCATCATAACGTTCCTGGATCAGCGAGGCGAGTGACTGCCAGAATGATGGCTCGACATCCGAGGAGTCGATCAGCGGGTCGAAAGTGTACGCGTCGATGCGCAATGCGAATTTCTGCAGCTCAGGAACCTCGTCCAGGATCTGGCGGAAGTCGAACGGCTTGAGGGTCAGGTCCTGCGGATCCTGCTTCATTCCTATCGTTCCTCCTGTGTAAATCATCAGAATTGAAGATCGTTTCATATTCCGAAAAGAGTTTTGGCGTTATTTGTGGTTGTCTCCGCAACCTCCTCGACCGGGATGCCTTTGAGTTCGGCGATTTTCGCGGCGATCAGCGGAATGTATGAGCTTTCGTTGCGTTTTCCTCGGTAAGGCACAGGTGTCAGGTATGGCGCGTCAGTCTCAAGCACTATCCTGTCAAGCGGGACGTTACGGACGACTTCGGCGAGTCCGGCGTTCTTGAATGTGACCACACCGCCTACTCCGATGTACCAGTCCCCAAGCCGTTGAAGCTCCTGAAAAGACTCAAGGCTGTCGCTGTAGGCGTGCATATTCCCTCTCAATCCTTTATGCCTTCTTATGATCTTAAGGAAGTCTCCCATAGCGTCCCGCAGGTGGATGTTGACCGGAAGGGAACGTTCGGCCGCGAAGTCGAGCTGCCATTCCAAGGCCTCTTTCTGCTCTTCGGCGGAATCCTTGCCTTCGTGATAGTCAAGTCCTATCTCTCCTACCGCCACCACCACCACCACCTTGCGATCCCCTCTGGCTTCCCATCCTTCCAGAAAGCGGAGCATTTTGTCAATCTCTGTCCGCCAGTCCTTGCCGACCGACCCGGGGTAGAGTCCGATCATCGGACGCAGCGCGTCTGGATGGCGGTCCACAAGCGAGAACATCGCCTCGCGCTCGGAGCTGTCGATGTCCGGCTGTAGCATAAGGCTTATCCCCGCCTCTTTCGCCCTGCGGATGTAGTATTCCTCTTCACCGGAAAAGGCTTCATCGGAAATATGACAATGTGTGTCGATATAAATCATAAGGTCAAAGATAGCCATTTTTTCGACATTGATCCATCGTCCGTCCTGACCGCTCTGATAAAAAACGTAAATATTCATAAGAAACGTAAATTATTATGTCTTTTACCCCCTTGGATTGAGAGTGAAGTCTCTAATTTGCACCGCCGGCGATCGTGCCGGGAAATTTATATGAAGTATGCTATGATTGTTTCTTTTGAGGAAAGGGTGGGGCTGTGTGCCTTGAACCGTATATTCGGTTTCGAACCGACGGTCGGATTGAGACTGATCGAGGAATTCGGAGGCGCCGAGGCTGTGTTCAGGGACGCGGAGGAGGCCGGAAAGGTTTTGGGGGCATATTCAAAGACAAGGTTCGCGACGCTTGTGACAGAAAGCGCGTTTGAGTCGGCGGCGATGGAACTTGAGGACCTGGAAAGCAAGGGATGCCGTTTTGTCGGAATAGGCGAAAAAGGCTATCCCGGTCTTCTGATGGAATGTGACGACCCTCCGATCGGCCTATATTATAAAGGTGTGTCTTCGCCGGAGATTGTGTTTGAGGGACTTCCGCAGATTGCCGTTGTCGGGACCAGAGGTCTGACCCACTATGGGAAGGATTGGTGCCGGAGAATAGTCGGGGCGATGGCTCGTTCCGGTGTCAAGCCTTTGGTTGTCAGCGGACTCGCCATCGGGGTTGATGTCACGGCCCATAGGGCGGCGATCGAGGCGGGGCTCCCTACTGTGGCTGTGATGGCGACCGGCATAGACGATCTGTACCCGTCAAGGAACAGGGACGTGGGAGAACTGATCGCTTCGACTCCCGGCTGCGCGCTGGTCACGGACTACCCGCCAGGAACACAGGCCGTCAGGATAAATTTCCTGAGGCGCAACCGGATTATAGCGGGAATATGCAGGGCCACGATTCTTGTGGAGTCGAAGATACGTGGCGGCGGGATGATGACGGCTCGTCTCGCAGCATCGTACGGCAGGGATGTGTTTGCCTTGCCCGGCAGAATCGATGATCCGGTCTCGCAGGGATGCAACCTCTTGATAAGAGAGAACATAGCCGAACAGATAGGCGATCTTGGAGAACTTGTCGCAAGGCTCGGATTAGGCAAGGCGGATCTTCGAAGGAAGGAAGATTTCAAGGAGGAGATAGAAAACTATTACAAAGGACAACTTCCGGATAATGAATATGATGACATCCTCAGACTGGCGTTGGCGGTGAAAAGTCGTCGCGGAGTGTCGATTGATGAGTTGTGCGAGAGGCTGAAGTGGACCTATGGCAAGGTCAGCGGACTGGTCACAACCTTGGAATGTGACGGCTTCATCACAGTCGATCTCCTTCAGCATTGCTACCCTGCAACGCAAAAGCCCTCATCCGGATGATGGGTTAAAGAGGCCGAGGCGCAATGCTGGTCTATACGACCAGCATAGCGTCTCCGTAAGGGCCGAAGCGATAGCCTTCGTCCAAGGCGACCTTGTAGGCGTTCATAACGTTGTTGAAGCCCCCGAACGCGGCAACGGCCATCAGCATAGTCGATTCCGGAAGATGGAATCCTGAGACCACAGCGTCAGGTACGGAAAACTCGTAAGGAGGGAATATGAACTTGTTCGTCCATCCGTCGTAAGGCTTCACCTCGTGGGTGGTGGTGACGTATGTCTCAAGGCCTCTGAGCACGGTAGTACCGACGGCCAGCACCTTGTGCCCGCCGTTCTTGGCCTTGTTGATGATCTCGCACGCCTCCGGAGTGATGATCAGCCTTTCGGAATCCATCCTGTGCTTGGACAGATCCTCCACGTCAACCCTGCGGAACTGTCCGATTCCCATATGCTCTGTGATGAAGGCTTTGTCGATGTCCTTGAGAATCATTCTGTTGAACAACTCGCGGCTGAAATGCGTGCCGGCGGCCGGAACCGCCACCGCTCCTTCGTTCTTTGCGAAGATGGTCTGGTAGTTCTCGTTGTCCTCAGGGGTGATCTTCGACTTCACCCATTTCGGAACCGGAATCTCGCCAAGGCTGAACAATGACCTCTTGAAGTCCTCGTAAGGCCCGTCGTAGAGGAATCGCAGTGTACGCCCCCTGGAAGTGGTGTTGTCAATGACTTCTGCCACAAGACTTTGATCGTCACCGAAATAGAGCTTGTTGCCGATTCGGATCTTCCTGGCCGGATCCACGATCACATCCCAGAGGTGCTGCTCGCGGTTGAGCTCCCTCAGCAGGAAGACCATAATGTCCGCGCCGGTCTTCTCTTTCTTGCCGTAAAGGCGCGCCGGGAACACCTTTGTGTCGTTGAACACGAACGTGTCTCCTTTGCCGAAATAGTCGATGATGTCCTTGAATATCCTGTGCTCGATCTCGCCGGTGTCCTTATGCACGACCATAAGCCGGCATTCGTCGCGCCATCTGGTCGGCTCCTGGGCCACACGTTCCTTCGGAAGAAGGAATTGGAATTGTGAAAGTTTCATATTCGATAACAATCGTTATAGTCAATCTTTTAATATACGGCATTGGCTGATGAAAAGTTTCACAATTAATGAATATCTTAGATTTTGGCTTCCCGGAACACCTCCACGATGGACGGATAGGTGTTCTTGAGGTACGGTGAAAGGCCGGATCGGGCCACCCAGGCGGCCTTTGTGATGTCCTCGTCCCGTTGAGGCGTGAGGTTCACAGGATCTGTGTAGAGCATATCGTACCACCACGTGTGCTTGAGGTGCCATATTCCGTCGCGCCGGTAGCAGTGGTCGGTGACGCAGATCAGCCCCCTCAGCTCCAGATCTCCCACTCCGGTCTCTTCCTGGACTTCACGAAGGGCTGTGACGCTGATGTCCTCGCCGGCTTCCTGATGCCCCTTCGGCAGGTCCCAGAGGCCGTTTCTGCTGATAAGGAGCACATCCTCCCTGCGGTTCGACACCAGCCCGCCGGCGGCGTTTACCTCCTTGAACCTGGAACAGAACTCTTTGTACGTCGTCTCAATGTCTGCTGTCGGGATGTAGATCCGCGCGAGGGTGTCCGATGTCTCGAACATCGTCACCAATGCGGTGATGTCCGGGTTGCAGCCGAGGTGCAGCTCGATCGAATTCGGGTCTGACAGAGCCTGTTCCTGCGGAGAACAGATGATCATACATCTCTTTTCAAGGTAAATCTTGTGCATCCCGTGAGTAAGATATTGACGTAAAACTATTATATTTGTATGCTGTGTGCAAAGTTAATAATCATTTTCAATGAATATGGAAAACATCGACAGAAAACTTGCTTCCGAGCTTCTTCGCATAAAAGCCGTTCTGCTCAGGCCTGACGAGCCTTTCACCTGGGCCTCAGGCTGGCATTCACCGATTTACTGTGACAACCGCCGGATTCTTTCCGATCCGGAGCTGCGCTCAAAGGTCGCCGGTTGGCTGGCCGAGACCGCCGCGAAAGAGTGTCCGGAGGCCGAGATTGTGGCCGGAGTGGCCACTGGAGCGATCGCTCACGGGGTTCTGGCCGCTGACAGGATGGAGAAACCGTTCGTCTATGTACGCCCGAAACCGAAGGATCACGGAACCGGATCGCAGATCGAGGGCGTTTTGCCTAAGGGCTCGAAAGTCGTTGTGGTTGAGGATCTTATCTCGACGGGAATGAGCAGCCTCGCCGCTGTGAAGGCTCTGCGTGACGCCGGAGCCGAGGTGCTGGGGATGGTCGCCATATTCACGTACGGGTTTGACCTTGCCGCCAGGCGTTTCGAGGAAGAAGGTGTGAGGCTGAAGACTCTTTCCTGCTATGACGCTCTGATCGAGGAGGCTACGGAGACCGGATATGTCCGTGAGTCGGATGTCGAGGTTCTGCGCCAGTGGAGGAGGAACCCTTCCGAATGGAATAAGTAATATTCCTTGACCGACGTTGAGGAAGTATAATTTATATTATTATGGCTACAGAGATAACAAGCAAACACGGATTGGTCTCCAAGCAGCCGTTTGAGCTGTATATGGCCTTTGTGGATATGCGTAATTTCCTTCAGTTCCTCCCTGAGGAGCGGAAGGCGAATGTGGAGGCGGATTATGACACGATCTCCGCGACGGTGCAGGGCTTTAAGATCGGGGTGATGGTCAAGAACAGGACTCCGTATTCGAGCATCGAGTTCATCGACAACGGTGCTCCGTTCCAGTTCGGCGGCACGCTGCATTTTGACGCGGTGCCGAGCGACCCTTCCAAGACAGATTTCCACATCGATTTCCACGCTGACTTGAATCTGATGATGAAGATGATGCTTGGCGGGAAGATCCGTGAGGCTATGAACAAGATGGTGGACGGTCTTGTGGCGATGTCCGAGGGCAGAATGCCGGACGGAATCGATGAGGAGACCCTCCGCAAGATGAAAGAGAAACTCGACGGAAATCAGTAGATGCAAGGTTTGGACGACATTCAGCTTCGGGACATCCTGACCAGGGCGATCGGGCCGGAAAGAGCCGGTGTCGCCTTGGAGGCTTTCCATCAGCCGGCTTCGGTGTCTGTCCGGATCAATCCTTTCAAAGTGGATGAGCCGGAAAGGTTCGCCAGGGCACATTTTAAGACGGAAATCCGGAATGTCCCTTGGAGTCCCTGCGGATTTATGCTCGGCGAAAGGCCTGATTTCACATTGGATCCGTTGTTCCACTGCGGGTGCTACTACGTCCAGGACTCTTCAGCAATGGTCGTCGGCAGCATATTCAGAGATATGCTCCAAAAAATTGAGGATTGTTTCCGGCCGCTGAGAGTCCTGGATTTGTGCGCCGCGCCGGGGGGAAAGAGCACGGATCTGGCCGCTTCGCTCCGTTCCACGTTCGGGGATGATTTTCTGCTTGTCTCGAATGAGGTTATGCGTTCCAGAGCTTCTGTGCTGGCGGACAACATCGCTTTGTGGGGCGATCCCAATGTGGTCGTGACGAGCGTGGATCCAAAAGCGTTCGCAAGGCTGGAGGGCTTTTTCGACATCATTGTGACCGATGTCCCTTGCTCGGGCGAGGGAATGTTCCGCAAGGACTCAAAGGCGGTCGAGGACTGGTCGGAGAATGTTGTGAACCTTTGCTCGGCAAGACAGAGAAGGATCTTGGCCGATGTCTGGCCGGCGCTCCGCAGAGGCGGAAGTCTGATATATTCAACCTGCACCTTTGAGGAAGCGGAGAATGACGCTGTGATGGAATGGGTCGCCGGCGAACTTGGAGGGAGTTTTTATGAATATGACTACTCATCTCTCGAAGGGGTGGTTCCGACACGTACCGGCGGACTGCTTGTCCCTGGATTCGTGAAAGGGGAGGGGCAGTTTGTCTCCGCTTTGGAGAAAAACACCGGTGTGGACGGTTTCAGGCTTTCCGGAAAACCTGCCGTCGGCGCGGCCGAGAAGCGGAAAGGGAATCTGCTCCTACATATTCCTGAAGCCATAGTCCGTGAGGTCGGCGCGCTTGAACCGTTGCGTCCGATCCAGACCGGGGTGGCAAAAGGTGAGTTGAAGGGGCGGGATCTGGTGCCGTCGGCGGACTGGGCTTTGAGCCTCGCGCTTCCGGAAGGGGACTATCCGGTGGCGGATTTGGACCGTGAGACAGCCCTAAGGTTCCTGCACCGCGACACTATATTCCTGAAAGACGCTCCGAAGGGGTTTGTACTGGTTCGTTTTGAGGGGCGTCCGCTCGGCTTTGTGAAGAACCTTGGGACCAGATGCAACAACCTTCACCCTCAGGGGCGGAAAATTAAAATGGATGTGTAAATAATTGAATATGAAAAAAATATTATTGACTATTCTTGCCGTTGTTACACTTCTGCCGCTTTCGGCTCAGACCAAGCCGACACAGAAGGAATATCTTGACCGCTACCAGCTGCTGGTCTCCAAACTCGGAGCCGACGGGGTGGGCATTGAGACCCTTCTGCAACGTTGGGGGAATGATTATCCGGAAGATACAGATATGTTGCTGGGCAGGTTCTCGTACTACCTGACCAAGAGCCAGTCCTCCTCCATCGAGAAAAAGGATGCCGCCAAGTACCTTGGCAACGCTCCGGCTTTGACTTTGAAGGATTCGCTCGGCAGGGACGTGAACTATTTCCAGGTTGTCTCATACGATGACGAGCTTTTCGGCAAGGCCACGCAGGCTATCGAGAAGGCCATTGAGTTGAATCCTGATCGTTTGGATCTGCGTTTGTTCAAGATTTCCTCCCTGATCGGTTACGAGAAGGACAGTCCGGATATGGCTCTCGCCGGCCTGAAGGCACTGATCGACTACAACGGCCACAGCCACCCAGCCTGGGAATATCCAGGTGTCGAGGCTGGCGACGACCTTTTCCCTTCCGTGATGCAGGAATATTGCTACGCTTTCTTCAAGATCGGCACTCCGCATTGCTTTGAGGCATTCAAGGAGTTGTCCGAGAAGATGTTGGCCTATTATCCGGGCAATACAGTCTATATGACCAACATAGGCTCGTATTATCTTGTTTACAAGCACGACAGCAAGGCTGCCCTCAAGATGTACAACAAGGTTCTGAAGAAGAGTCCGGACGACTACACCGCCATCAAGAACTGTGTCCTTCTCGCCCGCAACGACAAGAATGTAAAACTGGAAAAGAAATACCTCCCGATGCTCGTCCGCGTCACCCCTGACGAGACCGAGAAAGCTTCCGCCCAGGCCCGCCTCGATGCCTTGAAGTAGATTACGGACATTGGTGGGATAAGTTATAAATAATGAGGAGGACACCCCAATGAGTGCCCTCCTCTGTTTTGTCGCTGAGCTTATCGAAGCATCAAGGAACCCTTGGAATGCTATTTGAGTGACCGCACTATGCGGAAGCCCATGATGTCATAGACCACCGGACCGCTGCCCATACTGTCATTTGTCTTGCAGTTTCCGTTCTGTATACGCCAGGTCTTGACCGCGCAGTTGTGGGTGTAGGTTCTGTAGCATCCGCCTCTGGTGATGACGTACTGTTCGGTCATGTCGCGAGGGGTCTCCGGTCCCCAAGGGTCGGTCTCCTCGGCGTCGCTCGCGTAGTCCAATGAGATGTACCATTCGCCGGTCATCTCCTCGATGTTGCCGCTGAGGTCATACAGGCCAAGGGCGTTAGGTTTCTTGAGGCCGACCACATGGACGTGCTCCTCCTCTCCTATCTTTGAATTATCCTCGAACCATCCAACCTCGTCAAGATCGTCGCTTCCCGCATAGTAGAAAGGATACTTCTCGTTTTCAGGCCCGCCTTTGGCCGCGTACTCGTACTCGGCGTTGGTAGGAAGGCGGTAGCCGTTGGCCTCCTTGTTCCTTGTGACCGTGGCTTCAAGCAATTCCTTGCCGGTCTCCCTGTCCCACTTCGTGTTGGAGAACGTGTAGACCGGAGTGTAGCCTTTCTGTTCGCTAAGCTTGTTGCAGTAGTTCATCGCCTCGTAAAGTGTCACTTTTGAGACAGGGTAGAGATCGTTGCTCTTGTCGTTGGACGGGTTGTAGCCCATCACCTGGAGGAACTCCCTCTGTGTGACCTCGTAACGTCCGATCTCGAAAGCCGAGATGTTGACCTTGTGGGAGTTTTTCTCGTCTTTGATGTTCTTGACGGTCAAATAGTACTCGCTTGGCTGCTTGCCGAGGATGAACGAGCCGGCTCCGACCGTCACCATGTCAAACGACTTGAAGTTAGGGTTGGTCTCCTTTCCGGTTCCAGGTGTAGTGCCGCCACCGCCTGTGGAGTTGGTGGTCACGACGGCGAAGTAGGTCTTGCTGTCATTCGCCTTCTCGTTGATGACCTGGTAGCGGACAGCGTCCGTGAAGTCTGCCGCGACACCGCTGCCTGGGGTCACCGTCGAGCCTTCCGTGACGACGATCACCGGCTTCAGAGCGGTGACATCCGTGCCTTCGGGCATCGTGATGGTGATTGTCGGGTAGTTGATCACACTTGAGATCTGTCCGGGGATGAGGAACTGCGTGATGGCCGCACCGGTTTCGGTGCCTGGCGTGGGATCCACGGTACCTCCGCCGCTCTCTCCGTTCTGCATGACGGTGATCGTGTAGGTGTCCACCTCGGTGTCGTTAAGGTAGGCTGTCACATCGATTGTGGTCTGGCGAGGGTTCGCTGTGGTGTTCTTCGCCACGGAGAGGGACAGGCGTGCCTTGCTGCATGACGCCAGGCACCACATCTTGTCCGCTGCCGGGACATTCGTCTTGAACTTGTAGTCACCCAGGTCGCCGCCTTTGTCGTCGACAAATGAGATGGCGCTGGTCATGACTCCGGACTTGTCAACCGTGAGGATGCCGTTCTCCTGATCAAAGGAGATGATGCCCTCGGGGATCTGTGAGATCGTCGTGGAGAGCTCTACTTTGGCCACCGGATCATCGCCGCTTCCTTCGCATGAGGCGAAGGAGAAGGCGACGGTGAGAGCCGACAAAAAACATGCTATCTTTCCTAATTTCATAATCTTTTCACTTACTGTTACTTAATGCTTCTTACGACACGGAATCCGGTAGTGTTTCTGGTCTCGGCTCCGGCCTGATAGTTGGAATCCCAGAGCTTGCCTTTGTAATCCGATCCGGAGTAGTAGCCTCCTCTGATGATCTTGCCTCCGTTCCTGCTTTCAGGAGCCCCGACAGGGTCTGTCTCAGGATCGGTGGTCTGGAGTTCATCCTTGTACTTGTAGGCCCAGTCAAAGCACCACTCGGAGACGTTGCCGCTCATGTCGTACAATCCAAGTCCGTTCGGCTTTTTCTGCGCTACCTCGTGAAGAGCCGGGGAGCTGCCTACTTTGGAGTTGTTCTCGAACCAGCCGATCTCGTCGGCCACATCGGAGCCGGAGAAGATTGTCGGATTCTTGCATCCCTCCTCACCGCCTTTGGCAGCGAACTCCCATTCGGCCTCGGTAGGAAGCCTGTAGCCGTTGCCGGCAGTGGCATGATCGTATTTGTAGTCCTGCATCTTCATGTAGCTCCATCCGTCGGACACGGTGATGATCTCTCCAGGGGTGTAGACAGGAGTGAGACCCTCTTTCTCGCTGAGTTTGTTGCAGAACTCGCAGGCCTCGGACCAGGTCATCTTGTTGACCGGATAGTTGTCCCCGACGAATTTTGAATAGGAAGGATTCTTGCCCATGACCTCCTCATAGATCTTCTGCGTCACGACAGTCGTGGCGATGTAGTAGCCTTTGGTGAGAGTTACCTCGTGGGCGTAGCTCTGCGCGTACGTGGAACCGTCGGTCTTGTTCTTTCCTTCACCGAACTTGAATGTGCCAGGATTGACGATCACCATGTCGAAAACGGAAGCGAACGCATTCTGCTTCACGTTCAGTGTCAACGGGGTGAGCTCGGCGGTCTCGTCGCTGCACGCCACTGTGAGATCGACCGTGCCGGTCTTCTCCGCCTTTTCGGCGGTAGGCTTCACGGAGAGCTTAAGGACGTTGTTCTCGATGCCGGCGGCGCACCAGTCGGCGTTTGATTTCACGGAATAGGTGTAGACAACATCGGCTTCAGGAGCGTTTGTCGTCATGGTAAGCGGCAGGGCGATCTCTCCGCCGGCATATTCAAAAGTCACATCGCCACCGTTGACGGAGGCTCCCTCGGCGGCCTGGGGTTCGGAGAGCGTGATGCTCCCGTTGATGATCAGCTTCTCTTCGCTGCAGGAAGAGAAGGCGGCGCAGAAAAGCGCGCATGCGCAACTCAGTGCGTGGAATCTACTTGTTTTCATTCGTTTTTTTGTTTAATTTGTTGAAGATAAATGTCTTTAGTTGTTCAACGGATAGTACTGCGTGGCCCGGTAGACCGTGAAGTAGTTGGCCTTGTCGTCCTCGTCCGAGAATTTTATCCATTGAGGGTTCTTGATGTCATCGACCGTCAGGGTGAAGGTGCGGCGTTTGTCGTTGCCCAGCGGGGTGATGATGTAGTTGAAGTAGTGACCGGTGTAGTAGTCCTTGCCGATCTGACTGCCTTCCTGGCTGAATTTCAGAGAGATCCTGTCCTCACCTTTTATCTCGTAGTCAAAAGCCAGGTAGCCGCGGCCACCGGAGTTGGTGCAGTAGAAGTTGAAGGCGTAGAAGTCTCCGTAGTAGTTGCTGATGTTGCCGAGGTAGCAGTAGGTGATGTTGTCCCCGGCAGCCTTGAGGGATTCCGCCGCCTTGTCCCAGAGCTTCTTGCAATAGTCGCTCAACCCCTTGTAGGAGAAGAACCAGTTTTTGTCCATCAGGTAGTCGGTGATCGTCGGGTATGTCGGCACGAAGTAGCCTTCCGCCCCGTCGTTGACCGGGATGAACGCTCCGCCGTCCGCCATGTCCGGGTTGTAGACAAGTCCGTCGATCCTCTCGTCTCCCAGTTCGAGAGGTTTGTAGAAAGTCACTCCCATCAGATTGAATATGAATGGGTAGGATGTCGTGACCTGTTCGCCGTCAACCTCGCTGAAGATTTCCAGAGTCCTGCCGTTGATGCGGCCGTCGTATTTGTTGTCAGCTGTCTGGTACCTTATGCGGGTGTGTTTGGAGATCGCGCTCTCCTCTTCCTTCAAGGCGACGATGTAGTCGTCCCAGGACATCGAGACGGGCATCGGGGTCATTGTCATCGTGGAGCCTGTCTTCCTGCCCTTGAGTGTGATCTTCTCGTCCTGAAGATCCAGCACGTTGAACTCGAAGTCGCCCTCGAATCCGAAGCCGGCTCCCTGTCCGCCGGTGGTCTCCGGATCAGCGAAGTAGTGCATCACCTCGTTGTAGGTGTCCAGTGTCAGCACGCAGCCCGCGCTCTGGTAGATGGAATAGGTGCTTGTCGCGGTTTTCCCCTTGCCGGCAACCTCGCTGCCGACCTTCACCTTGTTGCCCTCGCTGAAGGAGAGGAACACGTTGAATCCCCCGTAGTATTGCCCGGAGGAAGGGTAGTACTCAAGCAGCCAGCCGTTCGGCGCGCCGGTCAGGGTCTCGTTCAGCCTTTCGGCCATCGCCTCGGCCCGGTTGGCGGAGGAGTCGTCGAAGATAGGGTCGATCTTGGAGACGCAGGACTGCGCCGTCAGGACGGCCACAGCCACTGCCAGTAGATATTCAGAAATATGCTTGATCATAATGTCTGTCGGCTAAAATGTTGTCAAATCGAGTTGGGAGAGGTTGCCGGAGCGTTTCTGGACAATGTCCCGGAGTTTGTCGATGTCGATGCCCCAGCTTTCCTGAAGGTAGTTCCTGACGATCTCGAATTTTTGTGTGAGTTTCTCTCCGCCCTCTGTTCCGGCGTTGGCGAGTATGCCTTCCCAGTAACCTTTGGCGTGGGTGACGTAGTTGGAGATGATCTCGACGAAATCCTCGTCAGGGCTGTAGCTGGCGTAACGGGTGACGTAGCCCATCGAGTTGGCCTCGGCATCGCTTTCCAGATTCAGCCAGCTTGGACCTTGATAGTCTGTGGAGATCAGATTGAAATCCGTGGAGTAGTTCTTGGTCTGATGCAGGATGTGGGCGAACTCGTGGTGCATCGTCTTGAAGAACCACTCGTTGAGGAAATCAATGCTTAGGCTGGCCGGATTGAGCTCGTTGACGTTGTACAGCGTGATCTTCAATCCTCCCTCGGCGGTTCCCAGCACGACCGATCCTTGGCTGTTGAAAGCCTTGGAGCCTATGAGCTGGATCATCCTCGGGCAGTAGGTTTTGATGAACTTGTCGCCGAGGAGCTCGTTGTAGGAGTCTATCCAGAGGTATTTCGTCAGCTTGGCCATAGCGACAGCCTTGTCGTACTCGGCCGGAATCAGGTTGTAGCTGTTGTCCGACTCGCGGTCGATGTACTTGTAGTTGAACTGAATGTTATATGGCTCCACATAGTTCAGCAGCAGCCAAGTGTCGAACGCACCCCTTTCCGGAGCGTCGGTGTCGAATATGCTCTTGTCGTCAAGCCTCTCTTCGGAGCAAGATGCAAGGGTGGCCGCCAGAATGAAAAATGAATATATTAACTTTCTCATCGTTTCTCTTCTTTTAGTTGTTTCTCGGATTAGCCTCAAGACCGGCCGCAATGACTTCCTGCGGGATCTGGACGGCTCTTCTTGGGTCATCCACAAGAAGCTCGTCATCGGATTTGCCGCTCCGTGGGTGGGCGAGCTCTATTCCGAATCTCTTGATGTCATTCCATCTCAGACCTTCGTGCACCGTGATCACCCTCCGAAGATGCAGGACACATTGGAGCAGGTTCTCGGTGTCGCTGTCCGGGATGGAGAATCCTTGCGGATGCAGCTCTTTCTTGATGGATCTCTGGCTGCTTTTCTTGATGTGCAGCGGCATATAGGATTTGGAAGCGAAATAATTGATGATCTGGCTTTCGGTCATATGCGTTCCTGCCATAGAGTTAAGAAGCACGTTGATGTCGGCCACGGCTCCGTCGGTGTCCTGTGGAGTCTTCAACAGTTTCGCCTCGGCCCTGCAAAGCAGAAGCTCATCTGTGGAGAAGGCCACGTTGACAAGGTGCAGGTAGCCGATACCGGCGGTCTTGTCGGTATATTCAAAATACCCCAGAAGCTTAGGCAATGAATATTTCTGCTCGAAACCCCATATTCCGTTGGACATATAGAGTTTGTTGTAGCCGCCCCACGGACCCGGTAGCACCTCGTTGAGCATAATGTCGTAGGAGTTGCCGTAGCGCAGGCCGATGCCGTAAGGACCTTGTACATAAGGCCAGGAGGAACTTGCCGCGAGAAGCATAAGGTTGCATTGTTCGTTCGCGGAGACGTAGGAATTGCACCGGAGCTCGAAGTCGGTGGCCAGCTCGCTGAATGCCTGCCAATTCCTGACAGACCCGGCGGGATTGGAGCCCAGGACCTTGTCGGCATATTCAATGACCTTGTCGTACCTGTGGTAGTAGAGGTTGAACCTTGCCGCGAAGGCGTAGGCGGCTTTCTGGTTGAAATGGTATTTCGGAACCGTGTAGATGTCGTCGTTGATCAGCGGCAGGCCTTCCTCGATGTCCTTGTCGATCATCTCGTAGGTGTGGGCCAGTGTGCCGCGTTCGATTCCGTCCGGCAGGACCTCGGTCTCCGGCTCGGTGGAGTAAGGGATTCCGAGTGTGATGTCAGCCTTGGCGGCATCGTAAGGCATACAGAACAGGTTGGCGAGCTGGAAATGCGCGAACGCGCGGCAGATGAGGGCCTCGCCTCTTTGCGGATCATATTCCTCGCCACCTCCAAGCCGCTCAATAGCGTCAAGTGCCTGGTTGGCGGCCGCTATGGCGTTGTAGTGAGCGTCCCAGACGCTTTTCGGAGCGTCGGTGTCGTCCGTGGTGATGTCTTTCCATTGGTAGGCGTCACCGCAGACCTGTCCGTAAGTGTCGTATTGCGCTCCGTTGTCCGTCGCATTGTCGGACGAAAGTTCGGAAATCAGCATTGTCGAGACTGTCGGGTAGGCTGAGACAAGCATCTTGGTGACCTTGTCCTTGGAGTCAAGCTCGATGCGGTCGTCCGGAACCGTGTCCAGAAAGTCCCCGCAGGAGGAGATGGCCAGTGAAACGACAGATAAGTATAAAAGTGATCTGTTCATAGTCATGAATTCATTAATCGTTTAGATGCCAAGCCTTAAAGTCAAAGTGAACTGTCTTGGGACAGGGGAGGCCACGCCACCCGTGTTGAAGAACTCCGGATCCTGTCCGTTCAGTTTCTTGTCCGAATAGATAAGGAAGAGGTTCGTCGCCTGGATCTTGAGAGAGAGGTCGCTGACCTTGAGCTTCTCGATCATATTCTTAGGGAATGAGTAGGAGAGCGAGATCTCCTTCATTCTGATGAAGTCGCCTTTGGCTATCCTTTCGGTGGAGTAGTTGTAGGCGTTGTAGGCGTAGCTGAGGTACGGATCCTTTTGGTTCGCGCGCTTGTCGGCGATCACCGGCACGTTCGTGATCTTCTCGTCGCCGCCCGTCGTCCACCTGTTGATGAACTCTCTCGGCATCGCGTCAAGGTCGCTGTACCTATTGTGGAACACAGGGTCAAGCCTTATGACATTGCCGAATGAGTATGTGATGAAGGCGTTCAGCGTGAATCCTTTGTAACGGAATATATTCCCGAGGCTTCCGGTCATCGTCGGGTCGGTCGGACCTTCATAGACCAGATGGTCTTTCTTGATCTGCTCCTGGAAATTGATGTCGCTCACGGTGAGTTCTCCGTTCTCGTTGATGAAAGTCGGGAATCCGTTCTCGTTCAGCCCACGGAAATCCATTGAGAACAAGGCTCTTACCGGATAACCCTCCATCGCGAATCCGTTGCCGCTGATCATACTCATCACCGAGGCGTTGGACTGAAGGTCGGTGACCTCGTTCTTCGTGTGCGAGAAGATGAAGTCAGTGTTCCAGCTGAAATCCTTGGTCTTGATGTTGTGCGTCGAGAGTGTGAACTCCACACCGCTTGACTTCATACTTGCAACGTTGGCGAACTTCGCAAGCTCTCCGCCGGTTCCCTTGGTGTAGATCAAACCGATGAGATCGAAGTTGTTACGCTTGTACCAGTCCGCCTCCAGGTTGATCCTGTTGTCGATGAAGCCGATCTCGGCTCCGATGTTGAGTTCGTGTTTCTTCTCGTAGGTCAGCTCACTGTTCTCCACGCTCGACAGGATGAGCCCGGATTCCTTCACGGAAGTGAACGGACGCCATACGTTGTAGCTGTTGATGATCGCCTTTGAGTTGCTCACGCTCGCGGGTCCCCTGTCTGCGGTCAATGAATATGAAGCCTTGAGCGTCATATTGGAGACCACGTCCCTTATCGGCTGCCAGAATTCCTCCTCGTGGGCGTTCCACGCGGTGGAGACGTTCCAAGTCGGCAGCCATCTTGCCTTGCGGCTTTTCCCAAGTTTGTTTGAACCCTCGTAGCGGACAGTTCCGTTCAGGGTGTACTTCCCTTTGTATGAATATGTTCCTGTCCCGAAGAAAGAAACCTCTCGCTGCCTTGTCCTGTCAACGGAGTAGTAGCCGGAGTTCTCCTCGTTGCCCTGCTTGAAATAGAGGTAGTCGTACGACGGAAGCATCCCCATATCATATTGCATTCCGACACCGTTGAACCAGGTCCTTTCCCTGTTCACGGAGTTTGTCTCCATACCGCCGAACATATTCACGATGTGGTCTTCGCCGAAGACATTGTTGTAGCTTGCCGTGGCCCTGAAGTCGTAGCTTTCCATTGAATATTTCGTCTCACGGTAGAAACCGCCGACCGGCAGCACTGAGACAGGAAGTGAGTTGGCCTTGTCCGGATCGGTGTAGAGCCAAGGGTTGGCGTTGCGCATCGTCGCGTCGTCCATAGCTCTGAATGCCCAGGCCTGGTTTGAATAGTCGGTGATTGAATGGGCCTGGACTGTCGAGGATGTCTTGTAGGCTCCGAGCACGGACAGTTCCAACGGCTTGAGCGGATGCCATTTCATCTCTCCCTGGAACTTGAGATCAGTGACTTTCAAGTCGATGTAGTTGTTGTCCAGTTCGTGCAGGATGTTGAAAGGAGCATAGTTCCTGACGTAATATTCATTAGGATCCAGGGTCCTGGATGTGTTCAGGGCGTAGGAATAAGGGTTGATGTCGAAGTCTCTCCTGACCTCGCCGCTGAGCGGATCGACTGATGAGCTCAGGGTTCCCGGAGCCCTTTGCTTTCTGTAGGAGGCATTGCCGATGAGGTTCAGTGACAGGCTCTCCGTGATGTGGTAAAGGGCGTTGAGGTTGGCTGTGTAACGCTTGACCGAACTCTGTCTTGTCCATCCCGGGTCGTTCATAACGCTGAGGGATGTGTAGTAGGACGCTTTCTCTGTTCCGCTGGACATACTGACGGCGTGGTTGCGGGAGATGTTGTCGTTGAACAGTATGTCGAACCAATCGGTGTTCCTGTACTCGGCCTCGCGCAGGTAGGCATTCTTTGCCTCGGTAGTGTTCATCAGACCGAAACTGTCGCTTGAGGCGTCATATTCATTGATCAGATGGTACATCTTGCCATAGACTCCGCTGTTGGAGGCTCGATAGACATCCGCCAGGTTGAGGTAGCCGGCCTGCTCCATTTCCTTATAGACCCCCATCTGCTCCTGGGAGTTCAGGATGTTGAAGCGCTTGTAGGTCGGCTTGAGACGGTAGCTGTACTCTCCGGTGTAGGTGATCTTGTTGCTTCCGGCGTGTCCTTTCTTGGTGGTCACGACTATGACTCCGGCCATCGCGCGCGCGCCGTAGATAGAGGTCGCCGATCCGTCTTTCAGGATCTGGAAGCTTTCGATGTCATCGGCGTTGAGGCCTGCGATGGCTGAACTGATCAGGGTCACCGCGTCTCCGCTGGAAAGGTTGTCCGCATCGACTTCGGCGACATCCTCCATAATGACACCGTCCACAACCCAGAGCGGTTTGGAACTGCCGTAGATGGAAGTGGCACCGCGGACTCTGATCTTAGGGGACGTTCCGAAGGTTCCTGACACGTTCTGCACGGACACGCCGGCTGCTCTTCCTTCGAGGGCCCGGCTGATCTCTGCCACGCCGTCCAGTTTGACTTCGTCCGCGCTCAGTTTTGTCGTGGCTCCGGTGAAGAGGCGCTTGTCCATTTTCTGCATTCCAGTCACGACAACTCCTTCGAGTACTTCTGTGTCGGATTCCAGAGTGATTCTCATCTCGCCGGACGTGATGGCCACGTCTTTAGGCTTCATACCGAGGCAGCTGATCTCCAAGGTTTTCGCTGATTGGCCGACCTTGAGGGAGAACTTACCATCGACATCCGTGATCGTCGCGTTCTTTGTCCCTTTCTCAAGGATCGCAGCTCCGATGACAGGCAAGCCATCGTCTGATGAGATGACCACGCCGCTGACAACCCGGGAGTCCTGTCCAAACAAACACCCGGAGCCTGCCATAACGCAGGCAATCATCAAGCATAAGAAGTGCTTCATTTATTAAAATAAGTTAATTTGCTGGACGCGGCCTTGTCTTGTCGCAAGACAGTGCATCCATTTGTTAATGTTCATTTACCGCACTTGGCCATCGGGTGACATCAAAAATTGGGGAAAATGTCTCCAACGGCTTTTGGCACGGCATTTTTACTCATACCAGCGTAAATTTAGCTAATTAACTTATTTAATCAAAGGAATATTTTACCTATAACGTTTTTCCCTGTTTCATAAGCCTCGCGACGGACTATTTCTTGCCTTGCCCGGTCCGGTGGCTCTGCTCGTAGAGCTCAAGGGAGTTGATGATGTTCTGCCAGATGCTGTACAGGCCTCCGGCGACGGAGGTCACAGGAGTCATATAGGAATATCCCAGCCAGATCAGGAAGCCGGAGTTCTTCTGGCCGAGCGCCTGTCCGGCGGTGATTTCGTCCGGACGTGTGATCCGGTGGTCCTTGCTGCCGCTGGACATCCTTCCGGCCACCCTTCCGACGGCGAACTGGATGATGGTGCAGACCAATGAGATGACACCTATCATTATTGCCGTCCAGACAGATATTCCGCTGTTCATCAAGGCTCTGGTAGCAAGATAGATCGAGAAAGCCAACGACATTCCCCAGAAGTAGAAAGCCCAGTCTGTGTAGCGCATAAGCCAACGTTGAAGCCTTTTAAGGGTGTAGCGTATGGCCCAGGCGAGGAGCAATGGCAGGACCAGCAGCGGGGAAACCCTCATACATATCGCTATGAACCCATCAAGGAACGATGTGCCGGCGTCAGGGTTGACGATCGGTATCACAAGCGGGAGGATCACAGCCGCGGCGATGTTGATCAGCACTACGTAAGAGACTGTGTCCGAAAGGCTTCCGCCAAGCTTGCCGGTGATGACACCCGCCGCGGCGGCTGTCGGGCAGATGAAGCAGAGCATCGCGCATTCGACAAGAATCCTGAGGTCTCCTCCGCTTGGCAGCATCGTGGCGAGACAGGTCAGTGCGATGAACATCACGATCTGGAACGCAAGCGCGATGAAATGCCATTTTCTGAACTTGAGGTCGTGCGGGGAGATCGTGTTGAACTGCAGGAACAGCATTGTGGCCACAAGGGTCGGCTGGATGTCCTTGGCGAACTTCGAGAATCCCGGCTCAAAGTTCCGGGCCAAAGGATTGACAAAGAACAGGATCAGGTACGATGAGATCCCGATGACGATCGCCAACGGCAACATCCAATCCTTGATGAATTTCACTATTTTCGCCATAATCCCTGACAGTGCTCGCAAACTTCCGTTTTCGGTGCGGTTCCCCACGCCACGGTTTGTGGTGACAAAGATAGTGAAAGCCCCCGACCAAAAAAAATCCGTTGACCCTTCGCGTGGAAGAATCGCCTAGATATTCAGTAGAAGATTTGTTTTTATGGTGTCGATCATATTCTGTGGCACACCGCATTCTTTAGCGATTCCACCCCATCTGGATGCGGCATCGCACACTTGGTCTATTATCTCGCCGGCGTTCCTGATGTTGTTGGATGCGGCGCATTCCAGTAAATCTTTTCTTGTGATGCCATCAAATTTGCCGTTGACGGACATTTGATGCGTTGAGGTCCAAAGCCCGGAAGGGTTGTAGGCGTACCCCATATCGTAAGCCGGAGCGAGTCTCCACACACCCTTTTCGTCCATCAGGAAAGAAATATTCTTTGTGTGGTCATCCTGATTCCTTGCCACCACATTGAACGCCATCCGCCGGAACATCTCCTGGGCTTGTGAATATGGCAGCCTGAGACGTCGCATCACGGTGAACGCCTGCTCGTATGAATATCCTCTCCTGAGGCGAAAATCGTAGTGAGCCATACCGCATAATGTCTGCATATGTATCTTACGGCCGTTCTCTCTGTCGAACCTCTTGGTGAGAAAATGAGCCCTGCCGTTCTCCTCGATCAGTGAACACTCTGACATCTCTATTCCGCATTCTCTGACCAATTTGTAGAAAGAATATTCCAGCCTTCCGAAGTTCTCGGTCTGTTTGAATCCGGCTTCGGCGGTCACCCCGTCCAGTTTTATAAGGTAATAATCAAATCCTTCCGGGGCTGTGACCTGCCCTGAACGAACCTCTCCAGTGTCTTTGTTGTAGGCGATTATGGCTTTGGCTCTCTGCCCTCCGGCGGATGTTCCGAGGCGAAGAATCTCCGCGATGGCTGCTTTCCTGTCTTGATTCAGGTTGGCGTCGAACGCTTCCTTTTTTGTCAGGGCTTCTTTTGCGACTTCGACCAAGGAGTCGATTTCTATACGAATATCCGGGGCGGTCTCCGGACCTGTCGCCGGCTCGAATTCCAAAGCTCCCATACATCTCTTCCCGAGAAAACACAGTGTTTCCACCGGATTTCCGGAAGTCCTTCCGGTCAGCGCCAACCATCTGTCAAACAAGGCCCGTCCATAGGTGTCAGGGAGTGAATCCGCCAACATCCCAGGCAAACCATTGAATGTCTCCCACTCCAAACCGCTGAATGAATATACGCGGCCTTGTCTAACGGGCATCATCAGAGGAGACGGCTCTATGTTCTTGCCGACAAAATCGTTGTCATATTCAAACAGGGCCATATTGCGTCCGTTATCCCAGCGGAAAGTTCCGACATTCTGCCCGAACATCCTTACTTTAGCAACATCTACCATTCCGATTCCTCCTTTTCGGTTTTGATCTTGCCGACCGCTCGTTTCCTTGAACTCTTTTTGCCGGCGTTGACTAACTCGTAATATTCACTGGGGCTTAACTGCTCCTCGGTGATTAGGCTTTGGATTGTGTCAAGTTCGCCCAAAACCCTCATAACGCGTAGCAGTGACTCAAATGAGCCGATCTCGCCGTTTTCTATCTTCTTTATAGAGGATAGCGAGATGTCCGCCTCCTCGGCAAGGCTTTTCTGCGTTATGTTCTGCCTTAGTCTGACGGACTTGAGTTTTTCTCCGATCCGCTTTTGCACCTGCGTGTCTGATAAACTGTAAATATCATCCATAAGGGTTTAAATTTGAACTATTGCTGTGCAAATATAGTAATAATAGTTTAATATTAAGCTATTATTAAGATTACTTTTGCCTTGACTGGCTTCAACTCAGGTCCGGCTTGATGCGTTGAAATGGGCATTACCTTGATTTATACTTGATTAGATAAATATTTCCTTAAAGTTCACAACCTTGTGGTCCACAAAGTTGTGAACTTTGCTTTATTTGCTTATATTGGCATAAAATCAAGTTTATAGATAGGCCCTTTGTTTACGGAGTAGGCAGTGTCTGGGGATGATTTTACGGACAGGGAAAATAGGTGTACTTTTACTTTTATTATTATATGAGAAAGATTTTGATGATTCTGGCGCTGATGTCTGTCGCGGCGGTGACACTTAAGGCGCAGACCGGGGCGTGGACAGGTAAGTTGAAGGTGTCGGGCGTGGAGCTGGCGCTTATATTCAATATAGGGGAAGAGTCCGCCACGCTTGATGTGCCGGATCAGGGTGCGAAGGATATTCCGGTCGAGGTGTCGAGGGACGCTGTGGGCGGAATCACGCTGAATGTGCCGGCGATCAACGCCTCGTTCAAAGGGTTGTGGGCCGGGAAGGTCATCGCAGGGACTTTCACCCAGCACGGGATGTCGTTCCCGATGACGCTTACGCCTGGCGCGCCCGTCATCAGGCGGCCGCAGACTCCGGTCGGGCCGTTCCCGTATGCTACCGAAGAAGTCACGTTCACGAACGGGGACGCTGTGTTGAAAGGAACGCTGACGCTTCCTGAGAACTGTGACCGGAAGACTCCTGTGCTGATTATGGTAACGGGCAGCGGTCTCCAGAACCGGGACGAGGAGATGTTCGGCCACAAGCCGTTCGCTGTCATAGCGGATGCTTTCGCAAGGGCGGGGATCGCCACGCTGCGGTACGATGACAGGGGGTTCGGGGAATCGACCGGCGATGTGGTTCTCTGCACGACCGAGGATCTGAAGAACGATGCTCTGGCGGGAGTCAAGTTGCTGAGGGATAGGTTTGAACGTGTCGGTGTGATCGGCCACAGCGAGGGTGGGACCATCGCGTTGATGCTTGCGGGCGAGAGGCAGGTTGACTTTGCCGTCAGTCTGGCGGGAATGATTGTCTCAGGAGCGGAGACGCTGCTGGCGCAGAACCGGCGTGCGTTTGAGTCCGCCGGCCTGCCCGAGAGCGAGGTCGAGGCCTTTGCCCGTCTGCTTTCCGACACTTTCACGGCGATCAAGACGAGGGCTCCTCTGCCTTCCGCCGACAACTATGACATCACAGACGCACTGAGGAAGAACTATGCCGCCGCCCTGCCTTCGTTACGTACCCCGTACATGGAGTTTTTCTTAGGTCTGGATCTGTCCGCCAGCCTTTCCGGCATAACCTGCCCTGTCATGGCACTGAATTGCACAAAAGACACTCAGGTTCAATGCGATAGGAATATTGCGGCTCTGGAGGCTGGCCTGCCTTCCAACAGCAGGAGCGTCATCCGTGCGGAGGATGGCCTGAACCACCTCTTCCAGCACTGCGTCACCGGCGAGGTCTCCGAATATAAAAACATCGAGGAGACCTTCTCCCCGGAAGTCCTTTCCGAGATGATTGCTTGGATCAAGACGCTTTGAGTGACGGGGGGCTGTGCGTGGAATCCTTGGTCTTACGCACGAAAGAGCCTTTGTATACTTCCTGTGCGTGAAAACGCTATCCTTGCTTACGGAACACGATTCCTGTCAGAATGAAAGGGCTATGGCCTTGGCGAGAGTAGAGGCGTCAGCCAGTTTCTCTTCCACCTCTTCTGGAGCGAGGTAATCAAGGTTCCAAGCGGCCACGGTGGTGATTTCGCCCAGACCCCAGAGTGATGACAGGGCCTGAAGATATGTGCTGCCTTGCTCGCGGGGGCTGCCGGTCGGGATATTCATACCTCTTGTGGTTATGTACATCACTTTTTTGCATCGGCACAGTCCTGTGCAGGTCTGGCCGTTGTCCGTGAAGGTCACTCCGTAGAGGGACATATTCTCGAAAAAGGCTTTCAGGGCGGCAGGGAAACTCATATCCCAGAAAGGGGCCGCTATAATGAGCCTGTCGGCAGCCGCGATCTTTCGGGCGAGTGCAACTGTAGATTCCGGAACAATCCCCGAAGACCTCTCGGCAAGGCTTTTGGGCGTCAGCGGAGGTAAAGCAGCCTCATTAACATCAATAATTTCAATGTCGTACCTTGACGAAAGCACTTCTTTCGCCGCATCGAGTATCCTTTTCGTTCTGGACTCCAGTCTCATACAGGAGTCGATAATCACCAGTTTCTCCATACCGCAAAGATAGTTATTATTGCGAGAACGCTATCTTGGTCTGGTCTTTTTGTATTGTGATTTAAGAGCTTGTTTTCTGAGACGTCTCGCTATATATACCCGGCAATGTGGCGAAAGTAAAAAAGGGAGAATGATTTTTATTACGAATATGCAGGATCGCACTTTTTTCGATGCTGGAATATTGGTTTTTCCTGATGGACGAGCCTTATTATGGCCTGCTTTATTTGCTCCGCCAGCAGTTTCTTTCTGTCATCGATGAACCCGAATCCAAGAGGCTCAAGGACGGACTTTGCCTTGTTCATCTCGTCATCTGAAAGCTCTCTTTCAAACTCGGCCTCGCCAAGCCTCACGGAGACAGGGCCAAGTCCTGCATTTTCCAACTGGTCGCGTACCGCCATTATACAGCGGTCGCAAACCATATGTTTGATGTACAGAATCATAATTTTCTGAATTTCAGTCGGAGGCTGTTGGTCACCACACTTATGCTGCTCAATGCCATAGCGGCACTTGCCACCATCGGATTTAGAAGGAATCCGCAAACGGGATACAATGCCCCGGCTGCAATCGGAATGCCAATGACATTGTAGATGAACGCCCAAAAGAGGTTCTCCCTCAAAGTCCTCACTGTCAGGCGAGACAGTTGTACAGCTCCGGCTACTTTCCTGATGTCGTCACCCATCAGAGTGATCCCGGCGGAGTCGATGGCGATGTCGCTGCCCTTGCCCATAGCGATTCCGAGATCCGCCTGCGCGAGGGCCGCGCTATCATTGATCCCGTCCCCGACCATCGCCGTCCTGATGCCTGCGGATTGGAGGCCGCGTATGAACTCCAACTTGTCTGTCGGCAATGCTTCCGCACGTAAACCACTTACTCCCAGTTCGGAGGCGACACTCGCGGCGGACTCTTTTCTGTCCCCGGTCAGAATGTATGTGCCAATGCCCATATTCCTTAGAAGATCAATGCCTTCCTTGGCCGTTTCCCTTATCTGGTCAGATACGGACAGTACAGCTGATGCCTCGCCGTTTTCAGAAAACCAGATGAGAGTCCCGGGCATTGCCGATGCTTTCTCTGACAATGCGCGAGGAATATTCACTCCCATCATTGACATATAACGGGATGAGCCGGAAATGAGCTTGAGTTCGGCACCATCGGGCAAAGTCGCGGTGCCGCGTATTCCAAGGCCTGTGGAGGTGCTGAAGTCTTTGATTTTTACTGGTATGGCTGATGGACATTGACCTTTTACGTAATCTTTGACAGCCTCGGCGAGCGGATGTTCCGATCTGGCCTCAAGACCGGAAAGCTCGGAGAGGATATATTCCGTTCTTTCCGGTATGGCGAAATACGCGTCGCGGACTTCGGGTCTGCCCTCAGTCAGTGTTCCGGTCTTGTCCATCACGACGGCCTTGATTGACGCTGCCCTTTCCAGGCATTCGGCATCCTTTATCAGTATTCCGTTTTCCGCGCCGAGGCCGATGCCTACCGTTATGGCTGTCGGTGTGGCGAGGCCGAGGGCGCAAGGGCAGGCGATGACAAGCACCGTTACGGCGGCGAGAAGTCCGTGGGAGAATCCGTCAGCCGGATCCAGGACACACCACGCAACAAAACTTATTATGGATATGAGGATTATGGCAGGGACGAAAATTGATGCGACCTTGTCCACAGTCTTTTGGATCGGAGGCTTGCTGTCCTGTGCCTGCCGCGTCATCCTGATTATCTGTGACAGTAAGGTGCTCTCTCCGACTTTTTCGGCCTTGTACCGGATGCAGCCCTTCTGATTTATAGTGCCGGAAAAAACCTTGGCGTCAATATTCTTGAATATGGCGACAGGTTCTCCCGTCAGCATACTCTCGTCTATGTAGGTGCTCCCATCCGTGACGATGCCGTCCACCGCGATACGCTCGCCTGGATGTGCCACGATTATATCACCAGGCTTGACGGATTCCACATCCACTGTCTTTTCCTCATCGCCTTCCACCAAAGTCACTGTTCTCGGCTTCAGCCCGATGAGTTTCCTGACGGCGGATGTCGTCTGCCGTTTTGCCCTGTTTTCCAGAAGCTTCCCGACAAGGACGAATGTCACCACCATTGCGGAGGCCTCGAAATATAGATGCGGTACAATGCCTTTTGATGTCCAGAATGACGGGAATGCCAAGTTGAAAATGCTGAAAATATAGGAAATCCCCGAGCTGAGCGCCACCAGTGTGTCCATACTGCACATCCTGTGCTTCAGCTGTTTCCAGGCGTTGGAAAAGAATTGTCTGCCGCACCAGAACACCACCGGAGTGGCAAGGAGCCACATCGCTATGCCTGCCTGGCTTCCGTAAGCCATACTGACTATCATCAACGATAAGGACAGTGCTACCGCGGACGACACTTTTATGATTAACGCTTTATGCTCTTTACGTTCCCGTTCCTCCGCATCGTCTTCATCCTCGTCATCTTCCGGCACAAGGCCGTACCCCGCATCCTTGACAGCCTGTACCAGAGAGTCTGTGCTGCACCTGCTTTCATCAAATTCCACCGTCGCTCTTCCCGACACGAAGCTAACCGACGCTTCCTTTACGCCTGGCTGCTCATTCAGCACCGTGCCGATACGGGCTGCGCATCCCGCGCATCCCATCCCTGTCGCCTTGAAATTCTTCCTTGTCATAATTTAATTTTTTTGCAAAGATAGATGATCGCCGGTTTTCGCTCTACTCGTCCACAAGCAAAAGCGAAGTGCCCTGTTTTGATAAACCCGCTTCCAATCCCAACAGCGCTTTCTTGGCCGCAAGTCCGCCGCCATACCCCGTAAGTGAACCGTTGCTGCCAATCACCCTATGGCAAGGGGCGAGAATAGAAATGGCGTTGGCGCCATTGGCGTTGGCTACGGCACGGACAGCTTTCGGCATACCGATGCGTCGCGCCATCTCGCCATAAGAAATCGTCTTCCCATAAGGTATTTTTAGTAGTTCATCCCATACCTTTTTCTGAAAGTCCGTGCCCACGAATAATAGTGGAATATCGAACACCTCGCGCTTTCCGGCAAAGAACTCGTCAAGCTGCGTCACGGTCTTTTCGATCACAGCTGATGTCCCATCCTCAAATTCCGCCCGCAGCACACGTTTCAGCCGCCTGTCCACGTGGTCGCGATGCTTCTCCACTTGCCAGTCGCACAGACACAGCTTGTCATTGAATGCTCCCAGCAGCAAAGCGCCGCACGGGGATTCGTAACGTCTAGTCTTGATTATGTTCTTCTTATGCATTTCTTTTCAATATTGACCATCCCATCTGATGTGTATGAATGCAAATATATAGATGTTTTCGGATATTCAGAAGCTGTTTATTTGTCGTCAAACCCTTTTGTGTGCAGCCATTCCGAGAGGTGGTCGGCGACCTCGATGTTGTTGAGGTCGGAGAACGGGAAGTGGGTGTTGCCGTGCAGACCGATTTCGGGGAGGTGAATCACGGTGGCATCACCACCATATTCATTGATCAGAGCGGCCCACTTGCGCATCAGGTGGAGGCGGCGGGTTCATTCGTAGAGTTCCGGACGCTCCGGGGTCTCAGGGAGGTTGTCGCCGTAATAGATGATGATTGGGATTCGGGTGAATCTCAGAAAGATGTCCATCGGGACTTCCACGCCTTCCGTCTTTCCGGAAAGGGTACGGACCTTGCCCTCCTCCGGCATCCGGCCTTCCGGAAACGGCACGTTGCTGCCAGGCTCGTAAGCGACTATCGCTCTGATATTCTCGGTTTTAGGGAGTGTGAGCCAGCCGACACCACCGCCCTGTGAATGGGTTATGAATATAGCCGGCCCGATCTTGTCGAACAGGGCCGCATAGGCTTCGGCATAGACATTCAGGTCCGTTGGTCTCCACCGCGCGGTGCATCAGGTGATACTCGCTCTGGATGGCCGTCACGTGGCAGACGCTATGCGCCCTACTGATGTTGGCCGGAGTGCTGTCCTCTTCTGTCTTTACCTGGACTCCGTTCACGAACTTATGTCCGAATTTGGAGGACACGAAGACCCTGTCCGTGTAGCCTTTCAGAGCCTCGCCCACAAGTTTCTCGTTGATGTGGTAACCGTAGCTCTCGGCGGTGTCGAAGAGCGTTACGCTGCGCTCGATAGCCTCGTGAATCAGGGCAATCTCCATCTCGCGCGGTGGATGCTGGCTGCGGTTGTGGTTCAAGCCCATACATCCATAGCCCATCGCGGGGACCGTCAACGCGGCCTTGCCACTGCTAAATGGGAGCGATCTGGATGTGTTTGGGATCGCTGAATGCGGAAGGGTGATTTATGAACGTTTATTATGAGTGAGATAATGAGGATGGATTCCGTCCAGCAGTACAATGACTATTTCGGGGTCGAGACCCTTCATCCGTTGGTCAGCGTCATTGACGGCAGCAAAGCGAAGCCGCTGCGCTTCTGCCGCAAGCTGTACAACGTCTATGCGGTGCTGCTGAAGGACGCGGAGTGCGGGAGCCTGAAATATGGCCGCAGCATTTACGACTACCAGAAAGGCACGATGCTGTTCATCGCCCTGGGTCAGGTTATGGGTTCCGAGGATGACGGTCTCTTGCACCAGCCCGAAGGTTGGGTTCTGGTCTTTCATCCGGAGTTCCTTCGCGGCACTCCGCTCGCTTCCATATTAAAGGAATATTCCTATTTCTCATATTCATCAAGCGAGGCACTTCATCTTTCGGAGCGGGAGCGGACGGTGGTTGTCGATTGCCTGAAAGACATCGCCGAGGAGCTGTGCCACCCGATCGACAAGCACAGCCACGCCCTGATAGCGGACGGCATAAAGCTGCTTCTGGACCGCTGCATCCGTTTCTACGACCGCCAGTTCGTCACACGGGAGACTCTGAACAGCGACCTCCTGACCCGTTTCGAGAGTCTGCTTTATGAATATTTCCATTCCTCCGACCCGCTCGACCACGGCATCCCTACCGTCCAGTGGTGTGCCGACAAACTATGCCTATCTCCGAACTATTTCAGTGACTTGGTCAAGAAGGAAACCGGAATGTCGGCTCTGAAACATATTCAGCAGCAGGCCCTTGAAGTCGCGCCGACGCCCTCGGCTTCCCGTATCCCCAGCATTTCACAAGATGGTTCAGGAATATGACAGGCAGCACTCCGAGCGAGTACAGGAAAGGTGTATCGAACTGAAAGAGTATTATTTCTACATTTTGTCCGCGAAATATTTCGGAGATCTCGTGAAAAGGATGACCGGAGACACTGCCGGCAATTACATCCGCCAATATATTATTCAGCGGGCCAAAAATGCGCTCGCTGCAGGCTCTGATGTCGCGCGGGTCTCCTATGACCTCGGCTTCGAGTATCCGCAACATTTCAGCAGGATGTTCAAGAAACAGACCGGAATCACCCCAACTGAATATTGCGAAAGCCTGCGGAGACGATGATGCCAACCTTCTGTTTTAAGGATGCTATTATCTCAGCCAAAATGCGATATTTTATGCGATTTTGGCTGAGATTTTCTTTGTTGTGTTGATTAATGTGTTTATTAATAATTAAATAGTAATTATATTCTTGTCGTATCTATCTCAGCCAAAATGTGATATTCTGCATTATTTTGGCTGAGTTTTTTTGAAAAGTCGAGAAAGGAGACGGTTTATCAATTGTGCGACTTTTTCACCTTGTTTTATCTGAATTTTGTCGGCCACAAGTCGAGTCGCAAGAACTGGATTTATTTCCAACGATCGCACGAATATGAGAATTGGAGCGGAAGAACATTCGAGTTGTTGTGTTCGCGGCATATAGGGCGGATTCGGGATGCCTTGAGGATAAAGTCTGCGGTACAGGACTATTGCTGGAGCGGTCAACGCCCTGATGGCGGGAATGTTCAGGTGGATATGGTCATCCCGTCACCGGATGAACGTACTGATTATCTCTGTGAGATGGAATTCTCGGAAAGCACCTATCGCATAACCGCTGATTACGAGAAGAACCTGACAAATAAACTGGACGCGTTCCGGAATTCAAAGAACCACAAGGCCTCTCATTCTTTGCTTCTTGTCTTGGTGACATCCTTCGGGCTTGACGAATCCATCCACAATCACCTCGTTAATGCGGAGGTGACTCTGGAAGATCTTTTTAAATAGACTGATTTTAAGCGTTGCACTTGCGGTCCGTAAGGATGGCGTCGAAGTTTTCGATCGCCCAGCCGATGAGCGAGTCGAGGTGGGGGAGGAGGCTGCGGCCGCGGTCGGTGAGGGCATATTCAACCTTGGGAGGGACTCCGGGGTAGAGGGTTCTGGAGATGAGGCCGTCCTCGGTGAGGGTTTTGAGGGTCGCGGTGAGCATCTTCTGGGATATGTCCGGTATGCCTCGGTACAGGTCGTTGAAGCGCATAGTGCCTTTCTGCTCAAGGGTGTAGAGCACGAGCATCGTCCATTTGTCGCCTAATCTTGAAAGGACGTTGCGTATCGGACATTTCGGAAACGCCGCGTCCTGTATCATTTTTCTGTCCATAGAGTCTCTGTTTATGTGCGGTGTGCAAAATTACTAAAATATACGGAAAACGGACTGTCCCGTCCGGAATATGCGGCCTTTGAAGACCGGATTCCTTTCGGGACAGCCTAAAGTGCTGAAGGTTGCCTATTTGCAGAGGGCTTCCGCCAAGGCATCGACACCGTCTTCACCAGCCAGACCTGGGAATGTTGCCTTGAGCTGTGCGGCGAATGTCTTTGCGTCCGGCTTTCCGGCAATAAGTTCCTGAATCTTGCGGAGATAGCCGATCCTGAAATTCAGTGCCTCCTTGTCAGCCACTCCACCGTGCGAGCCGAGCCAGACTTTCGCTCCCGATTCCGATGCCGCGACGAGACCGTCAATGGCTTGGGCCACAGCCTCTGGAGATGAAATCTGAAGCGTGTTCATATGAGCCTGTGCCGGTGCCCAGTGCATAAGACAGGCGGTCCCGTCGATGAGAATCATAGACCCGGGAAAATCATTGGCTGGACCTCTGTCGAAACGGAAATCAATTCCGGCAAGCTTCACGGTCTGACCGAACGGGACCTCACTTACCTCTCCTTCAGCTAGTTCTGCCATAGTGTCTCCGAAGGATTGCTTGAACCCCGACATCATAGCCGCATAAACCCCTTCGTTAGTGAACTTGTGCATTCCCTGTGGCATAACGATAGCCTGGCTTTCCTGCCCACCGAGATGATAGTCAACGATTGCCGAGGCGACCGGCTTGCCTAACTTCTTGATGTAGGAGTCAAACTCAGCGAGCGCGCTCTTGAAAAGCGGAGCTTCGAGGACAACGAGGGCATCCTTTCCCTCTACGATGTAGCTGGCGTCAGCCATCACGTCATTCGAATAATAGACGTGCAGAGTCGAGTTCTTCAGCTCGACCGTCTCAAATTTACCTTGTGCGTTTACCATAACATTCGCTGCGAATATGGCGGCAGCTGCCAATAAAATCTTTTTCATAATATGTTGATTTACAAGTTTGCTCCCTTTTGTATATGTGCTAACTTTATTGCACTGCAAAGGTCTGAAAACATTCTGAAACGCACAAGAAGGCACGCGGATGAAAGTCACGCACCTGAAGGTTAGCGATGCTGGTTATGAGGAGAGTAAGGAATCTCTTTAAAGTGCGGAAACCTCAAGGCGATGAATGTTTGCGCCACACCCCGGTCTGGTTCACTTAGGTTGACAAAACGGAAGTCTTTCCGAGCTTAGAATGTGATTGGCTACTTGCGGATTTCACCAGATATTAAGATTTCAATCATCTGAGCCGGAGTGACAACAAATGGCTTTATTGGGAAATGTTTTATGTTGCCGGTGATCAAGATATACCTCATCTACGGAAAGAGTGACCTCATAGAAAACCACGTCTTTCGGATCATTGCAGATATCCTCTGATGTGATTCTGTCTGAATGGACACCCAAGATACTGATTGCATTCAGAACCTGTTCAATAGCGTTCTCGGGAAACCGGAATTTAGGACGATGGAGGACCTCCCTATATTCATCAATAATTTCATCATTGAATATGGGAATGATTGCTCCGTCCAAAATGTGATGGAGGATTTTTAAAGGAGATGACTCTTTGTCTTTAAGTGTTGCCAATAATGCTGAAACAAATACACTGGTATCAACTACAGCATAGTACTGCTTCATATCTTTACAACCGTTGCGCCCTTACAGTCTGAATCTCAGCATTGATTTCATCCAGAGTCATTTCAGAGTTGCCGTTTGTCTCAGAGATGGCCCTCATTTTGAGGATCGCCTCGCGGGCCTTGGCTGCAATAGTCTCCTTTGAGTCCGCCTGAATCTCAAACGGGATGCTTCGACTGCGGACAACCGAGCGCGCAAAGATATTGAATGCTGTGTTGGCACTCATCCCAAAATCTTGACAGAGGGCATCGAACTGCCTTTTTATGTCAGCATCCATCCTGATAGTAACTGCTGCTTGTCCCATAATAAAGCTTACTTTTATGCAAATATATCATATTTGATTGCAAAATGCAATATAAATGCCACCATTAGCGCACTTTGGCTCTTGAGTAACCAATGTTGTTCAAAATAATTCAGAGATGCCTTGTTAACCTTCCTCCGTTTCCTGCGACTATAAGAGAAAACGGTGAGAATGATCGCAATGATTATTTCTGCAGTTGTTGCAGCGGTGCAGGGCATCGGCGGGCCGTCGGAGCAGACGACGGACATTGAGTGCGTGTATGAGTACCGCACATCTGATGACAAGGGACGGGAGGA
>ERZ1026898.137-NODE-137-length-48233-cov-17.210677_pt1 | contig 48233 bp, 46 predicted proteins | sample MGYA00380178_ERZ1026898 | MGnify/ENA primary metagenome ERZ1026898 (study PRJEB33269, sample SAMEA4719814) | human gut metagenome | biome: human-associated habitat; feature: organic feature; material: feces | place: Cameroon | collected 2013-10 ...
ACAGTCTGATAATTAAATAAAGAATAACTGGTATACAATATGTACAAAGATTAAGAATTACAAATAAAATCTTTTTTCCAATTCCCCAATCCTTCCAGAAGCGTTTTTTTGTACTTGCTGAATTCTGATATTCATTTTTTTGATTTATATTGTTAGCTGGTCGTGTTGTATCTGTTTCTTCTTTTTGAACCGACTTATTATCAACAGGCTTAACATATCTTCCACTTTTTACCTTTTTGTAATCAATAGGATTACCTATTTGCTTTATTGTTGCAATAACATCCTTTTCTACATCTTTTGCATATTCTCCATAATTATCATAACTAAAACCATATTTTTTTTCATATTCTGGCTTTACAGTACCAAGCATCGCAAATAAGTTTTTTAACTCATAATATTTAATAAAATACTCTGGATATTTTTGGATATTTCCAGTTTTACTAAAGAACTTACCTAATGTCTCAACACATACATTATACATAAGCATAAGATTTAGTTTCTCTTTCTCAATAGGATACTGATTAAGTTCTTCTGATGTAAAAGTTCTTGTGATTCCATTTTCGAGCCACATTTGATAGTATTTTCTCAATAAAATATTAAGAGCCTCTTCATCTATATCCTCATCACTACGACAGTTTATTTCTTCCAGCATGCAATATTCGTTTGTTCTATAACATTGGTCTTCCTCTGTTCCTCTCTGCTGTTCCCATTCTCTGTTTCCAAATTTTCCTTCGTACATAAAATCGACTCCTTATTTATTTGAATTTATTACAATATTCTTTTTCATATCAACATCAGTCCTATAAACATATCATTCATCCTGACAAGAGAATTGCATTTTCTGCTAAAGACATTTCGTAATTATCTTTTAGTTCCTTAAACGATGGCTGTAATTCTTTTTTTTCACGCTCGCTTTCGTTTAAGTTTACAAAATGTGTTATAGGAAAATCGCTTCCAAAAAACATACGATTCTTAAAACCTGCATCACAGATTTCTCCATAACTGTCAGTTGGACAAAATGCTGTATCTCCAAAGAGATTTTTATATTTTGTGAACAAATCAATAATCGGAGCTGAATCCTTACAATGAGCCAGATGAACTTCTACATCAGGGAATTGCTTAAACCAGGGCTCAAAAAGATAGGGACTATCTTCCTCGCTGACTCCAGTATGAATAAAAACCGGGACTTTATTATTGTGCGCAAATTGAAAAATAATAGTAGTTAAATCAGATTTTCTGTCACTCACCCAATCATGCAAACGAGGATGAAGCGCGATTCCATAAAAGTCAAAATCAGAAAATGCGTCCTCAATTTTTATGCCTGCTTTAAAAACAAGCGGGTCAGCCCACAAAAGCGGCTTTACGTCAAGAAAAATCGAAGAAGCAAAGGCAAGGGCTTTCCGCCATTCTTCTGTAACCGCATGAAAAAATTCCACCGCAACACGCTCATCATCAAACTTTGGCGTTAAGTAAGCGCAGATTGCACCGTCAACGCCGTTTTTTTTGAGCGCGCGGAACACATCGTGCCAGTCATAGAAAACATTCCTGTACTGCCCGATGTGCGTGTGAAAATCATAGTGTTTTAAGCCGCCTTGCAGAGCCGCCATCTTATTTTTTCAAAAACGGCTTTAAGAACGGAAACAACGCGCCCAAAAGACCGCCCTTTCGTCTTTCTGCGATAGCTTCGCGGTTCTTTTTCAGGATTTCATTCTGTTTCTCAACCTGTTTCATTTGAGCAGCAGCTCTGTTAGCAAGCTTGTCACCAAATGAAACCTGTCCGATTTTTTTGCGGCCAGCCATCAGTCGGGCTTCGTATTCATCTCTATTCTCTGTAACAAAACAGCCCGGATATTTTTTCTCGAAAAATTTCTTGGCACATTCGTGACAGCAAAATTCTTTGCCTTTAATTTCTTTGTCTTTTTTGATTAATGCATTCTGCTCTTTGTCAAAACTTTCAATAATGTAGTCGTAATAAGAACCTGCAACTACAAAAGGAGTTCCACATTCTGCACAGCAATCAGATTTATCATAACTGCTATAATCTGAGGGATCATCAGTTTCTTCAGGTTCAATTTTACCATAAATCTGCTCAAAGTAATCAAGCAGACAAACACTAACAGGACATTCAAGGTCGCCGGTATAATCTTCAGCCGTCGTAATATGGTTTACTTCAACCGGCTTTTGTCCGTTTTTCAAATCATCCCAAGCATCGCTTGCCTTTGCCTTTATTGCCTCACCAGCTGCAGAAGCGCCTTCTTTCGCTTTTTCAAGAGCGCTGTCCTTAAGTTCGGAAGCCTTGTTTTTTACAGAAGCCTTAGCCTCGTCCAATTTTGCAGACGCAGCCGCCTTCATTTTTTCCATTGGATTGAATCCCATATTTTATTTCTCCTTGTCTCGCAGGGTGAATTCAGTTTTGTATTTATTAAGTTCATTTAATTTCTTTTCACGCCAGTCAAGAACAATCTGCTTGTTCTTTGCAGCAACAGCACAGAAATGACGGTTTATTTCCAATGGATTTCCCGTAGGCGACTCATTAGCATTCCGTACTAAGCACGGAGCGCAAAAAGCAGCTTTGTCACATTTGCAGCACTCTCCACCACCAAGATCTTTCATCTTTAAACCGCGTAGCCATTTTATTTTTTCTGAATTATCCCAGATTTCCTGCAACGGAGTTTCTTTTAGATTTCCCAAGACCATTTCCTGCCAACCCGCGCACGGATAGACATTGCCGTTTGCAACCATGCAGCAAGAAGAAATTCCAACTCCGCAAAGACGGCGTTCCGGATTGAAACAATTTTCATTGCAACGCTGAACAAAATCCGGAGCAAGGACTGCATTCTGATACTCCACATCTCCAAGAGCAATCTGCTTAATAACTTCGCCACATTCTTCTACAGAAAGCCGGTTTGCAAGATTTGAAGTTTCGTGATTGAATTCCGCCATCATGATGTAATCTGTCTGGCTGCGTATTTTATGCTGATGACACCACTCCATGACATCCTTATAATCATCTTTGTTGCCTTTCATCGTTGGACAGCTTACATGAAGAGGAATGTCATTTTCAATCAATTTAAGGATTGCATTTTTTGTCTTTTCAAAGCTGCCCTTTATTGTCGTGATTGCATCGTGATGTTCTGGAATCATGGAATAAAGAGAAACCTGGACGGAAGAAACATTTCCTTCTTTCATAATTTGAACTGTTTCATCATCAAGCAACGTAAGGTTTGAAAGAATATTCACATAAAAGTCGTATTTCTTCGCGGCACGCAGAAATTCCTTAAAGTGCGGATGGCACATCGGTTCTCCGCCGCTTAAAGTAACGGACAAAACGCCCATTTTGCTAAGCTGCTCCAAAGTGCTGTAATACATTTCGTCTGTAATATCAAAAAGCTTTAAATCGTGCGGAATGTAACAGTGAACACAACGCTCATTGCAACGTGAAGTCAGCTCAATCTGAAACGAAGTTAAATGGGGTTTGTCCTTAAAGTGTTTTTCCAAAAATTCCTGAGTATCAGTATCTGCACGCTGAATTGCAGGCGTAAAATCCTCGCGGATTGTTTTTGGTTGAATCTGATTATATGTAAAGCCAATATCTTTGGCGTCAAGCTCTTCTTTAGTTTCGCCTTTTATGATAAAACCGTCTTCAATCAAAGTTTCGTAAAATTCTTCTGCGTCTTTTTTAACTGTTTCTTTATCAACGCCAACAAATTGCGGAAGAATTTTGTCTGCAAGCTCATCCAAAGTCTGTGGCTCACGGCTCAAAGCGCAAAGAAAAACAGTACCGCTTTCGTTTACCATGCGGTCGTTAAAAATTCCTGTTGAAGTGATATAGCCTGCTCCGTCGTAGTTGCGGATGTAGGTGTCTTTTTTCTGTCTGTAAAGCATTTTTAATTTTCCTCTTATTGTTTTATTAGCTTTTGTGGATTATTATAAGCGTTATATATTTTCTCGAGTTCATCGAAAATATTTTTTTCCAAAAGTTTTTTGCCATCAGAGCCATAAAACTCGAAATTATTTGCATCTGTTTTTCTCACTGTAATATGAGACGTGTTCTTTCCAAATACACAATTAACAACAGGTGCAATTGTTATAACATCTTCATAACAAAATGAATCTATAATTCCAAAAATTGCTTCTTTTTTTTCAACTTCTTCAAAATGTTCATAACATATAGAGTCTTTCTTAATAACAAAATTTCCAATATCCTTGATAAAATAAACATCTAAGTTTTCCGTTTTTACAATAGATTTGCCAATAGCGGACTGAATATAGTTTATTACGTCTCTCATAAAAGCAAACTCCTTTCTTACTTTTACAAATTTACAATACTCATTATCAAGTTTTCTTAGTTCACCTTTATTAGCCGTAATATGAGGAATAAAGCAGAAATCACAAAAATCACTGCTTTTACAGTTTTCACATGCTTCAATATCTGAAGCGTGTATCGTTCTAAGTTGTTTTAACAATTGATGATTTTCAAAAATATCTTTTAATGAATCTGTTTCAATATTTCCCAAGGGTTCATACCAGCCGATAGCAGGATAAATAGTTCCGTCGCCAGAAACGCAAAGAGAATGAGCAGCTCCATTATAAAATTCTATTTCGTTCAGCCTACGATCTCCGTATCCCTTGCCCCAAATATAGGAAAGACGTCCATTATCTTTCATTGTTTCTTCGAAAAAATCTTCCAACTCTTTCCATGAAAGACGGTGGCTAAGATTTGATTTTGAATAATCTGACGAACCAAAAATAAAAATATCAGCACAACTAGGGATATTGTTATCATCGCACCAGCGCATAACATCGAACACGGCTGATTTATTTTCTTTCATTACAGGACAACTAACAAAAAGAGGAATCTTTCGTTCTCTAAGAAGTTTAATTGCATTTTTTGTTTTTTCACAGGAACCTTTTAAGCCGGTTATACTGTCATGTACAGATTCTTCCATCGAATAAAGAGAAATCTGAACTTCCTTTAAGTTTTTTACACTGGAAAGAAAATCCATATCTTTTTCATTTAAAAGAGAACCATTTGTAAAAAGCGAAGTTTGATAATCTAAATCATCTGCAATCTCAACAATTTCCCGCCATTCTGGGTTCAGCAAAGCTTCTCCACCAGTGATAGTAACAGATTTTACACCAAGATTTTTTGCTTGTTTCAGAACATTTTTTGTTTGTGCAGCTGAAAGAAAACCTTTTCTTGTACTATTACAACCACGGTAACAATGAAGACACCGTTCATTACATGGATTTGAAATTTCAAGTTCAATATGGGTCATTAAATTATTTATAGGCATACAGATTAAAGCAACCCTCGGCTTTTCGGTAATATTTCATTAATGTATTTTTTTTCTTCATCTGAAAGCTCTTGGTATTTAGTTTCAAGGACATTTCTCTTTATATCTTCCCATGAAAATCCGCCTTTGGGATAGATTTCTTTTACATCTTTTTTTATTTCTTCTAATAAATGCTCAATATTATCCATAACAACCATTAAGACCTCACAAAAATAAAAAAAGCCCACCTTGTTTTACATAGCGGGGCATTAGCTACTATGTGCCTTAAAAGGGCAGTCTACTCTGTGCGTTCGCACTCTTTGCACTTCCAGCCATAACTAGTGCCTTCAGCTGGGCATCCTGCCGCATAGCTTCCTGTAGAAGCGTTCTGTGCAATTACCTGTGGTTTTGTATAAGCCATAGTTTTTCTCCTAAATAAAGATAGCCTGTTTTTCAAGGCAACCGTCAACGACGGTAAAATTAAGGAAGCAAAAAACTCTCACTTCGCTTATTTTCGAATCACATCACCAGGCAATATGGTAAAATTTTGTTGCACTTGCAAATTCCAGTGCACAAACTGCAAAGAAGTATCTAAAATAATGACCACCTGGTACAATTTTTGCAAAAAACCATCCTATCCATCCAACAAGTATATACCATACTGCACAGATGATTTTTAAAACTCTTAACATATAAGCCTCCAACACTTATTTAATGACAAAACAAAAAAAAGACCGCCTGCAAAATGCCATAACGACACTTTGCCAAGCGGTCTTTGTTATGAGAAAAATTAAACAGTCTTGATTTAAGAAAGGTTTTTAAAACACAATTAGCGCGAACAGAACAGAACAGAACAGAACAGAACAGAACAGAACAGAACAGAATTTGAATTCATCGGTTCGATTGTTTGCATTTTTCTGTGCTCCCCCCGCATGCGGACTTTTGTTTAAGATAGAATTAATATAGCAGATAATTTTAATTTGTCAACTATTTTATGAGAATTTTTGGCAACGTTTTTATAAAAATGTCATAATCTTTCTTTGTCATTTGTAGTCAGCCTCCGTCCAATTATCAAGTTCTCTTAACACTTTTACTATAATACGCTTCTTTCGTTTTGTTAAGTTGTGAGTACGGACATAATGACACGTCATTTTCATTTCTTTTATAATCTGCATTTTTTATGTTATAATTTTCCTTGTTTTTAGAGGGTAAAAATGAGTGATATTTTTGACATAGACGAAATGACGGAAGAGGACATAAAGCTTCAGTTTTGACCTTTGCGGCTACCCTCACGAGGAATTGGGATATAGAAAAATAGCAGTCAGCAAAAACTGAGTGGCTAATGAGTAGGAAAACAGGAGCAGACAAAATGACCGATTTGTCAAAGGGTGAAATAAAAATATACGAGCATAACGGCTCTAATCAAGTGGAAGTCATTATGCAGGACAATTCTATTTGGCTTAGTGCAGAAAAGATTGGAGAACTTTTTGACAACAAAGACCGGTCTACAATTCAACGCCATATAAAGCTTATCTATGAGGAAGATGAACTCTCAAAAGATTCAACTTGTGCATTTTTTGCACAAGTCCAAATGGAAACAAACGCATAGCCGCCAGTTGTTTTTTGTATTTTATGCAGAAAAATAATATGCTTTACATAAACGGCAAGAAACGCATAGATGACGACACTCTTTTTTCAATTACCCTTTTTATTGCCGAAAGTAAAACAGAAGACATGGAAATATTCCGCCAGATAATCATCAGTATTTTGAACAGGAGCAAATAACATGGCACAGATAAAAAAGACACAAGCTTAAGAAAAGCGATTCTGCAGGCGGCGGTTATGGGGCGGCTGATTTATACGGTGGTTGAGCCTGCCGAAACCACCATTGAAACCGACAGGCAGCTTTTGGACAGAATTATCAAGGTGCTTGAAGAAACAAAAAAGAATCACACGGATTTGCAGATTTCTACGAAATCTGCCGGAAAAACAAGGGGCAATATAGTTACTTTATTTTTCGTCTACGTATCTATTGCTCCAGTCGCCGTCTGTGCTTACTTCAATATTGCCGCTGATGCTAAGGTTCTGGAATTTTAGCTCATCTTCGCTGAATTCTTTTTTGCAGCCTATGGCAAAATTGCGCAGGTTTACGGTCATAAGCCTGTTGTGGGCAAACATTTTGCCGTTCTTTTTGCCGTCATAATCCGGCAGGACAAAGTTTGCGCCGCAGTCTGCAATTACAAGCTCTTTTGGGCGGACGGCAACAATGCGCATTGGTCCGTAAAAGTGCGAGTTACGTTCTTCATATTTTGGAATGTTTGCTGTGATTTTATTCAATTGTACATTGTAGCCGGAACTTGAGCCAGTTGCGCTGATTGTTCTTTCACCTGACCAGCCAAGTGTTTTTGTTAATGACAAGTCCGAAGACAAAATGAGCAGAGCACCGCGGCTAGTAACTGTGCTGTTATTTGCAACATTATAATTATATATAACGGTTTGATTATTGCTGTCATAACTAGAGTAAGAGCTTGTATCACAAACCAATACAGCCACCCTGCCGTCTTCAAGAACCGCCATGTCTGTTATTGTGCCTGAAACACCAAAATCAGCTAAAGTTTTTGTTTCTATTTCATTTGCAGAGCCGCCACTTGTTGTGTAATCGAATGTTGCATAGCCAATTGAATCTGGACACTGGTTAGTATCATCACTGCTGTTAAATGAATAATAAAAATTTTCTCCCTGTGTCGCAATGCACGCAGAAGAAAAGGGAAAAGTAGCACTATCTTCTTTAATTTCGGCATATTTATCTGTTTTTTTACATAAATACAGTTTCTTTGCTGAATTTGACCAATAAGCATACGCAACCCAATAAATATCTGTTGTGCTGTCATAATATGCGTCAAAATAATCTGAACTATTATTAGGTAATGTATAATTTTTTTTATCAGTATCAGTAAATGACCTTATTACAGGATCAGAGTATATACCAGAATCATTTTTCCCAACATGCATATAATAAATTCCATTATTGGTTTCTGCAAAATTGGAATAATATGCAACACTGCTTGAAAGCGCCCATTTTTTCTTCTCGGTGCAGGTTGAATAATCATAGGCATACATATTGCCGGAATAATCAGAAAAGAGCATATATTTTGAATAAAAAACGCCCTCAAGAATCATTTTTATGGTGCAGTCTGTGGTTTCGCCTGCTTTTACTTTGATTTCTGCGCTTCCGCTCCCTTCAAGAAGATTTTCGGCAGTGTTCCAGGCTTCCGCCTCTGCTATATAAGTTCCCGGCTCAAGGTCGCCAAATTCCAGTACCCCCCCCCGAGTTCCTTCCTCGGTTTTGTCAAAATCATCATTATAAAGGCGCACAGTGAATTTATCGGCATCGTCTTTATTGTAGGCGGCGCGAGAACTTCCGGGCAGAACGACACGCACAGAGCCGTTTTCTCCGGAGCCGGAGCTCATGTTCATGCATGAAATAAATGCGAATAAAAATGCTGGTAAAATAGAAAAAATCAGTTTTTTCATAATGTTCCTCCTTTGTCAGGGATTCCCGTATCGCTGCGCGGGAATGACAGTTTTTTTGTCATTATCCGGCTTGACCAGATAATCTGCACCGTAAAACAACAGTCCTTATAATTATGATTCAAAATATTCTATTTGTCAGCATTTGAGGGTATTTTTTTTAACTTTTTTATTGCGCAATCTGTTTACAAACAAAATGGCTCATTTACAAAATTCCAATGGCATTGAAAATTATCATTCCTTTCTATAAAATAGCCTATTATGAATTTTAATAAGAAAAAAAAGAATCTGCTTGTTCCTATAGCCGTTATATTTTGCGTTTTGTACATTATTTTTTCAGTACAGCCAATGGGCCATGAAATTCATTTTACGCCGGAATGGACAGAGGACATTTCACATATTCAAGAAAATTCAAATAACACAAAAAAAATTCCATTTAAACTTTCCCAGAACATAGGATATTTTACCCCTGACGGAAAAATTGTTTCAGCAATAACATTTCCTTTCAAGTCGGCAATTTCAGAAAAATGGTACGCAACATTCGGGGTAAGCGGCACAAAGACTGACTTTTTTTTCGCGGACGGAACTTTGGCAGGAACAATCAACGAAGCCGGTTTTCCCTTTTTTGACCAAGACAGAATCTTTGTAATGCAGCCGGGCGGAACTGCTTTTGTAAAATGCGATTCAGAAGGAAAGCGTGAATGGAACTACGAGCATTATTCGCCAATCACCGCATTTTCATCAAGCAAAAATGGAACTGCCGCAGGATATGCAGACGGAACTGTCATTTCTTTTTTGCCTGACGGAAAAATTGACCAGAAGTTTGCGCCGGGCGGAAGCAATTGCGATGTGATTCTTGGAGTTGCAATTTCTGAGGACGGAAACAGAATCGCCTGCGTTTCAGGACAAGACCAGCAAAGATTTATTGTCGCGGAAAAAAACGGCGGACATTCAAAAGTAATTTTCCATGAGTATCTTGAAAATTCCATTTCACGCCAGACACTTGTAAAATTCAACAACAATTCTGATTACGTTTATTTCAACGGAAAAGATTTTCTTGGAATCGTCAATACAAAAAAATCTACAAGCAAGAAAATTCCAATCAAAGGAAAAATTTCCCAAATAGAATTTTCCGATGACAATGAGCTTGTTTTTGTTCTTAGCAAAGACGAGGAAAAATACACGGTAACAATTCTTGAATCTTTTATTTATCCAATGGCATCGTTCAGTTTTGAAGGCGAATGCTCATTTATTCAGACTTATGAAAATTCGATTTTCATTGGACGAAACACAAAAATTTCTAAGATTTCAATTTCAAAAAAATAACTGTCTAACATCTAACAGGATTATCGGGTCAAGTCCGATAATGACATAAAACCATAATGCTTGAAATTGGACTTAAATACTTCTTGCGGAGAAAAAAAATGAAAAAAATAATTTTAACTTTAACCTGCGCATTTTTCAGTTTCTGCGGATTTTCCTTCGACTGGCCTCAAAAAGAAACTAATTCAGATTCATTCTATTCATATTTCGGACAGCTCCGCGGAGACACAATAAATTCCTCGCTGATTTTTAAAGATCCTTCAGAAGTCAAGGCAGCAGACAAAGGAAGAATAACCGCCATAATTTCAGACCATAGCGACGATTTTGGCTGGTTTGAATCCGCTTTGGGAAACTCCGTAATTATTTCGCATGAAGACGGACTTTCAACAGTTTATGCAAATCTTGACGACAGTTCAATTTCAAAAGAAATAGAAGAAAAGCAATTTGTTGAATCTGGAGAATATCTTGGAACAAGCGGAAACACAGGCTGGCAGGAAGAACAAAGCTGCCTTGAATTTAAAGTCTTTGATTCAAAAAACAGTTCCGCTGTAAATCCAAGGATTCTTATGCCGCGCGCAGGAAGAGAACTTCCGCTTGCAATGGGAACAATAACTTTAAAAGACAAAAACGGAGTCTCGCACAATCTTTTGAACGAACGAAGATTGCCGGCAGGAAAATATTACGTCTACAGAACACGACAAAATGTTGCAGTTCCGTACAAAATAATCACAGCTGTAAACGGAGCGACTGTAGAAAATATTTCTTATGATGTTTTAAAAGAAAGTGCCGGAAAACTTTGCGTAAAAGGAAATGAGTCTTACAGCGTTAAAGAAATTTATCCAGACGACACAAAGCAATTGGCAGGAATTGTTCAGCTGAACAAAGGCTCTTGCACGCTGACAATTACAATTGTCAACATTCTGAATTCAGCCTCAACAATTTCCTACAAACTGGACATTTACTAGGCTTTGATTGCCTTTGAAATAATTCCGCCGCCAAGTGTTATTCCGTCTTTATAAAAAACAACGGACTGGCCTGGAGCAACTGCCCGCTGCGGCTCGTCAAACACAACCTTGTAAGATTTGCCGCAAAACTCTTCATTTTCCAACGGCTGATACGGCACAACATGGGCTTTTACAGGCTTTGAAGCAAGGCGGATTTTTACCATCGCATCAAATTCGCAGCAAGGATCGTAGTCGGCAGGCCAAACCAAATCATCCGCAATAAGACCTGAACAAAACAAGTCGCTGTCTTTTCCAAGGACAACCAGATTTTTCTCCTTGTCAATTTCTGCAACGTAAAGAGGATAAGGCGCGCTCACTCCCAGTCCTCTTCTCTGCCCGATTGTATAATGCTCAATTCCTTTGTGGCGGCCAAGAACTTTTCCGTCCAAATCAATAAAGTCTCCCGGCACAGAAGGCTTGTCCTTGAACATATATTCTAGCATTGGAGCCGGAATAAAATCCTGACTTTCTTCTTTTTCAGCAGCCTTTAGTCCACGTTCACGAGCCATTTTAAAAATTTCTTTTTTGCTGAAACTTGCAAGCGGAAAACGGACTTTCTCTAAAATCGCACTCGGAATTCTGTACAAAAAATAAGCCTGGTCTTTTGTAATATCAAGCGCAGTGTGAATTTGAACTGGACGGCATTTTCCCCTTTCATCTTTTGAAGCGTTTTCTCCATAAACTAAAAAAAGCGGCTCTGTTCCGCGCACGGCTTTTGCATAATGACCTGTGCAAAAATAATCGTATTCAATTCCCAAGTCTTTTAAGCCGGAAAGCATCGCGCCAAATTTTATAAAGCGGTTGCATCTTATGCACGGATTCGGTGTGCGGGCGTTTCTATATTCGCGCTTGAAATATTCTATTACTTCCTGCTGATATTTTTCTTTAACGTCAACAACGACATACGGAATACCTTGCTCTGCGCAAAACATTCTGTTTTCTTCTATGTCTTCAACTTCCTTAGGACTGTAGCAGCTGTCTGGAATTTTATAATCGTCAGGAAGATTTAAATCAGCCTCTTGCCACAAAGACATTGTTACACAAGTTACATCGCATCCTTTTTCTTTTAAGAGCATTGCAGTCATTGTAGAGTCAACGCCACCAGAAAGTCCCACAACAACTCTGTCGCCTTTCTTCGGAAGCTCAAGCTCTTCATAAGTCATTGAATTATAATTCATAAAGCAAGTATAAATAGAATCAATAAAAAATTCAATTTTCCATAAAATAAAAGTTGCCTTAAATAGAAAGGCAGTTTCCAAAAAATCCGGACGCAGAAACTTTTTCATTTGCACCGATTAAATGGCTCACGTCTCCCATCTGCTGAATTCTAAAAACAACTTCTCCTGGAACTCTTTCTTCAGCGCCAACAATTGTAACAGAGCTTGGAGCAACAAAAAATCCTTGCCAAAGCTGAACAGGACTAATACCTGTAAGATGGCTTAGCATAACAAACATCACGCCCAAATGACAAACAAAAACAAGATTTTTTTCATCCAAATCTTTTTGCTCAGGTTCAAGGTGCGTATCAATCAAAGATTCTTCTTTTGAAATATGCGGCAAGCAATTGTACAAAGGAATTTTTGAATCAATGCGGTTGTAGTCATAAGATGCCAAAATCTCATCAAGCCCGTGGCAAACTTCCTTGTAATGAAATTCTATGTTTCCACTTTTCATTGATTTTGTCTTAAAAAAACTTTGAACGTCTTTGTATTTTTTTTCGCCAAAATAATCGCGCGGAAGCCAGTCCCATGCAATTCTGTTTTCGCCGGTTTTTAAATCTTTTATGTCGTAACTAAATTCTCTAAGCCAAGGCAATGTTGAAACTTTCATAGGCTGCTTTGAAAAATCTGCATGGATATTTTCCAAGCAGGCCTTTGCCGTAGCCTGAGCGCGTCCCATCGGAGAAACAAAAAATTCTGTAGCATTCAATTTTGAAATGCGCTTGCCCAAAAGTTCTATTTCACATTTTCCTTTTTCTGTAACAGAATCAATTGAATAATCAGGATCTCCATGACGAATAAAAATCAAATGCATTTTACTGTTCCTTTTGAAATATTTTTTATTTGCTCAAGAAATGTATTTTTTTCAGATAGAAAAATTTCACCTTTGACAGAAATGTCAGTTCCAAAGTTTTCAGTCAGATTTGAAATATTAAAGCCTTCAAATAAGTGTTTTACAGTTTGATACAAATCATAGCCGCACGAAAACGAAAATGAAGATTTTTCAACATAAGGTTCCGCCTTGCAAACGGAAAGAACTTCTTTTGCGCTTTCACTGTAAGCATGGACAAGTCCGCCTGTTCCTAAAAGTGTTCCGCCGAAATACCTTGTTACCGTAAGCAAGATATTTGTAATTCCGCTTCCTTTTAAAACATCAAGGACAGGACGCCCTGCTGTTCCGCTTGGCTCGCCATCATCGCTCATTCCAAAAGTTTCAGATTTTAAGCCGACAGAAAAAGCGTGAACTACATGAGTCGCGTCAAAATATTTTTGCTTAACTTCGTGAAGTTTTTCTCTTGCCTGCGCTTGAGTTTCAACTGGAAAAACTTCTGAAATGAAGCGGGAATTTTTTATGACAATCTCAGCTTTTGATTCTTCAAGAAGAACCTTCATTTTTATCTCCGCCAATCATTCCATTAACGCTCAAAAATGAAAAATAATAAATTGGAATACAATAATAAACTTTTGCAAGAATTGTGTAATATTGAAGGAACGCATAAAATCCAAGCAAAAGAGAAATAAAATTATTTTTTCCAGAAAGAACTGCATTAAGAAAAACCGCAGCAAACAAAACCGCAAAATTTTTCAAGCAGACAAAAATCACAAAGCCCATATAATGAAAATATCTTCCACGGATAATAAAAAGGCTTTTTTTAATTGCATCCTTTAAATTGATTTTTTTATTTTCAAGAAACGCATTCCAAACAAAAATAAACGGAAGAAAGCAAAAAACAAAAACAAAAAAGAAAATCACTGTATAAAAAAGAGCAACTGTAAAAGCTTTTGCAATTTTTTCAGAATCAAGCTGGTTTAAGTTTTCATTTGAAAATGCCTGAGAAAAAAAACTTGAGCAAGAAATAATTTTTTCTTTAAAAACAAAAATCAATGCGGCAGAAATACACGCTACCAAAAATACAACAAGTGTAAAAAAAACAGAAGCGTAAAATATGCGCTTTGATTTTTCAAAGAATCCAGAGAAGATTCCTCCCGGAGAATTCCTTTTGCCAAGGACAACATTGGTAAAACCAGCGACAATTCCATAAGCAAGAGTAAAAACAACAATAAGTATCAGCGAAGTAAAAACAAACGAAATTGCATACCCGGCAGCAGAGCCGTTAAAAAGCATTGCAGGAGAAAATCCGCTTGTAAGCAAAAAAGACAGCATTACATTAAAAAGCAAAAGCAGCAAAACTGAACGCGCAATGTTTTTTGCCAGCCGCTCCCTTAAAACCTGATACATTCTTTTATACTCAGGATTTTTTAATTTTTCTTTATCCAATTTTTTATTCCTGTTTTATAATTTATAAATCAAGTTTTGTCTGCAAACCTGAATCTTCAACTTTTATAGAATCAACTTCTTTGGACTCAAGCCGGATTCCGTTAGTCTTCAAGCCTTTTTCTTCAAAATCCTGCGCTTTAAATTCTTGGACTGTGATTTTCACACGAGGCTTTTTAGTGTAATTCAAAGAGAATTTAAATTTAGCTCTTGTATCAACGTGAAGCACTTCCATTCCGTCTGGCACAAAATTATAGTCGCGGTTCATAATCCAACCGGAAATTCGGCAGCGTTTTATAAAGCAGTATTTTGTTTTCGGATCGCGGTAAATTATTGTAAAGAGAATTTTGCTGATAATGTCCTTGTCCGCATAATTGCAAAACCAAATTCCTGAATCAACAAAAAGCTTGTCTGGCACATCGCAAACGCTCCAAAGTCCGCTCTTGCGCACAATAAGAATTCTGTCAAAAGGCGTAACTTTTAAAATTTCCCTTCCTCCATTAACAGAAGTTCCAAGGTAGCCTTTTTCATCATAGCGTAACGGAGTATCACGCTGGACAATTTGCTTTACATCGACTGCAGAAAATGAAGTTATTTTTGTCTGGCGTTCAAGAAGCGCAGGACTTATCGCTGTGTGATTCTGCTTTGGATCCAGCGCGGAAAATTTTTTAAGCTCATCAAGAATTCCGTCAAGATATTCAACAGCGCAATCAGTCAAATGTTTTAGCCGACGCGCAATTTCTTTTAACCGCTCATTTATAGCCTTTACCTGATCGCGGTTTTTATTTATGTCAAAAAGTGAAATCCGCCTGATTGGAATTTTTAAAAGCTTTTCAACATCTTCGTCCGTAACATCTCTTATAAGCTCATCTTTAAAAGGAACAAATCCATCTTTAACAGCTTTGTTTACAGATTCGGCGGTTTTCATTTGCTCAATAGATTTATAAATTCGCTCTTCAATAAAAATCCGCTCAAGCGTGCGCTGATGAAGTTCTTCTGTCAGAGAGCCGCGTTCAAATTCAAGCTCGTCTTTTATAATGCCGGTAAGTTTTTTTGCGTAATATTTTATAATTTCCGTAGCTGTCATTGCCACAGGCATATTGTCTTTTATAACAAGCATCTGGCAGGCAATTGATTTTTCGCAAGAAGTGTACGCATACAAAGCTTTTTCCACATCTTTGGAATAAACGCCACGAGGAAGTTTTATTTCAATATTGCAGTGGTCAGTTGTAAAATCTTCAACCGAACTTATTTTTATTTTTCCAGCTTTATAAGCCGCATCAATTGAATCAAGCAAATCTTTGGAAGTTGTCTCAAGCGGAAGTTCCGTTATAACAATCTTCTTTTCATCGCTCAAATCGAATTTTGCGCGTGTAATTATTTTTCCGTTTCCATCATTGTAATTACTTACATCCATCAAACCGCCAGTCGGAGAATCAGGATAGATTTCAAACGGCTCGCCACGCAAGGCTTTTATTTCGGCATCAAGAACTTCTTTAATATTGTACGGAAGAATTTTTGTGGACATTCCGACTGCAATTCCTTCCGCGCCGCCAAGAAGAACAACTGGAATTTTCGCACGAAAAGCAACAGGCTCTTTGCTTCGTCCATCGTAGCTTGGAACATATTCTGTAATATTCGGATTGTACAAGAATTTTTTCGCCAGAGGATGAACGCAGCATTCTATATAACGGGAGGCGGAAGCGGTGTCGCCAGTGTAAAGGTTCCCGAAGTTTCCCTGACGCTGAATAAAAATTTCTTTGTTTGCAAGAACAACTAGCGCGGCTCCAATTGAAGCGTCTCCATGCGGATGAAATTTCATGCAGTCGCCTACAACACTTGCAACTTTGTGCATTCTTCCGTCGTCAATATTGAAAAGCGTATGCATTATTCTGCGCTGAACAGGTTTCAGTCCGTCTTCCAAATCTGGAATCGCACGGTCGCGGATAACGTAACTTGCATATTCTATAAAATTCTTGTCAAATAAATTTTTTACAAATGCCATTTAAAAATCCTTATGCATCAATGTCAGCATTGCTAAGCAAATGTTTTTCAATAAAAGCCCTTCGCTCAGGCGTGTTTTTTCCCATATAGAATGAAAGAAGTTTTGGCACCATTTTAAGCTGGCTTATTTCAACAGGTGTAAGATGAATTGTTTCCGGCGAAATAAAGTCTTTAAATTCTGAAGGGCTGATTTCTCCAAGTCCTTTGAAGCGTGTTGTTTCCGCAGAAGAGCCAAGTTTTTTCTGGGCCTTGTCGCGCTCCTCCTCGCTGTAGCAGTAAATATTTTCTTTTTTATTTCTTACACGGAAAAGCGGAGTTTCCAAAATAAAAATTCTGCCGGAAGTTACAAGCTCCTCAAAATATCCAAGGAAAAATGTCATTACAAGATTTCTAATATGGAATCCATCGTTATCGGCATCGGTCGCAATTACGATTTTTGAATATTTTAAATTCTCAACATCCTGCTCAATTCCAAGCGCCATCATCAGCTGATAAAGCTCGTCGTTTTTATAAATCTCACTTTGTTTTTTTCCGTACATATTTTCAGGCTTTCCACGCAAACTAAAAATCGCCTGATAATCAGCATTGCGTGAATGCGTCATCGTGCCGGAAGCAGAATCTCCCTCGGTTATAAAAATCATGCTGTTTTCGCCTTTTGCACCATCCTGAATATGAAAACGGCAATCTTTCAATTTAGGAATTCTTATACTGATTTTTCTTGCGGCTTCTTTGGCCTCTTTTTTTACCGCGCTAAGTTCTGTACGGAGTTTTTCGTTCGCCTGAATTTTTTCCTGAATTTTTTTTGCAGCCTCAGGATTGTGGTGCAGCCAGTCATCAAGTCCGCTCTGTGTCTCTGAAACAATCCACTGGCGAATATCTGTGTTGCCAAGCTTGTTCTTTGTCTGGCTTTCAAAAACAGGATCCTTGACCTTTACAAGAACCGCAGCCGCCATTCCTTCGCGTATGTCTTCGCTTTTATATGAAGTTCCGTAAAAATCATTTATTCCTTTTACAAATCCTTCCTTAAAAGCCGCAAGATGAGTTCCGCCGTCCGCAGTGTACTGACCGTTTACAAATGAAAAATAATTTTCACCGTAGCTATTTGTATGTGTAAAAGCAAACTTCAACCGATCGCCCTGATAGCTTCCTATTGCATAAAGCGAAGTTCCTTCAATCTCCTTATTAAGCAAATCGAAAAGTCCATTGTCGCTTTTATATTCCTTGCCGTTAAGCTTTAACGTAAGACCTGCATTTAAATAAGCATAATTCCAAATTCTTTTTTCAACAAATTCCATGTTGAAATTGTATTTTCCAAAAATCGCTTCGTCGGGAACAAATTCAAAATAAGTTCCGTCCGGCTGCTTTTGCTTTAAATTTCCAGAACGCTGGCTTACAAGTTTTCCCTGCTCAAAAACAGCTTCTGCGCATTGTCCTGCACGAACAGAAACTACGCGGAAATAAGAAGAAAGTGCGTTTACGGCTTTTGTTCCGACTCCGTTCATTCCAACTGAAAACTGGAAAACATCGTCATTGTATTTTGCGCCGGTATTGATTTCTGAAACGCATTCAACAACTTTTCCAAGCGGAATTCCACGTCCATAGTCGCGGACTTTTACACGGCTGTCTTTTACTTCGATTTCAATTTTTTTGCCAAATCCCATGATAAATTCATCAACGGCATTGTCAACAACTTCCTTCAGCAAAATATAAATTCCATCGTTCTGGTTTGAACCATCACCCAAACGTCCAATGTACATTCCAGAACGCAAGCGGATATGTTCAAGCGCATCAAGGTGAATAATCTTATCATCGCCGTAGTCTTTGCTTTTTAAGGCAACTGGCTTTGCGGAGGCTTTTACAACGGAAACGTCAGGAGTTTTTGAAACAACATTTGACTCTTTTTTTATTTCTGATTTTTTTAATGCAGGAATTTTCTTTACGGGAACTTTTTCTTTTGCAGCGGATTTTTTTACTGCTGTTGTTTTTTTTGCAGTCTTTGCCGCTGTCTTTGAAATTTTTTGTTTTGGCTCTGGCTTAGATACCTTTGAATTTTTTGCAGATGATTTTTTTACTGCCGAAGTTTTTTTTTCAGTTTTTCCACCCATAACGCTCTATTTTAATGTATAAAATAAAATTCTTCAATGTAAGAAAAAATTCAGTTGGATTTTTATTTTTTTAAGCTTGTCATAAGCTTTTCAAAGTGATTTCTAAATTTTTCGATTTTCATAAGTTTTGGAGGCGGCCCGTAAACAGAACAAATGGAAGCAAAAAGAATTCCAAGATTTTTCTGCATTTCATCTTCACTAATTTTTTTGTATCCAGAACTGACAAAAACCGCCATGCCCATTAAAGAGCAAGATGCCATTTTGTGAATTGCAAGCGCAGTTTCTTTTTTATAGCCATATTTATTTTCAAGTATGTCAAGAATTATAGGCATTCTAAGATTGTCAACTTGCCTTCCGATTTTTCCGTCCACAATATAAATCTGCCTAAAAACAAAAGGATCTGCCTGAACAAATTTAAGAAACGAAAGTCCAAACGAACGGTAAACAAATTCATCTGGCTCTTCTTTACCTTCATTAGATACAGAACTGAAAATCTCATTAAGCTGACCGACAACTTTTTTTACAATGTCGTTTTTAAGCTCGTCCATATTCTTGTATTCAAAATAAATCGGCTGTGTTGAACATCCAAGTTTAAAAGCAACACGGCGAGATGTAACAGCATCGAATCCTTCTGCCCTAAAAATTTCCAGGGCAGCATCAACTATCATGTCTTTGGTAATTTTTTTTGTTGCCGACATAATTTTTCTCTTTTCAAAATATTAAACTTCAATTTGAATTCTTGTTCCAGACGAAGAAGATTTCTGTGCATAGATTGAATTCAAAGAGCGGTACGGATTTCTAAAATCTGAAATTTGCTTTTTGAGCTGAACCATTCTGACTTTTAAAAGCGAACGATTTTTTTCATTCTGAGCAAGAACCTGGCTTTGAAGCTTAGACAAATCATCTTGAATCTGCGAAACCGGCAATGCTTCCTTTGGATTGTAAAAAGCCGCTCCAGACTTATTGTAAAGCTCCTGCATCGGAACAATCACTTTCTGCAGCGAGCCGATTCCCTGAACAATCTGCGCCTCAAGCTCACTGTGCGCAATCAAGGAATCCGAATCTTCTTCTGCAATTTTATTTTCCTGAGATTCCAGAACCTTTAAATATTCCTGAAACTTTTTCCTCTGCTGCTCAAGAAGCATTCTGAATTTTTTTAGAATCGCAACACGCTCGTCAAGTTCTTCTTTACTAATTTTTTGTTCCATAAAATTTCTCCGCATCAAAAAATAAGTCAGCAAATTAAAGGCAAACTTACTGTTAAAGCTATCCTGTTATGTTTAGCGATGGCGCAGTTCCCGGAATTTTTGTCTGGGCATTTGCAGTGCTGTTTGAAGCCGACATCCAGGAATCCTGAAGCTGGGAAAGCATATCACGCACAAACGAAAGTTTTTTCTTGTCATGGCTTATTGTGCAATCCAAGATTTGCTTGTTAAAAAAAACGTAAAGCGACATAAGATTTTTTGCAATTTCACCGCCCTGCTCCATATTAAGGCTCACTTCAAGTTCCGTGATTATGTCCATAACTTTTTGCAGATAGTTTCCAAAATTTTCAATGCTGCCTGGTGCAATTTTTCCGTCTTCAGAAATCAGGGCTATCGCTTTTTCCAAATTTGAAACAGCACCGTCGTAAAGCATTACAACAAGTTTTCCTTGGCTGGCAGTTTTTACTCCGATTTCACGGTAAGCACTGAACCCGCCATAAGGATTGCTTCCATACGCCATTTTTTCCTCCCACAGCTTTGCTTCTGCTTTGCAAAAACAAGACTGCTACTTTCGATTATCGGAATTTTAGAAAACGACTTTAGCAAAACGGCGCGCATTTTATAGAAGACAAAATATTGAACATAGGCTTGAATTTCATTAAAATATCCGATTATGAAAACTTCACAAATTCCATTCAGGACACTTCGCGATTCTCCGTCAGAAGCAATTATTTCTAGCCATCAGCTTATGATGCGCGCCGACTTAATCAGAAAACTCGGAAACGGACTTTACACATATATGCCGCTCGGTTTAAGAGCATACAGAAAACTTGAAAAAATCATCAAGGAAGAAATTGAAGCTTCGGGCGCAATGGAATTTAAGCCGACTGTAATTGTTCCCGGAGACATTTGGAAAGAAAGCGGAAGATGGGAAACTATGGGACCACAAATGCTCAAAGCGCAGAACCGCCAGCAGCAGGACATGGTTGTAAGCCCGACGGCTGAAGAGGCATACACAGCAATTATGCGTCAGGGTCTTACAAGCTACAAGCAGCTTCCAATCAACTGCTATCAGATAAACACAAAATACAGAGATGAAATCCGTCCTAGATACGGAGTTATGCGCGGCCGTGAATTCAATATGATGGACGGCTATACTCTCAATGCTGACGATGAATCCCTTGACCAGTCATATCAGGCTTACGCAAAAGCATACCTTAGAATTTTCAAAAGGCTTGGACTTGATGTAATAACTGTAAAAGCTGACACCGGCGCAATGGGTGGAAGCGGCTCTGAAGAATTCATGGTTGAAAGTGAAATCGGAGACGACACGCTTATTTTGTGCAAATGCGGATATGCGGCGAATGTTGAAAAAGCCTCATGCGCAAAAGACATTCCAGTTGATATAGACGGAAATCCTGTAAAGGCAACAGAAAAAAGCTATGAGCCAATCAGTACTCCAAACGTTGGAACAATCGATGACTTGGAAAAATATTTAAAATGCTCAAAGCATCAGCTTTTAAAGACTTTGATTTACAAAGCCACAAATGTATGCCTTGACCTTAGCGAAGTTGACTGCTGCAAGAACTTAAAGACAGTTACAGAAGGAAACATAAAATTCTATCCAGAAGTCTTTGTTGCTGTCTGCATAAGAGGCGACCTTGACATAAACGAAGCAAAGCTTGCAGGATTCCTAAAAGCGTCAGAAGTTGAGCTTGCAACTGCGGAAGAAGACACAAAAATCACAGGTGCGCCTGTCGGATTCGCAGGACCAATAAATCTTTCAAACGTGCCTGTAATCGCAGACAATTCCGTGCTTGATATGCACGACTTCCTTGTAGGAGCAAACAAAGCCGACACGCATTTTGTTCACGTTGAATACGAAAGAGATTTTTCTGCATGGAAAACAGCCGATCTTAGAACTGCAAAAGCAGGAGACATCTGCCCTGTCTGCGGAAAACCATTCTACACAACAAAAGGAAATGAGCTTGGACACATTTTCAAGCTTGGAAAAAAATACACAGAGTCGATGAACGTAACTTACCTTGACAAAAACGGAAAGTCCGCTGTTCCAACCATGGGCTGCTACGGAATTGGAGTTGACCGTGTTCTTGCTTCAATTATCGAGGCTTTCCATGACGACCGCGGAATTATCTGGCCTATGTCAACTGCGCCTTATCAAGTTGCTATTGTTCCAATAAAATACAGCGGAGCAATGAAAGAAGCGGCGGACAAAATTTATGACGAGCTTTTAAAAGCTGGTGTCGAAGTTTTGCTTGACGACCGTGACGAACGTCCTGGCGTAAAATTCAACGACATGGATTTAATCGGATTCCCGGTAAGAATTACAGTTGGAGACAAAAATCTTCCAAATGTAGAAATAAAAATGCGCTCAAGCGAGCAGGCAGAACTTGTTCCGCTTGAAAACGCCGCCGCAAAAGCCAGCGAAATTGTAAAGACTGAATTCAACAAGCTGAACTCATAAAAACTGACATAGATAAGGAAAAAACATTGAAAAAAACAATTCTGACTTTGGCATTTACTTTTATTGCGTCTTTCTCTGCATTTTCTCTTCCGGGAACAAAGCAGTACATTCCTGACATTTCCGGGGAATACGTTTACTATAGAGACAGAAGCTTTAAAAATGAATCTATTGTCGGATTTCTTTTTTACAATGAAAGCACTTATGCCGCACGTTTTTATTCTCCTGCCGATGAAAAAAACAGCACGCCTGAAAAGGACATAACAATCTATGTTTCTGTAAATCCTGAATCAAAAGCCGGAATGGAATTTACAGGTGAAAAAATTCAAGGAGCGGTTTCCGAGCAAGACACAGAAATCATAAACTACCTGCACGACTTGTTTTACGAATTCACTTCGCGCAGGCAAAAAGAAAATCTTGACTCATGTAAAAAAATCAACAGCCAGCAGGATTTTCATCAGTTCGGCGGAAACGTAAATATCCTGTTCAATCCTTATGTTCCGATTTTCAACATCGAAGAAATAAAGGCATCTGACGGACAAAGCATTTTTTCAATGGAAACAGCCGGGCATCTTGTGTCTTCAACTGACGAAAGTTTTTCTGTTTTTAAGGGAATTGAAGGACTTCCAAAAGACAAAAAACGAATTTTCAAAAAAACAAAATCGCAAGAAACCGAAGCAGAGTTCGGCGGTCAGAAAATCATATTGGACACAATGTGGAAGCAGTCAATGGAAAACTTGTGGCTTCTTGAGGATTTTGCAATTCTTTCAATGACAACAATGTCAGTCCCAGAAGAGCAAAAAAATCATGCAATGGATACTCTTTTGCGCCGCCTTTGCCAAAGCACAGACTTGTCATATTCAATTGCACCGCAAAGAAAAATTACAATAAATGAAAATAAAATTTCTGTCATGAATATTTTCTATCAGCCTGAATCAGAAAACGTAACCCGCGACTTTAAAATTATAACGCAGAATAAAGGCAACGGAACAATTTCACTTCTTACGCTTACAATATTCGACAGCGTTTATCAGAAAAACAGAAGCTACTTTACAAAAATTCTTGAAAGCTACAAAGTTTCTCACTAGAACTAAAAACTGTTGCGGTTCAGCGGAGTGCCAATCCAAACGCCTTCGCTGCCAAGATATTCTTTCTTTTCGCCGTCCACCAAAAACTGAACATTTTCAACAGTAGGGAATGCGGTCGCAGTAAATACAATCTGCTGAAGCTGTCCGCGCAACCCTTCAATTCCGTACTTGTTGAATTCAAAGTCTCCGCTAAAATTCAAGGTGGCAGTTCCGTTTTTTACAGAAGCACCGATAAGTCTTGTGTTTTCAGAAACGAGCGAACGGCAACCGGAATTTTCTTCGGAAGCAACAGGTCCTTTTATCAAAGCGTTTACCGCGTCCATAAGCGGACTGTCGGATTTTTTCATTTCGCGGATAATTTCTTTTCTTGAAACTGAACCGTCGCTGTTTATTGTCATAAAATAAAGTTTGAGCTTCATGCTGGAAGTTTGGGGCGCGGTTTTTACAGAAACCTCTTTTCTTACTGTAGTTTCTTTTTCTTCTGGTTTTTGCGCGGATTCTTTCTTTTCTGTTTTGGAATTTATTTTTTCTTCAACTGCGGCTTCCTGCTGTTTTTTTGCAGCGTCATTCTGCGCCTTTATGTTTTCGTATATATTTTCCTGAACTTCTGACTGAATATTTTTCTCTTCAATATGAGAGCCAACGCCGTTCAAGTCAATTTCAATAGTTTCAATAGGAGCAACTTCATTTTTGTCAGCAACAGAAGAACTTTTCACTTCCGCCTTTTCTACAAATTCAGGAGTCTTTAAGCCTGTCTTGCTGAAAAAACCAGTCGCCTTTAAGTTGCTTGCAATTTTGTCTTGATTTATAAGGAAAATTATAAGAATGAGCAGAGCAGCCAAAAGCCAAAGTGCAAGCCCGATTCCCGTTCTCTTTTTCTTTGCATTTTTTTCCGACATAGAGATGAGTATAAACCAGACCCGCTAAATTTTCAATAATGCAGTTTCTTTTGCCACACGGATTTGTATATTAAAAACTGCAATTTCCATGTTTGACACTCTGTCATTACATCAACTTGACTATTGAAAGTTATTCTATTTTCATTATAATAGAAAGCAATAGCAATGGGGCTGTGTACTTTACTTGGTGCACAGTCCCGTTTTTTTTTCAGCAGATATAGGCGGAACAAAATGGAAGACACAAAATCAGAAAAGCTAAGCACAGTTTTTGACGGGCTTATTCAAGACTACGAATCATTGCACAGCTCGCTCAATGAAATATACAACGAGTCGCAAAACATAAGAATTCTTTCGTTTAACTCTTCAATTGAAGCGGCAAGAGCCGGAACAGTCGGAAAAGGATTCCGCGTAATTGCAAACGAAATTAAAAACATATCCGAAAAAAACGACACGCAAAATCAGACATGCCAAAAAGTCGTTGACCAGATTGAAATAAAAATGCACAAGTTGATTGGAATAAGAACTGCGGAAATGGCGTTCGACACAATCGACAAAGTCGACCGAAACCTTTTTGAGCGTTACTGCGATGTTCAAGCCTGGGCAACATTCGGAAAAATAATCGACTGCCTTGCAAACCCCACTGAAGAAAAAAGAATTTCAGCAGAACACACAATAGAAAGTCTTGTAAGAATTTATGAAGTTTACCATGATATTCTTCTTACGGACACAAGCGGAATTGTTGTATGCGTAGGTGTAAATAAAAATTTACGCGGACGTTCAATGCAGAACACAAAATGGTTCAAGGAAACATCTGAATCACAAAGCACAACTTATTCAGATATGTATTACTCTGAATCGGTAAAAGACTGGACAGTTTCGTACAGTTGTCCTGTGCGCGCCCAAGACGGAACAATTGTCGGAATAATTTCAACAAGGTTCAACTGGAAATTCATACTGAACATAATTTCAAGCGCGAAAGTTTCCCATTCAGGCGAAATATTCATAATAAATAGTGACGGACTTGTAATAGCTTCAAAAAACAAGGATGAAATTTTAAAACGGCGGCTTACAGACTGGGAAGCATTTGAGCATATTTCGCAAGGACAAAAAATGGGATTCTATACAAACAAAACCAGCAGAGCGCTTGAAGTTTTTGGATATTCAAAAACGCCCGGCTACAATTCCTACAAAGGCAAAGAATGGTCTGTTGTGATAAAAGAAAATTATTGAAACTAAAGGGCGATTTTCCAATTTACGGAAACTGGCGTTACAGAAAAATGCACGCTTCCTTTTTTGAATGCTGTTTCTTTTTTTTCTGAATGCAAAGCTATAAACTCATGCACAAGCGGAACTCCAATTCCGCAGACAGTGCCCAAAGCCGCGCCAAAAATTGTGTCAGTAAGAAAGTGGTTTCCGCTTGCAATTCTTAGCCCCGCCGTTCCAATAGCAACTGAGTAAGATGCCGCAATTACAGGAATTTTCCATTTTGATTCAGGGAAATAACGGCAAAATGTATACGAAAGAAATCCTGCGCCCAAAAAAGAATCCGTTGTGTGTCCGCTTGGACTTGAAAACTCAAAGTCATAGTCGTCAAGTTTGTCTTTCGGGTAGCCATCATAATACATATAAGGGCGGACTCTTCTTATTCCCATCTTCAAAAAATTTTTCGCACCATAATCAAAAAGATAAGCTTCAACATACATCGTAGTCAGCGTAAGAATATCTTCCATGGAAAGAAAATCATTAAAAAATCCAGCACCATAAACTGCAAACGGAAGAGCAAGGCTCACGGTGCAAGTTGCAGTTCCAAGGTTGTCGAGAGTACGGTTGTATTTTTGGGAAAGTTTTCTGTCTATGAAATTTACTGAATCCAAATCATAGCTTCGTTCTGTATACTCAGGAAAGTCCAGAGTTTTTTCAGCAATAACCGCAGAAGTTGTAAAAGCAATTCCGGCTCCAAGAATAATTCCGTCCGCAACAGGATTTAGTTTAAACGGAGATTTTTCTGTTTGTGCAAAAAGTTCCGCGGAAAGCAGCTGAAAAAGAAGAGAAATTAAAAACAAATACCTTTTCATTTTATTTTTTAAGCTCATACATTATTACAGAAGCCGCCTGCGCAACATTCAAACTGTCAACTTTAGGACCGGCTTCTCCCATTCCGGCAAAAGGAATTATTACAAGTGAATCGCAGTTCTGGGCAACTTCTTCACTGATTCCTTTTTCTTCGTTTCCAAGCACAACCAAAGCAGGTTTTTCCTGACAAAGCAATTTCATTTCTGAAACTTTTTTCTGCGCCTTTAGTGAAGTTCCAAAACGAGCCATTTTTCCTTTCATGTCTTTGAGCAAAAACGGAATTGACCTTACAGAATAAATGTTTACAAATTCCATTCCGCCTTCTGCAACCCGGTAGCTGCTGGTTGTGATTGAAGACTGGGATTCGTCCAATGGAATTACAATATTTTTTATGCCGAAAAACGCCGCACTTCTTACAATTGCGCCAAGATTATTTGCATTTCCAACACGGTCAAGAATCACAGCATCTTCTTTTTGTTCAACCCAGCGCGCTGTAATCTCTGTGTTAAGCGGAAGAATTACAGGAGTGTCAATCATCGCAACAACGCCCTGATGGTGAACACTTCCGCAAAGCTTTTCAAGCTCAACAGAATCTGCAACTTTATTGTAAGGACGTTTTGAAGCAGCCATTTTCTTGCAAAGTCCGCCAAACAAAGGAGCTTTTTCTTCCATAAAATATAAGCGGCGGATTTTCTGGCTGTTGATTTTTTCCAATGTTTTTACAGCTGCAAAACCGCAAACTGCAAGTTCATTTCTTTGAGTGTTTTTCATAGCAAAAATATATCCATAAGAAAATAAAAATTCAATTCTGTTTTAAGGTTGAAAAACTATTCTTCAAATTTTGAAATCTTTGACTTTCTGGAGCCGACAGCATAAACACTTCCAAGAACAGCGCATGAAAGGACAACCGCGCAAATAACTTCAAAAAATCCGTTTGTAATCATCGTTGTTGCAATAATCGCCGCAAATGCCTTGAATCCGGAAATATTTTCTGTGCTGATTCCGATTTTTTCAATTGCTCCAAGAACCATAGGTAGAAAAATGTTTCCATAGAAAATAAAAATCGCGCCCATAACAAGAACAGTATGAATAAAAGTTCCAAGAGCGGCGGAAAAAGCAACACTTATAATTTTGGGCATGTGCGGAATAAAATTGAGCAAAGTAAAAATTCCCCAGACAGCAACTGGAAAAAGAAGGCGAGGCAAAACAGAAACAAGCGGATTCATAAAAAACGGACTTGCCGCGGCTCCAAGCATAAGATTTTTTACAAGGCTAGAAACGCCAAAGACGAATCCAGTTGCAAGCCCCGGAATAAGCCCAGCCAAAAGAGTCGCAAGAATTACAGGAATGTGCATTAAAGTTATTTGAATCGCGCTTCCAAGTTGAATGTAGCCAAGCGGCGTAAAACTTAAAATAATGCTAAGCGCAGAAAATGCTCCTGCCATGGCAATCTTGTAGTTCATGGAATTATTTTCGTTTTTCATTTTTATTACCTCAATTTTTTAAAATATTATCAAAAGAATTTTTTTTGCAAAGCGCAGAAGCAAAAGGTCGACCAACAAGAACTTCAGAAGCTCCATAGCTTTGCCCCTTGTACACATCATTCCATAAACGGATTCCACCGTCAACCCAAAGCTCATCGCAATTTGACTTTAGCATTTTAAAGTTTTCAGAAAGGAATTCTGCGGAACTGCCTTCACGTGTTTTAATGCGTCCACCGTGATTTGAAACAAAAGCAACATCCGGCTTCACTTCTTTAACAAGCTCCAAATCTTCGTCTGTAAAAATTCCTTTTATTACAAACGGAATTCCTTTTTTAGAAAAATAATTTTTCAGTTCAATAAGCAAAGACGGGTCTTTTTTCTCAAGTTGAGCTTTGTTCCGCATTGTTACAATGTTGTATGCGTCAATATCGATTCCGCAATATTCAGAAACACTTTGCGCCCACTCAAAACGCTCAAGAATTTTTTTGTTGCTGTAAGGCTTTATAAAAACCGCCGCTTTTTTTCCAGCTGTCTGAACAGCTTCAATTCCCCATTTTAACTTTGTGTCAGGAACGCCATCTCCAATGCTAAGTTTTATTCCAAACTTTGAGCATTCGTTTATCAAATCAAAGTAAAATTGCTTTTCGTCAAAGTAGCCCACATTTTCAACAGCGCCAGTCATGGGTGCAAGCCGGATTTCTTTTTTGCCAAAGTCAAACGGACCGAAATCTAATTTTTTCCAAGCGGCGCAGTTCAAGATGAAATTTTTATTCGCATTTACGCCGCCCATTCCAGGAAGTTCTCCAACGCAGCCAAACCCAAGGCATTCAGCGCAGAACCGGCATTTAAAATCAGTCTCCAAGGCAAATACCCAAGTCTCTGGCAGTTTTTATCATAGGATGATCAAGCGGAATATTTTTTACTTTTCCAGCAACGTAGTCAAGTGGAACTGGCTTTATTTTTCCATTCTGAACCGCAACAAGATTTCCGAATTTTTCCTGAGCAAGAAAATCAGCGGCTGCAGCTCCAATCTGTGTGGAAAGAAGACGGTCATAAGGAGAAGGTGTGCCTCCGCGCTGCAAGTAGCCAACAACAGTTGCACGGCATTCAAATCCAGTTGCTTCTTCAAGCTCCTTTGCAACTCTTGCGCCTATGGTACATTGCATTGCCGCCCGTGCCTTTTTAAAAGATTTTTTGTCAAGCAAGGATTCTTCTTTTGACTTTGCGCCTTCCGCAACAACAACAATTGAAAAATTCTTTCCAGAAGATTTGCGTTCCTTTATTTTTTTTGCAACGCTATTTATGTCGTAAGGAATTTCCGGAATCAAAATAGCATCTCCGCCACCTGCGATTCCTGAATAAAGTCCAAGCCAGCCGGCTTTGTGCCCCATGATTTCAACAATCATAACTCTGCCGTGGCTACAGGCTGTAGTGTGAATTCTATCAATAGCATCAGTTGCAACATCCAATGCTGTATAAAATCCGAATGTTACGTCAGAGCCTTCAATATCGTTGTCAATTGTTTTTGGAAGTCCAATTACATTCAAGCCAGACTGAAACAAAAGGCTTGCAGTTGTATTTGTTCCGTTTCCGCCGATACAAACAAGAGCGTCAAGATTCCATTTTTTGTAGTTTTCTTTTATGGCTTCAACAGGCAAAAGACCGGTCGCTTCATTTACAACTGGATTTTTAAAAGGCTTTTCTCTTGAAGTTCCAAGAATTGTTCCGCCTTGAGCTATAAGACCAGAAAGCTCATTTTCTGAAAGAACCTTCATGTCGCCGTTTATAAGTCCGCGGTAGCCGTTGAAAATTCCCACAGCTTCCATATTATACTGATTTTTTGCGGCACGGCACAAAGCCCTTATCGCAGCATTAAGTCCAGGCGCATCTCCGCCACTTGTAAGAATTCCAAATCTTTTTACCTTGCATTCCATAAACTGAATTATATATCAATTATTGCGTTTAGAAAAGACAAACCCATAGCGCAAAAAGTTAAAAAGAGGTTAAAAGAAAATTTGCTACAAACTGATATTTCCGACTATAGTTTCATCGCTGCCAGAAGAATTTTCCGGCTCATTTTCAATTGTTTTTTCCTGCTGTTTTTTCTGGATTTGGGAAGAACGCTTCTTTGGGCAGACAAAAAATCCAAAAAGACTTCCGCAGATTCCAGACGCAAGCTGAATAAAAACAGGAACATTATTTTGCATAAAAGGCATAAATCCTGAAATCTTTTTTCCGCTGAAAAGAGAGAACGCAAGATAAAGGGCAAAAATAAAAATCCACGAAACTGGAAGCTGCTTTTTTATAAAAACAGAAAGCACCGAAAGAATTATCATCATAAAAACAATTCCACCGCATCCATAAATTCCAAACGTTGAAACACAAGCTGTCAAGACTCCGCCAACAAGGGAAGTTATAAAAATCATAAGGGCAAGCATAATAGAACCGTAACGTTCTTCCAAAACAGGACCGAGCAAAAGAATGAATCCAATGTTCAAAAAGAAAGAAGTTGAATTTTCGCCGCCGAACGGATAAATGACAAGCTTTACATAACTCAACGCTGATTTAAAATCAAATGCAGGAACAGATTTTGCTCCAGGACATTCAAAAATTTTCTCAGAAAGATTGAGCTTTAAAATCAAGTCAGAAATAAAAATCACCGCCGAAACAACAGAAAAAACAAGAACAACCGGAGAATCAAAAATAAATTTCAAAGAATTTTTCTTAGCCATATTTTAAATATTTCGGCAAATTTCCGCAGAAATTTCAGATTAAAAAAAATTGCGGTTTGCCAGATGAAAAAACTAAACTATATTTTTCATTCGATATATGTTATATTTGCTTTAATGAAAGAAAAAGTTATAACAAAAGAAATAAGGGAATAAAGATATATGCCTAATGAAATATACAGAACTGCCAAAGATTTTATAAAAAAATCTATATGAATTTGCGCTTAAAACCATTCGACATTGTGTTTATTCTGATTTTTTTAATTGTGATTTTTCTTTCACTTTTCAATTTGTTCAGAAAAAAAAATGAAAAGACGACGGAACTTTTTGTGCAGACTCCAAAAGAAAAATTTGTTTACAGCCTTGCAAAAGATGGAATTTATAAATTCAAAGGACTTCTTGGAGAAAGTTCAATTCAGGTTGAAAGCGGAAAAGCGAAATTTTTAGATTCACCTTGCGAAAATAAAAACTGCATTCAAAGCGGAGAAATAAGCGCAAACGGACAATGGGCCGCCTGCCTGCCAAACGGAATATTCATTAATATAGAAGGAAAAAACAAAGAAAACACTTTCGATGCAGTTTCAAACTAAAATCCGCAGCAATAACATCGGTAGTGTTTCTTGTGCAGTTTTTAAACTTACAGGACAACCCTGATATTTTCAGCAATTTTTTCTTTCTAATCTCTTGATAATTTATTCGATTTTTTATATAGTCTAAAGAACGAAACGAAGGCGTTTTGTAAAATACAGGCTAATTGTCTGTTTTTTGCAAAGCGCCTTTTTTTTATGCAAGGGGTTACTATGACTGAAAAAAACAGAACTTTGTATGATCCGTCATTTGAGCATGACGCTTGCGGAATCGGAGCGGTCGTAAACATTGACGGTACGGCGACTCACAAAATCGTGGACAACGCGCTTTGCATAGTTGAAAAGCTGGAGCACCGCGCGGGAAAGGATGCGACCGGAGAGACCGGCGACGGAGTCGGAATTCTTGTTCAGATTTCGCATCGGTTTTTCAAGCAGGCGGCAAAGCAGGAAGGAATCGGGCTGAAGGAAGCGCGCGACTACGGAGTCGGAATGTTCTTCTTTCCGCAGGACAAATATATCCGCTCGCAGGCGATGAAAATGCTTGAAGTCCTTGCAAAAAAGGAGAACCTCAAATTTCTCGGCTGGAGAAAGGTTCCTGTGAATCCTGATGTTCTCGGGCAGCGCGCAAAAGACTGCATGCCTTGCATAATGCAGTGCTTTATCGAGCGTCCGGAAAATATCAGCCGTGGACTTGACTTTGACCGCAAGCTTTACATTCTTCGCCGTCAGTTTGAGCATTCGCACCTGAACACTTATATTGCTTCGCTTTCAAGCCGCACAATCGTATACAAGGGAATGTTCCTTGTTCAGCAGCTCAGGACTTTCTACAAAGACCTTCAGTCCGAGGACTACACTTCATCCCTTGCGCTTGTCCACTCAAGATTCAGCACGAACACGCAGCCGAGCTGGCAGAGGGCGCATCCGAACAGATTCATCGCGCACAACGGAGAAATCAACACAATCCGCGGAAACGTTGACCGAATGCTGGCAAGAGAAGAGACTCTTGATTCCCCGGTTTTCAAGGACGAGGAGCTGCGTGAAATTCTTCCGGCTGTGGACGCGACAGGCTCTGACTCGGCAATGCTGGACAACACTCTGGAATTCCTTGTGATGAACGGAATGCCGCTTCCGCTTGCGGTGATGGTCTGCATTCCTGAGCCTTGGAAAAACGACGGGACGATGAGCCAGCAGAAGCGCGACTTCTACCATTACTGGGCAACAATGATGGAGCCTTGGGACGGACCAGCCGCGATTCTTTTCAGCGACGGAGATTTTGTCGGGGCAACTCTCGACAGAAACGGACTCCGCCCGAGCCGCTATTACATCACAAAAGACAATATGCTCATTCTTTCTTCGGAAGTCGGAGTTCTTGACATTCCGGAAGAAAACATCGTTAAAAAATCACGTCTTCAGCCCGGAAAAATTCTTCTTGTTGACACAGTCCAGAAGCGTCTTATTTCCGACGAGGAGGCGAAAAAACAGTACATAAACCTTTATCCTTACGGCGAATGGCTGAACATGAACCTTCTGAAGCTGAAGGATCTTGTGATTCCGAACAAGAAAATTCCGGTCTACACGCAGGAAGAGCGCGACATAATGTACCGTGCGTTCGGCTGGAACTACGAAGATGTGAACGAGATGATTCTTCCTATGGCGCAGAACGGAGTTGAACCGACCGGAGCGATGGGAATAGACACGCCGCTTGCAGTCATGAGCGACAAGCATCCGCCGCTTTACAACTACTTCAAGCAGCTGTTCGCCCAGGTTACAAATCCGCCGATTGACTCTCTGCGTGAAAAGGTTGTCACCGACACGACAGTCTACGTCGGAACAGACGGAAATCTCCTTGAGCCGAAAAGCGCGAACTGCACGGTTCTTGAGATAAACAATCCGATTCTGACCGGCGTTGATATGCTAAAGCTCAAGAACCTGAACCGCCCCGGACTGAAAACTGCGGTTGTTTCCCTTTTGTATTATAAGAACACTTCACTTAAAGAGGCGCTGGACAATATTTTTGTCGCAATCGAGCGTGAGTATCACAACGGAAGCAACATAATCATTTTGAGCGACCGCGGAGTTGACGAAAACCACGTCGCCGTTCCAAGCCTTCTTGCAGTCAGCGGAGTTGAGCAGTATTTGATCCGCACAAAAAAGAGAACCGCAATTTCAATTATTCTTGAGTCGGCGGAAGTCAGAAACGTCCATCAGGCTGCGATGTGCCTTGGCTACGGAGCGCGCGCGGTGAATCCTTATCTTGCGCACGAATGCATCGCCGAGCTCATTGACCAGAAGCTTTTGGACAAGGATTACCACACCGCAATCGACGACTACAACAAGGGAATCATAAACGGAATTGTAAAAATCGCCGCAAAGATGGGAATCTCAACGATTCAGTCCTATCAGTCCGCGCAGATTTTCGAGGCAATCGGAATCAGCAAGGATGTAATCGACGAATATTTTACAAACACAGTGAGCCGCGTCGGCGGAATCGGCCTTAAGGAAATTGATGAGGATGTGAACTTCCATCACAACAAGGCATTTGATCCGCTCGGACTTGCCGTGAACACCCACCTTGACTCTGTGGGAAACCACAAGCTGCGCCGCGGTCCGACCTGCGAGGATCACCTTTATTCGCCTGAAACAATTATCGCCCTGCAGGAATCAACCAGGACAGGAAGCTACGAAAGATTCAAGGAATACACGGCTCTGGTTGACGACAACGCGCATCCCCACACCTTGCGCGCAATGCTCAAGTTCAGTTTCCCGGAAGGAAAAGAAATCAGCATAGACGAAGTTGAGCCGGTTTCTGAAATTGTAAAGCGGTTCAAGACAGGCGCTATGAGCTACGGCTCGATTTCCGAGGAAGCGCACCGCTGCATGGCTCTGGCGATGAACCACCTGCACGGAAAATCAAATTCCGGCGAGGGAGGTGAAAAACCGGAGCGTCTTGGAACTGAGGCGAATTCCGCAATCAAGCAGGTCGCGTCCGGACGTTTCGGCGTTACGGAAGAATATTTGCTGAGCGCAAAGGAGATTCAGATTAAAATGGCTCAGGGCGCAAAACCTGGCGAAGGCGGACATCTTCCTGGAAAAAAAGTCTATCCTTGGATTGCGCAGACACGTTACGCGACTCCGGGTGTATCTTTGATTTCGCCGCCACCGCACCACGACATTTATTCAATAGAAGATTTGGCGCAGCTGATTTACGACTTGAAGAACGCGAACCGTGCCGCCCGCATTTCCGTCAAGCTTGTCTCCGAGGCTGGTGTCGGAACGATTGCGGCTGGCGTTGCGAAGGCCGGCGCGCAGGTGATTCTGATTTCCGGACACGACGGCGGAACAGGTGCCGCTCCAATCTCTTCAATCCACCATGCGGGGCTTCCGTGGGAATTAGGGCTTGCGGAAACCCACCAGACGCTGATTCAGAACGGACTCCGCTCGCGCGTTGTGATTGAGACGGACGGAAAGCTTATGAGCGGCCGCGATGTCGCGATTGCCTGTCTTTTGGGCGCGGAGGAATTCGGTTTTGCCACAGCTCCTCTTATCACAATGGGCTGCGCGATGATGCGCGTGTGCAACCTTGACACCTGTCCGTTCGGCGTTGCGACCCAGAACAGCGAGCTTAGAAAACGATTCACAGGAAAACCTGAATACGTTGAGAATTTCATGAAATTCATTGCACAGGAGCTTCGCGAAATCATGGCGAAATTCGGCTTCCACAGCATTGACGAAATGTGCGGACACACGGAGCTTCTTGCCCTCAAAGAAAAAAGCGCGTTCCCAAGGGCAAACCTTGTGGACATGAGCAAAATCATCGGCTGGAAAACTCCGGAAGACGCGAAGACACATTTTGAGCCTGCGGACATTTTCGACTTCCAGCTTGAAAAAACCGTAGACGAGTCAAAGCTCCTGAAGGCATTTGAAAAGTCAAAGAAAGCGAAGAAAGGCATTTTTGAGCTTTCAGTTTCCTCGACGGACAGAACCGTGGGAACAATCCTCGGCTCGGAAATCCAGAAAACTTTCGGCTCATCGCTTGAAGAGGACAGCTACGTTGTGAACTGCACGGGCGGCGGCGGACAGTCATTCGGCGCGTTCATTCCAAAAGGACTTACACTGAACCTTACAGGAGACGCGAACGACTACCTCGGAAAAGGCCTGAGCGGCGGAAAAATCGTAGTCCACCCTTCAGCAAAAGCAGGATACAAAGCCGAAGAAAACATCATCATCGGAAACGTGGCCTTGTACGGAGCGACAAGCGGAAGCGCGTTCATAAACGGAATCGCCGGCGAACGTTTCTGCGTAAGAAATTCCGGGGCGGTTGCGGTTGTTGAAGGCTGCGGCGACCACGGACTTGAATACATGACCGGCGGAACAGCCGTAATCCTGGGCGGAACAGGAAAAAATCTCTGCGCGGGAATGTCAGGCGGAACAGCTTACGTTCTGGACATGAACCACGATTTGTATCTGCGTCTGAACAAGCAGCTTGTTTCCATGACAGAAGTTTCAGACAGCCACGACATTGAGCTCGTAAAGGATTTGATTCAGCGTCATGCAAAGGAGACAGGCTCAGAGCTTGCAAAGAAAATTCTCAAGGACTTCGATAACTACATCAGGCACTTCAAGAAAATAGTTCCTAATGATTATCAGAAGATGATGACGGAAATCGCAAAGGGCGAAGAGCGCGGTTTGAATCACGATGAAGCAGTCCTTGAAGCTTTTAAAAAGCTCACTGCATAGGAAAAAGTCAGGGGTACATTATGGGTAAGAACGACGGATTTATGATATACAAGCGCGTTGAGGATTCCTGGATTGAGCCATCTTCACGCATAAAGAATTTCAAGGAATTCCACAATCATCTTGACGACAGGGAACGGCGTGAGCAGGCGGCAAGATGCATGAACTGCGGAGTTCCGATGTGCCAGAGCGCAATCAGGCTTGCGGGAATGGTGACGGGATGTCCGCTCCACAATTTTATTCCTGAATGGAACGACGCGCTTTACAAAGGCCAGTACGACATGGCGGCCTGGCGGCTTCTGAAAACTTCAAGCTTCCCGGAATTCACAGGAAGAGTCTGCCCCGCGCTGTGCGAGAAAGCCTGCAACTGCGGAAACGGAGGAGACATAAAGGAAGCTGTGACAATCCACGACAACGAGCTTTACATAATCGAGAAGGCATTCGAGTCAGGCTACATGAAACCGCAGATTCCGAAAGTCAGAAGCGACAAAAAAATCGCGGTAATCGGCTCAGGTCCTGCAGGACTTGCTGTCGCCGACTTGCTGAACCGCCGCGGACACAATGTGACCGTCTACGAAAGGGATGACAGAATCGGCGGACTTCTGATGTACGGCATTCCGAACATGAAACTGGACAAAAAAATCGTGGAGCGCAGGGTCAATCTTATGAAAGCGGAAGGAGTCACATTCATAACGAACGCTGATGTCGGGCGCAACGTGGATGCCAAGCAGCTTCTTTCCGAATACGATGCGGTCGCCCTGTGCTGCGGAGCGAAAAAACCGCGTCCTCTGTCTGCCCAGGGAAGCGAGGCGCAGGGAATAATGTTCGCTGTGGACTGGCTCAAGAGCGTTACAAAAAGCCTTTTGGACTCAGACTTTTCGGACAAGAATTTCTTTGATCCAAAGGGAAAGCACGTGGTGATTCTTGGCGGAGGCGACACGGGAAACGACTGCACAGGCTCAAGCATAAGGCTCGGGGCGGCAAGCGTAACCCAGCTTGAAATGATGCCCTGCCCTCCAGCAGAACGTCAGCCAAACAATCCGTGGCCGCAGTGGCCCAAAGTCCTCAAGACAGACTACGGCGCACAGGAATCAATTGAAAAGTTCGGGCATGATCCGCGCGTCTACAAAACGACAATCAAGGAAGTCTATCAGAAAGACGGAAAAGTCTGCGGAATAAAAACAGTTCAAGTTGAATTCAAGAATGTGGACGGAAAACGTACTCTCTGCGAAATCGAAGGAAGCGAAAAAGAGCTTCCGGCCGACCTGATTCTGATTGCCGCGGGATTCCTCGGTTGCGAAGACTACACCGCAAACGCATTCGGTGTTCCCCTTTCCCCAAGGAACACGGTCGCAACTTCCGGCGCAGACTCATACTTCACGGGAACAGACAAAGTCTTTACCGCAGGCGACATGCACAGAGGCCAGTCGCTCGTTGTCTGGGCAATCGCAGAAGGAAGAGAATGCGCAAGGGAAATAGATGAATACCTGATGGGATATTCAAACCTATAACTCATAAAAAATACAGCCAGACTAGCCTAAGCTTTTGCCTTATGCCAGTTCTGGCTTTTTTCCCAAAATCTCCCTGTAAATCTCCAGGTCCTTGCTTGCGAACACGTTGAAAATTACCTTTTTTACGCTTGCATTTTTGTTTTCGTCGAGCCAGCCTTTTACGGTTTTTACGGCGGTTTGGGCGGCGAGTTTTTGCGGAAATCTGAAAACGCCTGTGGAAATGCAGCAGAACGCAACGCTTTCAAGTCCGTTTTGCGCGGCAAGGTTCATGCAGCTTGTGTAGCACGAGGCGAGCTGGATTTTATCGCGTTCGGTTACACTGGCGCGGATTATCGGACCGACCGTGTGCAGAACGTATTTTGAGGGCAGATTGAATGCCGGAGTGATTTTCGCGCTTCCAGTTTTTTCAGGTGAGCCTTGTTTTTGCATAATCTCGTTGCATTCAAGTCTAAGCTGAACTCCTGCGAAAGTGTGGATGCAGTTGTCAATGCACGCGTGGAGCGGAGCAAAGCAGCCGAGCAGGGCGGAATTTGCGGCATTCACGATTGCGTCCGCGTTCAAAGTTGTAATGTCGCCCTGCCACAAAAAAATCCGTTTGTCCGCCGGAACATTTTTCAGCGTTGCAACGTCAGTTATTCCGCGCTCTTTGTTGCGTTCGGTTAAATATTCGTCCTGAATTTTCAAGAATTCATCAGAAACCGGCCGCGGCGGACGAACATTCATCAGCGAGCGCAGCAAGTCTTTCTGCGCCTCTTCGTCATCTTGCGGCGGAAGTTCAGTTTTTTTGTATTCGTCAGGCGAATCCAGCTCGTTCAGAAGGACTTTTATAAGCCATTCTCGTCGTTCGGGTTGTGTCATGCCTGCCTCCCTTACAAAATATATTCCAGCTGCCGCTCTTTTGTCTTGAGCCCCATTTTTTCGTAGAATTTTTCCGCCGAAGTATTTCCTGCCCAGACGTTCAGCGTTACCTCGTAGCAGCCAAGCCGTTTCGCCTCGCTTTTGACGTGCTCAAAAAGTTTTTCGCCGATGTGCCGGCCGCGGGTGTTTTTGTCAACGCACAAATCGTCAATAAAAAGCGACTTGAACTGAACCATGTTGTTTGAAAAAGGCTGCTCCTGGATCTGGCAAAAAGCGTACCCGACGCAAAAGTCATTCTCGTCCGCGGCAACATAAATCGGTTTCAGGTCGTCCTTGAGCATTTCCGAAAGCTCCGCATCCGTGTACTTTGTCGTTCCCGGAATAAAAATGTCCGGCCGAATCTCCGCATGAATCTCCAGAACCTGTCCCAACAAATCAATAATTCTAGGAATGTCCTTTTCGTTCGCTCTTCGTATTGTCATTTTTTTTTTCCATTTTGAGTTTGTTCAGATTTTAAATTTCCGGGTGGCTTTTTGTCCGCTTCATCTGCTTCGCAGTTGTATACGCAAAACTCAACCGCATATATTCAACTTTTTTATTATATCGAAAATATCGACTTTTATCAGAAACGCAAAGATTTTTTGATATGAAAAACACGGATTTTATTTGTGTTTTTCTTCAAGAAACAGACATCCTTTGATTTCTACGATGAAACCGCCGCTTCCGCAATCCGCATTGTCTTGTATTCCATTCCGTCGGGCGAGACCGCGTCGCGCAGCTTGAGTGTGCCGCTGACTGTGATTTTCTGCCCCGGCTCAATGCCTGAAACTTTTCTGCTTTCAAATTCAAGCCCCTGGGCGCAGCACGCAAGAACGTCGGTGATTATGCAGTAGTCGTGCCGTCCGTAAGGAGCGTTGTCGTAATATGCCTCGTAAGTTCCGCTCATGCGCACTGTCTTTCCCTCGTATTTTTCAGGCTCTACAACAATCTGGAAAATAAAGGCATAAGCAAAGTCAGCGTTCATTTTTGAAAGGTCAACATCAGTTTTAGGCGCGGAGATTTCTTCAAAGCTGTTTCCGTAAAAGTCGTAATTATCGGAATTTGAAGATGAATCTTGCGTCGCGCTCTCAGTTTTTTGCGGGGAATCATTTTCCGTGCCGCTGCCAAAATTTTCGCCGGATTCATAGTTTTCAGAATTTCCAGTTTCTTCTTGCCGGGCTGAATCCGACGGTTTTATTTCTGATGATTCTTCTTCCTTGATTTTTTCTTCTATTATATTTGCAACTTTGTTCTGTTTCGGAACTCCGCCTGCGCTGTAGGATTTTTTTTCAGAGCATGACGAAACTGCAAGCAAAATCAAAATCGAGGCTGAAATCTGAACAATTTCCTTTTTCATAAAAATCTCCCGGCAACGCAATGAAGTGCGAAAATCATTATATCGATTATCACAATTGTGGCTCCAACCGGCGTCGAAAGAACAATCGAAATCATAATTCCCAAGAACGACGAGAACGCTCCAAGCGCGGCGGAATAAATCATCGTGGACTTGAAGCTTTTCATGATGCGCATTGCGCTTAAAGGCGGAAAAACAAGAATCGCTGTTATCAGAAGAGAGCCTACAAGATTCATCGCAAGCACAATCACAACGGCTGTGATTACGGCGACTAGAATGTCGTAAATGCCTGCGAATCTGTCTTCCGTGCGCAAAAAGTCAGGGTCAAAAGTCGCTGAAAAAATCCTGTTGTAGAAAAAGACAAACGCGGCAATCGTAACGCAGGAAATCAGAACTGAGACTGCAACCTTGCCTTTTGTGAGCGTGAGAATCGAGGTTGAGCCGAAAAGCGTTGTGCAGACATCGCCCGAGACATTCGCCGAAGTTGAAAAGACGTTCATCACAAGATAACCGAACGCAAGCGCGCCCACAGAAATCATCGCAATCAGCGACTCTGACTGGACTTTTCTTTTTTTGTCCAGGCACAAAAGAAAGACCGCGCAAAGAACCGTAACCGGAATTGTAAAAAAACTGTCGCTCACAAGCTTCATCGTAACGGCAACCGCATACGCTCCGAACGCTGCGTGAGAAAGTCCGTCTCCAATCAGCGAGTAGCGGCGCAGAACAAGAACCGTTCCCAGAAGCGACGCGCACAGAGAAACCAGAATGCCGACAATCAGCGCGTATCTCACAAACGAAAATGAAAGATAATAAGAAAGTTTTTCAAGAATTTCCATCGAAGTCTCCAGTATTTCCGGTTTTTCAGTTGCGTTTTTCATCAGATTTGCCAGACGATGTGTCTTTGCAAAAATCCGCGCGGCTTTCAAACTGAACTTTTCCGCCTCTGAACGAAAGGATATGCGATGCGTAATCAAGGCAGTCCAAATCGTGGCTCACCATGACAACGGAAAGCCCTTCATCGTTTAGCTTTTTCAAAATTGCGTAGAATTCCTTTGCTGCCGCCGGGTCAAGCGCGGAAACTGGCTCGTCAAGAAAAATAAGCTTTTTTACGGCGCACAAGGCTCGCGCAAGAAGAGTCCGCTGCTGCTGTCCGCCCGAAAGCTCCGTAAAACGCCTGCGTGAAAGAGAAGAGATTCCCACCTTTTCCATCTGCTCTTCCGCAATCATTTTCTGCGCCTTTCCATAAAAAAAACGGTTTTTAAACTGGCCGAGCATTCCAGAAAGCACAATCTCGCGAACGGAAGCCGGAAAATCCGCGCTAACAGAAAGTTTCTGAGGAAGGTAGCCGGTCTCGTTTTTGCAAAGCCCGTCTCCGAACAAAATCTCTCCGCTGATTTTTTTCTGAAGTCCAACAAGAGTTCGCATGAGAGTCGTTTTTCCGCTGCCGTTTTCGCCAAGAATGCAAACGTAGCTTCCTTTTTCCACATCAAAACTCACCGGCGGCGAAACAGCCTTTCCGTCATATCCGACCACAAGATTTCCGCAGGAAATGTACGCCATTTTTTCCTCCTCAGCAGTTTTTCCAGCAGTCTATAAATTCAAGCATGAACTGCTGGATTCCGCCGAACCACTTCTGCTGAAAAAGGCAGGCGTTTTTTCCTATGTAGCGGAAGTGCCAGCATTCCCAGCGGTAGCCGGTAACATCTTCATAGCCTTTTGGAAACGAAAGAGACCAACCGTAATCAGCGGCATTTTTATAGATCCATTGTCCCATCTGGGTTTTGTCAAAGTCATCAGAAATCGAGCCAAAGTCAACTGCTGTTCCAAGCTGATGCTGGCTTGTTCCGGGGCGCGCGCTTTCACGTTCAGCCTCTTCAAGTCCGTCAACACTTACCCAGTAGTTAAAAAGATTTTCCTGATAAGAATAAGAACGGTAGGCGGAACTTACCAAAAGCCTGATTCCTTCATTTAATGCGGCCTGCGCCATTTCATTTAAAGCAGAATAAGCTTCCGGGCGGATTTTCATTCCAGCCTTGTTCAAGTCAAAAAGGCTGTTCTTTTTCAAAGAAACTAAGTCTTTTGGCGCATAAGAAGAAGACGCGGTGTGCTTTTTGTCAATTAAAAAGAAAAGGCTTTTGTCATCTGGGCGGAATGTTTTTTCCTCCTCAAGAATCGCATAAAGATCTTTTATAAATTCCGTCTTGTTTTCTTCTGTAACACAAATGGCTTCTTTTGCTCTGGCAGACATTTTCTGAAAAACTCTACTGAACTTTTCTTCTTCCGCAGATGGAATTTTTACAATCGGCTTTGAAGACTGGGCATAAGCTTTTTTTCCGCATCCAGAAAGACAAAAAATTCCGGCAATTGCAAAAATCTCCAAAAGTGTTTTTTTATTCATAATAAACCTCATTTTTTAGACAAAAAATTCAAAGACAAAGTAGCGACGGTCTAATTTTCCGAAAACGCCACATAAAGTTACAGCGGTCATTTCGACAGGCTCAATGACCGGACGAAGTCAATTACCACTGCAAGCGATTTTTTTATAGCCCCTTATCCCCTAAGCTAAAATAAGCTGAAACTAGTTCAAAGCCTCTTTCAAAACGGAAAGGTTTTCTGTCATTGTGCCAAGATAGTTTTTTCCACCTTTGATGTCATTCTGGTTCACCGACTGCAATGAGTCCATCTTCAGAATCTTCTGGTTCTTTTTTGATGTGTTTTCAATTACAGTGCGCGCGATTTTTCCGTTTGAATTCTCGATTGTAAGAACGCTGCCAAGTCCAAGCTCGTCAACTTTCTTCGCAAGAAAAATCACAGTCTCAAAGCTTGCCTCGCTTTCCGCGCTGCATCCGACAAAAGCCGCGTAATATTTCAGGCCATAGTCGTCAGCAAGATAGCGGAACGGGAATCTGTCGCCAAAAAGAATTGTCCTGAACTTTGAGGACGCTACGGTTTCAGAATACTTTTTGTCCAGAGTGTTGAGTTTTTCAACATAGTTTTTTGCATTTGCCGCGTAAACAGAAGCGTTTTTTGGGTCAAGCTTTTCAATCTGGGAAGCAATCGCATTTGTCAAAACGGCAGCATTCTTGACAGAAAGCCAGACGTGCTCGTCGTATTCAACTTCGTCATGCTCGTGGTCATGTCCGTGTCCATCTTCGTCCTCATCGTGGCTGTGTCCGTGTCCTGCCAAATGCTCACAGATTTCCTCGCCGCTCATGCTTGCAGGAAAGAATGTAGGGAAAGAATTTTCAGGATCAACAATCGCGTCAAAGCTCTCGTTGCTCATTCTGATGTGGAAATGCTCCGCAGTCGCAGGCTCAATCATGTGGTCGTTGAATTCAATGAAAAGCGGCGCGCCTGACTTCTTGTTTTTTGCGACAAAGCGGTACATCGCGGCCTTTGTTCCTGTTGACCAGTTCTGGATGTAAAATCCGACATTTTTGTATTTTGAGCTTGCTTTTCTTCCGTCAGCGTAAGTGAATTCAATTTTGTCTTTTTTTATGCTGATTTTCGCGATGTCAGTTTTATAGCCTTTCTGATAATAAGCCTTGTATTCTGCGGCTGTCATTTTTCCGGATTCTGCCTTTTCTTCAAAAGCCTCGTCCAAGGTTCCGTCAAGAGCAAGCGGATAAGCCGACTGCCATTCGCCTGCCCAGTCAGAAAGATTCCTGCTTTTAACCTCGCTGTCCTCAAAAGTTGAAACTTCCTTGCTGTGGTCGTGGTGATGTCCTTCTTCGCCGTGGTCATAAGCATGCTCGGTTTCCTGCATTCCTTCCACAACTTCCTCTTCCTTCACGCGCTCTCCAAGAACTTCCATCATATTGACTGGAACAAGATTCTTGTTCTTCGCTTCCTTTAAAACTCCGCCAACCCAGCCGTCGCTCTCGCCGCCAACGTAGATGAACATATCGCTTGCGGAAATTTTTGCGATGTCGGAAAAACTCGGCTGGAACGAATGAAGGTCAGTCCCCTTGTCAAGAAGAAGAGTAAGGTCAAAATCTTTCGCTTTGTCTCCAAGAATCTCGCGGCACCAGTCGTACTGCGGAAAAGTCGTGCAGACGATTGATTTTTTTGATGAGATATTTTTGTCCGTCTTTGCGGAAACATAAAAACACAATGTAAAAGCGCACAATGCGGCAATGATGAATTTATTTCTTTTCATATTTACTCCAGTTTGTAAAAAATTGTAAAAAGTTCGCATCCCAAGTCTTCCAGAGATTTGACAGACGCGATTTTTGATCTTTTTGAATACGGGCGCTTCTGCCTAAAGGCAGACCGGGCTTTTCGGGGTTCCGTACGCACTTCGTGCTACCTTCATTGCTACACTTTGCGTTGCTTAGTTCCGCAACGGCTCCGCCGCCCCTACAATCCCTAGCGCGCAGTGCAAGGACATTCGCAGCATTGCGAATACAAAATCCCTAGCGCATAAAGATGAAAAGAGAATTTTCAGTTGTTAAGACGTGTCTTTAGAGAAATTAAAGAATTATTGAAAGAAGTCTGATATGAATTTTTAAAGGAAATTTTCGAGGCAAAACAGTGCCAGGCAAAAGAAACGCCGGCGGCGCAAAGGGCAAGGCTCAAAAGCTTTACGTTCTGAGCGGCAACCTGAATCACAAAGCAGATTGGACAGTCATCGCCTGAGCAGTCGTGTCCGGCTTCAGCAGCCGCAAAAAACACTGAGAAAACTGTAAATGCAATGAAGACCGCCGCCAAAACCGCGCGCAGTCTGTTAAATTTTGAATCCAGTCTTGAGTTCATTCAAAAGTCCTGCATTTTTCGCAAAGTCCGTTCAGTGACGACAAAGAAAAATCAACCTTGAAGCCAAAGTTTTCAGAAACCGACTTCAGGTAGTCCGCCGTAAGCCTGTCCGAAAGATGAATCATCGCGCCGCACTTTTCGCACTGAAAGTGAATGTGCCCGCCGCACTGTCCGTCTTTTTCCGCCGTCTGGTAAACAAAACCGTCAGAAACAGCCGACTTGCGTTTTATGAGCCGCCCGCTTTCAACAAGCTTGTCAAGGTTGCGGTAAACAGTCGTCTTGTTCACACTTTCCCCGCGCTCAGAAAGAAAGGCAAGCAGCTCCATCGCAGAAAATCCGCTTTCCGTTCTTTCCTGAACAAACTGAGAAATCAAATCCGAAGTTTTAGTGTGGTAAGACTTTTGCAACACGGTTGCATATTAACGGGATGAAAAAGAATTGTCAAGAAAAAATTTCGGTTTGCTATGCTTTTGCCGCAAGATTTAAAATTTTCGGGAGAAAAATGTGCAAAACGTGTAATTTTGTTCAAAAAAAACTTGCAATTATGTGTAAAAACTGTACGTTATAATATGCAAAAATGTGTAAAAATATAAAAAAAACAGTGCAAAAATGTGTATAATCTGCTATGCTAATTGCAAAGTATGGAACGCAAAGCATTGCAGAAAATGGAGGAGTGGAAAAACTCTTCTCATAGAAAACCGCTTGTTTTAAAAGGCGCCCGTCAGGTTGGTAAAACCTGGCTTATGAAAGAATTCGGCAGGCGCAAGTATAAGAAGACTTTCTATTTTTCTTTTGACAAGGAAGAAAGCCTCCATGAAATTTTTAAGGTAAATAAAGAGCCGTATAGAATTATAGAGATTCTCGGCACAATTAGAGGCGATAAAATTCTTCCTGAAGAAGATTTGATTATCTTTGATGAAGTGCAGGAGTGTCCAGAAGCTCTGAATTCTCTTAAGTATTTTAATGAAGAGGCAAACGGATATCATATTGTTGCCGCAGGAAGTCTTTTAGGAACTCTTCTTGCAAAACCAATGTCTTATCCTGTTGGAAAACTGAATCTTCTTGATATATATCCTATGGATTTTGAAGAATTTCTGAATGCTGTGGAACCTGTGCTGTTTAACTATATTGAAGAAACTCCTCCGGCGGAAATATTGAAAATTCAGCATGACAGATTGATAGAACAATACAGAAATTATTTGATTGTCGGCGGAATGCCGGATTGTGTATGCTCCTGGATAACAGAAAAAAATTCCGGAGTCGTTTTGCAAATACAAAATGAGTTATTGGCTCTCTATGAAAATGATATTTCCAAATACAATGGAAAGGTAAATGCCGGCCGCATACTTCTGGTAATGCGAAGCATTATTTCACAGCTTTCTAAAGAAAATGAAAAATTTGTTTATGGCTGCGTCAAATCTGGAGCAAGGGCACGTGAATTTGAAGAGGCAATCGAATGGCTTGTCAGCGCGGGAGTTGTCATACGCATCTATGATGTTACAAAACCTGAACATCCTTTAAACGTTTTTGAAGATTTTTCCAGTTTTAAGCTGTTCTATTTTGATGTTGGACTTGCAAAATGCGCCGCAGGTGTAAGCAATGAGGCAATAATACTGAATTCAGATTTTCAGTTTAAGGGAGCGTTGACAGAAAACTATTGTCTTCAGCAGTTAAGAGGACAGTTCGATGTTGCTCCTCACTATTATTCTCCTTCCAGAAATTACGAAGTGGATTTTCTTTTACAAAATGAAACGCAGATAATTCCTGTTGAATGCAAGGCTGGCGGAAATGTGTCTTCTGCCAGTTTCAAGCGCTACCGAAGGGAAGAAAATCCTGACTGTGCGATAAGATTCTCGGCATTGGAATACAAAGAACAGGAAGATATGATAAATGTTCCGCTTTACCTGGCAGACAGGATTAAACAAATTGGAAAAAAATGATTCTTTCATGTTTCTGCAAAATTTCCTAGTTTTTTCTTAATTTGCCGTGATATTTTCCTCTTCATGTTGTATAATAATAAGACAATACAAATCTGATAAGAAACCGTTCAAAAATCGAACGGCAGATGGAGAAAGCAATGAAAATCAACTTCTTTACTACCCCCCCCTCACACCCAGACTATTCACAACATTAGTGGCAGCGCTTTTGCTGTTCACCGGCTGTATGACCGGAGATGACAGCAAAACTACAGAATATAAGCTCTCGTTCAGCGCAAACGGCGGAAACGGCACAATCGCAAGCATTTCCGTGGAAGAAGGAAGCGAAATCGAACTTCCGGAAAACACATTCACAAAAACTGGATATAGTTTTGCAGGCTGGGCGACATCCGCCGATGGAAATGTTTCATACTCCGATAAGGCAAAAATCTCCATAACCGGCAACATTATGCTCTACGCAAAGTGGACGGTTGCGGCGGAAAATGCAGTCAACGCAATAAACAGTCTTCCAACCGGCGAGCACAAGATTGCGGTTACATGTCAAATGACAAAAGACAATCTGAACGGCGTAATAGCGGCAATCAAAGGCAATTCAAACGGTGCAAAAGTCTATCTTGACCTTGGCGGAATAACAGTAGATTTTTATGATTGGATAAAATGTTCATTTAAGGAGTGTGAAAATCTTATCGGCATAGTGATTCCGTCAATCGAACCGCCGCCGGATAATGAAAGTCAATATATCTTGATTCCAGACTTGATGTTTGAAGGATGCAAGAATCTAAAATCCGTAATCATTTTAAACAGTTCAGGTGAATATAAGATAATTACATTTAAAAACTGTACATCTCTTGAATACGTGGAGATTCCAACAAGCATTGTTTGTATATATGGTGATGCTTTCGACGGCTGCACGGCACTTGAGACAATCACATATAAAGGCACAGTCGAGCAATGGAGGCAGGTCAAAACTGATTTTAAGAAAGAAAACTATAAACTCATGTCCTTGAATGTCCAGTGCGAAAACGGCACAGCAAGGGGTTCTGATTTAATAGAAGAGTAAGAAAAAATGGCGGCTCGTTTGGGGCTGCCTGAATAAAAATATCAAATAGACAATAGCAAAATTTTTTCACGGCTGTCTGTTTTGAAAATGCAAATTCCCAAAAATCCTGATATACTTTTCAAACCATGACGAAACAAGAAACCTACGACTTTTTGAACGCGAAAAACATTGAATACGAAATCACCGGGCACAAGGCGGATTTCAGCATGGACGAAATCTGCGATGTCGTGTTGCCTCACCCGGAATGTGACGCGAAAATCTTTTTGTGCGCGACGACAAAAAGCGCGAATATTTTCTGATTACAGTAACCTGAGCTCATTGTAATCCACCCGAACGAAAACACCGCGACCGTCTGGCTAAAAACCGCCGATTTGCTCAATCTGATAAAAGAAAACGGAAATGCAGTGGAACTGACGTGCTTTTGCAAAACGTTACGAGGGTGCTGATTCCCTGAGATTTTTCGAAACGTTGCGCCTTTTTTCACAATTTCATAAATGTAATTTTGAAATCTGCAATTTCTGTAAAAAAGAAAATCTTGAGATTGTTGACTGGATAAAATAAATAATAAGCGGAACAAAAACTACGCGTTATCGGCGAGCCACGGATGACGAGAAACATGTCTCCTCTTTTTCGTTACATGAACTAAAAAGGGGAGCAGTGTCAATAGCAAAAGTTAAAATTTAAAGTCCGACATTTTTTC
>ERZ1026898.139-NODE-139-length-48003-cov-23.248707_pt1 | contig 48003 bp, 32 predicted proteins | sample MGYA00380178_ERZ1026898 | MGnify/ENA primary metagenome ERZ1026898 (study PRJEB33269, sample SAMEA4719814) | human gut metagenome | biome: human-associated habitat; feature: organic feature; material: feces | place: Cameroon | collected 2013-10 ...
ATCGCTCCCTGCTTTCTTTATACGGCGCAATACGTAATCGCGGAGACGCTTACAAATCTCTTACCGTTGACTTCGAGTTTTTCAGCCGATTCAGGCATCCGTGGGCATAAGGACGTTGTGTGGCTGAAAGCATCTTGTAAAATACTGGCAGGTAGTGAGTATGAAAAATCGGAACTATGAACTTTAAGCTAGCAAGCAATAATAAGGCAATGTGAAGTGTGGTAATTACTAGGTGCAAGCCCAAAGTGCATAAGTTAGTAAAATATTGGTCGGAAGTACGCACGAAAAAGAGGACGGCTAAAATTTTAGTCGTCCTCTTCCGAAATCTAGTGACGTCTGATTACTCAGCCGGGTGGATGGCGCCCATCGGGCAGGCGTCGGCGCAAGTGCCGCAGTCGATGCAGGCGTTTGGATCGATGGTGTAAACGTCACCCTCGTGGATAGCGCCCTGAGGGCACTCGCCTGCGCATGTGCCGCAAGCTACGCAATCAGTTTCTGAAATCTTGTAAGCCATAATTCAAATAAATAAAATTGTTTTCAATTTGCCTGCTTCCGCAAACGCGGAAACATTATGCAAATATAAATCTTAAAAATCACAATATCAAACCCCATACCACAAAAACGATGAGGGCGATCCCGACTTTTATCGCTTTTGCCTTGAAGAAGGAGGATTTGCTGTCGGCAAGAAGAGGGAGGGATGCGTGGCCGTCCTGCACGATGGAATTGGCCAGCAGGACGGGGAACGGGATGACACCGCTGGCGAACAGGGTCACAAAGACTAGATGCGGACCCGACTCAGGAATCAGGCCGACCACAATCGCAAGCAGAATCATCAGCGCGGTGTTGTCGCTGACCCAGGACGAGATGTCGATGGCGCTGAACAGAAAGCCGATGACCAGAAGCACTCCGAAAGTCCAAAGGAATATGCTCGGAAGATGCTTGCGGACAATATGTTCCCAAAGATGTTCCTCAACAAAATGGTCGGAGGCGAATAGCAGCGCCCCCAGCACGACAAGGCTTAGCACACCGAAGATCCAGAAAGTCCACTCCTCGTCAAAAACGGCAAGTCCCTCTGCCTCACCTCCTTCCTCCAGGAGGCCAAGCAGCAGGGCGGCTATGAATATCACAACCCCAAAGAACATTAATATTCTTGTCCTGCCGAAATGCCTTCCTTCCTTGTGATGACGCCCGTCCTGATGCTCGCATCCGTCTCCGTGAAGCTCAAAGGAATCCTCAAGTCTGGTTGGCAGCGGTTTGTCTCCGGGCGAGAATCGGTCAATCAACAGTCCCGTCACGACGGCCAGCACAAAAAGGATAAGGAACAGCAAAGCGGCCTTGCCTGGGAACAAAGCCAGCATCATAAACGACTCATCCCCGGCCGTGGCGATCATCATCGCGACCAGCGCTCCGAAACTCAGCATCCTGTGCGTGTAGAGCGACACGGCGGCGAAACCTCCGACACATCCTGGAACCGAGCCAAGTAAGGCAGACACAAGCACTTGGGCAAAGCCTGATTTCTTCAGGGATCTGAATATCCTGCCGTCCGACTCCACATTGAAAGACTCGATGATCATCATCATGACGACCACCAAGCCGGAGATCAGGACAGCGCCACGCAAAGCGTCAAGTAAAACGGAAATGATCATGGTCTGTTACGCTGTCACCCAGCCGGTGAGATAAAGGTTGATGATAGGACGGAGAGGTGAGTTCGTGGTCAAGGTCAAGACTATCAGACACTCCCCTGCCGGGAATCCCTTCGTGTCGAAAGTCACCTTCAGGTCACCTTTGCCGCCTGCGGGAACATCCGCGAAAGCCTGCGCCTTCACGTGCGAGCTCTCTGAATCCACCTTATATATTCTTAAAGGAGATTTGCCTTTGTTGGTGAAATGGAATGTGCAGTCCACATTCGCCCCGGCCTTGACCTTGCCGAAGGAGAATGTGCTCTCGTCCGCTATCGGATTGGAGCCCTCGTTACGCTCTTTGTCCGTGAGCGATGAGAAATTCTCTTTCGTGTACGTGAATATTCCTATGCGGCTCTTGCCGGCTCCGAGTTCAGGATTAGGGTCAGCCACGATGGCCTCGGCACCGGCCGCCACTGGCTCTTTCTCCGCCGACTTCGAGACAACCGCCTTGTACTGGCGGCCGTCCACCAGCGGAGTCGCATAGTAATAGTTCTTCCCCCAATGGTTTCTGTCTGCTGTGACCGTGTAGTTCAGTTTGGCAGTGGACTGCGCCGGAACGGGGTTCGGCGACACCTTTACCGAGAGTCCCTCACTGACATCGGAGAAACTGACCGACAACGGCTTGTTTCCGAGATTGGTCACCAGAACCGTTCCGCTCTTTTGCTGTCCTTGAGACAGATTTCCACCCTTAATGTCCACTTTCTTGAAGGCCAGATTGCCGAAACGGATCGGATAAAGTTCCCCCAAAGAGAGCTGCTTGTCGTGGGTAACGCCTCTGAGCCTCAGGACGACAGGCTGCTTCAAACCAGAGAAATATGCGGTCAGAGACTTGTCGAACGGATAGCCTCCCTTCTCGTCATTCTTGAAGGTGGCCTTGATGGTTCCGGTCTCCCCCGAAGCGATTGGCTTCCGGGTCCATTCCACATTCGTGCAGCCGCAGGAGGACACGACATTGTAGATCAGCAACGCCTTCGCCCCCACATTCTTGACCGTGAACGTGGCGGTCACCGGGCCGTCAGAGACCAGAATGTCCCCGAAATCGTGCACGGTCTTGTCCAGTTGGACGACTCCGCCGAATGTGTTGTCCTTGCCGGAGCCCTGGGCGGCGATGACACCACTGGCGGACACAAGCAAAAGCACCGCGGCGGCAATATGCTTGAATATATTCATAAATCACGCTGTTTAATTGTTTGACGAGCCCTCGCATCAAGGAGACTTTCAAACAAACGCTTCATAATATTCATAAGGAATGCAAATTCCTTTCCATTGGCAAATTTACCATTTAATAGGTACTTTTTCAAGTCCAAGTAATCCAATCGCAGGAAAGAGTTCTGAAATCGCCGTCAACATTCGAGGGCATCTGATGGGACAGAGAGTTCCAAGGGGCAAGAGGGACAAGAAGGACTGAGGAGGAGAATATTTATTTTTTAATGCGTGCCAAATTTTGTAATTTTGTACGATTATGCGATTAAGATAAATGGCGAACATAGAACAGAATTACGACTACACTGACGACAACATACGGACCCTGGAAGGTGTCGAACACATCCGCAGGCGTCCGGGAATGTACATCGGAAGACTTGGCAACGGCTCCAACCCGGGAGACGGCATTTATGTGCTGCTCAAGGAGATCGTGGACAACTGCATCGACGAGTTCTCCGCCGGATTCGGCAAGCAGGTCCTCATCAACATCGAGGACAGGCAGGTCTCCATCAGGGACTTCGGACGAGGCATTCCGCTCAACTCCGTCATCAAGGCCACCAGCCAGCTGAACACCGGAGGAAAGTTCGACGACAAGGCTTTCAAGAAGTCCGTCGGACTCAACGGTGTGGGTACCAAGGCGGTGAACGCCCTGTCAGAGAGTTTCTACGTGGAGTCGTTCCGAGGAGGAGAGAGTTCCTGGGCCCGCTACGAGCGTGGACAGCTTGTGGACAGCGGCAGGAAGGAGAAGGTCAGTGAAAAGAACGGTACACTTGTCGTGTTCACCCCGGACAGTGCAATGTTCGGAGGCTTTGAGTTCCATATGGACTATGTGGAGACGATGGTCAAGAACTACTCCTACCTGAAGAAAGGTCTGGCGATAGTCCTGAACGGAGTCACCTACAAGTCCGAGAACGGCCTTCTGGACCTTGTGAACGACAATCTTTCCGAGACCCCGCGCTATGCTCCGATCCATCTTGTGGGCGAGGACATCGAGGTCGTCTTGACCCACGGCAACTCCTACGGCGAGAACATCGCGTCGTTCGTAAACGGCCAGAACACCCGTGACGGAGGAACCCATCTGGCCGCTTTCCGTGAGGCCATCGCCAAGACACTCAAGGATTTCTTCAAGAAGAACTACGCTCCTGAGGACTGCCGTCAAGGCATAATAGGAGCGATCAGCATACAGATTCAGGAGCCGAACTTCGAGGGTCAGACGAAGACCAAGCTCGGTTCCACCTATATGTGGGAAAAGGAGAAGACGGACGGGAACGGCAAGAAGGTGCAGAATCCGGATGGCTCCATAGAGATCGACCGAGGGCCAACCATCCGATCGTACGTCAATGACTTCATCGCCAAGAATCTGGACAACTACCTGAGAATCAACAAGGACATTGTTCCGATCATCGAGAACAAGATCAAGGAGTCCCAGGCTGAGCGCGAGGAGATCGCCGGGATACAGAAAAAGACCAGGGAAAGGAACAAGAAGGCGAATGTCTATAACCGCAAGCTGCGCGACTGCCGCTTCCACTTCTGTGACAAGCTGCCTAAAGGCAAGCAGGATCTCGCGGAGCAGACGAGCATATTCATCACGGAGGGTGACTCCGCGAGCGGTACCATCACCAAGGTGAGGAAAGCCGAATACCAGGCGGTGTTCAGTCTTCGCGGCAAGCCGATCAACTGCTACAAGGAGAGCCGCAAGAAGGTGGCCGAGAACGAGGAGCTGAACCTGCTGGTCTCAGCCCTGGGAGTCGAGGACGACCTTGACAACCTGCGCTACAACAACATCATCGTGGCGACCGATGCCGATGATGACGGAATGCACATCAGGATGCTCGTGCTGACCTTCTTCATGAAGTATTACCCGGATCTTATCCGCCGCGGACACGTACATATTCTTCAGACTCCGCTTTTCAGGGTGGCCAACAAGAAGGAGAGGCGCTACTGCTACTCTCCGGAGGAGAAGGAGGCGGCCATCAAGGAGTTGAAAACCTCTGTGCAGATCACCCGCTTCAAGGGTCTGGGAGAGATTTCTTCGGACGAGTTCGTGGATTTCATCGGCGAGAATATGAGGCTGGACCTCGTGAAGCTCTCCGACGAGGAGTCCATAGCGGACATCATGGAGTTCTACATGGGCGACAATACGATAGACCGCCAGAACTTCATCCGTGCGAACCTGCGCTCCGAAGAGGAACTTGAAGACGTAAACATCTAATATTCATTGATTATGTCACGTTGGGCTAAATTTTGCGGATGGCTGCTGAAGAAGATGGGCTGGACCACGGTCGGTGGTCCGGCTCCCGAAGACAAATGCGTCATCCTTGGCGTTCCTCACACTTCCGTGTGGGATTTCGTCATATCCTACCTTTTCTACACGCAGTTCGACCGGACGGCGCACGTTATGATCAAGAAGGAGTTTTTCTTCTGGCCGGTCGGGGTGTTCCTCCGCAAGGTCGGCTGCATTCCTGTGGACAGGGGCAGTGCCGCCGCGATGGTAAAGAGCCTCATCGAGGAGATGGAGAAAGTGGATCAGTTCCACCTCGCCATCGCCCCCGAGGGAACCAGAAAAGCCGTGAAGAAATGGAAGACCGGCTACCACCTCATCGCCAGGGAGGTCGGATGCCCTGTCTATATGGGATTTTTTGACTGGAAGACCAAGCGCGTCTGCATCGGCGAGAAGGTTGAGCTGACAGATGACGCGCGCGCTGACACCGACAGAATCCAGACGATCTACGAAACAATGCACTTCGAGGGCAAACACCCGGAGGGCTATATCACTCATTAAGAATAGTTTATTATGCCAATTTTCAGCCAAAGCAGGGAGAACTATGTCACTACCCTGGCCAAGCTTTTTGAATATGCCACCGACAACTACGCCAAACGGCCGCTCTCGCGGTTCGTCGAAGGTGGGCAGGAATATACCTACGACAGCTTCAAGCACAAGTGTCTGGAGCTTTCACACCGGTTCAACAGATTCGGGATCAGCGCGAGGGACAAGGTAGCCATCCTTTCCAACAACATGCCCAACTGGACGGTTGCGATGTTCTCGTGCGTGCCTTTCGGACGTGTGACCGTGCCAATCCTGCCGGACTCGTCGGAAAGCGAGGTCACAAACATAATCAATCACTCGGAATGCAAGGCCATCTTCGTGTCCAGGAGGCTCCTTAAGAAACTCAGTCAGGAGGTGATCGACAAACTGACCCTCGTGATCGACATAGAGACATTCGACTTCATCAAGAAGGACGACAAGGCTTTCACCTGCGAGGGTCACGGTGTTGATCCACAGGCCGACGATCTTGCGTCAATCATCTACACATCAGGCACTTCCGGAAAGGCCAAAGGCGTAATGCTCAGCCACCGCAACTTCTGCCAGAACATCATAGCGGCCTACCACGCCCAGAAGGCCGGGAAGCACGACCGCTGGCTCTCCATCCTGCCGATGTCGCACACCTACGAGATGGCGTTCAGCGTGCTTTACCCGCTGTACGTCGGAGGCTGCGTCTATTATATTCAAAAACCGCCCACACCGAGCATCCTGATGCAGACGATGAAGAAGGTCAAGCCGACCATCATGTGCTCCGTGCCGCTGATCATCGAGAAGGTTTACAAGAACAGTGTGGTTCCGACGGTGGAGAAGAGCCGCGTGCTTTCCTGGATGAAGGGACACACGCCGAGACTCCTATACTGGCTCATCGGGAAGAAACTCTACGCATCCTTCGGCGGGAAACTGAAATTCTTCGGTATCGGTGGGTCAAAGCTGGATCCGACCGTCGAGGACTTCCTCAACAAGGCCGGATTCCCCTATGCGATCGGCTACGGCCTGACAGAGACCGCGCCGCTGATCACGAACGCCTGCGTGGGAAAGACGGTGGTGGGGTCGATCGGCGTGCCGGCCTACAACGTGGAGGTCAAGCTCCAGAACGTGAACCCGGAGACCGGCGAGGGCGAGATTGTCGCCAAGGGTGACAACGTGATGCTGGGCTACTACCGCGACCCGGAAAGGACACGCTCCGTGCTGACCGACGACGGCTGGTTCCGCACCAACGACCTTGCCTGCAAGGATTCCAAAGGACGCTACTACATCAAGGGAAGGCTCGGGAACATGATCGTGGGACCTTCCGGCGAGAACATCTACCCGGAGGAGATCGAGCAGGTGATCAACACCATTTCTGGAGTGAACGAATCACTCGTGGTGGAAAGGAACGGCAAGTTGGTGGCCCTCGTGAAGTTCGATGACAATGTGCTGGACTGGAACCAACAGCGCGAGGACAAGTTCTTCGACAACCTCCAGTCGATGAAGCAGGCGGTTCTTGAATATGTCAACAAGCACGTCAGCAAACAGTCCAAGATCGGCGAGGTCGAGGCGATGAAGGAAGACTTCGAGAAGACGGCCACGCACAAGATCCGCCGTTTCAAGTACAAGGAAAAGACATCGGACGAAGCTTCGCAGCAAGATACCGAGGACAAATCAAAAGGGACGGCATCCTCTGAAAAGTAAGCCATCCCCAATATATCTTAGCGAACCGGATCCTTACCAATTCCGCTCACGGTAAGGGTTCGGTTTGTCGATTACAGGGAATCCGGAGTCATTCTCTACCTTGACGCAATCGTGTATGCTGATCTCGGCGTCCGGTTTCCATTGGGAGAAATCATTCCCCTTGATGGTCACATTACCACAGAACTGCACGTCAATAACCGGCTGCCCAGGGAACAGCGGCGCATAAGACTTGGAATCAATGAATATGTTGTCAGAGATGTCGAGCGTTCCGACGCTTCTGGCATAGACAATCTGACTGTCAAAGGTTGACACCGTGTTGCCGGTGAAGGTCACGCTGTTGTGGTAGTGGAAGTCGTTGCCCCTTGTCTTGGTCGGGATCTCGGGATCGATCTGGAGGATGGCCTGCGGGCCGTTCGCGCCGATGGCCAGATCCGTGAACTTATTGTTCCTAATCACGATGTTCTTTGTCCTGCCGGACTCGTACCAGAAGTTGGCGTCACCGCTGACGCAGATTCCGGCCATCTGTGAGGCGAAATCGCAGTTTTCAACCAGAATGTCACCGTAGGTTGAAAGCAGCAGGCTTCTGGCCCTGTTGTAACGGACGGTGCAGTTTCTGATGGTCACATCCGCCCCACGGGAAAGGTTCTCAAGTGCGATATTCGTCGGGTTCTCGACTCCGGTCAGATCAAAGTCCGTCTCGATAAGATAGGCTTTCCGGTCGGATTTGTCGATAGATTTAATCACTCCGGAACCTATAGGACGGAGGTTGGATTTGTCCACAAAACTGATCTTGTCTCCAGCGTCAGCGAATTGGTTGCCAACCTGCTGGAAATGACCGAAATGCGCCCGTAAAATATTAGTTGACAGCACCGAATCTACAAGCATATATATTCCGTGAATATTGGCGGCATCATCGAGCATACTCTCGAATTGGCTGTCCTCTATCGTAATCTTTCCGTTGCAGCTGACAAAGTGCGTGGCGTCAGCGGAAGTGGTCACCATCCTCGGAGAGCCTTCGTGAGCGGCCGTTGAGAAACCTTTCACCGAGATATTCTCTGAATATTCAGCAATCAGTCCCATTCCGCCGCTCCGGTAGATGTGGACTTCCTCTATGTTTATATTCTTTGATGACAGCACCGCCATCGCCGGGAAACGTCTGTTCAGTCCAGTAGGACCTTTGTCGTCCCAAACGCTTCCGACCGGTGGGATGTCCCTCGCGCTGAGGCGGGTGAATTCGATAACGCCATCGCCTATCTCCCGAGCTCCCATCTCGCCAGACCAATAACCGTGGTCGTAAGCACAGGTGTTGTAGTACGGCCTGTGGGTCTTCGGGTCAAACAAGATGCTCTCCCCCATCGCATATTCCCAATCATAGCCCCCGAAAAACAGCCTGTCGCCCTCGATCCTGTACTTTGTGTCAGGCAACACCTTGACCGTGAAGCTTCTGGCCACAGGATCGTTCGACAGCACCGTCCCCTCGAACGTCCAAGGATAGTCGTAATCCACTGACACTCCTCTAATTGTGACACCGGACGCCCCTTTGACCGCAAACGGCACCATACACCCGTGGAACAAAAAGTCCGTCCCCTCCCCCTCAATCGTCACGTTCTTCATATCCTTGATCAAGAAAGCAATCCGCTTGTCCCCGCTGTCATTATTGGACAGCGTAAGGAACTCCTCCGCCCCCTGCTCCGGATAGAACGGGTAAAGCCCCTTCCCGAAACAAATCCTCACATTACCATTCGGATGTGACTTCAGGATTTCAACAACAACCGGAGTGTAATCCTTGACATTAGGGTCGAAAGCGACATCTACGGTTTTCACTGAACACGATGTCATCACTGCCATCATGATGGCCGCAAGTATGGTCAATATCTTATTCATAAAACTTAATTCTTTGTCGATTTGGAAGTCTGGCGTTGGCCGATACGTTGAGCGAAGTAAAGATTGGCGAGGGCGAGGACAAGGCCGAGGATGGCGAAGAGCAGCATTTCCCAGCAGGGCCAGACTAGGGATAGTGAATAGGCGGTGTATGCGATGAGGGGGATGGAGATGATGCTGGTCACGAGTCCGGGGACATAACCTTTGAGGATTACTGCACGGACGATGTTGATCAGGGAGCACACTGAATATGCCATAAAGACTATCGCCCAGATGCGCTCGGTCCAGAGACCGCCGACGAACAATGCGGCGGTCGAGAGGAGAACCACAAGGAAACCGGTTCCGGCGGCTATGAGGAACGCCTGCATATTCATTCCGGAAAGGCGGAAGAGGATATTCAATAAATTTGGGTGCTCATTCATCAAGGACACCCAATGCCGCCCCACCCATCGCCTGGCGGTAAACGCCACCTCTAACGAGTGGCAGAAGGATACCGCCAGGATCGGGAGAACTATAAAGAGAACTGAAAGTGCGCTCATATTCATCATTTGTTACATTTCAATAATAAAGAGGCCCGGTCCAATCTCTCAGGCCGCCCCCATAGATGATTCACTTCAAGCTGGTTTGTCATTTGAACAGCAGCGGGACGAACCGGCTGAGGTAGATGCGCCAGTTGCGCCAGATGTGGCCGCCGGAGGATTCCACGTAGGTATATTCATAACCGGCGTCATCGAGTTTCTTGCGGAAGTCGGAGTTGGCCTGATAGAGAAAGTCATCCTTTCCGATGCCGATCCAGAAAAGTGATGGTTTGGTGGCGAAAAGCCTCGCCAGCTTGCCGTCAAAGTCCTCATAGACAGGAGATTTCTTTTCCGGGAATATGGCGGCGGAGAACAGGCCTATGTACGAGAATGTGCCGGGATATTCCTTTGAGATGTGGAGGGAATGGAACCCGCCCATCGACAGTCCGGTTATCGCACGCGCCTCCTTTTTGCGGATTGTACGATAGTGAGAGTCAACATATTCAATGATTTCAGGGAAAGAGGTTTCGTAGGTGCCGTCCATTGTCTTCGGGAGGTTGAACTGTGGCTGGACGAGGCCGTTGGAAGTCTCGCCCGGGGCGGCCTCCTGCGAGGCGTTGCCGTTCGGCATCACCACGATCATCGGCTTCGCCTTGCCTTGCGCGATGAGGTTGTCAAGGATCTGGGAGGCGCGACCAAGTTCCATCCACGCCTGCTCGTCTCCACCCATTCCGTGCAACAGGTAAAGCACCGGGTATCTGGTCCTGCCGCTTTCCTCATAGCCAGCCGGAGTATAGACCGTCATTCTTCGCCGCATACCAAGGGAAGGGCTGTCATACCAAACCTTTGCCACCGTCCCGTGCGAAACATCATTCACCTTGTAAAGATCAGCGTGCCCGCCGCCTACAATGAATATGCTCGTGACCGTGGCCACATCCCTAATCTGATAGACATTCGACGGATCGTTCATCCGCTGGCCGTTCACTATGAAGGAGTAGCTGTACAGTTCCGGCTCAAGAGGGGCGCTGGTATATTCCCAGACTCCGTTCTGATTCTGTGTCAGTTCAGCGATGCCCGGAACCTCAAACTCGCCGTTCGGAGTGCTGATTTTCTGTGGCGGCAGAAAGTCGCCGGTCACCTGAACCCTAATGACATTCGGGCCGGAGTACCTGAAAGTCACCGTGTTGTCCTCATTGATTTGAGGGGACACCACCTGCGCACCGCTCCAAAGAGCCTGCTGTGCGGAAGCGTCAATAGCTATGGATGACAGCATTCCTATTGCAATCAGACAAAACAATAACTGAATATTCCGTTTCATACCTGCTAAGAATTTTCTTTACCTCCGCAAGATAATGAATATATTCCAAAATATTGCTGATTTATCGGTAAGACTGAATGCTCCCGTGTGCGGAACAGGTCTATGCGCCCGAAAGGACATCGTTTCTGAAAAAAGACTATATTTGTAGGCGGAGAATTAAAAAGTATGACATTCAAAACCACATTCAAGAACCTATGCCGGAAAGCGGCAGGTACTTTCAAGAGATTCCCGGTCTCGGCTTGCTTTATGGGAGCGGCGGCAATTCTGGCGGTCGTGTTGGTCCATTCGGAAGACAAAATCGAAGGGAAAGACTCTTTCTTCCTGATGTTCTGGACGATAACCGCAGGTCTTCTGAATCTGGCGGTCAAACTTGCGCTCACGGATTGGAGAAAGGGCGAGGAACACCCCGTCAAACCGCTTTGGGCTCTTGCCATCAATGTTCTATGGCTCGGAATATGCCTCACGTTCCGTCAGAACTGGCCGTTGGACCCGGGTTGGACCAATGCCGCGGCCACCCTTGTGTGGATCATCGTTTCCGGAATATTCATCGCCCCGGTCAAGCAAAAATCCGACAATGACACGGGGCTTTGGAACCATATCATCGACTGCTCGGCCGCGACCGCGACCGCTTTTGTGGTCGGACTGCTTTTTGCCGGAGGACTGGATCTGCTCGTTCTTGCGTTCAATATGCTCTTCGGGCTTGAGATCGGATGGAAAGCGTTCGCAGACATTTTCTGGGTAAGTATGATATTCATCGCGCCAATGGTGTTTATGCAGTTGATTCCAACCAAGGGGAGGTATGACACCGATCGTCCCGGAAAGACGGGTCTCGGCCTTATCAACTACCTGCTGTTTCCTCTTTTAGGAGCTTACGTCCTGACGCTCTACGCCTATGCCGTGAAGATCCTTTTTGAATGGAATCTGCCTCGCGGATGGGTCTCAACGCTTGTGACAGTGTCTATGCTCTGCCTGGTGCTGATGATATTCCTGATCTATCCGGTGCAATTCCGCAAGGAGGAGAACAGATGGAGATTCGACCGCAAGGCCCTCAGGCTGTCGCCGGCCATATTCCTTCCTCTTCTTATGCTGATGACTGTGGGAATTGTCAAAAGGATCACTGATTATGGGATCACCGCACCGCGTCTCTACCTCGTCCTATTCAACGTCTGGTGTTACGCGGTCTGCATAGGTCTGACGGTCAGCAAGTCCAAAAGATTCCGGTGGATTCCGCTGTCCTTTCTCGCGCTTGCGGCTCTTTCGTCCGTCGGACCACAGAATTTCGCCGCTATGTCCCGAAGGAGTCTCGTCAGCGATGTGAAGAAAGCGCTGACCTCTCACTCCCCCGACATCAGGTTTCCTTTGGACTCGGCAAGATATTCAGAGATAATGGAATCAGGAGATTCCGCGACTGTGGTTGGGATAGACCGGAAGATGGAATATCTCTACACAATATACCCGGAGAAGGTCGTGCGTGAGATAGTGGACACGACCGTCGGATTCTGGAACTTTGGTCTTTGGGCGGAGAAGAGACAGGTGGACACGGTCGCGGTGGATGCTGACGGCTTCCGCTGGATTGAGATCAACGCCAGGGGGGCTGTTATTCCTGAGGGGTTCACACGTTTTGAAAGCATCAACTTCAACGGTTCTGTGCCATTGGCCGACACTGTCTTTGTGACGGTCTCAGCGGATTCTGTAATGCTGGCGATTCCGATGAGTGAGATTGACAAGGCTGATAAAGAGAACGGCAGCAAGCCATTGTACTTCTACGGAGACGGCGGAGTGTTCTTTACCAACAACATTTCAATCGACAACGACGGTGGAAATGCGAGGAGCATCCACCTCAACGGAATAATATTCCTGAAATAAAGACACCAATTATATCTGATTTAAGAATATGAGAGACTACATCATTGCCCTGGATCAGGGTACAAGCTCATCCAGAGCGATTGTTTTCAACAGGAACGGCGAGGCCAAGGCCGTGCGCCAGAAGGAGTTCACACAATATTTCCCGAAACCGGGAATGGTCGAGCATAACCCGATGGAGATCTGGGCGACCGAATATGCGATGATGACGGAGGCGGTCACTTCGCTTGGACTTGGCGGAGCGGACATCGCGGCGATCGGGATAACCAACCAGCGCGAGACCACCATTGTCTGGGACGCCGAGACCGGCAAGCCGATCTACAATGCCATCGTCTGGCAGGACAGGAGAACCTCGGATTTCTGTGATTCCCTAAAGGCGGCCGGGATGACGGAGCTGATCCGCAAGAAGACCGGGCTGATCATCGACGCCTATTTCTCGGGGACAAAAATCCGTTGGATTCTGGATAATGTGCCAGGAGCCAGAGAGCGTGCCGAGCAAGGGAAACTGCGCTTCGGAACCGTGGACAGCTGGCTCGTGTGGAATCTGACAGGAGGCCACGAACACGTCACCGATGTCAGCAATGCGTCACGCACGATGCTATTCAACATCAACACCTTACAGTGGGATGAGGAACTTCTGGACATTCTTGGAATCCCGATGTCGATGATGCCAGAGGTGAAGTCTTCCTCAGAGATTTACGGCCAGACAAACCTGCTTGGCGGTGAAGTGCCTGTGGCCGGCATCGCAGGTGATCAGCAGGCCGCTTTGTTTGGTCAGATGTGCACCGAACCGGGCTCTGTGAAAAACACTTACGGGACGGGATGCTTCCTTTTGATGAACACAGGAGAGAAGCCGATAATGTCGCACAACAATCTTTTGGCGACCATCGCCTGGAAGATAGGAGACAAGGTAAACTACGCTTTGGAGGGATCAATCTTCGTGGCCGGATCTGTGGTACAGTGGCTTCGCGACGGCCTCGGAATAATCAAGAGTTCGTCTGAGGTCGAGGCTCTCGCGGCATCGGTACCTGACAACGGTGGCGTGTATATGGTCCCGGCACTGACCGGATTGGGAGCCCCGTACTGGGATCCGTACGCTAAAGGCTGCATATTCGGAATCACACGTGGAACAAAAGCCGCGCACATCGCCAGGGCAGCCCTCGAAGGCATAGCCTTCCAAACAATGGACATCGTCGCGGCTATGGAGAAGGATTCCGGAATACGTCTTGGCGAGCTCAAGGTTGACGGAGGGGCATCCCGCAACAATCTCCTGATGCAGTTCCAGTCCGAGGTCCTTGGAGCAAAGGTCATCAGGCCGCAGGTAACAGAGACCACCGCACTTGGAGCCGCCTACCTTGCAGGCCTAGCCGTCGGTTTCTGGGAAAGCATAGACGATGTCAAGAAGCAATGGAAATCGGAGCACGTCTTCACGCCTTCAATGGACAAAGAGGCTGTCGATGCTGCGAAGGCCGGCTGGGCGAACGCCATAAAGCGCACACTTACAAGAGAATAAACTTTTTACAATCAAAAATATATGAACCCTTATATCGCCGAGTTTCTCGGCACATTAGTATTGATTCTTTTGGGAGACGGTGTCTGCGCCTGCTCAAGTCTCGAGAAATCCAAAGGCAAAGGTGCCGGCTGGGTCGTCATCACCATGGCATGGGGTTTCGCAGTGATGTGCGGTGTGTTCATCGCTGGTCCATATTCGGGAGCTCATCTCAACCCCGCCGTCTCGATAGGCCTTGCGGTCGCCGGCACTTTCTCCTGGGCCCTGGTTCCCGGCTATATACTCGCCCAGATGCTTGGCGGCTTCTTCGGTGCCAGCCTCGTGTGGGCCTTTTACAAGGACCACTATGACGCGACCGAGGATCCTGACACAAAACTCGGGACGTTCTGCACAATGCCGGCGATCTCCAACCCAGGCAGGAATTTCTTCTGTGAGTTCGTAGGGACCTGGCTTCTGGTGCTCTGCATCCTGATGTTCTCCGCCCCAGGCAACTCGGCTGACATCGGTCTCGGCACAATCGGTGCCTTCCCTGTCACAATGCTGATTATGGCCATCGGAATGTCACTCGGAGGAGCCACTGGCTACGCTATCAATCCTGCCAGAGACCTTGCCCCTCGAATCGCGCACGCCCTGCTCCCGTTCAAGAGTCCAAAGCGCGACAGCGGTTGGTCCTACAGCTGGATCCCGGTCCTCGGCCCGATCGCCGGCGCCGCCTTCGCGGCACTCACATTCGCACTGATTTTTTAAGTGTGACCAAAAACAAAGCTGGCTGCCTGAGACTGATTCAAGCGGCCCGCTTTGTTTTATAACTTTCCAAGAAGCAGATCCGGAAGAATGACCATAATCTCACGGCGGGCAGGCTCAAGATGCCCCTCAACCTGATCCTCATAACGCCAGAACACTTGGAACCTGACCTTGGCCTCAACCGGTGAATATCCTTTTGAAGCCATTTTGGCAAGCTTTTCCCTGAACGAGGCCGAGAATTTCAGAACCTTCCTGCGGCAACCGTCAATCTCGGCGGACAGGTAGTCACCATCAAGCTCAAGTCTGGTTCCGGAATGCAGACTCCGCAACAGGCTTTGGTTGCCTTTGAACATATCCAATACGACATCACGATGGGAAAGCTGCATCAAAACCTCCTCCGGAGCACCATAGACCGACTCATCTCCAACCATCACGGAGCGGGACACTTCATCTGTGAATATATCCGTGTTCTCAAAATGCACCGATAGGTTGTTCTTAGCCCTGGTCATTCCGACATAGACCATCCGGCGTTCCTTGTCGGTGATCTCCCGAAGCCCCTTCAACGAGATGTACACATTGTCATATTCACAGCCTTTGGCTTTATGAATGGTTGAGACCACGATCTCCGAGTCCTTGGACTTCGTGAAATCCTCAAGTTGGGATTCAAGCAGAAAGTTCTCAAAATCAGAGACATACTTACGGGTTGGATATTCCTCATTGAAAGCGGCCAGACAGTTCTCAAGCAAATCAAGGCATCCGCTGTCACTGAAACGGTTCCGGACAAAATCACTTGCCTCAGCCCACATTGCGTCATCAAGGCAAGCGGAGTCATATTTCCTGACAGCGTCAAGAAAACTTCTGAATTCGGCAAGATCGGACAATTGGAATCCATCTCGGGATTGGATCAGCCGGGCTTTCCGGCCGGACTTGTTAAGCAAAGCCGATATCACCAAGGCATCGTCATTCGTGGCGGTAAGAACGCAGACACGACCCGGACTCCTGTCGGAAACAATCTCATTAACAATGGCTTGCTCATAGTCGGGAGTGGAATGACGAACCAAACGGATATGTCCCGGATCACTTCTCTTACCTACGATCGGGGCGGACTTCAAGCGTCCGGATATTCCTTTAATGTAGGAGTTCGCCAGAGAGATGACCGCTTGAGAGCTTCTGAAATTCTCCAGCATATTATAGACAGACGCTCCATATTCAGTGATCAGAGATTTCATATTCCCTGAGTCAGAGCCACGGAATTCGTAGATGTTCTGGTCATCATCACCGACAGCGATGACCCTCATATCCTCATTGCTGCGGATAAGTTCCTTGACCAGAGCGAATTCCTGATCGCCAAGGTCTTGCGCCTCGTCAATAACAAGGATCGACTTGGTTATACGGCTCCTTTCAACCCTGCCTGAACGAATCTCCCCGACAGCGTCGGCGACAATATGCTCAGAACCCTCGACCGAACCTTTCCTGCCAAGAATGTCAAATGAATATGAATGAAAAGTCTTGATCTCGACATATTCGGCGGCATTCCCGATAAGAGCCTTGAGCCGCTTCTTGAACTCTGTCGCGGCAGCCCTTGAGAATGTCAGCATCAACAGCTGCTCGGACTTGACATCCTCCAGTAGGATCAACGAGGCCAGCTTGCGCACGAGGACGTAGGTCTTGCCGCTTCCCGGTCCGGCCGGAACCACGATGAACCTCGACTCGCTGTCATTGATTATGTCCGACTGAGTCCCGGTCAGACTTCCGAACAGCTCATCGTACTTTTTCTCGCTGATGTTCCTGTCAATCCTCTTAGCCTCCTTCGTGTCGAAATATTTCTTGATGAAAGCCTTGAAATCCAGCACAAAATAGTCGTGGACATATTCCATAGCCCGCTTTTTGTCGGACACCATCATATTCGCATATTTCCCGATGATGTGGATCTGCTGGATCCGCTGCTTGTAGAAGTCGTCCAGATTGTGGTAATCGTCCTTTTTGTAGCGGCATTTGCTGTCTTTGAGCCGTTCGATCTGCAACTTGTTGTACAAGACCATAAAGCCGCCTTCCAGGTTCAGGATTCCGGTCTTCGCGAGGAACAGGAGCGCCTCCTCGGCCATTCCGACATCCACCTTTTCCGAAAAGAGATTACTGTCGTTGTAGTCACCGACAAGTCCGGCAAGCGAGAACCCAACCTTGACCTCGCCGTCTTCCTCTTTATTATTATCCTTGAAACGATAGACGATAAACGAAGCGATGGAGTTCCTGACAGCGATCTGCTTTCCCAGATCCGAGGCCGACACCTTAGGCGTGATCTGAATATAATCGTCCGTGACCGGACGCTTTTCGATGTAATGCCTTATTGCCCAGAAAAACAGGATTGTACGGATGTCCTTCACGGAGGATCTTGCGATGCCGGAAGCGATCGCTTTCTCGTTTATCTCCTTCAGACTGAATCTCGTACACTCGCCGATGACGGTCTCAACGAGGAATTTCTCCAGCTGGATGTAATATTTGAATTTCCTGAGCTGGCCAAGCCGGAGGTAGGCAGTCATATCGTCGTCCTTCGCAAGGATCCCGGCCACACGCATTCTCTCCACTATGCTGATAACCTTGCGAGTCTCGATGCCGAGCATATCCGAAAGATAGTCAACACGGGACTCCGCCTCGGCTGTCCCGGCGCGGGAACGGCTGCGCTCAGAGATCAAGGACTTGATGATTCTTCTCGCGTCCAGTTTGTCATCCTCAGTGAAATCCGGGCATCGTTCTATCCGCTCCGAAGCCTCGTCCATATTCCTTGGAACAATGCTTGTCGCGAATATCCTCGGGCTGTTCATCCCGCGCCTCAGATAACCGGCGGTCTCCAAGGCGGCGATCGCGCTTTTCACCTTGGTCTCCACATCCCGGATTTCCTCCCAACCTGCCTTGCGGGCTATTTCCAAAGCGGAGATGTGGATGCAGTCGTGCTTTGCAGTAAGTTTCTTGACCGCGCTCCAGACTTGGTTTATCTCGCTCAGAGTGAGCTTTGTTTGGTTCAGGAGGATGAAGTGTTTGTTAAGGTCATCGTCATTATAAAGGACGTAGCACTCCGCCTGCGAGTTGACATCACGCCCCGCCCTTCCCGCTTCCTGAATATAATTCTCAAGCGAATCAGAAATCTCGTAGTGGACTACCAGACCGACATCGCTCTTGTCCACTCCCATTCCGAACGCGGATGTGGCCACGATTATCCTGACCTTGCCGCTCATAAAATCATCCTGGGCCTTGACCTTTGTGTTGACCTCCATCTGACCGTGGAAGGCCTTTGCATCGAATCCGTCCTTGCTGAGCCTTTCAGCGATTTTCTCCGCGGCTTTGGTTCTGGTCACATAAACGATGGCCGGACATTTTGTGCTATCGAGCAAGTTCCTCAAGGTCTGGTATTTATCCTCATCAGAAGTCCTGAACAGAACAGTATATCGAAGATTGGCGCGGGCGACATCGGTCGTGAAACGCTTCAAGGTTATCCCAAGCCGGTCCCGGAAATAGTCGCAAATGTCGCTGATCACCTTCGGTTTCGCGGTCGCCGTGAAGCAGGAGACCGGAATCGGAGTGTCAAGGCCTTTACTCTCCTGAAGATGCTTGATGAACTCCCCGATGAACATATATTCTATCCGGAAGTCCTGCCCCCAAGCGGAGAAGCAATGCGCCTCGTCAATCACGATCCGGACCAACGTTCTGGACATCAGAACCTTCTCGATAGTCTTGGAGCGGAGTTGTTCAGGGGCGATGTAAAGCAGCGAGGCCTCGCCGGACTCGACTCTCTCCAAAGCGTTGCGGCGTTCAATCGGAGACAGCAAGCCATTGATATAGACGGCTTCCGAGATTCCTTTCTTCTCCAGATTCTCCACCTGATCTTTCATCAAGGATTGAAGCGGAGAGATAACGACGGTCAATCCTCTGACGGTCTCCCCTGCCATCAAGGCCGGCAACTGGAATGTCAGCGACTTTCCTCCTCCGGTCGGGAATATGGCAAGCAACGATTCTCCAGCGATAGCCGATTTGGCGGCGTTCTCCTGCAGCGGCTCACCTCCGAAAGTCCTGAAACGGTCGTAGCCGAACCATTTTTTCAATGAATATTCCGCATTCAGTCTTTGTGAGCAATACGCGCAGCGGGCATCGCCACAGTTCACGGCCCTTAAACCTCTTATCACATTCTCCACGCCCTGATAGTTGCGCAGGATCCAGGCCGGAGTTATGGAATTCCTGTCATCCGTGCTTATCAAGGCAGCGGCGTAAGCGCACTCCACCTTGTGCTCCTTAACAAAAGACTCGACGTTGGAATGTTCGCAAATCTTGCCTTTCAACAGGTCTCTTAGCAACTCAGCCGTGGATTTCCGGAAGAAAAACGGCCGCCTTGAAGGGACATATTCAATGCTTTTGAAGAATCCTGTGAAGTGACTGTCCTCGCTCAACAGATCATAGTACAGCTGCTGGAAACTCTTGTCCAAGGCATTGAACGCTCTTACCTCATCCTCATAGAGAGATTGGGCCTTCAGGCTGTCATTCAGCGGGTTGTTCAGTTCTTCCGAAAGGATTTTGTCGTCCTTGAGAAGTTTATGGTAAGGCTTCAGAGGGAAAAGCAGCGGCGATAGGTATAGGGTGTCGATAAGGACATATTCCTTCCTAAGGAATGGTTTCAGGTACTTGATGTCGTGCTCGATGATATTATGCCCGCAAAGACAGTCGCAGTCAGAGACAAAGTCCACAAACTCCGGAATCCTCGCGGAATGAAACCCCTGCCCGGCTTTCACTCCCCCGATGTCCAGAATCTTGCCTCGGCCGTCTACTTCCAGGTCAATGAAGGCTGTTTTCATCATAATGAATATCTCGATTGCTTCAACTCGTTGATTATCGGTACAAAAATAACATTATTTCGCCAAACCATACTAAGAAGCTGTTTTGATTTGTTTGAAATGTTCTTTGAGGTGAAAACTCGTCCTTTTGCCTCGCCATTCACGACATCGCTTCCGTGAAGAGATTATGTCTCACGTCCGGTAACACTTTCGGCCTATTTTGCTTCCCAAGAGTGCATCCTGCACTCTTGGGAAACGTTTACCCCACTTATCGCCTCCCCAGGGTGTTGTTGGGCACACCCATAGGTGGACATTATTCCCCTTTTTCGTTTCTGAAAGGCCTTCGTCATCCGTACGGAAACCTGCGCCGTACCCTCGGGAAGCACATCCGCTTCTTCCCGTTCATAGAGAGTGTCCGGTTACTCTTTTGAGCAACACCCACTCTCATTTTTTTCGCCCAAGAACTGACGGATGGGAGGTTTGTTATTATTCATTGATACTCGTGGCGGTAGTGTTCCATCGAGTGTGTACGAAGACTGTCTCACGGAATATTACATTGATTTATCCAATCCCTTTTCGTGCAGCCATTTCGATTCTCTCTTGGGGAATGGGCAGAAGGTGTCAGACAACAAACATCCGACTCTTTTCCTTTGTGGGGGCAGGAGAGGTCAGACGGACAGTTCAAGCCAACGGGTTTCCTTGGTGTCGAGTTCCGAAGAGACCTCGGCGAAGCGGGTGGTGACCTTCTGGAGCTCGACGGGATCGGTGAGGCCGCCGTTCATCTTGGACTCAAGGTCGGACTTCTCGGCGGTGAGGGACTCGATGTCCTTCTCAAGTTGCTCAAGCTCACGCTGTTCCTTGTAGCTTAGCTTGCGAGGGGCATCTAGACGGGAAGGCTTGGATGAAGCTGTGGCGTCAAGTGGAGACGAAGCAGAAAGTTGGCCGGTAACGGAAGCGGACTTGGAGGCACGTTCTTCCTCACGAGCCTTGGCGCGTTTCTCGGCCTCGTAGTCCTTGATGAAATCACGGTACTGGCTGTAGCTGCCGATGAAATCCTTGACCTCACCGTCACCGCAGAACACGAACAGATGGTCCACCAAACGGTCAAGGAAATGACGGTCGTGGGAAACAAGGATCAAAGTGCCCTTGAACTCCTTCAGGTACTCTTCAAGAATATTAATGGTCACGATGTCCAGATCGTTCGTCGGTTCGTCCATTATCAGCAGGTTCGGCTGCCTCATCAGGATGGTCAACAGGTAGAGACGGCGTTTCTCTCCTCCGGAAAGTTTGCTGATGCGGTTGTTCAGCATATCGTGCGGGAAGAGGAACTGGCTCAACAGATGAGTGTCATTCACTGTCTCCAGAACAGTCTGGTTCTCATCGAATTGCATTCCGCTCTGGCGATAGTAGCCGATCTTCAACGACTCTCCCCTTTCGATCACACCTGTCATCGTGCCTGGATCGGACGAATCTATATTCCCGATCAGAAGATTGATGAAAGTGGTCTTTCCGACTCCGTTCCTGCCTACGATGCCTACCTTTTCGTAGCGCTGGAAATTATAGGTGAAATGGCTCAGGTAGCAGTCTCCGCCATAGTAGAAACTGACATCCTTGCAGTTGATGATCTTCGTTCCAAGCCTTGATGCCGGTCCCATCTCACCAAGGCTCACGCTGTTGGTCTTGTAAACCTGCTCGGCCCTGTCTTTCAGTTCGTAGAAAGCGTTCTTGCGGTACTTGGCCTTTCCGGTCCTGGCGCACGGACTGGCGTGCATCCATTCCAGTTCCCTACGCAGAAGATTCTTGATCCTATCTGTCTCGGCGTTGTAGTTCTCGATGCGTTCCTGCCTCTTTTCCAGGTAGTTCTGATAGTTGCCTTTATAAATATAAACGGCCCCGTGATCCATCTCCATCACGGTGTTCGCCACGGAATCCAGAAAATAACGGTCGTGGGTCACCATCAGAAGGGTGCAGCGGGCGTGGGACAGATAGTTCTCCAGAAACTCGATGCCGTCTATATCCAGATGGTTCGTCGGCTCGTCCATCACGAAAAAGTCCGCCTCGCTGGCAAGCATCACGATGATGGCCGCGCGCTTGATCTCACCTCCGGAAAGTACCTTCATCTTACGGTCATATTCAGACATCCCGAAGGAGGTCAGAAGGCGGCGGACGCGCTGCTCATATTCAGCAAGATGCTCAGGATCAAGGTTCTTCGTCCACGGTTCGCTGTCCCGCATAATCTGATCCCACACTGTGGACTCGGGGTCATATTCATACTCCTGTTCAAGGAATGCGATGCGGATGTCCTTGAGGAATATGATCTTGCCGCCGGAGTCGGAGCTGTCCTTGCCGGCGAGGATGCGCAGGAGGCTGGTCTTGCCGGTGCCGTTCGGGGCTATGAGGGCAATCTTGTCGCCTTCGTTGATGTTGAAGCCGATGTGTTCGAACAGGACCTTAGGCCCGTAGGACTTGGAGATGTTCTCTATCTGGAGGTAACTTGGCATATTCAAAAATATTCAGAGAACAAAAATAACCATTTGTTGCGGAAATATCTTAATTTTGCCGGGCATACCTGCGGATTAAGACGAAGTTTTCATTTTTCGCTCAAAGAATAAAGCCACTTTTAAGACGCGACGGTACAGAAAGAAACTCAAATTATTCAGGAATATGAAAAGAGCACTTGCGGTCATCGCATTGGTCTGCATCGGCATAGCGACTGATGCTCAAGAGATTACAAAAGAATGCAAGGAAAGGGCAGCTGATCTTGTCAGTAAGATGAGCCTTCAGGAGAAAATCGACTACATCTCCGGCTACAAGGACGGATTCCATCTCCGCCCGATCGAACGGCTGGGCATTCCGGAGATCAGGCTCGCCGACGGGCCTCAGGGAGTAAGGAACGACACCAAGAGCACGCTGTTCGCCAGCGGAGTGGCCGCCGCCGCGTCCTGGGACGAGGAGCTTGCCTACAAGATGGGCGTGGCGCTCGGTCAGGACTCAAGGGCAAGGGGCGTGCACGTCCTGCTCGGACCTGGAGTCAACATCTGCCGCAGCCCGCTCTGCGGAAGGAATTTTGAATATATGGGCGAAGATCCTTTCCTTGCCTCAAGGACGGCGGTCAACTACATCAAAGGCGTTCAGTCGCAAGGTGTTATGGCGACCGTAAAGCATTTCGCACTCAACAATCAGGAATATGACCGCCATCACACCAGCTCTGACGCTGACGAAAGGACGATGAATGAGATTTATTTCCCGACGTTCAGGGCAGCGGTGACCGAGGCGAAAGTCGGCTCGGTGATGACCAGCTACAACCTTGTGAACAATGTTCATTCAGCGGAGAATCAGTTTCTTATAAAGGAGAACCTCAGAAACAAATGGGGCTTCGAGGGACTGGTGATGTCCGACTGGACTTCTACATATTCAACACTCGGCACCGTGAAAGGCGGTCTGGATCTGGAGATGCCGAGGGCATTCCTGCTCAAGTACGAGTTCATCAAGCCGATGATTGACAGCGGAGTGATCAAGGAATCGGAGATCGATGAGAAGGTACAGCATATTCTCCAGACTTTCATCGCGTTCGGATTTCTGGACAGGCCTCAGTTGGACACGACGATCTCCGAGGACAACCAGTTTTCACGTGAGACAGCCTACCAGATGGCCTGCGAGTCAGCCGTCTTGCTTAAGAATGACGGAATCCTTCCTCTCAAGGCCGGCAAGCGGAACAAGATCGTGATCCTCGGCCCGAACGCCGACAGGATTCCTTGCGGAGGAGGAAGCGGGAAGGTTGACCCTCTATATTCTATATCATTGTACGAGGGATTGTCCTCACTTGGAAAGAAGTGGCCGGTCGCATTACTGAAGCCTTCCGAAGGTCTGGACTACAACACTCCTGAGAATGTCAAGGCTATCAAGGAGGCATCAACCGTCATCGTGTCGGCAGGATTCGACACCAAGACCGAGAAGGAGAACCACGACAGGACTTTCACCCTTCCGGAAGGACAGGACGAAATGATCAGGTTCGCGGCCTCGCTGAACCCTAACGTGATCGTTGTCGTCTATGCCGGCGGCGGATTCGATATGTCACAGTGGAAGGACAGCGTCAAGGGAATCGTCCTCGGATGGTACCCAGGCCAGGAAGGCGGACTCGCCCTCGCCTGGATGATGGCCGGAGAGTTCTCTCCGTCAGGCCGTCTGCCGATCACCATTGACGCGGACCTCGCCGACAACCCTACTGCGAACAGCTACTATCCGAAAGAGAAGGCAGAGACCAAGCGCGGTTTCACCAACAAATATGTCACATACACCGAAGGTGTGTTTGTCGGCTACCGTGGCTACGAGCGTTCCGGCAAGAAGCCGCTCTACCCGTTCGGCTACGGACTGACCTACGGGGATTTTGAATATTCAGACATCGCCGTCGCACCATCAGTAGACGGGGTTGACGTGACTTTCACGCTGACTAACAAGGGGAAGATGGCTGCGGCAGAGGTTGCGCAAGTCTATGTAGGCGAGGTCAATCCAAGTGTCGTAAGGCCGGCCAAGGAGCTCAAAGGCTATTCCAAGGTCACGCTCGGCAAGGGCGAGAGCAAGAAAGTTACCGTCCATCTTGGGAAAGAGGCTTTCTCGTTCTATGACATTGACATTCACGACTTCCGCGCAAACTCCGGCAAGTTCAACATCTTTGTCGGAGCGTCCTGTGAGGACATAAGGCTCACGGCGGTGGTTAATAGATAAAGTATTTCGGATTAGAGGTCACTTCAACGAGCTCAGTGACCGAACGAATAGGACCCAGAGCTTGTCGAAGGCCGATAAAAATCGAAAAACAGGGCGACCAGACCGGCCGTCCTGTTATTTTTTTGTCAATAAATAGCTAAAATCCGAAATATTCCTTGGCGTTGAAGTAGGAGATGTCGCGGACCATCCGGGCGACGGTGTCGATCTCGGAGGCCGGAATCTTGCCTGCCTCGACATCGGTGCCGATGATGTCGCAGAGGATGCGGCGAAAATATTCGTGGCGAGGGTAGCTGATAAAGCTGCGGGAGTCGGTCAGCATACCGACGAAACGGCTGAGAAGACCGAGGGAGGACAAGGTGTCAATCTGCCGGCGCATTCCGTTCTCCTGATCGAGGAACCACCAGCCGGAGCCGAACTGCATCTTGCCGGGAACCGAGCCGTCGTTGAAATTGTACGCCATCGTGGTCATCACCTCGTTGTCCTTAGGATTCAGGCAGTAGAGGATAGTCTTCGCAAGGTTGCCGGTCATATCCAATACATCGAAGAACCTATTCCCGGCGACCGCTATCGGCTTGTCATTCATCGAGTCGCAACCAGCGTCAGGTCCGACGCCATTGAATATCCTCGTACAGTTGTTGCGCAGAGGCCCGACGTGGAACTGCTGCGTCCAGCCGGACTCGGCGTCCATCACGGCAAGGTCGTACAGAACAGCGCTCTTGTACTTCACAGCATCATTTTCATCAACAGTCATCCCGGAAAGGGCGGTGCTGAATATTCTCTCGATCTCGCTTTCATCATAATCCTCTGAATAGAAAGTGTCAAGACCGTGGTCCGAAAGACGGCAGCCCATCGACTCGAAAAAGTCGTGCCTTTTGCGGAGAGCCTCGATCAATGATGAATATGACCGTATCTCGATTCCGGCAGCCTCTGAGAGTTTGCCGAGATATTCATTGAAAGACTTCGCATCCTCGATTCCCATCACCTTGTCAGGCCTCCAGGTCGGCAGCACCTTGGTGCCGAATGGATGCTCGGCGATCTGCCTGTGCCACCGGAGGTCATCCACAGGGTCATCGGTCGTGCAGACTACCTCCACATTGAACTTGCGAATGAGTGCCTGTCCCCGGAACTCCTCCGTGGCAAGCTTGGCGTTGCACTCCTCGAAGATCTCACGGGCTGTCTCCGGCTTCAGGATTTTGTCTATTCCGAAAACACGGCTCAGTTCCAGATGTGACCAGTGGTAGAGCGGGTTACGCATCAGGTAAGGCATCGTCTCCGCCCATTTCTCGAACTTCTCCCAAGACGACTTGTCTCCGGTGATATATTCCTCCGGCACTCCGTTCGCCCTCATCGCGCGCCATTTGTAGTGGTCGCCGCTGTGGCCGTCCACCAGCCAAAGCTGGGTGATGTCACGAAACTGGATGTTCTCGGCGATCTCCCGTGGAGAAAGATGGCAGTGATAGTCTATTATCGGCAGGTTCTCGGCATGGCCGTGGAACAACTGACGCGCCGTCTCGTTGGACAGCATAAAGTTTTCGTTGATGAACGCAGTCATATTCTCGTAATATTTATATTCCACAACAAAAATAAGCATTTGTCCGGGAGAAACATAAGATTTGCGCCGCCACATTCATAAAAGAACGGGCGGCGCGTCACAATAAAAGATTTTCATATCCTTTTTCAGGACGGCAATCTCAAATATCTCAGAATCGCCTCCAGAAAATAATAGTCCGCATAGGTCAGCGGCACATCCACCTCACTGTTTCCCGGCTTGTTCCCGACGCTGTGCCTCAGCAGAAAATTCCCGTTCTCCCCGACAGCCGCAAGGTACTCATCGGAAGCCAAAGCGCGGATCTGCCTCAAGGCCATTTTCCGGCACGCCTTTCCAAGCCTCCTGTCGGATGTCAATGAGCTGAGTTCCGTGAAGGCGGAGGCCATCACCGCGCCGGCCGAGGCATCACGGAAATCATCCGGGATGTCCGGGGAATCGAAATCCCAGTACGGTATTCCGTCTTCAGGAAGCCTCGAAAGCAGCATCGACGCGACTTTCTCAGCCTGAGCCAAGAAAGCGGCCGACTTTTCCGGATCACCGGCGGAGGCCGCCTCACGGGACATCATCGTGTAGCCATATAACGCCCACGCCTGCCCCCTCGCCCAAGCGGAGTCATCAGAGCAGCCCTGAACGGTCTGCCTGCCGAGAACACTGCCATCCGCCAAAGAATAGTTCACAAGATGATAACAGGTGTGATCCTCGCGGAAATGATTCTTCATTGTTGTCACGGCATGTGAATATGCGATGTCCCGGAGACGCGCGGAGTCCGCGGCCATCAGCAGTTCCAGATTCATCATATTGTCAACGATGACAGGGAATTCCCACTTCTCACTGTCCCAGCTCTTTATGACACCGATGACCGGTGAATATCTTTTCGCCAGCCAGGACGCGTTCTCCTTAATGTGCGAAAGCCAAATCTTATCACCGGTAATCCTGAACGCGTTGCCGTATGAGCACATTGTCTGGAATCCGAGATCATGGTCGGTGTGACCGGCGAGCAAAGAGTCGAGCCTGTGGGTATGCTTCACGGCCAGAGCCTTGACAGAGTCGTCATTGGTATATTCATAGACATACCACAATGTCCCCGGATAGAAACCGCTGCACCACCACGAGATGTCCGAATCAACCGGAGTTCCGTCCTGAGCCAACGAGCGGGGACAGGCGCCGTCCGGCAGTCTCGCATCCATAAGTCTGACCTGCCCGGAAGCAGTCTCGAACACACGGTCGGCCAACTTGTCCACAGACTCCGCGCATCCCGCCAAGGTCGCCACCGAAGCGGCGACCATCAATGTATTCCTGATATTCATAGACTACTGTTTCTGGCAGCGGACTGACTTTCCGAAATATTTGTAAGCGTTGTCAGCGGAGAATATCCTGTCAGTGAGGGTGAAGCGGAAGAGACCGGCGGAGAATGACTTGCCTCCCATGTCCGTGGTGGAGCAAGACCAATAGTGTCCCTCGTTTCCGGAATTGACGTTCCCGTTCCCGGTATGGCCGGCGGCTGGATACCAAGTCTCCGGGCTGCAGTATGGATCTCCGAGAGTTATTCCGCAATTGTCCTTATCGACACCAGGAGTGGCGACGGCGTGAGGGATCCCGGCTACTTTCCAGATTCCTATGGAAGTGGCTCTCGGGACTTTCCATCCGACAGGACAAGGATCGTACATTGTCTTCTCGACGCCCCAGCGTGTGTTCTCCGTTGCCTTCGAGCTTTCGTTGCAGAGCCAGTCCATAGCCTGCCCGCTCTTGTTCTTGTCATAGGAAAGGAAGACACGAGGATTCGCGACAGTGTACTCGATCGTGCCGGTCTCCGGGGTCATCACAACCCTTTCAGGAGCGGCCGGAGTCGTGAGAGCGCGAGAATTGTTCTGTTTGATGGACGATGCTCCCGGGAACGGGTCCTTGCGTCCCCACTGGTAGATAAGACCGAGCGAGCCGACATCGCCAGGATCCGCGGAGGTGGCTCCAAGATTCCTGTCCATCATGATTCCGGCGTTGTTGGCGTAAGTGATCTCTTTGATCTCATCCACCAGCCAGATGTGCCAGCTCCACAGTATCTTTCCGGTCTCGTTCTTCGCGGCGATCACAGCGTTGCCAGGAACAAGATCGTCCGGAGTCGAGAAATAGATCAGGCCGCCATCGTATTTCACATCCCTTACCAAGGCACCGGCCTCTGGAGCCACATCTGTACCGAATGTTTCCCAAAGGACCTCCACGGACGCCGGGACGATGACCTGGCTGGAGTTGCCCTTGGTAGGTTTGAATTTGTAGAGCCCAGGTTCCTGGACGATGTAGCAGTTGGCCGTTCCGTCCTCGCTGAGATTGACTCCCGGAGTCAGAACCGTCACCTTACAGTTCTGGTAAGCGCCTCCCTTGAGGGTGGATACTGTTATGATGGCGACACCTTCGGTCAGGGCTGTAACCAATCCGTCATCCGTCACGGAGGCCACAGCGTAATTGTTGCTCAGACAGACATAATCCTTGTCTGTGGCGTTCTCCGGCTCAACCTGAGCAGTAAGCTGGTAGGTGTCACCTATCGTGAGGGTCAAATCCGTGCTGTTGATCTGAATTGAAGATACCGGAATATCTTCGGAGCCGCCGCACGATGCCATAGCCACCGCAAGCGAGCAGACAATGGCTGTTGTCTTAAAATATCCTTTCATTTATTTTACTGGTTTTAATGTCACTGTGAATTTCGTCTCGGAGCCGGACGGAACCGAGGCATTGAATGTTGTGCGCAAGCCTTTCACGCTTTCGTAGGAGTTGGAGGCCGCGAATGACGCTGACGCGGGACTGACCGTTATGCCGGAAGGCTCAACCGAGACAGTCAGAAGAAGTCTTTTTCCATTGCGGGACAGAAGCACGGAACTGGCGGACTGGATCTCTGATGTGGTGTTGATGTCGGAGATCATCGTCCAGCGGTACTCGGTCTCCTCATACGCCACAATCCTGTCAACAGTCGTCATCGTTCCGTCATCAGCCAAAGTCGCGGTGCGGGTGACCTTGGAGACTCCATCATAGCATCGGGTAAGATCAAAGGTGGCGCCGTTCTCCCCGTCTCCGTCAATCAGGCCGGAGATGCCGGCGAAACCGGAGACCAGCATATTCTTTCCTCCCAATGTGATGGTGTTGTGCTGTTTGTTGTTGTAGGCAAGCAGATTCCATCGCGCGGATCCTTGCGTCATGTCCCAAAGGGAGACTCCCGCATTCTCGACATTCGTGTAATTCTCGTTGCCGTAGTCTATCCCCCAACGGACACCATCAGCCTCGAATATGAACGAGCCGGCATCCATGTGCGAATGCGAATCCTGGGCACGGCCTCCTTTTATGCCCATATACGATGCGTCAGCGCCATTCCAGGACGTGCGCGTGAAATAGACCGGAGTCTTGCCGCCTCCCGTCCAATACCTGTCCGCCGGGACCTTCACATTCTCCAGACTCAGATCCTTGGCGAACACCAGGACAGCAGGCAGGAGACGGTTGTCGGACATATTCTCGCCTATCTTTTTCCAGTCCCACCAAAGAAGGGAATTGTCCCCTGTCAAACCGGAGAAATAGAATTGCGCGATATCAAGGTTCACGCTGTCATCACAATCCGAATAATTGTACTTTCTTCCGGACGGAGCCACTGAATGCAGAAAATAGTACGGAGTCTTACGGAAACCTTCCGAGATGTAAGGAGTTCCGCCCATCTTCTTGTCGGCGTAAGCGAGCATGATGTTGAAATCTGTTCCGTATGACCAATAGCCCGGTCCTTCGGCGTATGCTCCGTCAGGGCCGTAAGCGTCCACGGCAGCCCTGATTGACGAGCGGCACATCTCCAGCACCCTGCGTGAGAGTTCAGGAGACTTGTCCTTTATCGCCATGGCGCCATAGAAAAGTCCGGCTGAACAGACCTGGTTCCAGTTCCCGGAACTGTTCAGGAAACTCTTGCTGAAGTTGGTGTTCAGCCCTGTCTTCAGGGCATATTCCTCGATCGCCTTTTCAGCGGCGGCACGTGTGTCCGCCGGCAGCCAGTCGTAAAGCCAGTCATAGGCTATGGCGACTCCCATACACAACTCCGCCACATCAAGATAATGGGACGGGTGCCAGTCCGGGAAAGCGCACACTGCGTCAAGCTCAGCGACAGCGGCTTTCAGATACTGTTCCCCTTTGGACATCCTGTAGGCATAGGAAAGGGAGAACAGGTTCTGGAGGGATTTCCGGCTCACGTCCAAAAGACGTTTTCCGTTCAGCATATATGACGAGGGGCCTGATTTGACCGCGGCGTTGGCCTGCGCGTAAACCTTGCGTTGGACAAGTTTCATCTTGGCGTTGGAATCCACCATCCTCTCGATCAAGGCCTCGTCCCCGCTACTGATCAGCAGCACGGGATGTCCTGATTTTGATGGAGTCGGATCAGGGTCATTCCCCACATCCTTGCCACAGCCGACGAGCATGACCGCGGCGGTGACGGACAACATAATATTCCTTAGTTTCATTTCCTTATCGGTTTGAGTGTTATCTTAAAATCATTATCAGTACCGGCGGGCAGCCAGACAGTGAATCCGGTGCGTTTGGCCCGGATGCGCTCATAGGATGTCTTCGGGACGCACTTCTCGACACGGCTCTCGATCTTTAGACCTTTCGGGCCGTGAAAGCTTACGACCAAGGTCTTTCCGTTCCTGTGTAAAGCGATTTCACCGGAATCCATAACAACGCAATCGGTGTCCTCGCCTGTCATCAAGTTCCAATCCATACGGACAGGACGGTCAGCCGTGCCGACAGCGTCACGGATCTCAAGGGAACCGTCTTTCCGAAGGCATATTTCCCGGCATGCGGATGCGACATTGTCGTAGCATCCGCTCAAATCCAGAAGAACCCCTCGCCGGTTTCTCTTTTTGATCTCACGGACGACCTCGCACTTTCCTTCCACATTCTGGAGCCTCCCGTCGAAAGTCATCGTGCTGTGATGCATATTGTCATAGGCTATCAAGTCCCAACGTTGGCTGGTCTGACTCATATTCCAAAGATCTATCCCAGCCTTCTCGACCTGAGTATAGTCCTCGTTGCCGAGATCCACAACCCACCTTTCACCCAAAGCGTCAAAGACAAAGGAACCTTGGTCCAGATGGGAGTGGGAATGATTGGAGCGTCCTCCCTTGACTCCGAAGAACGAGGCATCGGGATCCTCCCACGATGTTCTGGCGTAATAGACGGGCACACTGCCTCGCCCCAGCCAGGACAACGACTCAGGCTCGCAGGCCCGCGGGGAATGAATCTCACTTGCGAATATCAATGCGGCAGGCAGCAGACGGCTGTCCGGAACAGGTTGGCGCAAAGTGTTCCACAGGAGGCTCGGGTCATCGTTCACCACCGCGAAATAGAATTCCGCGACACTGGCCCCGCATCTTGCGCCACCGTCCGAATAGTTGAAGAACAACCCTGACGGCCCCATCGAATGCAGGTAATATTCCCCGGTTCTCTGGAACCCGCCCTTTCCTGTGTACGGTTTAAGTCCAGCCTTCTCCAACTGATAATTCAGAAGAGTGTTGAACTCCGTCCCGTAGGACCAGTACATAGGTCCTTCAGGATAGGCTCCGTCAGGATCGTATGAATCAACAGTCCTGACAATCGAATCAAAGTAGTTGCGGATGATCCTTTCGGCCTTGTCAGGAGCCTTGTCAGCGATCGCCAACGCACCGAAGACCAGACCTGTGTTGCAGACCTGCAGCCAATTGCTCACACCATTGTAGAATCTATCGTAAGCAGGATCAAGAGCGGTGTCCAAGGCCAACCGTTCAATCGCCTCGCAAGCCAATGACCTCACATCCGAAGAAAGTGAGTCATAGAGCCAGTCATAGGCTATCGAGACGCCCAGACACATTTCCGCCACATCCAGATAATGGGACGGGTTCCAGTCCGGGAACGAACACACGGACTCCAACTCGGACACAGCGGCCAAAAGATATTCCCTCCCGCCACTGAACCGGTAGGCGTAAGACAAAGAGAACAAACGCTTCAGGCTTCTCCTGCTTTGATCCAACAACCTTCTTCCGGTCATCCTATATTCTGTCGGTGTCGTCCTGACAGCCTCGGCCGCCTGGCTGAACACAACTGAATCGACCCTCCGAAGATAGTCCGACGAACCCACAGCCTCGACAATCCGGCATTCCTCGCCCTTTGCCAGAAGAAGCCTCGGATGGGCCTCTTCCGACAATGACGGGAATATGCTTGAAAGCACAACGGCTATGATTCCGGCTAATAGTTCCATCCTTCGGTCGGAGTGAGATTCGGATTACGCTGGACTTCAGACATCGGGACAGCCCAAGGCCACATATTATTTCTGTAATACATGATCCATTTGGCCCTGGTTCCCCACATACAGGTGAAATCGTAGCTGTCCTTTCCTTTGAATTTCATCTCTTTCAAGGTTCCCCAACGGACCTCGTCGAAGTAGTTGACACCTTCGCCGCACAACTCGACCCTGCGCTCGTACTGAATACGCCTGCGCATATCCTCCTTTCCGGTGACCCCGTTCACACCGGAGCCTCCGTTTGTCAGCGACGGCATTCCGGCCCTCTGACGGATCTTGTTCACCGCGGCTACCGCGTCAGCCGTGCGGCCTACCTCATTGAGAGCCTCGGCATAAAGCAGCCAAACATCCGTGTAGCGGATCAAAGGCCAATCCATCCCCATCCGGTCACGTGTGAGATCGTTTCTGTCCGTCACGACGAATTTCCTGTACATATAGCAGAAGCATTGCCTCTGATCAGACCAAAGATCACCGGCGCTGTCACCGTTCCCGGCGTTTATGTATGGCCAGAGGAATGTCTTCAAAGACTGTTTCCCTCCTGTGCTCGCATAAGTCATCGTGGAGCTGGACGGAGTGAATATGGTCTGCATCAACCTTGGGTCACGGCCGGTGTAAGCCTTGGCGAGACGGGCCTGGTTGCCGTTGTCCAGATAATAATTGTCCCAAACTGTCTTCGACACTCTGGACACTATGGTGTTCTTCTGGTTCTGGAATCCCACTGAAGAATTGGAGTTCATTCCGTCACGGACAAAGAAAACCTCTCTCTGGACCGGCGTGAGCTTGTCCCAGTCAGGGAATATCTGAGACCAGGAGAATTCCGAACCGTCCGCGTTCTGGTACGAGTCCACGAACTCTGATGACGGGATGATGAAATTGACGCTCTGGAGAGTCGAACGGTTACCGAACACCTGCTGGGTCTGCGAGTCCGCGTATCCTGTTTCAGGAATATACTGGACCGGAAGTATCATCTCCTTGTCCTTCTCATTCTCCTCCTTGAAGAAATCAATATATTTCCCCTCCCAAAGACCGTAGCCACACTTGCCGACCTCTTCGAAATCCGGAATGGCCTTGTCATACTGCCGCAGCCAAACGTAAACCATTCCGCGAAGCGCGTAAGCGGCACCCTTGGACGGTCTGCCATAGTTGATCTTCAGAGTGTTGTCCGGAAACTCCGGTTCCGATAGGCAATCGGCCAGATCCTGCATGACCACTTCCCAGACCTCCTCTAGAGTAGATTGCCCTTTGGTGCACTCAGTCGCGGTGACCGGAGTCAGATAGACAGGGACTCCGTTGAACAGCATATTCAATCTCGTGTAAAACCAAGCCCTCATAAACTTACACTCAGCGGTCAACCTTGCCTTCTTGGCCTCCGAGACGGACGCTGACGGAAGATTGTAGAGAGCGTCGTTGCATCTGGACACACCGGTGTAAAGGGCTTTCCACTCATTGCTGAGATAGGAATCCCCGGCGGAATATGTAGGTCTGTTCAAGAAGAAACTGTGAGCCATCTCTATCGAGGTGAATCCGCAGACCTCCGGGCGGAGATGGCTGACATTTGTCTCAGCGTTCGGGTACCACTTCGAGGACTCCGGGTAGAAAACCTTGTAGATTCCGGCCACGCCGGCGTCCACAAGCGCCTCGGTCGTCCACATATTGTTCGACATCATCGAGCTTTTCGACACCGTGTCCAAATCCACACATCCGGAGGCCATGGCGACGGAAAGCGATAACGCTAAAATCAACTTATTGTTGTGTCTCATAATCATTATGGTCTTATTTCTAGAATGTCAATTGAATACCTAACGCATACTGCCTCATCAGCGGATAGGTGATGCTTGTTCCGATCTCCGGGTCGAGTCCAGGATATGACGTGACGGTGAAAAGATTGTCAGCCGTAGCATAGACACGGAGCCTGTCGACTTTGAACCGTCTGGTCAGCGACGACGGAAGCGTGTAGCCCAGCTGGATATTCTTGAGTTTGAGGTAATCTCCCTTATATTCCCAGAAATCGCTGGCCGCTCCGGTGTTACGGCCTCCCATCCTCGGATATTTTGAGTCAACGGCAGTCCTCGGATCGCCTGGATTCTCAGGATCATAGAAATAGCGGTTCTCCACGAGGAATGAATATGTGTTGTAGCCAGAGGCCAGACTTGGAGCTGTCTGCCAGTAGAGATAGTGCCCGCCGGCTCCGGAGAAGAGCATATAGAGGTCTATCCCTTTCCAGCCAAGCGACACATTCAGTCCGTAGGTGTACTTTGGTGTGGACGTGTGGCCTGTGAAGTTCTGGTCGTTCGTGTCGCCATAGTTTCCGTCCCCGTTGGAGTCCTCGTAGATGATGTCACCGTACCAAAGCGTGTTCTTGGAGACCATGTTCACGCCGCAGAACTTGTAGCCGGACTCAACCATCATACGCACCCATTCCATATCTGACTCTGTTCGGATTATTCCGTCCTTCGGGCCGGCGTTCAGATCCAGATTGCCGCTTCCGTCATAGTCGCCGGTTCCGCGGTAGATCTTCCTGAGATAGGTCTCGCCGAGCTTGTAGCCCTCGGCTATCCTTCCCCCGAAACCGCTTTCGGAGACATCCGCAAGATTGTTCACATACTGCCCGTCCTCGGCCCAACCTTTGACAAGGGCACCTTTATATTTCTTGACAATATTCCTGTTGAAGGAAATGTTCGCTCCGACAGCGTAACGGAAATCTCCGACCTTGTCATTCCATTTCAGATTGAATTCCAGACCTTTGTTGTTGACCTCGGCGATGTTCTCCGTAGCTCCGGTCACCTGTCCCATCGTGATGCTGAGCGACGGGACGAAGAGGATTCCGCTTGTGTTCTTGTTGTACCAATCGACCTCTCCGGAAAGTCTGTTGCCGAACATCGCGAAGTCGATTCCGACATCCGTGGTCCTTGTAGTCTCCCATTTAAGATTCTCGTTGCCGATCTTGCTTGTGAACATCGCGGATGTCTTTCCTCCCTCCAGCGCGATGGTGGATGACGCGTAAGTCGCCTGCCAGGCATAGTTGGAGGTACGGTTGTTACCTGTCACACCATAGGAGGCCCTGATCTTGAAGTTGTCCAGCCATGAACGGAGCGAGGACATGAACGGTTCCTCGGAAAGTCTCCATGCACCTGACACGGACGGGAACAATCCCCAACGGGATTTCGGCGAGAATCTGGACGAGCCGTCGTAACGGACATTGCCTTCGATGATATACCTGCTCTTGTAGGAATAGTTCAGCCTGCCGAACAAGGAAGCCATGGCCCATTCCGTCGAATATCCAGTGATGCTGTCCATCGTGCCGAGAGCGTTCAGATCGGTCAGCGACTCGGACGTCATTCCTTTTTTCCTTGCCGAGAACTCATCGTACAGATAATGCTGCGTGGAATAACCGGCAAGAGCCGTGATCTCGTGCGTGTCGGCGATGTTGACATTGTACCGGAGAAGAAGCTCGGTGTTTGTCTGTCCGGAATGATAGTTCGCGTTAGTGACCTGCTGGTCCGTAAGGTTGGCGCTGCTTCGGACCTCGTTTCTGGCGTAGTCCCAGGTACTGGTCCTCGCGCTGCCGAAATACTTGTAATCCCTTCTGTAGGAAAGATAGTTGACCTTTCCCTCAAGCTGCAATCCCTCAATAAGTCTCGCTTTGAAATATCCCGTCAGCGAATAGCTTTCCCTTTTGTCCTGTCCCTGACGGTCAAGCCAGCTGAGAAGGTTGTTCGCGGTCGTGGACTCCTCCGACGAGGCCGGCACGCCATATTTATAAGGCTCTCCCGGCCATATTCCCGGACATGTCCTGCCGAGATAAGTGAACACGTTAGCCGTGTTGGCCGCGCCAAGATTGTCCATCGTGCCGTAGATGTTGGTCCCCAAAGTCAGCCACTTGCCGACGGTTCCCTCTCCCTTGGCCTGCACCGTCAGTTTCTTCGCCCCGGAATTCACGCCATCGGCGACATTCATGATTCCCGGGTTGTCAGTGTAACCGACTCCAGCGGAATACCTTATGCCGTTGGAAGAGCCTGCCATCGAAAGATGATGGTTCTGCGAGACGCCGGTCTTGAATATCTCGCTGAACCACTCCGTATTAGGATAGGCGATGTAGTTCGGGACACCATATTCATTGACGGCGGTAGGGTACTTGCCGGCCCTGCGCCACATGTCGATGGTGGCCTGGGTGTAGTAAGGCGTGTTGTCCACATTGGTCAGGGACTCGTTCACAAGTTCCATATAATCAGCATAGTCGGAGATCATTGACAACTTGTTCAAAGCCTGCTGGATGGAGACGTAGCCATTATAGTCAAAGCGTATCTTCCCGTCCCCCTGCCTTGTGGTCACAAGGATTACTCCGTTCGCGCCCTGCGCTCCATAAATGGCCGTGGAGGCGGCATCCTTCAGGACGCTTATGCTTTCGATGTCGGCAGGATTCAGATTGTCCATACTCCATTCAACTCCATCGACCAGGACCAAAGGCGAGTTGTTGTTGAGGGTTCCTATTCCCCTGATCCTTATCGTAGCCGACGTGCCAGGCTTGCCGGTGGTCTGGTTTACGGCGACTCCGGCGGCGAGTCCCGCCAGTGAGCTGGACACGCTTGTCACCGGGCGGCCAAGGGCATTGTCATCAATCTTGATCGAAGAGACAGAGCCTGTAAGCGTGGCCTTCTTTTGGGACGCATAGCCCACGACGACAGTCTCGTCCAGCATTATCCTGTTCTCCTGCAGAGAGACAGTGATGTTCTTCTTTCCCGAGACACTGACCTCCTTGTCCTCGAATCCGAGAGATGAAACGACAAGCACACCGCTTTCCGGAGTCTTGTCGAAACAGAACACGCCATCGGAATCCGTCACCGTGCCGTTCTTGGTCCCCTTCTCCAGCACATAGGCGCCGGGAACCGGGTTGCCTTTGTCGTCAAGGACCTTTCCTGTGAGAGGAATGTCCTTGCCCTGCGTTCTGACCATTGGTTTGGCGACCAAGTAGATGAGTTTTCCCTCAACACTGAAAATCACGGGCTGATCCTTGAAGATTTCCTCCAGAACGTCATCAATCTTTGAATCAGAGACGGAGATGCTGACATTCCTGTCCAGATTCACCTCGCTTGTCTTGTACGCGAATGAATAGCCCCATTCGCTCCTCAGAATCTCAATGATCTCCTTGATCGGAGTGTCATTTTTCGTAAGGCTTATCCTCTGTTGGGCCGTCACCGTCACGGAATGACAGAGCAGCATCATCAGCATGAGGACAGCCGATAATCTTGTGGTTAACTTCATTATTTTTTAATTAAATGGTTGATTATTTTCTTTTGCGCAATGAATATCCGTCCTCCGTCCGGACGACAGTCAATCTGCCGTTGTAGGCGATCGCCGAAAGCATCTGGTCAAGCGTCTCGTCGTTGACAAAGGCCAATGAATATTTTTCCCTGTCGATCAAGCCGCCATCAAGCGTGATCCTTACACCATAAGCCCGCTCGAAACACTCCACGATCTCGTCAAGAGGCCTGTCGTTGAAATAAAAGCCTCCGTTTTTCCAGCAAGCCATAGCGGACGCGCTGCCTGGTGTCTTTCCAAGATCTCCGCTGATCCTGTCATACTGAACGATCTCCCCAGGCGACATAAGCAACTCCTTCCTGACACCGTTATGCTCGGACTCAATCCGTACCGAGCCTTCGACCAGACTGACATACACCGATTTGGAATCCTCGTAGGAGGACAGGTTGAACTTGGTTCCAAGCACCCGGACACTTACCTCACCGGCGCTTACGACAAACGGCCTTTCCGGGTCCTTGGCGACCTCGAAGAATCCCTCTCCGATCAGAAAGACCTTCCTGACATCCGGACTGAAATCCTTTGGATAAATCAGACGCGAGCCTGCGTTAAGCCAAACCAGGCTGTTGTCTTCCAGACGCACGGAATCCCGTTGTCCCTGAGGGACTATGAATTCAGCATATTCAGGAATATAAGTCCTCTCCCGGAATAGATAAAGAGTTCCTACGATAAGCATCGGAATGAAAAGAGCGGCGGCGATGTAGGAATATATCCGGGCAGCCTTTCCGAAATAAGCCGGCCTTTCCCTCCGCACCGTCCTCCAGAAACGGCTGAAAGCCTTGCCGCTTTCCACCGTGTTCTCCTCCGGGATGGAATCCCATATCCTTTTCAGTGCATCATTGTTGTGTATATCCATAACTCACGTTTTACCATTATGACGTGCACGTTAACGGACATACCCAATCAAAAAACGTTTTTTTTGCGTATTAATTTCAGAGACTATATCCAACAAGAGACGATGAACAGGACAATTCCAGACAGGACCTTTCCCAAAGCATCACGGATGTCCTTCAAGGCCAGTGACAAATGACGGTCAACGGTACGCTTGGAAATGTTCAGCCTCTCCGCTATCTTCTGGCTTGTCAAATGCATCTCACGGCTCATCACGAAACACATCCGGCGCTGTGGCGGCATATTCCCGACACACTCGCTCACGATGTCGGTTATCTTGCGCGTGTCATACTCGATCCTCATACCGCTGATGTAATCGTCCGGATCCTTGACCGAATCCAGGAATTTCTCATTCACCTTATGCTTCCTGACACAATCGCAGACTTCGTTCCTTGCCACAGTGAAGAGATAGGCGTCCAAAGAATCCACGGCCGCAAGATCGCGTCTCCGCTCCCAGACCTTCAGAAAGACATTCTGTGCAAGGTCATCAGCGTCAACACTGCCGAAGAGCACCGAGCCGATGAATTTACGGACTTTTGTGTAATACCTCGCGAAAAGCTCCTCATAGGCATCTTTCCTGCCTTCGGAGAGCCGCGTCAAAAGATATTTGTCTGAAATCTCAGTCATCGGTCATCAGCTATGCGACCGCAAAGATATGCAATCTTTTTCTATTTTGTGCAACACCGACGTCTTCTGACAGAATGGCAGGCTGTGGATATTGGCAGATATTTTGATATCTTTGCAGACGCTTTCCGTGCCTGTTGGGGCCAAGGAAAGCCGCACGATTGAAAAAAGGAGAAAATACGATATGAGCAAGAAGAACAAGGACATTAAGAAAGGCGACATAAATCAGCAGGAAGAGCGCAAGAGGGACGAGGCGGTTGAGCATAACGGGGAAACCGGCGCGAAAACAAAGGTTGAGGAGAAGAAGGAGGAGGGAGAAAGCGAGGCTGAGGAGGCCAAGAAGATTGAGGAAAAACTCAACACCCTCCTGAAAGAAAACGAGGAGCTTAAGGCCAGTGTGGCCAAGGAGAAGGATGACTACATCCGTCTGATGGCCGATTTCGAGAACTTCCGCAGACATTCCGCGGAGGCTAAGCTGGAGCTTGTCTCATCAGCGTCGGCCGACACGATCAAGGGGCTGCTTCCGGTGCTGGATGACTGCGAGAGGGCGATGAAGATGCTGGAGGAAAACTCGGCCGATGAAGTCGCCAAGGAAGGCACCGCGCTGATATTCAACAAACTGATGGGATATCTTAAAACCAAGGGGCTTGAGGTGATCAAGGCCAAGGGCGAGAAGTTCGACACAGACTTCCACGAGGCGGTGGCCCAGTTCCCGGTTCAGGAGGAAGACAAGAAAGGCTTGGTGTACGATGTCGTCCAGACGGGCTACACCCTTTCCGGAAAGGTCATCCGCTACGCCAAGGTTGTTGTCGGAATATAGGAGATAGACGAATATGGCAGACAAAAGAGATTACTACGAGGTGTTGGGGGTCGCGAAGACCGCCGGCGCCGATGAGATAAAGAAAGCCTACAGGGCTGCCGCGATGAAGTGGCATCCTGACCGTTGGGTGGACGGCACCGAGGCAGAGAAAAAGACCGCCGAGGAGAAATTCAAGGAGGCTTCGGAGGCATATTCAGTGCTCAGCGATCCTGACAAAAAGGCAAAATATGACCAGTTCGGATTCGCCGGTGTGGACGGACAGCCAGGACCAGACTTCAGTGGAGGTTTCGGAAACCTGAACGACATTCTGAACGACCTGTTCGGAGGAGGATTCAGCGGATTCTCCGGCTTCGGAGGGTTCGGCGGAGGTCAGGGACGCACTCAGCAGCAAAGGGTTATGAAAGGCCGTGACATCCGTACAAGGATCCGTCTTACCCTTGAGGAGATCGCCACCGGAGCGGAGAAAGAGATCACGATCGAGCGCAACAGGCCTTGCCCTGACTGCGGCGGACGCGGAACCAAGAACGCCTCCGATGTCAAAACCTGCCCGACCTGCAACGGCTCTGGACAGACACAGCGTGTGGTCAACTCGCTGTTCGGAAGGACGGTGACATATTCAACCTGCCCTCAGTGCGGCGGCGAAGGGAAAGTCATCAGCAATCCTTGCCGCACCTGCGGCGGCACTGGTTTAGTCCGCAGACGTGAGACCGTGAAGGTCAAGATCCCGGCAGGTGTCGAGGATGGTATGCAGCTGACAATCAGAGGCGAGGGACACGCAGCTCCGCACGGAGGAGTGAACGGAGACCTGCTCGTGATCATCGAGGAGATCCCGCACTCATCATTGAAACGCGACGGCAAGAACCTGTTCTACTCGACTGTAATATCGGTGACCGACGCCATTCTGGGAACCGAGATCACTGTCCCTTGCCTGGACGGATCGTACAAGGTCAAGGTGGATCCGGGCACACAGTCCGGTACAGTGATGAAACTCCGCGGAAAGGGACTCCCTGCCGTGAGCGGCTACGGAAGCGGGACCGGAGACCTCTACGTGAAGATTCTGGTCTGGATTCCTAAGAGGCTCTCCTCAGATGAGAGGAACGCTTTGGAGAATATGAGGACAAGCCGTTCGTTCACCCCGGACCTTTCACGTGACGACAAGGCGTTGTTCGACAAGATGAAGAACATTTTCTAATGAAGAGAGCGATTCATTCGACAATCATTGGTTTTATGGCCTTCCTGTGCTGCGTTTCGTGCGGGAGGGCTGTTTCCGTTCTTGACAGCGACTTCAAACTGGATCACGTGCTGGAGGTAGAAGGCCGCCAAGGGGTCGCCACCGACGGGGATTTCTACTATATTTCCGGATCCACCGCGCTCTATAAATATGATATGGAGGGCAATCTGGTCGCAAAAAACGAAGCCCCGTTCAAAGACCTTCAACTGGAATGCAACCACATCGGCGACATCGATGAATATGACGGAGAGATCTTCGCCGGTTGTGAATATTTTCTTGACGGCGTCGGCAAGAACATACAGACCGCCATCTATGATGCGAAAACCCTTGAATATAAGCGTTCAATCCCTTGGGTTCCGGAATCCGGACAGGTCGAATGCTGCGGTCTTGCCGTTGACCGTGACCGCAAGGAAGTCTGGATGGCCGACTGGGTCCAGGGCTCGGAACTTTACTGCTACGACCTCAAGACCGGGAAGTACCTCAGGAATCTGACACTCTCCCCCGCCCCGAGGCTCCAGCAGGGTATCTACTGCGTGGACGGCCGGATGCTCGTATCCTGCGATGACGGTGACGCCGAAAAAGGAGAGCCGGACAACCTCTACAAGGTGGATCTGAAGACGGGTGATGTGACGTTGTTCCGCACAATGGACGATTTCATCCTGACCGGTGAGATAGAGGGGCTTACGATGAACCCGAAGAATGGGAACCTTATCGTGATGTCCAACAGGGGTGCCAGGATAATACTCGGAATGCCAAAGGGTTACTATCCAGGCTATGACCGCGAGATTCATAACATTTACATCTATAAACCAGAACAATAACGAACAAGACAATGGCAAAAGTAATCACATTCGGAGAGATTATGCTAAGGCTCTCAACCCCAGGCTACCTGAGATTCTCGCAGGCAAAACAATTCGAGGCCACTTTCGGAGGCGGTGAGGCCAATGTGGCCGTGTCTCTGGCCAATTTTGGAATCGACACTGAATTCGTGACCAGATTCCCTGACAACGACATCGCCCACAGCTGCATCCGCGACCTGCACTCCTACGGAGTAGGCACCAAACACTGCGTCTTCGGCGGAGACCGCCTGGGAATATATTTCCTTGAGACCGGTGCCGTCGCACGTCCAAGCAAGGTGGTTTACGACCGTGCATATTCATCAATATCAACCATCCAGCCGGGAATGATCGATTGGGAGAAAGTCTTCGAGGGAGCGGATTGGTTCCATTGGACCGGCATCACTCCTGCGATCAGCCAGAGTGCGGCGGATGTCTGCCTTGAGGCGGTGAAGGCTGCGAACAGACTGGGAATATTCGTGTCCTGCGACCTCAATTACAGGAAGAATCTTTGGAAATACGGCAAGACCGCGGCTGAGGTTATGCCGGCACTTGTGGAAGGATGCGACCTCATCCTCGGCAACGAGGAGGACGCCGAGAAGGAGTTCGGAATCAAGCCGGAAGGATTCAACGCCGAGCAGACGGACGGAGCCATCGACCAGAGCAGATTCGAGAGCGTCTGCAGGCAGCTTATGGCAAGGTTTCCTCGCTGCAAGAAAGTGGCCATCACCCTGCGCGGCTCGATCAACGCCAACCACAACACCTGGGGCGGGGTAATATTCAATGGAGAGAAACTCTTCCAGTCCCGCCGCTATGACATCACGCACATCGTGGACCGTGTCGGCGGAGGTGACTCATTTATGGGTGGACTCATCTATGGCCTCCTGACCTACAAGGATGACCAGCAGGCGATTGATTTCGCGGCGGCGGCCTCAGCACTGAAGCACACCATCTTCGGCGACTTCAACCAGGTCAGCGTCAAGGAAGTGGAGAATCTTATGAAAGGAAACGGCTCAGGCCGCGTGTCAAGATAATTTTTACGAATATGGCAAAATACAGAAAGCTTGAGACCTTGACGGCAATGAAAGAGACGGGAATAGTCCCGGTCTTCTTCAACAGTGATGTTGAAATCGCCAAAAACGTTGTCAAGGCTTGCTATGAAGGCGGCATAAGGGCCTTTGAGTTCACTAACCGTGGAGACTTCGCGATCGAGGTCTTCAAAGAGTTGTCCAAGTGTGTTTTGGCCGAGTGCCCGGGGCTTATCCTCGGTGCCGGGACAATTCTGGACGCTCCTACGGCGGCTCTATACATCCAGATGGGCGCGAACTTCATCGTGTCACCATCACTGAACCCAGAGGTCGCCAAACTGTGCAACAGGCACGGGATTCCATACACACCAGGATGCGGAAGCGTCACCGAGATCTGCAACGCGCAGGAACTCGGCTGTGACCTCGTGAAGGTATTCCCTGCCGGAAGCGTAGGCGGCCCGAAATTCGTGAAGGACGTTCTCGCTCCCCTGCCTTGGTCTATGATTATGGCCACCGGAAGCGTTGAGCCGACCGAGGAGAACCTCTCGGCTTGGGCAAAGTCCGGTGTGACTTGCGTCGGGATGGGCTCGAAACTGTTCCCGAAGGAGATGATCGCAGCCGGAGAATGGTCAAAAATCACCGATTTGTGCAGATCAGCGCTGAATTTTTTCAAATAATCTCAAAAAGTTTTTGGAATTAAGAAAATATTCGTACATTTGCAGTCCGAAAAACAAGAGCAACCGCTTACGGGTCGTTATCAAATGTGCGTAATGTTGCCACAAAATTTATTGAGAGATGGATTTGATTAAAGTTGTAGAACAGGCTTTCGCTAACGAGAAAGTCGCTACGTATCCGAAATTCAAGGCCGGCGACACAGTTACCGTAACCTACAGAATTAAGGAAGGTGACAAGGATAGACTCCAGAAGTTCAGAGGCGTGGTTATCCAGCTGAGAGGCGCCACTCCTCAGACAAAGACCTTCACAGTCCGCAAGATTTCAGGAGGCATCGGAGTTGAGAGGATTTTCCCGATTCAGTCACCATTCATTGACAGCATTGAACTGAACAAGGTCGGCAAGGTTCGCAGGGCAAGAATCTTCTATCTGCGTCAGCTTTCCGGTAAGAAGGCAAGAATCAAGGAAAAGAAGCTTGCCATCGTTAAGGAAGAGCAAGCATAGTCCTTGTAGAGATAAAGTCGGAGCGAGTCTCCGACAAACTGGTCCCCTAGCTCAACTGAATAGAGCATTTGACTACGGATCAAAAGGTTACAGGTTTGAATCCTGTGGGGATCACAAAGATGCGAGGCTATTGAACACAATCAATCAGTCTCGCATTTGTTTTGCGGAATTAGCTCAGTTGGTAGAGCGTTGGCTTCCCAAGCCGAAGGTCACGAGTTCGAGCCTCGCATTCCGCTCAGAGAAAACGGCCAAGGTGGATTCCTTGGCCGTTTTTGTTTTACAAAAGACGGTATATTCTGTACACGGAAAGGCCTTCGCACGTACATTTTCTATCCCGTAAAACAACTGGAGCCGCTCTTCCAGGTATGCAGAACTATGCGCACCTAAAACAGCTTCCACTTGATAGACAACAAGTTGTAGTTTCAGGTGCGCGCATATTCGCACACCTAAGAGTCGGCAGCCCCGGTACAGAGCGTTCTATCGGTGTTCCGGACTTCCAGGTGCGCGTGGTTTTCCGCACCTGAAACGCCATTGACCTGACAGCCAGCGAATTGCTCTTTCAGGTGTGAATATATTCGCACACCTGAGTGTTATGGGCATATCGTAGAATAGTCTGCGGGGCCTCGGGGCCACGCTATATGTCTCGCAGATCTTAAAGGTACGTGTTGCCATTTTGCAAAACGGCGGCATACGATTATGCTTCCACGCCATTGTGAGGCCGGGCCGTATGCCACCTACGGATCCGGAAACCATAGGCGGCATATCCACAGGCCTCTCGCTGTACTCAGGGAGGGTTTGTTTGCCGCCATATTCACATAATGCCGGCGAAGCCAGTTCGTATATAATTGTTCGGTGACTGACTGCACGCCATATTAGTCCACTGCTATATAGTTACTATAGTTAAAGATGACATTGAGACAGGTTATGCCAACGTCATCCCGCTTTGGACTTTCGGTCTGATGTATTAAGGTTAACGCTTACTGATTTAGCAAAAAAAACTTCAATGTAAGACTCTGTGAAAGCCATAGTGACGAAGAAAATTTCCAACACTATGTCTTTCAATAAATTACGATAAAAGAAAAGTTAGACGGAAAACTTCAGGTAAAACTATTATCAGATAACTTTGTCAGTAAAGAACACAAGTTATGGATTATAGAACCACCACACGAAAGAATAATGCGGGACATCTCATCCTGTCCGCGCTTCTCCTATGTCAACCCTTGATTCTTTCAGCGATAAACCCGCAAAGGGAATATTCGATTCCGGTTGAAGAACGAGGAAATAACTTTGAAGAGTTACAGGTGGAGACCACAGATGGCTTCAAGATAAACGTATGGCATTTGCCATCGGAAAATGGGACGCCTCTGATCATTTCCGAATCAGATGCCGGGAATATGGGCGACTGGGTGCATCTTGGGCGATTCCTGCAATTGTACGGCATCGATGTCTGGCTCTATGACTATCGTGGTTTCGGCGCAAGCTCAGACTTCTCCATCGAACGGGACCAGTTGTTCCACACGGAATTTGTCTCGGACCTGTCAGCGGTCTCGAACTATGTATATTATCGAACTGGAAAGGTTCCCTACCTTATGGGAATATCGATGGGCTCACTGATAGTGGAAGAGTTTCTGAAGAAAACTGACATCCCTGTAAAACGGCTTGATCTTCGATGGCTATGTCGGCGATCCGAACAAATGGGTGAAAAGGTTAAAACAGCTGAAAGGGAAAACAGTGAATATTCCCAACGGATATGTCTATTCCAAGCCTAAAAGACGGAAAGTCAAAATTTTATACATAGTTGCGACAGAAGACAGTTTCTCATTGCCGGAGGACATCCCTTATAGGAAATCGAAAGACACTCAAATAAAGACATTCGACTGCGGTCACATTATGGCCTTCTGGGACAACACGATGGACTATGTCACGGCAATAGTGGATTTCATTAATCGCACAAGAGAATATAGTACGGAACTTTCGGTCACTACGATGGTTGGTGAGCTATGTCGAACCACAGGCTCAGTGACCAGAACGGAGAAGTCGGCAAAAATCAATCCAAAATATTCTTAGATAATCAGTTATGAAAAAGTATCCACTAAAAAGATGGCTGATGAATATGTTCCCATATTCAACGGCAGTGCTCTTGTGTCTGGCAAGCGCCATTTCTTGTGAAAACAAGACTCAGACAAATTCATTTGACTACAGAGATTTTGAGAATGCGCCCACGTTGTCGCTGTCAGAAGTATTCGAGCCAATAAGATTCATCCCACTTAAAACAGACGAGGCCTACAATCTTTCAAACATCATTAAGGTTTGTATGTCGGAGGATTCCTTTTATCTTCTGACCGTAAATCCTTTGGGGATATTCCGCTTCGCGCTTGACGGCTCTCTGATCTCCACAATATCAGTTGAGGGACGCGCCGAGGGAGAATATCTGATTCCGACGGACATCGCTTACAGCAAAGCGGACAATGTCTTGTATGTCGCGGACAGGGTCAAAGGCATCATGAAATTTTCCAGCGATGGTGCATATCTATCAACAATTTCTACAACAAATAGTTACCAAAACAGGCTATTTGTAATTTCTGATTCCGGATCAATAATCGAGAATGTTTTGAACATCTTTGGGGATGAGCGTGATGCCATAGTTGAGCTAAGCCAGGAAGGTGACACGCTCAATTATATTCCGAATACCTTCTTCTTTGACTGTGAGAGCCCATTCGCGCTTCCGAATCATCATTCCCTACGGAAGTACGCCGATGAGATCTTGTACAATCCGGCGTGTCGCGACACTATATATTCGTACAGTGCGGGACGGTTGACTCCGAAATACTCATTCTTCTTCCCTCACTCTGTCACAAAGGAAGACTTGAGGGACTTCAACAGCAATGTCTCCGACACACAGTTTATCGTGGAATATGCGGAAGACAACAAGAATCTCTATCTCAGCATCTTTGACAGGAACTGGGATTATAAGCACTTTGTTCTGAAAAAGTCTGACGGAATCATTTACAATGGAGATTTCAGGCTCTCTGACAACTTTAAGACCAAATTCAGCCCGAGATGGCAGAGTGAAGAAGGTTGGCTGATCGATGTCCTTGACCCTTCGACTATTAACTATACATATTATAGGGACATCACCGATGAGGCCCGCCAGAAAGCATACACCTACCTGTCATCCGTTGGCGTAGATGGAATCACTGCCGAATCGGACCCGATCATTATGCTCGCAAAGGCTAAATAGTTTGTCCGGTAAACAAGCGTTTCACCGGAGAAACGGCTGTCATCTCCCGCTTTGTCCGGGCAGAGAGGCTTTTACCGGAAGAAATATGTTATTTGCAAACTTTATCCGGGCAAAGGCACTTATACCGGAGAAAAGTCTGACAATCTGGCGGCAGGACGGGAACGGAATGTCAGGCAGCAAGACGGGAGCGGAGCCAGATTCCGAGGTTGGTGTCGTGCTCGGTCAGGCCGAGTTTGC
>ERZ1026898.143-NODE-143-length-47604-cov-18.411155_pt1 | contig 47604 bp, 16 predicted proteins | sample MGYA00380178_ERZ1026898 | MGnify/ENA primary metagenome ERZ1026898 (study PRJEB33269, sample SAMEA4719814) | human gut metagenome | biome: human-associated habitat; feature: organic feature; material: feces | place: Cameroon | collected 2013-10 ...
GTGGTTGGGGGGATTGTATTCCCCCCAACCACCCGCCCCAGCATACCCCCCTCCAGGCGTATTTCAAATAAACGGGAGGATATTCATCAAAGTCATGGCGGCTGGAACATTCGCCTCCAGCGTCGCAGGTGTGGTTTCCGTGGCGTGGGATTATTCGCCATGCAGGCGGAGAGATTGTGTGCAGGGGGTGTTCCCGTGTCGTGTCGTCATTCGCCATGCAGGCGGAGAGATTGTGTGCAGGGGGTGTTCCCGTGTCGTGTCGTCATTCGCCATGCAGGCGGAGAGATTGTGTGCAGGTGTGGTGCCCGTGTGTATGGGATTTGCCCGTTGAAATGCCCGATATGCATAACATATTGCTCTGCAAGTTGTTATGCATATTATTGCCCGGTGTTTATGTCTAGGGTGGACATGATTATTGCGACTTTTCTTCCGTTTGTTTGAAATGATTTGGAGTGTGGCTATTTTTGTGCTGTTGCGTGATTTGTTGCGAGTGGAAGCAGTTTAGGATGACCAGGAGAGAGGCGCTTATTGCATTGAATCTTTTGCCCGAGGTGGGGCCGTGTCGTCTGCGTTCGCTGATGCAGTATTTTTCCGAACCGCAGGAGATACTTGGCGCGTCAGTGGAGCGTCTGCGTCGGGTTCCACGTTTGGGTGAGAAGTGCATATCCGTCCTTCATTCCTGGGAGGAGAACTGCGATTTGCCAGGCGAGGAGCGTTATGCGCAGCTTGCCGGGGTTTCGATAGTCACCTTTGAGGATCCCTCTTATCCCAGGCAGCTTCTCGACATCCACGACCCTCCGATTTGCCTGTATGTCCGTGGTGACATCCAGGCGTTGAGCAGGAGCTTTGACTCCCTGGCGATGGTTGGCAGCCGTTTCGTCACCTCGTATGGCGTGACGATGGCGAAGCAGCTTGCCTCCCAGGTTGCGATGGCTGGGTGGATTGTCGTGTCCGGTCTTGCCCGTGGGATTGACACAGTCTGCCATACTGCCGCGTTGGATGTTGGTGGTTGCACAATAGCCGTGCTTGGCTGTGGCCTTGACCGCGTCTACCCTCCCGAGAACCTTGAGCTGGCGCGTCGGATTGCCTCCTCTGGCGGTGCGCTTTTGAGTGAATTCTCCCTTGGGACTCGTCCTGCCAAGGGAAACTTTCCGATGCGCAACAGAATCATATCCGGCCTATCCCGTGGCACCCTTGTCGTTGAGGCGGGGCTGAATTCCGGGAGCCTGATAACGGCGGCGCAGTCCCTTGAGCAGGGTCGTGCGGTCTTTGCGGTTCCGGGCCGTGCGGGGGATGTCACCTCCAGTGGTTGCAACGCGCTTCTCCGTGACGGTGCCCGTCTTGTGGAGAGATACGAGGACATCCGGGAGGAGTTCTCGGTGTTGCCGTCCCTGCGTGAGAGCGTGCTTCGGCGCGAGGAGAAGATTCGTGATGCACGGACCGTTTCCGAGGAAGTGCCCTTGAAGCCCCTGGAATTCCGGATATGGAGTGCCATTGGGGATTCCGAACGGCAGATAGACGAGATAGTCGAGGAACTTGGCGAGCCAGTCTCCTCGGTGCTTGGCGCATTGCTGACGCTTGAGATCCGGCAGATGGTCCGCCAGCTTCCTGGCAAGCTTGTGAACCGTGTTCCTGGCAGGAGGGGCGTCCTGCTTCAGTGATGCTCCTGTTGCGCCCCCATATAGATTCGTCCGCTCTAGCCGGGGTATATTCTGCCACGTTACAATGTTTTTGACAAAAAGGAGTCGTTAGGATATATGAGTAAAAAGAGTTTGATGATTGTGGAGTCTCCGGCGAAGGCCCGGACTATCGGCAAGCTTTTTGGGGGTGACACCACCGTCATGGCGTCGATGGGTCATGTAAGCGACCTTCCCCAGCGTTCATTGGGTGTCGACCTTGCCAACAATTTCAAGCCCCAGTATGTCATCACCGCGAATGGCAGGAAGGTGGTTCCCTCCTTGAAGAAGGCGGCCGCCCAGGCTGACGACATCTACCTGGCGACTGACCCTGACCGCGAGGGCGAGGCGATTGCATGGCACCTTCAGAATCTCCTGAAGGGTTCGACGAAGGGAAAGTTCCATCGCATTGCGTACCATGAAATCACGCGGTCTGCGATTGCGAATGCCTTCAATAATCCTGGCGTAGTGGAGATGCCCCTTGTCGACGCGCAGCAGGCGCGTCGTGTCCTGGACCGCATCGTTGGATACCAGGTGAGCCCGATGCTTTGGAGAAGCGTCGAGAAGGACACGAGCGCGGGGCGCGTCCAGTCGGTCGCGCTTCGGTTGATTGTTGAACGCGAACGTGAAATCAAGGCATTCACCCCCGTCGAATACTGGACGATGGAGGCGCTCTTTTCGCCGCAGAATGCCAGTGACATCCACCTCAAGACCAGGCTCACGAAAATAAATGGGGACAAGGCGAATCTGCCTGACGCGGCGACGAGCCAGGCGCTTGCGGACGCGCTGGAGGACGGCGGCGTCTTCCACAAGGTTTCATCCATCACCAGCACGCCGCGTCAGCAGCATCCGCTTCCGCCCTTTATCACCAGCACACTGCAGCAGGCGGCAGGCGGCGCCTTCAATTTCGGGACGAGCCAGACCATGTCGATTGCGCAGCAGCTCTACGAGGGAATCGACCTGGGCGGCACGACCTCCGGTCTCATCACCTATATGAGAACCGACTCGGTGAACATTGCCAGGGAGGCGCAGCAGTCCGCCCTTGAATTCATCGGGAGGACATACGGCCAGGAGTATGTTCCCGCGACTCCGAACAGATACCGTTCAGGCAAGAGTGCCCAGGAGGCGCACGAGGCGATTCGCCCGACGAATGTGGAGAGGACTCCCGAGTCCGTGGCGCAGTATCTCACCGCGCCCCAGCAGAAGCTCTATCGTTTGATTTGGAAGCGTTTTGTCGCCAGCCAGATGGCAAATGCGCGCCAGATTGACCACGCCATCGAAATCGAGTCGCAGGGCGGTGCCCTGGCGACCCTCGTGCCGCCGCCTCCAAGGGAGGACGAAAAGGCGAAGGCGAAGCCCCGCAGGGCAGGCGAGCCGCCCCGGGGATGTGTCTGCACATTCCGTGCCGCCGCCCGTGAGACCGTCTTTCCGGGATACCTGAAGGTCTATGCAATGCGGGACCTTGGACAGGAGGACGAGATGGACAATCTTACCGGGTCGCTTCCGAAGCTCTCCAAGGGGGCGTCTTGCAGCCTTCTGGAGCTGAAGAAGGAGCAGTGCTTCACTCAGCCTCCGAGCCGTTACTCCGAAGCGTCGCTTGTCAAGGCTCTGGAGTCGAATGGCGTGGGGCGGCCGTCGACCTTTGCGTCGATTGTCAAGACAATCCTCGACCGGTCCTATGTCTCCAAGGAGAAGAGTTCGCTTGTTCCCACGGAGCTTGGGTTCCGCGTGAACGACTTCCTGGTGGAGCGTTTCCCCGATTTGTTCAACGTCGGCTTCACTGCCGAAATGGAGAAGGGGCTTGACGAGGTCGAGGAGGGGAAGGTCGACTGGGTCCAGATGCTGCGGGATTTCTACGGGAAATTTCAGAAGTGGGTCGCTGGCGGCGGTGCCCGTCCAGCACCTATCTCATTGAATATTAAGAACTTATCTGAACTTCTCGAATCCTTCCCGGAGGATTTTGAATACGACCCGCCGATTCCTGGCGCGCGCAGGGCCTTCAATGACAAGTCCTTTGTGAAGAGCCTCCGCAGGCGCATCGAAATGAAGGAGTCCCCCACGGAACGTCAGATGGCCGCATTCCTTGGGATGATTGGGCGGTACTCGACCAGGAATCCCGGTCTCAAGGCAAAGATCGAGAAGTTGGGGCTTGCCTCCGAGGTGGAGGGGCAGCTTGCCGCAAATGCCGCCGCCGAGGAGGCGCGCCGTCAGGCAGCCCCGGCCCGAAGCAGCGTGGAACCTGCGTTGCAGGAGTTGATCGACGAAATGAAGAAGCTCGAATTCGAACCGCCCGCAGTGCGGGGGCGCCGTTCCTTCGATGACGGGAAGTTCTTCCGGTCAATCGTCCGTCAGGCCGCCGTGACAAAGGGGCTCTCGGATTCCCAGCGGGAAGCACTCCGGAAACTCGCCCTCAAGTATGCGAGAAAGCTGCCGACGCTCAGCGAGCTCTTTGCGAAGATCGGATGGAATACGGAGATGCCGTCACAGGAGACGGACGCCCCTGTGAACGCCGCGCATGACACCCCCGCACCCGATGCCGCCGAGGAGAACGCACTCTGTGAAAGACTCTTCGCCCTCGCCGCGCAAATCAAAACCTGGAATCCGCCTTCATCCCGGGGAAAACGCACTTTCGATGACGAAAAGTTCGTGGCCTCTCTGAAGACTCAGTATGGCAACCGCGGCGTCCTCACGCAAAAGCAGGTCGATGCCCTTGCAGGGGTCCTCGGACGATATGCGGAACAACTTCCCGAGGGCGCGCTGGACGGAATCGAAGCCGCCAAGTCCACAAAGGGGGGGAGGTCGTCAACAGAGGAGACCAGCGAGGTCTGCCCAAATTGCGGAAAACCCCTTAAGCGCATCCACTTCAGAGGGCGGACATTCCTTGGATGCACCGGGTATCCGGAATGCAAATATACCAGAAACAGTTGAATAGAAGAGTGGAGAGATAGTGTGAGGGGAGCTGCGAAGCTCCCTTTTTCAGGCGAGGGGAAAGAGGTGCTATGAAGTTGAGGGAGTTGTATTGACAAGGGGTCTGCCTCCGGCCCCCTCCTCGCCGTGGGTTTGGTTCGCGCCTGCGGCGTTCCCTCCAGTCACGGCCAATATCCTGCCGCCGCTACGCGGCTATGCCCTTCCTGGAGTTGTTTTTGTGGTGCGAGAGGCGGGACTCGAACCCGCACGCCTTTCGGCACGAGAACCTAAATCTCGGGCGTCTGCCAATTCCGCCACTCTCGCGACATATCTGGCAAAAAAAAGAACCCCAAATCATAATAAAGATCGGGGGTTCTTAGAAGCTGGTACCAGAGAAAGGACTTGAACCTTCACGGGCGTAAGCCCACTGCGACCTGAACGCAGCGCGTCTGCCAATTCCGCCACTCTGGCATGGGAAGCGGTGTTACTCTAAATGTTCATCTTCCGTTTTCAAGCTGGTTGCAGTGGATTTTTGGAAAAAACGGAGCGCTATTTCCGGGTTGTTTTCCCTGAGACGAACCTTGCAAGTTCACTGAACCAGAGTATTACGGATGTCCCGAGGATGATTTCAAGCCACTCCGTGACATTCAGCGGGGCGGTTCTGAAGACCCGTCCGCCGAAGGTGACGATCAGGATCTGCGCGATGAGAATCACTGCGGTGATTCCGAGGAATGTCTTGTTGTCTGCCAGGTGCTTGAGGATTGTGTCGTTTGTTCCCCAGCACTTGACATTGAAGAGATTCCAGAATTGCAGCATGACGAATATGCAGAAGAACCGCGTCAGCATCAGCCTCGAGTATTGGTCCGTGTCATTCCAGTTATCTCCCAGGACGACTCCGTGGTTCTTCATATAGAGCAGGAAGCCCGTGAGCAGTGCGATGCAGATGACTCCTATGACAAGGATCTGGCGTCCCATCTTTCCTGAGATGATGAAATCGCCCGGGTGCCTGGGTGGTTCCTTCATGACGGCGGGGTTTGGCGGGTCGGTTGCCAGTGCGATTGCCGCGAAGGTATCCATTATCAGGTTTATCCACAGGACCTGTATGACCGTGAGGGGCAGTTCGATGTCCAGGAACGGCCCCAGGATTGCGATGGTGAGCGCGATGAAGTTGATTGTGATCTGGAACAGCAGGAACTTCTGGAGATTTCGGTAGAGGGAGCGCCCCCACATGACTGCGTTGACGATGCTGGGGAATGAGTCGTCGAGGAGGATGATGTCTGCGGCCTCCTTTGCGACGGATGTGCCGGTCTTGCCCATTGCGATGCCGACGTCTGCACGGTTGAGTGCTGGCGCGTCATTCGTGCCGTCCCCTGTGACGGCGACCACCTCGTCCTGTGCCTTGAGGCAGTTCACGAGTCTGAGCTTGTCATTTGGCCGTGCCCTTGCCATGACCTTGATGCGCTTGGCGGCCACCAGCGCCTCCTCGTCCGAGAGGGCCTGGAACTTCGCGCCCGTGATAAGCGCGTCCTCGTCGGGGGCGCCGTCGGCGTCCAGGAGATTGCTCTGGCGTGCGATTTCCCTGGCGGTGTCCGGGCTGTCCCCCGTGACCATCTTGACTGTGATTCCTGCGTCGCGGCACTCCTCAAGTGCGCCGGGGACCTCGGGGCGGACTGGGTCGGCGATTGCCGCGAATCCCAGCCAGAGGAGGTCTTGTGCGACCTTATGGACATCCCGTGAGTCCATGTCTGGTTCTTCCCGATATGCGAATCCGAGGGTGCGCATGCCCCGTTCCTGCCAGGAGCGTACCTCCTTCAGGATTTCCCGGCGTCTTTCGTCGGTTGCAGGGACGTCCTCCCCGGCGGTTCCCAGGAGCGTGCACTTTGCGAGCAGGAATTCTGGTGCGCCCTTAAGGAAGAGGACGGGCTTCCCCGCGAGTGTCTCCGCGTTGCCGCGGGTTGCCATGAACTTGAGTTCCGTGGTGAAGGGCCATTGGTCGTCTGCCGTGAAGTGGAATGTGCTGCGCAGCGCGTTGTAGTCCTTGTCGTGTGCGTGGAGCCAGAGGAGAAGTGCGCCTTCGGTGGGATTGCCCAGGGGCGACGGCTCCTCTTCCCCGTTAATGGAAAGCTCCGCAGTGGAGTTCCCCGCGATTGCCGCCTCGAGGATTGGATATAGGCGTTCGGGGACGGACATCTGCTGGACGCGCATCTGGTTGCGGGTGAGCGTGCCCGTCTTGTCCGTGCAGATGACAGTGGCGGCGCCGATGGTCTCGCAGGCGTGCATCCTTCTCACGAGGTTGTTTGTGGCGACCATCTTCCGCATTGAATACGCGAGTGCCAGAGTGACGCTCATGGGGAGCCCCTCGGGCATGGCCATCACGATCAGCGCGACGGCGACCATGAAGAAGTTGACGAAGCGGCCTGCCGCATGATGGTCAATCCACGTTGACGGGGAGGCCTGGACTGCACCGGTCAGCACGAGGACGGCGATGCCGACGGCCAGTACGCAGGCGCCGAGGAGGCAGGGGACGACCCATCCCGCGGCTGCGGCATTCTCCAGCCACGCGGGCTTCTTGACGCGTATCTTCAGAAGCTGCGCTCCTGTGTAGAAGCTGGGCAGCCAGACGCGCGCCATCGCGATTGTGGCGCTGATGAAGATGAGGATGCTTGTCAGCCACTGTCCAGTGGTTTGCACGATGCTTCCGCTTAATGCGCCGTGAAGCACGAGGACGAGGAAGGTGAGTGCGGCCGCGGTCATGCCGACTGCGCCAATCTGCTCGGCCAGCCTGTCGAGCTGCTTCATGAGGGGGGTCTGTTCGTCAGTCACTTCGGCTGCCGCGAGGGCGGTCTTGCCGAGTTCGGTGGAGGAGCCGACGGCGATGACCTCGCCCACGGCGTGCCCTTCGGCGACGGGGGTTCCCTTCAGGCCCATCCAGCAGGGGTATGTCTCCTCCTCCTTGGGGGGATTCCTCTGTGCGTCATCCCAGGTCCTCTTCGGGACGGGCACCGATTCGCCAGTCAGCCTGGACTGGTCCAGCAGGATGCCGAACGCCTCGATGAACTTCAGGTCCGCGGGCAGCTCCTCCCCCTGGTCGACCAGGACAATGTCCCCGACGACTACGTCCTTCTTCGGGATTTCCTGTGCCTTGCCCTCGCGGATTACCTTTACCGGGGTGTCGTTGTTGACCTGGTTCAGGATGTCAAACTCCTTTTCAGCCTGCCTCTCGTTCAGGAATGCCAGGACAGTCGCCAGGACAATTGCAATCAATATTCCTATGGACTCCACCGCCTGGCCAGTCACAATCGCCAATAGCGCGGCGATGACGAGAATCCGTATGATCGGGTCGTCAAATTCCTTTGCGAGTTGTTTCCACCAGGGTGCCCGCTTTGGGGGCTGTAGGAGATTCGCGCCATGTAGGGCACGGCTTTCGAGGACTTGCTGGGAGGTCAGGCCAAAGTGGTGGTGGTTGCAGTTGTTGTTCTTTTTCATTGATTTTGCCAATCCAGAATTGAGGCATTTCCAGGCAGTTCGCGTAATATACCGGGAGCCTCTGACGCCCTGGGGAGGGGCGCTGGTTATGTAAGAAAATGGTAATGTTCCACAGGGGAGGGCGCATTAGAGCGCGCCCTGTTGCCGCAAAGCCTCGTATAGGGCAATCGAGGCGGCGTTTGCGAGATTGTGGCATCTCGCGTGTTCGCCGGGCATGGGCAGGGTGTATAGGGAATCCGCGTATCTCGAATAGAACTCCTGTGGCAGCCCATGCTGTTCGTTCCCGAAGACCAGGAACTCGCCCTCCCGTGTCTTGAGACTGAAGTAGCTGCGGTCGGTCTTCGAAGTGAGGAACACCAGGCGCGGCGGCCTCATGGCGTCCAGGAATTCGTCCCAGTTCTTCCAGCGATGCCAGTCGAGATATGGCCAGTAGTCGAGTCCCGCCCGTCTCAGGTGCGCATCGTCGATTTGGAATCCTAGTGGGTCGATGAGATGGAGAGTCGCCCCTGTGCAGACGCAGAGCCGGCCAATGGTTCCCGTGTTCTGCGGGATTTCCGGTGCGAGGAGGACGATGTGGAATGGCTTGACTGGGGCGGTCATGGTTTTGCTGTGAGCTTTTCTACGGTTTTCCTGAAATCCTCCGAGTTTCTTCCAAAGAGGTTTGCCGCCATTTGGAGGAGGAACCCCAGGTGGCTGCCCTCCGTCTGGAACTCCTGGAGGAGGGCGTGTTTCTCCTGGTCGCCCCACGGGTCCGTGGGCTGGTTGCGGAGGGCGCGTTCCACGTCCACGAGAAGCCGTGGATTGCGGAGGAGACCACGTGCGGGGGCGACTGCGTCGACATGGCAGTATTCGAGCATTTTGCGGACGGAGTCTGCGTCGAAGAGGTCCCCCGAACCCACCAGCGGGATTTCAGGAAGGAGCCCCCGGGCGGCCGCAAGGCGTTCCAGTCCATCCTCGACTCTTTGATAGCCCTCCCTGACAGTCCGAAAATGGATTGTGACAAAGTCGGGTGACGCATCCCGGATTGCGGGGGCGATTGACTCGCGGAATTCCTCTGGCGAGTCGAAGCCAATGCGGAGCTTTATGCCGACAGGGCAGTCCACCTCGGAACGGATCGCATGGATTGTCTCGCGCATCCATCCCGGATGGCGTAGCCTTGCGCCTCCGGCACCATTGCCGACGACAATCGGGCTTGGACAGGCACAGTTCAGGTCAATTGCTGCGGCGCCAAGACGCCGAAGCTCCCGCGCCGCACGGGCAAGCTTGCATGTGTCAATGCCCATTATCTGGGAAATCACAGGCACGCCGCACTCGAGATAGGGCGAGAGCCACGACTGGAGACGCGCCCTGCGGGGAACTGCGACGGAGATCCGCAGAAAGGGAGTCCACCAGGCGCGAATCCACCCGTGGCGGGTGAGGACGCGAAGGAACTCGCCCGTCGTTACCCCCTCCATGGGGCCAGGCAAAATCCGCGTCGGCAGATATTCCCCGAAGCGTGGCAGGATGAAAGGAGTTGTCAAGTCCATAGGAAATTGACTAATGTGCCACGCCCCCAGGGTTTTACCAGAGGATGGAGGATTTTTGCGACTATGCATGCGTTTTGCGGCCTGCGCCGCAACACAGGCTATAATAGCCTGGACCTGCCACCTCAAAAACCACAAGGACGACAATGAAGAGCAAATCAGCCCCATATCCGCTGCTGATGTCAGACCTGCCGGCGGACGACCGCCCACGGGAAAGACTCGAACGCATCGGCCCGGCGGCGCTGTCGACGCCAGAGCTAATCGCCATACTCCTGCGGACTGGCGTCCAGGGAAATAGCGCGACTGCGGTCGCCACACGACTCCTCGATCGCTACGGCGGCAGGCTCGACAGGCTCGCACGGGCCCCACTCGGTGAAATCTGCGCACAAAAGGGAATTGGACACGCAAAGGCAGTTGCTCTCGCCGCCGCATTCGAGCTGGGACGACGGCTGCGGCAGGAGACCCTGCCCCAAAAGGTCTCCGTCTCCTCCCCCGCCATGGTGGCCGAGTATCTGCGCACACGGATGAGATTCCAGGAACAGGAGGAGTTCCGGGTGCTTTTCCTGAACATACGAAACCAGATTGTCGCAGACGAATGCGTCACTGTCGGGCTGATGGACCGCTCGCTCGTGCATTGCAGGGAGGTATTCCGCAACGCAATCCGAATCGGATGCATGCGTATCATAATCGCACATAACCACCCGTCGGGAGACCCACGACCGTCAGAGGAGGATAAACGCATGACGGAGATGCTCGTGGCTGCGGGAAATCTCCTCGATGTCAGGGTGCTCGACCATATAGTCGTCGGACGGCAAGACGCCGACCCCACGGGAAAGGGATTCTTCAGCTTCGGCGAGGCCGGCCTTCTCTAGCCACCGTCACAACGCACACAAAACAGGGAAAAAGGATGACAGAAACGACAGCACCCCCAGCCGCCCCGCGTCGAGTCGGAGGAGGTTTGTCAATACTCTGGATAAAGACAGAAGAGTATCTGGATTTCCGGTCCTAGACAAACTACTCTTGCATGATGGTATGTTCTTCTTGTTAAGATAGTTAGATATTTTGCCCCTTGCCGTCAGTTGGTTTGTTCGTTGAAGAGGGTTTCGTAGAAGCCGTGTTTTGCGAGGAGTTCCTGGTGTGTGCCGTATTCGGAGATGCGTCCATTATCCAGGATGGCGATATGCTGGCATCTGACGGCCATTGAGACGCGCTGCGAGACGATTACGGCCGTGCGTCCTGCGAGTTTTTGGATAAGCGTCTCCTGGATGCGTCGTTCTGTATTTGCGTCGAGTGCGCTTGTGCAGTCGTCCAGCAGCAGGACTTCCGGTTTGCAGAGTAGTGCCCGTGCGAGGGAGAGCCTCTGCCGTTGTCCTCCGGAGAGGGACTGTCCTTTTTCTCCGATAAGTGTTTCATATTGGACAGGCATTTCCAGGATGAAATCGTGGAGTTGCGCGTCCTTTGCGGCCTCGAGGATCTGCTGGTTTGACGCATCCGGGAATCCGTATGCGATATTGTCCCGGACCGAGCCTGAGAATATCTGCGCCTCCTGCGGGACGACTCCCAGGCGGCTTCTCATTGACTTGAGGGAGATCCTTTCGATGGGGATTCCATCGTAGTCGATAGTTCCCGTTGTCGGGACATAGAGCCTTGACAGCAGATGCAGCAGCGTAGTCTTCCCCGAACCGGACGAACCCATTATGCAGAGCCATTCTCCTGCGGGGATGTTCAGATTGACATTTGAGAGGACAGGTTTTCCCGCGTCCTTTTCGCCGTCGTTGAATGCATACGAGAGATTTCGGACGTGGATTCCCGTCTGGAGTGGTTTTGGGAAGTCGACTGCGTCTGGCGCCTCTGTGATTTCGAGTGGCTCGTCCAGGACTCCGAAGCATCTTCCGAGTGCGACTTGCAGTCTTTGGCTGACGAATGAGAGCTGCGTGTAGTCCGTCATTGGCTGGAAGAAGAGCTGTGTAAGCGTCTGGAGGAAGACCAGTTTTCCCAGTGTCATCCTGCCGGTTGCGACCATATATCCTCCGAAGAGGAAGACTGCGCAGTTTGCGATGTGCAGCGAGAGCCAGCTGAGCGCCTCCATCAGCATGAACCGCCATTGTACGCGGATGGCGTCGCGGCTGTATGCGGAGGAGAGTCTGTGGAAGGCGACCGCCTCCTCGCCCTGCTGTCCGTATGACTGCACGGCCTTGATTGCGTCCATCTTCTGGGAGATCAGGCCATAGAGGCTGCTGTTGGTATGGCGCTGCTCCTTTTGGAAGAGTCTCATCTTTGGCTCGAAGCGTCGTTTTATGAAGAAGAAGACGGGCATGGTCAGGAAGAGCAGGACCAGGACGCGCCACTCCGAGAATGCGAGGATTCCGATTCCCACGGAGGCCATTCCGACCACCCTGACGAGGAGTTCCAGCATATAGCTGGTCTCCATGCGGACCGCGCCTGTGTCGCTGACGATGCGCGAGAGGAGTCTGCCCGGGCTCATCCGCTGCTGATACGAGAGCGAGAGGTCCAGCACCTTTTTGTGCATATCCTCGCGGAGTTTCCCCAGCACCCTGGTCGCCAGCGTGGTTTCCAGCTTTGCGGCCCTTCGTGAGAGATAATTGAAGAGCAGCTGTGTTCCACAGTAGAGCAGTGCGAGCATGAAGAGTGCCTTTCCTGCCTCCACCGGGCGGTGGTTGAAGCGGATTCCCCTTGCCATCTGGCGCCCGATGCTCTCCATTGGCGGTGTTCTGGCGGGGACGTTGCGGTCTGCGACTGCGGCGCTTCGTGCCTCCGTTGCATACGCCGGGCGGAGGGGCTTCCCCTCCTGGTCTGTCACGACGAGGATATGGTCCACGACGACGCGGTTTAGAGCGGCGATGAAATACGACCCCGTCGTATTGAGTCCCATCATCAGGATTGTGGCCAGCATCAGCCACCGGAATGGCCACATATACTCGTGGATGAAGCGCCGCAGGTATCCGCGGCTCTCCCTGAAGCCCTCGCCGCTGGATTTTCCGCGATACGGGTAGTCGCGGAAGTGTTCATTGCGCATGAACTTGAAGAATCCGCCGCCTCTAGGCATCGTCGAGCACCCCCTTTCCCATGTGCTTGGTGTAGAGGTCGCGGTAGCGCCCGTTCTCGATGGCCATCAGCTCGTCGTGGGTTCCCTGTTCGACCGCCTTTCCCTGGTCGATCAGGACAATCTGGCTGGCGTTGCGGATAGTCGAGAGCCGGTGTGCGACGACGAAGCTGGTGCGTCCTGCAAGGAGTCTCTCCATGCCGCGCTGGATTGCCGCCTCAGAGTCGGAGTCCAGCGAACTGGTGGCCTCGTCCATGATCATGATTGCGGGATCCGCGCAGACGGCGCGTGCGATGTTGATGCGCTGCTTCTGTCCGACGGACAGGGCGGCGCCGCCTTCGCCGATGACGGTGTCGTATCCGTTTGGAAGAGTCATGATGAAATCGTGGATTTCGGCGGCCTTTGCGGCAGCCTGCACCTCCTCGAGGGTCGCCCGGGGTCGTCCATAGCGTATGTTCTCCTTGACAGTGACCGAGAAGATATAGGACTCCTGGAGGACGATTCCGAACTGGTGCCGGAAGTCGGCGAGCCTGTAGTCCCGCACGTCCACCCCGTCAATGAGGATGCGTCCGCCTGTGACATCGTAGAATCTTGTGAGGAGGTTCAGCATTGTTGACTTGCCGCATCCCGTGGTGCCGATGAATGCGATGCGCTCGCCGGGTTCGACATGCAGGGAGATTCCCTGGATGACGGGGACCCCCTCCTCGTATTGGAAGTGGACGTCCTCGAAGTCGACCCGTCCCTGGAGTCGTCGGCATGGCCTTGGGTTTGGGCGGTCTTTGATTTCCGGTTCAGCCCGCAGGTATTCGACGAGTCTGTTCAGCGCGACCTTTCCCTCCTGGAGGCGTCCTGCCAGCTGGCTGAAGCGCACGCCCGGCCATATCAGCTGCATTGAATAGAGGTTGAACGCAAGGACTTCGCCGTAGGTCATCTCCCCCCTGAGGACGAGTGCGCACCCGCAGAAGTAGAGGACTGCCTGGCTCAATGCGGCGATGAGGGAGACGTTCATCCAGAAGTCGTTGTTGGCGATTTCCCTTGTCCAGCTGTAGTTCAGCGACGAGATGTTGTGTCCGTGGAAGATTTCGTTTTCGCGTGGTTCCGTGCCGAAGGTCTTCACCGCTATGGATGCGGCCATGCGGTTCTGGACACCTCCTGTCAGCGCGTCGTCCTCCCGTCTCATGAGCCTTGTGAATCTTACGATTCGCCTGATGCTGAGCCGGTAGTTGATTACGAAGACCAGGACAACGATGCAGAGCAGGATTGCGAGGCGCCAGTTGATGGAGAATGTCACGAGAATGGCGATGACCGCAATCACCCCGTCGGAGATTGTCATGGTGATGGAGGAGTTGAATGTTGCGACGAGCGTCTGCGCGTCCTCCATGACTCGGTTTGCGACCTTTCCCGCGCTGTTTGCCTGGAAGAATCTCAGGGAGAGTGTCAGGAGCCGCTGGTATATCTCGCTTCGCAGGTCGCCTGTGAAGAGGACGGCGGCCAAAATGCACAGGGTTGCCTGGAATGCCCCCAGGAAGTGCTGCACAATAGGCGCCAGCACATAGCATGCCCCAAGCGCCAGGAACAGGTCCATTTCGCCATTTGTGAAGACCTTGTCGACAAGTGCCGCCGAAATCAGTGGGACAATCGAGCTGATTGCCGCCATGACAAGGGTGAATACGACAGCCTCGACGATTGCCGCGCGGTATGGGCGCAGCAGCTTCATGAGCAGCGTGATGTTGTCGGGACGGCTCTGGGGCATCTGGCGTGTCCTGGCGCGGGGCGTCGTCCTGCGTCAGGGATCGATATTGAAGAGGAATTCCCAGAATCCCGACGTGGCGTAGTATATCCTGGCCTCGGCGGTCGTCCCTGGCTGGATTGGGTACTTGCCGGGGTCGAAGGTGCAGTACACCATGCGGTAGGCGTTTGAGCCGTCGTTCTGGATGACGTCCCTCAGGTAGCTGACCTTTCCGCGGAAATAGACCGGCATCAGGCCGTTGTCGTAGCTCGCGAGGCGGCACCTGTATTCCTGCCCCGGGGCGATGCGCGCCGCGTGCTTCTCGTCCACCCGCAGCTTCAGCACCTGTTCCTCCCCGCCGAAGATTTCATAGATGACATAACTTGGCTGGAGCAGTTCGCCCACGACGAATTCGTAGCGGACCACCTGCCCGGAGATGGGCGCGCGAATCTTTCGCAGCTCGATGCGCGCCTCGACGCGCCGCACGGACTCCTCCAGCGCCGCGAGCTCCTCGTCCAGCGCCTTCCGTTCAGACGCATACATGTCGCGGTCCCGGTTCAGCAGTTCGTCGTAGACAGTGAAGTCCTTGCGCTGCAGGGCTTCCAGGCGGACCTTGCAGAGTTCGCGGCGCAGGTGGACGTCCTCCTCCTCCCGCCGTGACTTGAGTCCCTTAGCGCAGAGCTCCTGGGTCAGCGCCAGGAGGCTTTCGGCATTTGCCAGTTCGAGCTCGGCAATGCGCAATTCATCCGCGTGCTGTCTCTTCTTTTCTTGAAGTTCGACGCCGCGCCTTTCCAGGTCGATGGACATTTCGGCCTGACGCCTTTCGCGTTCGGATGCCAGTCTTGAGACTCGTGCGCGGGTTTCGGCAAGCGTAGCCTCCTCCTCCGCGCTGTTGAGTTCGACAAGCACCTGTCCTGCCTCCACCATCTCTCCGGAGGAGACCAGGATTCTGCCTACAATCCCCGTGACGGGAGGCCGCACCTCCGCATATTCGCGGGTTGTCACATACCCCCGGGCGACGGCATAGCGCCGCACGGGGATGAAGTGCCCTGCCAGCGCAACGACGACCAGCGCCAGGAGCATGCGCCTTGTAAGCTTCCAGATGCGCCGCCGCCGTTCCTGGCGCATCTCGGGCATGGACTCGCCCTCTGTTGTTCGGAAGTCGCCCATTCGTCTCAGTCCGTGCTATGTGGATTATTTGTGTTCGCTGATGTAGTCCTTTGCAAGGAGACGGAACTCCGCCGCGTCTTCCCCATAGCGTTTTTGGCAGAGGCTGCACGTATCGCAGTCGCGGTTGTAGCAGTCCCTGTGGACGCGGGACGGATACATCTTGCGGAATGCCTCGAAGCAGTCGTCGCTGCAGAAGCAGTATCGTTCCTGGGTCGCCCCGAAGGCGATGTGCAGGAGGTGGAAGCCGTCCGCCATCGGGTTGGTGCTTTTCCCGCACCATCCGCAGGGGACGGTCAGCTGCTTTTGTGCCTCCTGGTGGCGTGCCAGGAGCTCCTCCTTCTGCCAGTCGTATTCGACCCAGGTGTATGCGTCACGGGGGACCTGTGCGACAACCACGCCGTCCCTGACGACCAGGCAGTCGCCGCTCTTGAGGACGTAGACGCGTTCCCCCTCAAGTGAAGGCGCGCCGTCCTTCATGTGGACTCGCACCATGCCCTTCTTCGGGAGTTCGAACTGGTGCCATCCACATGCGTCGCAGATATTTGCACCGACATGCTGATAGATGTGCGCTCCGCAGGACGGGCAGCGACCCATCTCCATGACGCGCAGCCGCTTGACGGTGTCTTCCGCCGCGGCGATGACGGATCGTTCGACATCCTTCTGGAGCCGCTGGCTCCGGGAAATGTCCGCCTTGTCGAGCATTGAGAGGTCGCTTGCCAACTGTGCGCGCTGGTCTTCAGGAAGCGCGATGCTTGTGGCCATTGAGTTGGGAACGCTCTGTGTGCCAGGCAGATCCGACTTGTCACGATGTCCGAAGATATGGAATGGCATTGATGGAGTTGTGAGGTTTTATGGACGTCCGCAACGGGAGAGTTCATCCACTAGTGTGTGCGCGTCTATTCAGTTTTCGGCGGATATCCCAGTGTGTATTGGAGTTCCGCGTATGCCGCCAGCAGTTCTGCGGCGGCCGCGCTTTGCCTGAGGGTCATGTTGTTGAGTTCCTTCTGGGCGTCAAGGACAATTGCGGAGGTGCTTTCGCCAAGCCGGAAGCGTTCCTGTTCGGCTTCCAGAGCCTTGCGTGCCGCCTCCACGCCCTTGAGAATCATCTCAAGAGTGCGCCGGGACGCCTGGACGCGCAGCTCAGCTCCGCGCAATTCGGCCGTGATCTGCACGGCAAGCGCCTCGATGCGCGCGTCAATCTCGTCAATCTTCGCGGCGGCGCGCGCGAGGCGCGCATCGCCGCCGGCATAGTCCAGCGGGCGGCTCCAGACGACCATCACCTCGCCGCCCCAGTTGTGGTCTTCGGCCAGGCGTCTGTCCCCAAAGGGGCCGCGCCGTGAGTCTCCCTGCCATGTGACTCCCGCATTGAGGGTGAGGGAGTCCTTTCTGGACTCGTCCTCCAGTGCCAGTGCGGCTTCCGCGCCGTCCCGTTCTGCGCACAACGCCAGGTATTCGCCTCTGCGGCGCAGTGCGGAGTCCACGTCGCACGGGGGATTGTCCGGGAGTGCGAGCGCCGAATCCAGGAGTTCATCGGATGTGCATCCCCTTGGCCTGTGCAGTTCCCTGACTCCCACCGCCTGGGCCAGGCGCACCTGCGCGGAGTCCCGCTCCCGCTCGGCTGCGACCTCGTCGGCACGCCCGCCCTGCAATTCGCGCAACGCCGTCTGCACCTGGTATTCGGGAATCACCTTCATTTCGGAAAGCTGGCTGGACTCCTCGTAGATCAACTGGAATCTTTCGGTTGCGCCAGACCATACCTGCGCGTTGACCGCGGAAAGACAGCTCTGTATGTAGGCAAGCTCAACATTCCGGCGGACCTCCTGGCGAGATGCCAGAAGCCTGTGGACGGATGCGTTGCACGCCGCCATGGCCACCCCGCGCCGATGCCCATACAGGGCAAATCCGCGGTCGCGCAACAGGGGGACCGACAGGTTCAGCCCAACTAGGTTCTGATACATCTTCTCGTAGTCGTCGTCAGGCGAAAACCACCGGCGCGACACACCCGAAAAGGAGATGTAGCCGCCAGTCTCGACGGGAACCAACACCCCCCCGCGACCCTCAAGGGAATCGTGGACGCCTACCGCCGAATAGCCATCAGGCGAAACGGGAAGGCCACGAAGCGCCGTGCCGCCGCCGGCAGCCAGGTAAAGGCTGGGATCCAGGAATTCACGAAGCTCATCGTAGGTCCGAAGGGTCTGCTCGACTACCGCACGCTGCGATTGAATGACGGGGTTGCTTTCATCGGCAAGACGCAGAAGTTCGCCAATTTCATTGCCACAAAGCGCAAATACCCACAGAAAGATGACGGCAAACGCGGTCCTCATAAGGCACCAAAAGTTATAACTTGTTGCAAATAAGATAGTTATGATTTATTTCCGCGCATTTGACGCCGAACATGCCACAGGTGATGCACGACATAATGTGTACTGTATTGTCATGCGGGGAAATTGCGAATGATGGAAGTAGGAAGTAGAGAGTAGGGAGATGGGAGAAGAGGGTAGTGCGTGGCCACTATGCAGTGGGCTTCCGTTATGGATCGCACGGCGGGTGCCGCGCAGTAGAGGACAGAGTAGGATTCACACACAGGGATCGCACGGCGATTCTGCCGTGCGAGGCGCGCCCACGCGCGCCAGCCACGCACTGCCCTCTTCTCCCTTCTCCCTCTTCCCTACCATAAGAGATATTATCTTATGGAACATGCCTTCGTCACGTCTGTTCAAAGAGATTCGTCATTATTCGCAGAGTCGTCACAACCAGCGCAAGGCCGACTTTTTTGTAGTCGAGGGTCTTCGTGTGAGTGAGGAGTTTTTGCGGAGGCGTCCTGACTGGGTGTCAGGCGCGTTGTTTTCCGATGATTTTTCGGGGAGTCCCGACGGGGTTCGCCTGTCCCGGTCACTTGGTTTTCTTGGGGTTCTTCCCGAGATTTGTTCCCGTGGCGATTTTTCCCAGCTGTCGATGACGGAGGGGCCCCAGGGTGTGATGCTTGTGTTGCGGAAGCCCTCGTCGGGATTCCGGCCGCGTCTTTCCTCTCCATGTGTGCTGATACTGGATCAGGTTCAGGAGCCTGGGAATGTAGGGACCATTCTTCGGACTGCGTGGGCTGCGGGGCTGGAGCAGGTGTGGCTTACCTCAGGCAGCGCCGATCCCTGGAGTCCGAAGGTCGTCCGCAGCGGGATGGGTGCCCAGTCGGTTGTGGAGCCGTGCATCTTCGAGGACCTGGAGTCGGCGGTCGCCGCCTTCCGGGGGCTGGGCGGCAGGGACGTATGGTGTGCGATGATGGAGTCTGACGTCACCCTTTTCGACGCCTCCTTTTCGCCTTGCGGCTCCGCCATCGTAGTCGGCAACGAGGGCAATGGGATTACCCGTCCGGATGTGGGGCGTGCGGTCACGATTCCGATGCCGGGCCATGCCGAGTCGTTGAATGTCGCGCAGGCTGCGACGCTTCTGCTCTTCGAGGCGTTGCGCCGTTCCGCCAGATAGAGGTTTTTTGCAATCTAGACAATAGGTTATTCCACTATGAGAAACCACTCCTTGCCCAGGACAGATTTCCTGCTTTCCATGCTTTTCGTGGCGGCTGCGCTGATGCCGATGATTGCGGAGGCGCAAATCGGGATGGAGCTCAAGGTGCAGCAGCAGCGCTATCTGCGCTACGAGCCAATCAAGGTGCTACTGACTGTCACAAACCTCTCCGGAAACACCCTTGACTTCGGAGGAGACACCCCCGACCGCCAAGGAAGGATTGCATTCAAGATAGACAGCGCCTCAGGACGGCCCCCGAAGCTTATGAACTCCATCGGAAATCCCGCGAGTGGGCTTCTTCTTGCGCCTGGAGAGAGCAGAACCCTCGAAATCCTGCTAAACCAATACTACGACATGCAGAGGGAGGACGGGTATACGGTCCAGGCGCTCCTGGACCACGGAAGGCTGCCGCGCCGCCACGTCTCCCAGACCGTCAGGGTCGAAGTCCAGGACGGGATCCCGATACTCGTCAAAAACATCGGGCTTCCCACCGAAAGGCAGACTGGCCTCATCAAGGCAATCCAACTCTCCCTTATGAGATTCGCGGATGTGGACGAGGACATCTATGCGCTGCGGGCGGAGGACGATGAAAACGTCTACGCAGTCTACAGGCTGGGCTCCTTCATTGACGGTGAAAAGCCCCAGATGGAGCTTGACGACAACAGCCTGGTTCACGTCCTCCTCCAGATTCGCCCCCGTCTCTACGTCTACTACATCTTCAGCTTCGAGGGACGCACGCTGCATCTTCGGATGAAGCGGTTCTACGTCTCGTCGGACGGGGCGCCGCCGAGTCTGAGCAAGGAGACCGGGTATCTGCGTGTCATCCATGGGCAGGAGGCGCGCGAGGGCATCGACTACTACGAACCAAAGGAGAAGTAGGCCATGGATAACGAAACCGAACGCGCACCGATGGGCGAAATCTATAATGCCCCTCCCCAGCCGCCTGGGAGGCCGCCCAAATGCGGCGGCACGGGCGGGAAGATGGTTTCCGCACTGGGCGGATGCCTCTGCGGATGCCTCTTCTCAATCCTGGCGCCGGTGCTGCTTTTCACACTGCTGACAGGGTCATGCGCGGTGCTTATGACGAAGATGGGCGACAGCGAGGCGTTCATCACCAATGAATCGGCCAGGAATGTCATCGAATGCGGATTGAGAGACAGGCAGATTGCCGTCATCCCCGTCAAGGGCATCATCGGATACTATTCAGACGACTCCATCTTCTCCAATGTGCAGGGAGGCAACGCGGAACGCATCATCCGGGACCTGAAACGGGCGGAGCAGGACACGACTGTGGCGGCTGTCATCCTGGACATGAACACCCCCGGAGGCGAAGTGGTGGCGTCCGACGAAGTCCGGCAGGTGCTTGACAGGATGGAGACCCCGGTCGTCACCGTGATGCACTCCATGGCGGCGTCGGGAGGATACTACATCGCCAGCGGAAGCGAATGGATTGTCGCCAATCCGATGACATTGACGGGGTCCATAGGTGTTATTATGCAAGGTGTTGAATATAAAGGACTTATGGAAAAACTGGGGTTAAAGCCGGTGGTCTATCGGTCCGGGGATTTCAAGGACATCTTCAGCGGCAGCCGCGAGGCGACCCCCGAGGAGAAGGAGTACTTGAACCAGATGGTTCGGGACGACTTCACGCGCTTCTGCGAGGTTGTCTCCCAGGGGCGCAGCCAGCGTTATCCGACGGTGGAGGATGTCAAGGCGGCGGTTTTCGGGGACGGGCGTCCCCTCCTGGGGTCTGACGCATTCGACCTTGGGCTTGTTGACGAGCTGGGGGACATCTCCTCCGCCATCGCCAAGGCGCGGGAGCTTGGCGACTGTCCATACGGGCAGGTCGTCAGATACGGTTCGTCCAGCCCCTTCCGTTCCCTTTTCACGTCGCTTTCCGCTATCCGCAACCCGAAGGTCCAGATCGAGGGGCTCACCCCCGGCCTTGCGTTGCCGATGGGGACCAGGTTCTATCTCATGCCAGACGCGGTCAGGTAGCCGCCGGGGCCACTCAAAATGAAGAGATTCGCGGTACAAATCGCAACGGCACTTCTCTGCTTCTCCCTCTGCCTGGCTGCGGAGGACGAATTCTTTCCGAAGCCAGGGTGGATTGAGACCCCGAACCCTGCGGCGGATGTTGAGAACGCCATGGAGGGCGGCACCTTCGTCTCCTATCTCGGCCCGTCCCCCAAGAGCCTGAACTACTACCTCGACAACAATGTGATGAGCGCCCAGGTCTTTTCCCTGCTCTACGAGAGCCTGCTGTCGCGGGATCCCCAGACGCTTGAGTTCACTCCATGGCTGGCCAGCCGCTGGAGCGTCTCCGAGGACAAGAAGGTCTTCACCTTCTGGATTGACGAGAAGGCGAGGTGGAGCGACGGGCGCCCCGTCTCCGTCGAGGATGTCCTTTGGACATACGACACCCTGAGCGACCCGAGGAACCTGACGGGCCCCGTGCGCTATCAGCTTGCGCGGCTGGAACGTCCGGAGATTCTGGAGGATGGTGGAATCCGTTTCCGCGCCAAGTCCGTCCACTGGCAGAATCTTTCCGCCATCGGGTCGTTGCTGATACTGCCGAAGCATGCCTTTGCCGGCCAGGATTTCAACCTGCTGAACTTTGAGTTTCCGGTTGTTTCAGGGCAGTATCGCATCAAGAGCTTCCAGGAGGGGCAGCAGTTGCTTCTGGAGAAGCGCGGCGACTACTGGCGCCGGGAGTACCCCGCGTCCCAGGGCGTCAACAATTTCACCCTCCTCAAGCTTCGTTTCTTCGAGGATCAGCAGAATGCCTTCGATGCCTTCAAGAAGGGTGAAATCGACGCGATGAAAATCTATACCGCGAGCCAGTGGCACGGCATAGAGGACCAGGTCTCGGCCGTCCGCAACAACTGGATTGTCAAGCAGGAGGTCCACAACCAGGAACCCGTGGGGATGCAGGGGTTTGCCATGAACCTCAGGCGCCCGGTCTTCCGGGACATCCGCGTCCGCAAGGCGCTTGCGATGCTCATCGACAGGGACTTCATGAACCGGACCATGATGTTCGGGCAGTATTTCCTCCACCGTTCGTATATGGAGGATCTCTACGACCGCGAGCACCCATGCGGCTTCCCATTGCTCAAATACAATCCGGAGGAGGCGAAACGGCTTCTTGCGGAGGCGGGGTGGACTGCCCCGCCGGAGACGGGGCTGCTGACAAAGGACGGCGCGACCTTCTCGTTCACATTCCTCAACAGGAGCGGCTCCAGCGACAAGTTCCTCGCCGTCTACCAGGAGGCGCTCAAGAAGGCCGGCATCAGGATGGAAATCGCCACGAAGGACTGGTCCGCGTGGGCGAAGGACATGGATGAATACAACTTCGACATGACGTGGGCTGCATGGAGCGGTTCCCTCTTCAAGGACCCCGAACAGCTCTGGTCCTCAAAGGAGGGGACACAGCCGGGCTCATCGAATATCACGGGATTCGCAAACCAAAGGGTGGACGAATTGATCGAGGCGCAGAAAAGCGTCTTCATGGTCCAGGAACGGAACGAAATCAACCGCCAGATCGACGCAATCCTCGTCCAGGAGTTTCCGTATGCACTTCTCTGGAACATCGACTACACACGACTCCTCTACTGGAACAAGTTCGGAACACCGCCGAAGATCCTCGGACGCTTCGGGGGAGACCCGGAATCACTCTGGTGGCTCGACCCAGACCGGGAGGAGGAACTGGCGGAGGCAATGGAAACAGGCACCCCAATGGCCCAGGAACCCAGGCGAGTAGACTGGGAGTGACAAGACAACAATAGACAATTCAGGACATAGTCGACACATGAGCGCAAGAATAATAGACGGCAAGCAAATCTCCGCCGACATCAGGCAGGAACTTTTGGAGGAGACGGGGCGGCTCCGTGCGGAGCGTGGCGTCACTCCCGGGCTGGCCGTCATTCTGGTAGGTGAGGATCCCGCCAGCCAATCCTACGTCACCGCAAAGGAGCGTGCCTGCCATGAGACGGGGATTTTTTCGGACGACAACCGTCTTCCTGCCTCCACCACCCAGGAGGAATTGCTCGCCCTCATCGCCGAGAAGAATGCCGACCCCCGCATCCATGGAATCCTGGTGCAGCTCCCGTTGCCAAGGCATATTGACACCGATGCGGTGATTGCGGCGATTTCCCCTGAGAAGGATGTCGACGGATTCAGCCCTGTTTCCCTGGGCAGGTTGATGCTTGGGCAGCCGACCTTCATTTCCTGCACACCCCACGGCATCATCCAGCTGTTGCTTCGCACGGGCGTCAAGACCGATGGCGCGCATGTTGTCGTCGTCGGCCGCAGCAACATCGTCGGCAAGCCCGTGGCCAACCTTCTCTTCCAGAAGGCGGCTGGCGGCAACGCCACGGTGACAGTGTGCCACCGCCACACCCGCGACTTGCCAAGCTTCACACGCCAGGCGGACATACTGGTGGCCGCGGCCGGATCTCCCGGTGCAATCACGGGTGACATGGTCAAGCCAGGCGCAGTTGTGATTGACGTGGGTGTGAACCGGGTCGCCGACCCGACAGCCCCGCGGGGATACCGCCTCAAGGGGGACGTGGTCTTCGACGAGGTGAAGGAAGTGGCCTCGATGATTACGCCGGTGCCTGGCGGCGTCGGACCCATGACAATCACGATGCTGCTCTACAACACAGTCCTTTCCGCAAAGCTTTCATCCCAGAAAGCGTAGCCGGCAAGACCGCCCTCATGCGCGCGCGTACGCGCGCGCATGAGGGCGGTCTTGCCGGCTACGCTTTCTGGGATGAAAGCTTTGCGGAAAGGACTGTGTTGTAGAGCAGCATCGTGATTGTCATGGGTCCGACGCCGCCAGGCACCGGCGTAATCATCGAGGCCACTTCCTTCACCTCGTCGAAGACCACGTCCCCCTTGAGGCGGTATCCCCGCGGGGCTGTCGGGTCGGCGACCCGGTTCACACCCACGTCAATCACAACTGCGCCTGGCTTGACCATGTCACCCGTGATTGCACCGGGAGATCCGGCCGCGGCCACCAGTATGTCCGCCTGGCGTGTGAAGCTTGGCAAGTCGCGGGTGTGGCGGTGGCACACTGTCACCGTGGCGTTGCCGCCAGCCGCCTTCTGGAAGAGAAGGTTGGCCACGGGCTTGCCGACGATGTTGCTGCGGCCGACGACGACAACATGCGCGCCATCGGTCTTGACGCCCGTGCGAAGCAACAGCTGGATGATGCCGTGGGGTGTGCAGGAAATGAAGGTCGGCTGCCCAAGCATCAACCTGCCCAGGGAAACAGGGCTGAATCCGTCGACATCCTTCTCAGGGGAAATCGCCGCAATCACCGCATCGGTGTCAATATGCCTTGGCAACGGGAGCTGCACCAGGATTCCATGGATGCGGGGGTCGGCATTCTTCTCGGCGATGAGGGCGAGCAATTCCTCCTGGGTGGTGGAGGCAGGAAGACGGTTGTCGTCCGAAAAAATCCCCGTCTCATGGCAGGCACGCTCCTTTGCGGTGACGTAGGATTGGCTGGCGGGATCCTCACCTACCAGAATGACGGCCAGCCCGGGAGTGACGCCACGCTCCGCACGGAGCCGCCCCGTCTCCTCCAAAAGTTCCTGCCTGATGTCGGCGGAGATTTGCTTGCCGTCTATTATTCTTGCGCTCATGTGTCGACTATGTCCTGAATTGTCTATTGTTGTCTTGTCACTCCCAGTCTACTCGCCTGGGTTCCTGGGCCATTGGGGTGCCTGTTTCCATTGCCTCCGCCAGTTCCTCCTCCCGGTCTGGGTCGAGCCACCAGAGTGATTCCGGGTCTCCCCCGAAGCGTCCGAGGATCTTCGGCGGTGTTCCGAACTTGTTCCAGTAGAGGAGTCGTGTGTAGTCGATGTTCCAGAGAAGTGCATACGGAAACTCCTGGACGAGGATTGCGTCGATCTGGCGGTTGATTTCGTTCCGTTCCTGGACCATGAAGACGCTTTTCTGCGCCTCGATCAATTCGTCCACCCTTTGGTTTGCGAATCCCGTGATATTCGATGAGCCCGGCTGTGTCCCCTCCTTTGAGGACCAGAGCTGTTCGGGGTCCTTGAAGAGGGAACCGCTCCATGCAGCCCACGTCATGTCGAAGTTGTATTCATCCATGTCCTTCGCCCACGCGGACCAGTCCTTCGTGGCGATTTCCATCCTGATGCCGGCCTTCTTGAGCGCCTCCTGGTAGACGGCGAGGAACTTGTCGCTGGAGCCGCTCCTGTTGAGGAATGTGAACGAGAAGGTCGCGCCGTCCTTTGTCAGCAGCCCCGTCTCCGGCGGGGCAGTCCACCCCGCCTCCGCAAGAAGCCGTTTCGCCTCCTCCGGATTGTATTTGAGCAATGGGAAGCCGCATGGGTGCTCGCGGTCGTAGAGATCCTCCATATACGAACGGTGGAGGAAATACTGCCCGAACATCATGGTCCGGTTCATGAAGTCCCTGTCGATGAGCATCGCAAGCGCCTTGCGGACGCGGATGTCCCGGAAGACCGGGCGCCTGAGGTTCATGGCAAACCCCTGCATCCCCACGGGTTCCTGGTTGTGGACCTCCTGCTTGACAATCCAGTTGTTGCGGACGGCCGAGACCTGGTCCTCTATGCCGTGCCACTGGCTCGCGGTATAGATTTTCATCGCGTCGATTTCACCCTTCTTGAAGGCATCGAAGGCATTCTGCTGATCCTCGAAGAAACGAAGCTTGAGGAGGGTGAAATTGTTGACGCCCTGGGACGCGGGGTACTCCCGGCGCCAGTAGTCGCCGCGCTTCTCCAGAAGCAACTGCTGCCCCTCCTGGAAGCTCTTGATGCGATACTGCCCTGAAACAACCGGAAACTCAAAGTTCAGCAGGTTGAAATCCTGGCCGGCAAAGGCATGCTTCGGCAGTATCAGCAACGACCCGATGGCGGAAAGATTCTGCCAGTGGACGGACTTGGCGCGGAAACGGATTCCACCATCCTCCAGAATCTCCGGACGTTCCAGCCGCGCAAGCTGATAGCGCACGGGGCCCGTCAGGTTCCTCGGGTCGCTCAGGGTGTCGTATGTCCAAAGGACATCCTCGACGGAGACGGGGCGCCCGTCGCTCCACCTCGCCTTCTCGTCAATCCAGAAGGTGAAGACCTTCTTGTCCTCGGAGACGCTCCAGCGGCTGGCCAGCCATGGAGTGAACTCAAGCGTCTGGGGATCCCGCGACAGCAGGCTCTCGTAGAGCAGGGAAAAGACCTGGGCGCTCATCACATTGTTGTCGAGGTAGTAGTTCAGGCTCTTGGGGGACGGGCCGAGATAGGAGACGAAGGTGCCGCCCTCCATGGCGTTCTCAACATCCGCCGCAGGGTTCGGGGTCTCAATCCACCCTGGCTTCGGAAAGAATTCGTCCTCCGCAGCCAGGCAGAGGGAGAAGCAGAGAAGTGCCGTTGCGATTTGTACCGCGAATCTCTTCATTTTGAGTGGCCCCGGCGGCTACCTGACCGCGTCTGGCATGAGATAGAACCTGGTCCCCATCGGCAACGCAAGGCCGGGGGTGAGCCCCTCGATCTGGACCTTCGGGTTGCGGATAGCGGAAAGCGACGTGAAAAGGGAACGGAAGGGGCTGGACGAACCGTATCTGACGACCTGCCCGTATGGACAGTCGCCAAGCTCCCGCGCCTTGGCGATGGCGGAGGAGATGTCCCCCAGCTCGTCAACAAGCCCAAGGTCGAATGCGTCAGACCCCAGGAGGGGACGCCCGTCCCCGAAAACCGCCGCCTTGACATCCTCCACCGTCGGATAACGCTGGCTGCGCCCCTGGGAGACAACCTCGCAGAAGCGCGTGAAGTCGTCCCGAACCATCTGGTTCAAGTACTCCTTCTCCTCGGGGGTCGCCTCGCGGCTGCCGCTGAAGATGTCCTTGAAATCCCCGGACCGATAGACCACCGGCTTTAACCCCAGTTTTTCCATAAGTCCTTTATATTCAACACCTTGCATAATAACACCTATGGACCCCGTCAATGTCATCGGATTGGCGACAATCCATTCGCTTCCGCTGGCGATGTAGTATCCTCCCGACGCCGCCATGGAGTGCATCACGGTGACGACCGGGGTCTCCATCCTGTCAAGCACCTGCCGGACTTCGTCGGACGCCACCACTTCGCCTCCGGGGGTGTTCATGTCCAGGATGACAGCCGCCACAGTCGTGTCCTGCTCCGCCCGTTTCAGGTCCCGGATGATGCGTTCCGCGTTGCCTCCCTGCACATTGGAGAAGATGGAGTCGTCTGAATAGTATCCGATGATGCCCTTGACGGGGATGACGGCAATCTGCCTGTCTCTCAATCCGCATTCGATGACATTCCTGGCCGATTCATTGGTGATGAACGCCTCGCTGTCGCCCATCTTCGTCATAAGCACCGCGCATGACCCTGTCAGCAGTGTGAAAAGCAGCACCGGCGCCAGGATTGAGAAGAGGCATCCGCAGAGGCATCCGCCCAGTGCGGAAACCATCTTCCCGCCCGTGCCGCCGCATTTGGGCGGCCTCCCAGGCGGCTGGGGAGGGGCATTATAGATTTCGCCCATCGGTGCGCGTTCGGTTTCGTTATCCATGGCCTACTTCTCCTTTGGTTCGTAGTAGTCGATGCCCTCGCGCGCCTCCTGCCCATGGATGACACGCAGATACCCGGTCTCCTTGCTCAGACTCGGCGGCGCCCCGTCCGACGAGACGTAGAACCGCTTCATCCGAAGATGCAGCGTGCGTCCCTCGAAGCTGAAGATGTAGTAGACGTAGAGACGGGGGCGAATCTGGAGGAGGACGTGAACCAGGCTGTTGTCGTCAAGCTCCATCTGGGGCTTTTCACCGTCAATGAAGGAGCCCAGCCTGTAGACTGCGTAGACGTTTTCATCGTCCTCCGCCCGCAGCGCATAGATGTCCTCGTCCACATCCGCGAATCTCATAAGGGAGAGTTGGATTGCCTTGATGAGGCCAGTCTGCCTTTCGGTGGGAAGCCCGATGTTTTTGACGAGTATCGGGATCCCGTCCTGGACTTCGACCCTGACGGTCTGGGAGACGTGGCGGCGCGGCAGCCTTCCGTGGTCCAGGAGCGCCTGGACCGTATACCCGTCCTCCCTCTGCATGTCGTAGTATTGGTTTAGCAGGATTTCGAGGGTTCTGCTCTCTCCAGGCGCAAGAAGAAGCCCACTCGCGGGATTTCCGATGGAGTTCATAAGCTTCGGGGGCCGTCCTGAGGCGCTGTCTATCTTGAATGCAATCCTTCCTTGGCGGTCGGGGGTGTCTCCTCCGAAGTCAAGGGTGTTTCCGGAGAGGTTTGTGACAGTCAGTAGCACCTTGATTGGCTCGTAGCGCAGATAGCGCTGCTGCTGCACCTTGAGCTCCATCCCGATTTGCGCCTCCGCAATCATCGGCATCAGCGCAGCCGCCACGAAAAGCATGGAAAGCAGGAAATCTGTCCTGGGCAAGGAGTGGTTTCTCATAGTGGAATAACCTATTGTCTAGATTGCAAAAAACCTCTATCTGGCGGAACGGCGCAACGCCTCGAAGAGCAGAAGCGTCGCAGCCTGCGCGACATTCAACGACTCGGCATGGCCCGGCATCGGAATCGTGACCGCACGCCCCACATCCGGACGGGTAATCCCATTGCCCTCGTTGCCGACTACGATGGCGGAGCCGCAAGGCGAAAAGGAGGCGTCGAAAAGGGTGACGTCAGACTCCATCATCGCACACCATACGTCCCTGCCGCCCAGCCCCCGGAAGGCGGCGACCGCCGACTCCAGGTCCTCGAAGATGCACGGCTCCACAACCGACTGGGCACCCATCCCGCTGCGGACGACCTTCGGACTCCAGGGATCGGCGCTGCCTGAGGTAAGCCACACCTGCTCCAGCCCCGCAGCCCACGCAGTCCGAAGAATGGTCCCTACATTCCCAGGCTCCTGAACCTGATCCAGTATCAGCACACATGGAGAGGAAAGACGCGGCCGGAATCCCGACGAGGGCTTCCGCAACACAAGCATCACACCCTGGGGCCCCTCCGTCATCGACAGCTGGGAAAAATCGCCACGGGAACAAATCTCGGGAAGAACCCCAAGAAAACCAAGTGACCGGGACAGGCGAACCCCGTCGGGACTCCCCGAAAAATCATCGGAAAACAACGCGCCTGACACCCAGTCAGGACGCCTCCGCAAAAACTCCTCACTCACACGAAGACCCTCGACTACAAAAAAGTCGGCCTTGCGCTGGTTGTGACGACTCTGCGAATAATGACGAATCTCTTTGAACAGACGTGACGAAGGCATGTTCCATAAGATAATATCTCTTATGGTAGGGAAGAGGGAGAAGGGAGAAGAGGGCAGTGCGTGGCTGGCGCGCGTGGGCGCGCCTCGCACGGCAGAATCGCCGTGCGATCCCTGTGTGTGAATCCTACTCTGTCCTCTACTGCGCGGCACCCGCCGTGCGATCCATAACGGAAGCCCACTGCATAGTGGCCACGCACTACCCTCTTCTCCCATCTCCCTACTCTCTACTTCCTACTTCCATCATTCGCAATTTCCCCGCATGACAATACAGTACACATTATGTCGTGCATCACCTGTGGCATGTTCGGCGTCAAATGCGCGGAAATAAATCATAACTATCTTATTTGCAACAAGTTATAACTTTTGGTGCCTTATGAGGACCGCGTTTGCCGTCATCTTTCTGTGGGTATTTGCGCTTTGTGGCAATGAAATTGGCGAACTTCTGCGTCTTGCCGATGAAAGCAACCCCGTCATTCAATCGCAGCGTGCGGTAGTCGAGCAGACCCTTCGGACCTACGATGAGCTTCGTGAATTCCTGGATCCCAGCCTTTACCTGGCTGCCGGCGGCGGCACGGCGCTTCGTGGCCTTCCCGTTTCGCCTGATGGCTATTCGGCGGTAGGCGTCCACGATTCCCTTGAGGGTCGCGGGGGGGTGTTGGTTCCCGTCGAGACTGGCGGCTACATCTCCTTTTCGGGTGTGTCGCGCCGGTGGTTTTCGCCTGACGACGACTACGAGAAGATGTATCAGAACCTAGTTGGGCTGAACCTGTCGGTCCCCCTGTTGCGCGACCGCGGATTTGCCCTGTATGGGCATCGGCGCGGGGTGGCCATGGCGGCGTGCAACGCATCCGTCCACAGGCTTCTGGCATCTCGCCAGGAGGTCCGCCGGAATGTTGAGCTTGCCTACATACAGAGCTGTCTTTCCGCGGTCAACGCGCAGGTATGGTCTGGCGCAACCGAAAGATTCCAGTTGATCTACGAGGAGTCCAGCCAGCTTTCCGAAATGAAGGTGATTCCCGAATACCAGGTGCAGACGGCGTTGCGCGAATTGCAGGGCGGGCGTGCCGACGAGGTCGCAGCCGAGCGGGAGCGGGACTCCGCGCAGGTGCGCCTGGCCCAGGCGGTGGGAGTCAGGGAACTGCACAGGCCAAGGGGATGCACATCCGATGAACTCCTGGATTCGGCGCTCGCACTCCCGGACAATCCCCCGTGCGACGTGGACTCCGCACTGCGCCGCAGAGGCGAATACCTGGCGTTGTGCGCAGAACGGGACGGCGCGGAAGCCGCACTGGCACTGGAGGACGAGTCCAGAAAGGACTCCCTCACCCTCAATGCGGGAGTCACATGGCAGGGAGACTCACGGCGCGGCCCCTTTGGGGACAGACGCCTGGCCGAAGACCACAACTGGGGCGGCGAGGTGATGGTCGTCTGGAGCCGCCCGCTGGACTATGCCGGCGGCGATGCGCGCCTCGCGCGCGCCGCCGCGAAGATTGACGAGATTGACGCGCGCATCGAGGCGCTTGCCGTGCAGATCACGGCCGAATTGCGCGGAGCTGAGCTGCGCGTCCAGGCGTCCCGGCGCACTCTTGAGATGATTCTCAAGGGCGTGGAGGCGGCACGCAAGGCTCTGGAAGCCGAACAGGAACGCTTCCGGCTTGGCGAAAGCACCTCCGCAATTGTCCTTGACGCCCAGAAGGAACTCAACAACATGACCCTCAGGCAAAGCGCGGCCGCCGCAGAACTGCTGGCGGCATACGCGGAACTCCAATACACACTGGGATATCCGCCGAAAACTGAATAGACGCGCACACACTAGTGGATGAACTCTCCCGTTGCGGACGTCCATAAAACCTCACAACTCCATCAATGCCATTCCATATCTTCGGACATCGTGACAAGTCGGATCTGCCTGGCACACAGAGCGTTCCCAACTCAATGGCCACAAGCATCGCGCTTCCTGAAGACCAGCGCGCACAGTTGGCAAGCGACCTCTCAATGCTCGACAAGGCGGACATTTCCCGGAGCCAGCGGCTCCAGAAGGATGTCGAACGATCCGTCATCGCCGCGGCGGAAGACACCGTCAAGCGGCTGCGCGTCATGGAGATGGGTCGCTGCCCGTCCTGCGGAGCGCACATCTATCAGCATGTCGGTGCAAATATCTGCGACGCATGTGGATGGCACCAGTTCGAACTCCCGAAGAAGGGCATGGTGCGAGTCCACATGAAGGACGGCGCGCCTTCACTTGAGGGGGAACGCGTCTACGTCCTCAAGAGCGGCGACTGCCTGGTCGTCAGGGACGGCGTGGTTGTCGCACAGGTCCCCCGTGACGCATACACCTGGGTCGAATACGACTGGCAGAAGGAGGAGCTCCTGGCACGCCACCAGGAGGCACAAAAGCAGCTGACCGTCCCCTGCGGATGGTGCGGGAAAAGCACCAACCCGATGGCGGACGGCTTCCACCTCCTGCACATCGCCTTCGGGGCGACCCAGGAACGATACTGCTTCTGCAGCGACGACTGCTTCGAGGCATTCCGCAAGATGTATCCGTCCCGCGTCCACAGGGACTGCTACAACCGCGACTGCGATACGTGCAGCCTCTGCCAAAAACGCTATGGGGAAGACGCGGCGGAGTTCCGTCTCCTTGCAAAGGACTACATCAGCGAACACAAATAATCCACATAGCACGGACTGAGACGAATGGGCGACTTCCGAACAACAGAGGGCGAGTCCATGCCCGAGATGCGCCAGGAACGGCGGCGGCGCATCTGGAAGCTTACAAGGCGCATGCTCCTGGCGCTGGTCGTCGTTGCGCTGGCAGGGCACTTCATCCCCGTGCGGCGCTATGCCGTCGCCCGGGGGTATGTGACAACCCGCGAATATGCGGAGGTGCGGCCTCCCGTCACGGGGATTGTAGGCAGAATCCTGGTCTCCTCCGGAGAGATGGTGGAGGCAGGACAGGTGCTTGTCGAACTCAACAGCGCGGAGGAGGAGGCTACGCTTGCCGAAACCCGCGCACGAGTCTCAAGACTGGCATCCGAACGCGAAAGGCGTCAGGCCGAAATGTCCATCGACCTGGAAAGGCGCGGCGTCGAACTTCAAGAAAAGAAGAGACAGCACGCGGATGAATTGCGCATTGCCGAGCTCGAACTGGCAAATGCCGAAAGCCTCCTGGCGCTGACCCAGGAGCTCTGCGCTAAGGGACTCAAGTCACGGCGGGAGGAGGAGGACGTCCACCTGCGCCGCGAACTCTGCAAGGTCCGCCTGGAAGCCCTGCAGCGCAAGGACTTCACTGTCTACGACGAACTGCTGAACCGGGACCGCGACATGTATGCGTCTGAACGGAAGGCGCTGGACGAGGAGCTCGCGGCGCTGGAGGAGTCCGTGCGGCGCGTCGAGGCGCGCATCGAGCTGCGAAAGATTCGCGCGCCCATCTCCGGGCAGGTGGTCCGCTACGAATTCGTCGTGGGCGAACTGCTCCAGCCAAGTTATGTCATCTATGAAATCTTCGGCGGGGAGGAACAGGTGCTGAAGCTGCGGGTGGACGAGAAGCACGCGGCGCGCATCGCCCCGGGGCAGGAATACAGGTGCCGCCTCGCGAGCTACGACAACGGCCTGATGCCGGTCTATTTCCGCGGAAAGGTCAGCTACCTGAGGGACGTCATCCAGAACGACGGCTCAAACGCCTACCGCATGGTGTACTGCACCTTCGACCCCGGCAAGTACCCAATCCAGCCAGGGACGACCGCCGAGGCCAGGATATACTACGCCACGTCGGGATTCTGGGAATTCCTCTTCAATATCGATCCCTGACGCAGGACGACGCCCCGCGCCAGGACACGCCAGATGCCCCAGAGCCGTCCCGACAACATCACGCTGCTCATGAAGCTGCTGCGCCCATACCGCGCGGCAATCGTCGAGGCTGTCGTATTCACCCTTGTCATGGCGGCAATCAGCTCGATTGTCCCACTGATTTCGGCGGCACTTGTCGACAAGGTCTTCACAAATGGCGAAATGGACCTGTTCCTGGCGCTTGGGGCATGCTATGTGCTGGCGCCTATTGTGCAGCACTTCCTGGGGGCATTCCAGGCAACCCTGTGCATTTTGGCCGCCGTCCTCTTCACAGGCGACCTGCGAAGCGAGATATACCAGCGGCTCCTGACACTCTCCCTGAGATTCTTCCAGGCAAACAGCGCGGGAAAGGTCGCAAACCGAGTCATGGAGGACGCGCAGACGCTCGTCGCAACATTCAACTCCTCCATCACCATGACAATCTCCGACGGGGTGATTGCGGTCATCGCCATTCTCGTGACATTCTCCATCAACTGGCGCCTCGCAATCCTGCTCTGCATCGTTGTCCTGGTCTTCGTAATCAACTACCGGCTCAGCATCAGGCGAATCGTAAGATTCACAAGGCTCATGAGACGGGAGGACGACGCGCTGACAGGAGGTGTCCAGAACCGCATGGCCGCATCCATAGCGGTGAAGACCTTCGGCACGGAACCACGCGAAAACGAAATCTTCCACGGACACAACATCTCGTCGCTGAACTACAGCTGGACAAGGGAAATCGCCAACAACGACTTCTGGATGAACGTCTCCCTCATCGCCGCATTGAGCCAGGCAGTCCTCTACTTCTGCGGGTGCGCACTCGTCCTCAGGGGGGAGATGACCTACGGCGAAGTCCTTGCGTTCAACCTCTATTCAATGCAGCTGATATGGCCGGGCGTGCGCTTCAGCCAGCTGGCAGGACGCCTCCAGGAGGGAAAGGTCGCGCTGAACAGACTCGTCGAATACCTGCGGGCTGAACCGGAAATCAAAGACCGCCCAAACCCAAGGCCATGCCGACGACTCCAGGGACGGGTCGACTTCGAGGACGTCCACTTCCAATACGAGGAGGGGGTCCCCGTCATCCAGGGAATCTCCCTGCATGTCGAACCCGGCGAGCGCATCGCATTCATCGGCACCACGGGATGCGGCAAGTCAACAATGCTGAACCTCCTCACAAGATTCTACGATGTCACAGGCGGACGCATCCTCATTGACGGGGTGGACGTGCGGGACTACAGGCTCGCCGACTTCCGGCACCAGTTCGGAATCGTCCTCCAGGAGTCCTATATCTTCTCGGTCACTGTCAAGGAGAACATACGCTATGGACGACCCCGGGCGACCCTCGAGGAGGTGCAGGCTGCCGCAAAGGCCGCCGAAATCCACGATTTCATCATGACTCTTCCAAACGGATACGACACCGTCATCGGCGAAGGCGGCGCCGCCCTGTCCGTCGGACAGAAGCAGCGCATCAACATCGCACGCGCCGTCTGCGCGGATCCCGCAATCATGATCATGGACGAGGCCACCAGTTCGCTGGACTCCGACTCTGAGGCGGCAATCCAGCGCGGCATGGAGAGACTCCTTGCAGGACGCACCAGCTTCGTCGTCGCACACCGGCTCTCGACTATCCGCAACGCCAGCCAGATTGTCCTGATCGACCAGGGAAAGGCGGTCGAACAGGGAACCCACGACGAGCTGATGGCCATCGAGAACGGGCGCTACCGCGACCTCTACACCAAGCACATGGGAAAGGGGGTGCTCGACGATGCCTAGAGGCGGCGGATTCTTCAAGTTCATGCGCAATGAACACTTCCGCGACTACCCGTATCGCGGAAAATCCAGCGGCGAGGGCTTCAGGGAGAGCCGCGGATACCTGCGGCGCTTCATCCACGAGTATATGTGGCCATTCCGGTGGCTGATGCTGGCCACAATCCTGATGATGGGACTCAATACGACGGGGTCGTATTTCATCGCCGCTCTAAACCGCGTCGTCGTGGACCATATCCTCGTCGTGACAGACCAGGAGGGGAAGCCCCTCCGCCCGGCGTATGCAACGGAGGCACGAAGCGCCGCAGTCGCAGACCGCAACGTCCCCGCCAGAACACCGCCAATGGAGAGCATCGGGCGCCAGATGGCAAGGGGAATCCGCTTCAACCACCGCCCGGTGGAGGCAGGAAAGGCACTCTTCATGCTCGCACTGCTCTACTGTGGAACACAGCTGCTCTTCAATTATCTCTCACGAAGGGCCGCAAAGCTGGAAACCACGCTGGCGACCAGGGTGCTGGGGAAACTCCGCGAGGATATGCACAAAAAGGTGCTGGACCTCTCGCTCTCGTATCAGCAGCGGATGAGCCCGGGCAGACTCCTCTCGCGCATCGTCAGCGACACAGGCGCGGTCCGCATGGAGACCAGCTATATGCTGGAACTCCTCGTCAGGGTGGTCGGAATGGCCTCCGTGGGAATCGGAATCCTCGCATTCTCGGAGTGGCGCGTCCTGGTCCTGCTCTTCCTGACCATGCCCGTCTTCTTCTTCATAAAACGACGCTTCGAGCCAAAGATGAGACTCTTCCAAAAGGAGCAGCGCCATACCAACAGCAGCCTCTATGGCCTGATCTCCCAGAAGATGGACGCAATCAAGGCCGTGCAGTCATACGGACAGCAGGGCGAGGAGGCGGTCGCCTTCCACAGACTCTCCTCCGCATACAGCCGCGACGCCATCCGCGTACAATGGCGGTTCATGCTGATGGAGGCGCTCAGCTGGCTCTCGCTGCACATCGCAAACTGCGCAGTCTTCCTCTTCGGAGGATATATGGTCGCAACCGGCAGGATGACACTGGGAAAACTGGTCTTCCTCCAGACGCTTACACAGCTCTTCTTCCAGCCAATGACGGACTACACGCAGCTCTCATTCGTCAGCCAAAGACTGCAAGTCGCACTCGGAAGATGCTTCGGAGTCCTGGACGAGCCACTCGAAATCACAGAGGCGCCAGACGCAGTCGACTTCCCAAAACCACTCCAGACGGGAATCCACGTCCGAAATCTCTCGTATGCATTCAACGACGGCGAAAAGGACGCGGGAAAACCTGTCCTCTCAAATGTCAATCTGAACATCCCCGCAGGAGAATGGCTCTGCATAATGGGTTCGTCCGGTTCGGGGAAGACTACGCTGCTGCATCTGCTGTCAAGGCTCTATGTCCCGACAACGGGAACTATCGACTACGATGGAATCCCCATCGAAAGGATCTCCCTCAAGTCAATGAGAAGCCGCCTGGGAGTCGTCCCGCAGGAGGCGCAGATATTCTCAGGCTCGGTCCGGGACAATATCGCATACGGATTCCCGGATGCGTCAAACCAGCAGATCCTCGAGGCCGCAAAGGACGCGCAACTCCACGATTTCATCCTGGAAATGCCTGTCCAATATGAAACACTTATCGGAGAAAAAGGACAGTCCCTCTCCGGAGGACAACGGCAGAGGCTCTCCCTCGCACGGGCACTACTCTGCAAACCGGAAGTCCTGCTGCTGGACGACTGCACAAGCGCACTCGACGCAAATACAGAACGACGCATCCAGGAGACGCTTATCCAAAAACTCGCAGGACGCACGGCCGTAATCGTCTCGCAGCGCGTCTCAATGGCCGTCAGATGCCAGCATATCGCCATCCTGGATAATGGACGCATCTCCGAATACGGCACACACCAGGAACTCCTCGCAAAACACGGCTTCTACGAAACCCTCTTCAACGAACAAACCAACTGACGGCAAGGGGCAAAATATCTAACTATCTTAACAAGAAGAACATACCATCATGCAAGAGTAGTTTGTCTAGGACCGGAAATCCAGATACTCTTCTGTCTTTATCCAGAGTATTGACAAACCTCCTCCGACTCGACGCGGGGCGGCTGGGGGTGCTGTCGTTTCTGTCATCCTTTTTCCCTGTTTTGTGTGCGTTGTGACGGTGGCTAGAGAAGGCCGGCCTCGCCGAAGCTGAAGAATCCCTTTCCCGTGGGGTCGGCGTCTTGCCGTCCGACGACTATATGGTCGAGCACCCTGACATCGAGGAGATTTCCCGCAGCCACGAGCATCTCCGTCATGCGTTTATCCTCCTCTGACGGTCGTGGGTCTCCCGACGGGTGGTTATGTGCGATTATGATACGCATGCATCCGATTCGGATTGCGTTGCGGAATACCTCCCTGCAATGCACGAGCGAGCGGTCCATCAGCCCGACAGTGACGCATTCGTCTGCGACAATCTGGTTTCGTATGTTCAGGAAAAGCACCCGGAACTCCTCCTGTTCCTGGAATCTCATCCGTGTGCGCAGATACTCGGCCACCATGGCGGGGGAGGAGACGGAGACCTTTTGGGGCAGGGTCTCCTGCCGCAGCCGTCGTCCCAGCTCGAATGCGGCGGCGAGAGCAACTGCCTTTGCGTGTCCAATTCCCTTTTGTGCGCAGATTTCACCGAGTGGGGCCCGTGCGAGCCTGTCGAGCCTGCCGCCGTAGCGATCGAGGAGTCGTGTGGCGACCGCAGTCGCGCTATTTCCCTGGACGCCAGTCCGCAGGAGTATGGCGATTAGCTCTGGCGTCGACAGCGCCGCCGGGCCGATGCGTTCGAGTCTTTCCCGTGGGCGGTCGTCCGCCGGCAGGTCTGACATCAGCAGCGGATATGGGGCTGATTTGCTCTTCATTGTCGTCCTTGTGGTTTTTGAGGTGGCAGGTCCAGGCTATTATAGCCTGTGTTGCGGCGCAGGCCGCAAAACGCATGCATAGTCGCAAAAATCCTCCATCCTCTGGTAAAACCCTGGGGGCGTGGCACATTAGTCAATTTCCTATGGACTTGACAACTCCTTTCATCCTGCCACGCTTCGGGGAATATCTGCCGACGCGGATTTTGCCTGGCCCCATGGAGGGGGTAACGACGGGCGAGTTCCTTCGCGTCCTCACCCGCCACGGGTGGATTCGCGCCTGGTGGACTCCCTTTCTGCGGATCTCCGTCGCAGTTCCCCGCAGGGCGCGTCTCCAGTCGTGGCTCTCGCCCTATCTCGAGTGCGGCGTGCCTGTGATTTCCCAGATAATGGGCATTGACACATGCAAGCTTGCCCGTGCGGCGCGGGAGCTTCGGCGTCTTGGCGCCGCAGCAATTGACCTGAACTGTGCCTGTCCAAGCCCGATTGTCGTCGGCAATGGTGCCGGAGGCGCAAGGCTACGCCATCCGGGATGGATGCGCGAGACAATCCATGCGATCCGTTCCGAGGTGGACTGCCCTGTCGGCATAAAGCTCCGCATTGGCTTCGACTCGCCAGAGGAATTCCGCGAGTCAATCGCCCCCGCAATCCGGGATGCGTCACCCGACTTTGTCACAATCCATTTTCGGACTGTCAGGGAGGGCTATCAAAGAGTCGAGGATGGACTGGAACGCCTTGCGGCCGCCCGGGGGCTCCTTCCTGAAATCCCGCTGGTGGGTTCGGGGGACCTCTTCGACGCAGACTCCGTCCGCAAAATGCTCGAATACTGCCATGTCGACGCAGTCGCCCCCGCACGTGGTCTCCTCCGCAATCCACGGCTTCTCGTGGACGTGGAACGCGCCCTCCGCAACCAGCCCACGGACCCGTGGGGCGACCAGGAGAAACACGCCCTCCTCCAGGAGTTCCAGACGGAGGGCAGCCACCTGGGGTTCCTCCTCCAAATGGCGGCAAACCTCTTTGGAAGAAACTCGGAGGATTTCAGGAAAACCGTAGAAAAGCTCACAGCAAAACCATGACCGCCCCAGTCAAGCCATTCCACATCGTCCTCCTCGCACCGGAAATCCCGCAGAACACGGGAACCATTGGCCGGCTCTGCGTCTGCACAGGGGCGACTCTCCATCTCATCGACCCACTAGGATTCCAAATCGACGATGCGCACCTGAGACGGGCGGGACTCGACTACTGGCCATATCTCGACTGGCATCGCTGGAAGAACTGGGACGAATTCCTGGACGCCATGAGGCCGCCGCGCCTGGTGTTCCTCACTTCGAAGACCGACCGCAGCTACTTCAGTCTCAAGACACGGGAGGGCGAGTTCCTGGTCTTCGGGAACGAACAGCATGGGCTGCCACAGGAGTTCTATTCGAGATACGCGGATTCCCTATACACCCTGCCCATGCCCGGCGAACACGCGAGATGCCACAATCTCGCAAACGCCGCCTCGATTGCCCTATACGAGGCTTTGCGGCAACAGGGCGCGCTCTAATGCGCCCTCCCCTGTGGAACATTACCATTTTCTTACATAACCAGCGCCCCTCCCCAGGGCGTCAGAGGCTCCCGGTATATTACGCGAACTGCCTGGAAATGCCTCAATTCTGGATTGGCAAAATCAATGAAAAAGAACAACAACTGCAACCACCACCACTTTGGCCTGACCTCCCAGCAAGTCCTCGAAAGCCGTGCCCTACATGGCGCGAATCTCCTACAGCCCCCAAAGCGGGCACCCTGGTGGAAACAACTCGCAAAGGAATTTGACGACCCGATCATACGGATTCTCGTCATCGCCGCGCTATTGGCGATTGTGACTGGCCAGGCGGTGGAGTCCATAGGAATATTGATTGCAATTGTCCTGGCGACTGTCCTGGCATTCCTGAACGAGAGGCAGGCTGAAAAGGAGTTTGACATCCTGAACCAGGTCAACAACGACACCCCGGTAAAGGTAATCCGCGAGGGCAAGGCACAGGAAATCCCGAAGAAGGACGTAGTCGTCGGGGACATTGTCCTGGTCGACCAGGGGGAGGAGCTGCCCGCGGACCTGAAGTTCATCGAGGCGTTCGGCATCCTGCTGGACCAGTCCAGGCTGACTGGCGAATCGGTGCCCGTCCCGAAGAGGACCTGGGATGACGCACAGAGGAATCCCCCCAAGGAGGAGGAGACATACCCCTGCTGGATGGGCCTGAAGGGAACCCCCGTCGCCGAAGGGCACGCCGTGGGCGAGGTCATCGCCGTCGGCTCCTCCACCGAACTCGGCAAGACCGCCCTCGCGGCAGCCGAAGTGACTGACGAACAGACCCCCCTCATGAAGCAGCTCGACAGGCTGGCCGAGCAGATTGGCGCAGTCGGCATGACCGCGGCCGCACTCACCTTCCTCGTCCTCGTGCTTCACGGCGCATTAAGCGGAAGCATCGTGCAAACCACTGGACAGTGGCTGACAAGCATCCTCATCTTCATCAGCGCCACAATCGCGATGGCGCGCGTCTGGCTGCCCAGCTTCTACACAGGAGCGCAGCTTCTGAAGATACGCGTCAAGAAGCCCGCGTGGCTGGAGAATGCCGCAGCCGCGGGATGGGTCGTCCCCTGCCTCCTCGGCGCCTGCGTACTGGCCGTCGGCATCGCCGTCCTCGTGCTGACCGGTGCAGTCCAGGCCTCCCCGTCAACGTGGATTGACCATCATGCGGCAGGCCGCTTCGTCAACTTCTTCATGGTCGCCGTCGCGCTGATCGTGATGGCCATGCCCGAGGGGCTCCCCATGAGCGTCACTCTGGCACTCGCGTATTCAATGCGGAAGATGGTCGCCACAAACAACCTCGTGAGAAGGATGCACGCCTGCGAGACCATCGGCGCCGCCACTGTCATCTGCACGGACAAGACGGGCACGCTCACCCGCAACCAGATGCGCGTCCAGCAGATGTCCGTCCCCGAACGCCTATATCCAATCCTCGAGGCGGCAATCGCGGGGAACTCCACTGCGGAGCTTTCCATTAACGGGGAAGAGGAGCCGTCGCCCCTGGGCAATCCCACCGAAGGCGCACTTCTCCTCTGGCTCCACGCACACGACAAGGACTACAACGCGCTGCGCAGCACATTCCACTTCACGGCAGACGACCAATGGCCCTTCACCACGGAACTCAAGTTCATGGCAACCCGCGGCAACGCGGAGACACTCGCGGGGAAGCCCGTCCTCTTCCTTAAGGGCGCACCAGAATTCCTGCTCGCAAAGTGCACGCTCCTGGGAACCGCCGGGGAGGACGTCCCTGCAACCGACGAAAGACGCCGGGAAATCCTGAAGGAGGTACGCTCCTGGCAGGAACGGGGCATGCGCACCCTCGGATTCGCATATCGGGAAGAACCAGACATGGACTCACGGGATGTCCATAAGGTCGCACAAGACCTCCTCTGGCTGGGATTCGCGGCAATCGCCGACCCAGTCCGCCCCGAGGTCCCCGGCGCACTTGAGGAGTGCCGCGACGCAGGAATCACAGTCAAGATGGTCACGGGGGACAGCCCGGACACCGCCAGGGAAATCGCACGCCAGAGCAATCTCCTGGACGCCGACGGCGCCCCCGACGAGGACGCGCTTATCACGGGCGCGAAGTTCCAGGCCCTCTCGGACGAGGAGGCGCTGGTGGCCGCCAAGCGCATCAAGGTCATGGCAAGGGCACGGCCAAATGACAAGCTCAGACTCGTGAACTGCCTCAAGGCACAGGACGAGGTGGTCGCCGTCACAGGGGACGGCACGAATGACGCGCCAGCACTCAACCGTGCAGACGTCGGCATCGCAATGGGCAAGACCGGCACATCCGTCGCAAAGGAGGCCGCAGACATCATCCTCCTCGACGACTCATTCCCCAGCATCGTCAACGCAGTCATGTGGGGGCGCTCCCTCTACCGAAATCTCCAGAAGTTCCTGCTGTTCCAGATCACAATCAACTTCATCGCGCTCACCATCGCAATCCTGGGGCCGTTCCTGGACATCGAACTGCCCCTCACGGTCATACAGGTCCTGTGGATAAACCTGATAATGGATACCTTCGCGGCAATCGCACTGGCAACCGACCCGCCAAACCCCGCCGTCATGAAGGAACCACCCAGGCACCCGGGCGATTTCATCATCTCAGGAAAGATGGGACGCCAGATCCTTGTCATAGGAGTCATCTGCATCGCACTGCTCACGGGCTTCCTGCTCTATATGAAGAACCACGGAGTCGTCCTGGGAGATAACTGGAATGACACGGACCAATACTCGAGGCTGATGCTGACGCGGTTCTTCTGCATATTCGTCATGCTGCAATTCTGGAATCTCTTCAATGTCAAGTGCTGGGGAACAAACGACACAATCCTCAAGCACCTGGCAGACAACAAGACATTCCTCGGAATCACCGCAGTGATTCTCATCGCGCAGATCCTGATCGTCACCTTCGGCGGACGGGTCTTCAGAACCGCCCCGCTGAATGTCACGGAGTGGCTTGAAATCATCCTCGGGACATCCGTAATACTCTGGTTCAGTGAACTTGCAAGGTTCGTCTCAGGGAAAACAACCCGGAAATAGCGCTCCGTTTTTTCCAAAAATCCACTGCAACCAGCTTGAAAACGGAAGATGAACATTTAGAGTAACACCGCTTCCCATGCCAGAGTGGCGGAATTGGCAGACGCGCTGCGTTCAGGTCGCAGTGGGCTTACGCCCGTGAAGGTTCAAGTCCTTTCTCTGGTACCAGCTTCTAAGAACCCCCGATCTTTATTATGATTTGGGGTTCTTTTTTTTGCCAGATATGTCGCGAGAGTGGCGGAATTGGCAGACGCCCGAGATTTAGGTTCTCGTGCCGAAAGGCGTGCGGGTTCGAGTCCCGCCTCTCGCACCACAAAAACAACTCCAGGAAGGGCATAGCCGCGTAGCGGCGGCAGGATATTGGCCGTGACTGGAGGGAACGCCGCAGGCGCGAACCAAACCCACGGCGAGGAGGGGGCCGGAGGCAGACCCCTTGTCAATACAACTCCCTCAACTTCATAGCACCTCTTTCCCCTCGCCTGAAAAAGGGAGCTTCGCAGCTCCCCTCACACTATCTCTCCACTCTTCTATTCAACTGTTTCTGGTATATTTGCATTCCGGATACCCGGTGCATCCAAGGAATGTCCGCCCTCTGAAGTGGATGCGCTTAAGGGGTTTTCCGCAATTTGGGCAGACCTCGCTGGTCTCCTCTGTTGACGACCTCCCCCCCTTTGTGGACTTGGCGGCTTCGATTCCGTCCAGCGCGCCCTCGGGAAGTTGTTCCGCATATCGTCCGAGGACCCCTGCAAGGGCATCGACCTGCTTTTGCGTGAGGACGCCGCGGTTGCCATACTGAGTCTTCAGAGAGGCCACGAACTTTTCGTCATCGAAAGTGCGTTTTCCCCGGGATGAAGGCGGATTCCAGGTTTTGATTTGCGCGGCGAGGGCGAAGAGTCTTTCACAGAGTGCGTTCTCCTCGGCGGCATCGGGTGCGGGGGTGTCATGCGCGGCGTTCACAGGGGCGTCCGTCTCCTGTGACGGCATCTCCGTATTCCATCCGATCTTCGCAAAGAGCTCGCTGAGCGTCGGCAGCTTTCTCGCATACTTGAGGGCGAGTTTCCGGAGTGCTTCCCGCTGGGAATCCGAGAGCCCCTTTGTCACGGCGGCCTGACGGACGATTGACCGGAAGAACTTCCCGTCATCGAAGGAACGGCGCCCCCGCACTGCGGGCGGTTCGAATTCGAGCTTCTTCATTTCGTCGATCAACTCCTGCAACGCAGGTTCCACGCTGCTTCGGGCCGGGGCTGCCTGACGGCGCGCCTCCTCGGCGGCGGCATTTGCGGCAAGCTGCCCCTCCACCTCGGAGGCAAGCCCCAACTTCTCGATCTTTGCCTTGAGACCGGGATTCCTGGTCGAGTACCGCCCAATCATCCCAAGGAATGCGGCCATCTGACGTTCCGTGGGGGACTCCTTCATTTCGATGCGCCTGCGGAGGCTCTTCACAAAGGACTTGTCATTGAAGGCCCTGCGCGCGCCAGGAATCGGCGGGTCGTATTCAAAATCCTCCGGGAAGGATTCGAGAAGTTCAGATAAGTTCTTAATATTCAATGAGATAGGTGCTGGACGGGCACCGCCGCCAGCGACCCACTTCTGAAATTTCCCGTAGAAATCCCGCAGCATCTGGACCCAGTCGACCTTCCCCTCCTCGACCTCGTCAAGCCCCTTCTCCATTTCGGCAGTGAAGCCGACGTTGAACAAATCGGGGAAACGCTCCACCAGGAAGTCGTTCACGCGGAACCCAAGCTCCGTGGGAACAAGCGAACTCTTCTCCTTGGAGACATAGGACCGGTCGAGGATTGTCTTGACAATCGACGCAAAGGTCGACGGCCGCCCCACGCCATTCGACTCCAGAGCCTTGACAAGCGACGCTTCGGAGTAACGGCTCGGAGGCTGAGTGAAGCACTGCTCCTTCTTCAGCTCCAGAAGGCTGCAAGACGCCCCCTTGGAGAGCTTCGGAAGCGACCCGGTAAGATTGTCCATCTCGTCCTCCTGTCCAAGGTCCCGCATTGCATAGACCTTCAGGTATCCCGGAAAGACGGTCTCACGGGCGGCGGCACGGAATGTGCAGACACATCCCCGGGGCGGCTCGCCTGCCCTGCGGGGCTTCGCCTTCGCCTTTTCGTCCTCCCTTGGAGGCGGCGGCACGAGGGTCGCCAGGGCACCGCCCTGCGACTCGATTTCGATGGCGTGGTCAATCTGGCGCGCATTTGCCATCTGGCTGGCGACAAAACGCTTCCAAATCAAACGATAGAGCTTCTGCTGGGGCGCGGTGAGATACTGCGCCACGGACTCGGGAGTCCTCTCCACATTCGTCGGGCGAATCGCCTCGTGCGCCTCCTGGGCACTCTTGCCTGAACGGTATCTGTTCGGAGTCGCGGGAACATACTCCTGGCCGTATGTCCTCCCGATGAATTCAAGGGCGGACTGCTGCGCCTCCCTGGCAATGTTCACCGAGTCGGTTCTCATATAGGTGATGAGACCGGAGGTCGTGCCGCCCAGGTCGATTCCCTCGTAGAGCTGCTGCGCAATCGACATGGTCTGGCTCGTCCCGAAATTGAAGGCGCCGCCTGCCGCCTGCTGCAGTGTGCTGGTGATAAAGGGCGGAAGCGGATGCTGCTGACGCGGCGTGCTGGTGATGGATGAAACCTTGTGGAAGACGCCGCCGTCCTCCAGCGCGTCCGCAAGCGCCTGGCTCGTCGCCGCGTCAGGCAGATTCGCCTTGTCCCCATTTATTTTCGTGAGCCTGGTCTTGAGGTGGATGTCACTGGCATTCTGCGGCGAAAAGAGCGCCTCCATCGTCCAGTATTCGACGGGGGTGAATGCCTTGATTTCACGTTCGCGTTCAACAATCAACCGAAGCGCGACCGACTGGACGCGCCCCGCGCTCGTGTCCTTCTCGACGCTTCTCCAAAGCATCGGGCTCACCTGGTATCCAACGATGCGGTCCAGGACACGACGCGCCTGCTGCGCGTCGACAAGGGGCATCTCCACTACGCCAGGATTATTGAAGGCATTCGCAATCGCAGACCGCGTGATTTCATGGTACGCAATGCGATGGAACTTTCCCTTCGTCGAACCCTTCAGGAGATTCTGAAGGTGCCATGCAATCGCCTCGCCCTCGCGGTCAGGGTCAGTCGCCAGGTAGATGTCGTCAGCCTGGGCGGCCGCCTTCTTCAAGGAGGGAACCACCTTCCTGCCATTCGCGGTGATGACATACTGGGGCTTGAAATTGTTGGCAAGGTCGACACCCAATGAACGCTGGGGAAGGTCGCTTACATGACCCATCGACGCCATGACGGTGGTGTCACCCCCAAAAAGCTTGCCGATAGTCCGGGCCTTCGCCGGAGACTCCACAATCATCAAACTCTTTTTACTCATATATCCTAACGACTCCTTTTTGTCAAAAACATTGTAACGTGGCAGAATATACCCCGGCTAGAGCGGACGAATCTATATGGGGGCGCAACAGGAGCATCACTGAAGCAGGACGCCCCTCCTGCCAGGAACACGGTTCACAAGCTTGCCAGGAAGCTGGCGGACCATCTGCCGGATCTCAAGCGTCAGCAATGCGCCAAGCACCGAGGAGACTGGCTCGCCAAGTTCCTCGACTATCTCGTCTATCTGCCGTTCGGAATCCCCAATGGCACTCCATATCCGGAATTCCAGGGGCTTCAAGGGCACTTCCTCGGAAACGGTCCGTGCATCACGAATCTTCTCCTCGCGCCGAAGCACGCTCTCACGCAGGGACGGCAACACCGAGAACTCCTCCCGGATGTCCTCGTATCTCTCCACAAGACGGGCACCGTCACGGAGAAGCGCGTTGCAACCACTGGAGGTGACATCCCCCGCACGGCCCGGAACCGCAAAGACCGCACGACCCTGCTCAAGGGACTGCGCCGCCGTTATCAGGCTCCCGGAATTCAGCCCCGCCTCAACGACAAGGGTGCCACGGGATAGGCCGGATATGATTCTGTTGCGCATCGGAAAGTTTCCCTTGGCAGGACGAGTCCCAAGGGAGAATTCACTCAAAAGCGCACCGCCAGAGGAGGCAATCCGACGCGCCAGCTCAAGGTTCTCGGGAGGGTAGACGCGGTCAAGGCCACAGCCAAGCACGGCTATTGTGCAACCACCAACATCCAACGCGGCAGTATGGCAGACTGTGTCAATCCCACGGGCAAGACCGGACACGACAATCCACCCAGCCATCGCAACCTGGGAGGCAAGCTGCTTCGCCATCGTCACGCCATACGAGGTGACGAAACGGCTGCCAACCATCGCCAGGGAGTCAAAGCTCCTGCTCAACGCCTGGATGTCACCACGGACATACAGGCAAATCGGAGGGTCGTGGATGTCGAGAAGCTGCCTGGGATAAGAGGGATCCTCAAAGGTGACTATCGAAACCCCGGCAAGCTGCGCATAACGCTCCTCGCCTGGCAAATCGCAGTTCTCCTCCCAGGAATGAAGGACGGATATGCACTTCTCACCCAAACGTGGAACCCGACGCAGACGCTCCACTGACGCGCCAAGTATCTCCTGCGGTTCGGAAAAATACTGCATCAGCGAACGCAGACGACACGGCCCCACCTCGGGCAAAAGATTCAATGCAATAAGCGCCTCTCTCCTGGTCATCCTAAACTGCTTCCACTCGCAACAAATCACGCAACAGCACAAAAATAGCCACACTCCAAATCATTTCAAACAAACGGAAGAAAAGTCGCAATAATCATGTCCACCCTAGACATAAACACCGGGCAATAATATGCATAACAACTTGCAGAGCAATATGTTATGCATATCGGGCATTTCAACGGGCAAATCCCATACACACGGGCACCACACCTGCACACAATCTCTCCGCCTGCATGGCGAATGACGACACGACACGGGAACACCCCCTGCACACAATCTCTCCGCCTGCATGGCGAATGACGACACGACACGGGAACACCCCCTGCACACAATCTCTCCGCCTGCATGGCGAATAATCCCACGCCACGGAAACCACACCTGCGACGCTGGAGGCGAATGTTCCAGCCGCCATGACTTTGATGAATATCCTCCCGTTTATTTGAAATACGCCTGGAGGGGGGTATGCTGGGGCGGGTGGTTGGGGGGAATACAATCCCCCCAACCAC
>ERZ1026898.146-NODE-146-length-47129-cov-17.719782_pt1 | contig 47129 bp, 43 predicted proteins | sample MGYA00380178_ERZ1026898 | MGnify/ENA primary metagenome ERZ1026898 (study PRJEB33269, sample SAMEA4719814) | human gut metagenome | biome: human-associated habitat; feature: organic feature; material: feces | place: Cameroon | collected 2013-10 ...
TGTTCTCTTGCACAGGGGGGCTCTGCAAGGGTATAATACGAACAGGAATTACAGGTGCATGCAAGATTGCTCCTGTGTAAATGCTGAGATACGAAATGAAGGAGAACACTATTATGAAAATGATTTCTCGCCGTGACTTCCTGAAGGCATCCGCTGTTGTTGGCGCAACTGCTGCCATGACCGCCTGCGGCGGCTCTTCCAGCACCTCTACCGCAGCTTCTTCTGTGGCCGCATCTTCCGCTGCTGCTTCCAGCGCTGCTGCAACCAACGGCTCCGCAAACATCGGCGTGTGCATTTATCAGTTTGCTGATAACTTCATGACCCTGTACCGCACCGATCTGGAAGAGTACCTGAAGGATATGGGCTACTCCGTCACCATCATGGACGGCAAGAACGACCAGAACACCCAGACCGAGCAGATCAACACCTTCTTGCAGCAGGGCGTGGATGTGCTGGTCGTCAACCCCGTGCAGACCACTTCCGCACAGACCATCGTTGACACCATCTCTCCCTCCGGCACTCCCATCGTGTTCATCAACCGTGAGCCCGACAAGAGCGTGCTGGATTCCTATGCAGATAAGTGCTGCTACGTTGGCGCTGACGCACGTCAGTCCGGTACTTATCAGGGCGAGCTGATCCTTGAGACCGAGACGCAGGGCGATATCAACGGCGACGGCAAGATCACCTACATTATGTGCAAGGGCGACCCCGAGAACATCGATGCTCAGTACCGCACCGAGTACTCCATCAAGGCTCTGACCGATGCAGGCAAGGAAGTGGAGTGCCTGTACGAGTACCTGGACAACTGGGATCAGACCACCGCTCAGCAGGACGTTGCAAACGCTCTGTCTCAGTACGGCGATAAGATCGAAGTTGTGTTCTGCAACAACGATGCAATGGCACTGGGTGCTTTGCAGTCCATCCAGCAGGCTGGCCGCACCGTGGGCAAGGACATCTATCTGGTTGGCGTCGATGCACTGGCAGAGGCAGTTCAGGACGTTCTGGACGGCAACATGACCGGTACCGTGCTGAACGACGACGTGGGTCAGGCTACCGCAGCTGCTGAGGCTACCAAGCTGTACGTCGAGGGCTCCAAGGTCGAGCAGTACTACTGGGTCGACTATGTCAAGGTGACCAAGGACAACGCTTCCGAGTACGTGAAGTAAGACCAAAGTTTTCCTGAAACAATGCAAGGTGCGCAGTGGACCTTGACGGCTTGAACAAAGCTATAAAGCGCGTGCGTGCGAGAAATACTCTCCGCGCACGCGCCTTATTTTGAAAATAAGGTTTTTCTGCGGCCTGATAATAAACGACAAGGAGGCTCTGCGGAATGTCAGAATACCGTCTGGTAATGAAAGGCGTGGTCAAGACCTTCCCCGGCGTCAAAGCGCTGGATCACGCCCAGTTGGAGCTTCGCCCCGGTAAGGTCATGGCGCTGATGGGTGAAAACGGCGCCGGCAAGTCCACACTGATGAAATGCATGTTCGGCATTTACAAGATGGACGAGGGCGAAATCGAATACGAGGGCGAAAAAGTTACCATCCCCACCCCTCTGGATGCACTGAACCGCGGCATTGCCATGGTGCATCAGGAATTGCAGCCGATCCCGGCACGCACCGTAGCCGAAAACATCTGGCTGGGCCGCTATCCCACCAAAAAGTACGGCCCCGTTACAGTTGTGGATCACCCCAAAATGTACAAGGATACCGAGGACCTGCTCAAAAAGCTGAAGCTGGAGATCAACCCCCATGCAAAGCTGGGTTCTCTGAGCATTGCACAGATGCAGATGGTGGAAATTGCAAAGGCTGTTTCCGCAAACTGCAAGGTGCTGATCCTGGACGAGCCCACTTCCTCGCTGACTGCGAACGAAGTCGAGTCCCTGTTCCGCATCATGAACGAGCTGAAGGAGCAGGGCGTCGCTCTGGTCTACATCAGCCATAAGATGGACGAGATCAAGGTCATTGCCGACGAAGTGACCATCATGCGCGATGGCAAGTACATCGGCAAGTGGGATGTGGCCGAGATGACCAAGGAGCAGATCATTGCAAAGATGGTGGGTCGCGAGCTCTCCAACCTGTATCCCCCGCTGGAGAACCATCCCTCGGATGAGATCATGATGAAGGTGGAGGACTTTACCTCCATCCATCCGCGCTCCTTCCGCCACTGCAGCTTCGAGGTCAAAAAAGGCGAGATCCTGGGCGTGGCCGGTCTGGTGGGCGCACAGCGCACCGAGCTGATGGAAGGCATCTTCGGCCTGCGTGCCCATACCTCCGGTAAGGTGTGGATCAAGGGCGAAGAGGTGAACATCAAGCAGCCCCGCGACGCCATCCAGAAGAGCGTAGCTCTGCTGACCGAGGACCGCCGTGCCACCGGCATCATGGGTGTGCTGAGCGTGGCCGATAACATTTCCATTGCATCGCTGGATGCCCTGCGCAAGGGCCCCATCATGCTGGACAACAAGAAGATCCTGGATCTGGTGGCTACCAACAAGGAAAAGATGGCCATCAAGGTGCCCAGCCCCAAGACCCAGATCAAGAGCCTTTCCGGCGGCAACCAGCAGAAGGTGCTGATCGCCCGGTGGCTGGCCAACAACCCCGATGTTCTCATTCTGGACGAGCCTACCCGCGGCATCGACGTTGGTGCAAAGTACGAGATCTACTGCATCATTGCCGATCTGGCAAAGCAGGGCAAGAGTATCATTATGATCTCCTCCGAAATGAGCGAGATCATTGGCATGTCCAACCGCGTCATGGTCATGTGCGATGGCCGCATCACCGGCTTTATCGACGGCAAGGAAGCTACGCAGGAAAACATCATGGCGCTGGCTACCCAGTTCGAGACCGCACCCACCGCTGCGGCAAATCAGTAAATAAGGAGGCTGTCTATCGTGGAAGCTACCAAAAAATTGAATGGCAAGGCTGTGGGCAAGTGGCTCAGCAACAACGCCATTATCGTGATGATGCTGGCTGTCTCGCTGGCGGTTGGCATCATGCACCCCAACTTCTTCTCCGGCACGAACCTCATCAACCTGTTCAAGAACGTGTCCATCCGCTACATCATCGCTCTGGGCATCTCCGGCTGTCTGATCACCACCGGCAACGACCTGTCTGCAGGCCGTCTGGCTGGTTTTGCAGCATGTCTGGCCTGCATCTTTGCACAGACCGAAGGTGCTGCCGGTAAATTCTATGCAAACATGCCCACCCTGCCTACCCCGGTGGTGTTCCTGCTGGTCATTGCCATCTGCGCCATCGTGGGTCTGTGCAATGGTCTGGTGGTCAGCTACCTGAAGGTGCAGCCCTTTATTGCAACTCTGGGCATGCAGCAGGTAGTCTACGGTATCTGCTTGGTGTACACCGGCGGTACCCCCATCGGCTCCCTGAACAAAAACTTCACCTCTCTGGCCTCCAACACCATCCTGAAGGTCCCCGTGCTGATCTGGATCGCCCTGGTCGTGGCTGTGTGCTTCTGGTTCCTGTACAACAAGACCCGCCACGGCAAGTACATGTACGCCATCGGCGGCAACGAAGCTGCTGCTGAGGTTGCCGGTGTCAACGTGTACGCCACCAAGATCCGCATCTACATCCTGGCCTCCTGCATGTTCGGTCTGGCAGGCTGCCTGCTGGCTGCAAAGTCCGGCGGCGCATCCGTCAACACCGCAATGGGCTATGAGCTGGACGCCATCGCAGCCTGCACCATCGGCGGTGTTTCCACCACCGGCGGCGTCGGCACCGTGCCCGGCGTTCTGGTCGGCGTTCTGGTCTTTGAGCTGATGAAGGTCGCTCTGCAGTTCATGAACGTCAACTCTTCTTACACCTATATCGTTCAGGGCCTGGTCATCATTGTGGCTGTGGCCATCGATATCCGCAAGTATCTGGCAAAGAAGTAAGAGCTTTTTCTGTGGGTCGTCTGCTTTTGGGCAGGCGGCCCGCTTTTTTTATCTGCATTTGTGTGATATCATAAGAAAAACACCATCAGGAGGTACGTTATGGCACAGGAAAAACAGACGCCTGAAGAGCGCGAGGCAGAGCTTGCCCGGCGGGAAGCTGCCCTTGCGGCCCGGGAAGCACAGCTGGCGCAGGAACAGGCAGAACTGGCAGGCCAGAAGGCAGACTTTGAGGAAGGAAAAAAGAGCCTGCTGAACAACGGGGATAAGAATTTTGTGAACCCGAAGGAGAAAATTTACGATAAGTTTCCGCTGACAGTGCACCAGATGGATATTATCATCGGGGTGCTGTTTGCACTGATCGTACTGTTCCTTGTGCTGGGCGTGACCCATACCAGCTTCTTTGGGCTGTTCGGAGGGTAAACTGCCCGCTTCACCGGACGATTGAAAATGTCCTCCGCTGACGCTCTGGACATATTATAGGAACTTTATTTTAACTGTGCACCAGAAAAATCTGCGGATTTTTCTGGTGCACTTTTTCACTGAAAGGGCCGGAAAGGTCAACATCAGGATGCGGCGAGGCGGTCTATTTCGGGATATATATTTGTTCGTGAAGCAGACTGTAGCTGCTTTTTCTTTGCCGCCGATTTGCGGGAAGCGATTGCATTTCATCCGCAATATGCGTATAATTTAGGGGAAAAGCTCTGCCGCACTGCGGCGGCAGGAAGAGGAGTGGTGATCTTGAAAAAGAAGTGGCTCGCGGCGGCACTGGCAGGCATTCTGCTGGCAGCTGCGGTTCTGAGCGGATGCGCATCGACAGAAAAGGCCAAACGGCTGCGCTTCGGTGTGGCTGGCGAGGGCGGCATCTACCGGGAGTTCGGTGAGCGGTTCGCAGCATTGGAAAACGAGACGGACAACGGGCAGGTGGAGCTGAAGGCTACCGCCGGTTCCGCAGCAAACCTGCGCCTGCTGACCGGCGAATACTTGCAGCTGGCCATTGCACAGGCAGACCTTGTGCAGGATGCCTATGACCAGACCGGCATCTTTGCCGACGAGGAGGAGGGCCGCGGTTTTGGCGCCGTGGCGGCGCTGTATACCGAGACCTGTCAGGTGGTGGTGCGGGCGGACTCCGACATCCGGTCCATTGAGGACCTGCACGGCAGGACGGTGAGCATTGGTGCGGAGGAATCCGGCTCGGAGCAGAACGCCGTGCAAATTCTGGCGGCGTACGGTCTGAACGACAAGATGGTGGACCGGGTGAACCTGAACTATGAGGATGCGGCCGCCCAGCTGAAGGCGGGCAGGGTGGATGCCATCTTTATGACGGTGGGCGCGCCCAGCCCAGTGCTGACCGCTCTGGCGGGCGAGTGCGATATCCGTCTGCTGAACGTGGACGGTGCGGCGGCACAGCGCCTGATGAGCGCTTACAGCGCCTACAACACGGTCACGCTGCCGGCAGGCACCTATCCCGGCCAGACCGAAGATGTGCAGACAGTGGGCGTGAAAGCCGTTCTGCTGGCCAGCGACGCGCTGCCCGCAAAGCAGGTGCAGCAGCTGACACAGCTTCTGTTCTCCAGCCGGGAAGGGCTGGAAGAGCAGCTGGGCATCCCGCTGGACCCGGAAGAAAACGCAGTAGAGGGCGTTGGCATCCCGTTCCATGCGGGCGCGGCCGCATATTATAAGGCGGCAGGAATTACGGTCGAGTGAGGGGCCGGGAACTGAGGGAAAGAGATGAAAATTGAACTGGACATGTATCAGACGCTGGCCGTTGCCGTGCTGGTGCTGATGCTGGGCAAATTTTTGCGGGCAAGGGTGCAGGTGCTGGAGCGTTTCTGCATTCCGGCTCCGGTCATTGGCGGCGTGCTGTTCGCCATTTTTACCTGTGTGTGCTACGTGACCGGCGTGGCCGAGTTTGCATTTGATGATATTTTAAAGGAAGTCTGCATGGTGATGTTCTTCACCTCGGTGGGCTTTCAGGCGAACCTCAAGGTGCTGAAAAGCGGTGGAAGAGCGATGATCGTGTTTTTGGGCGTGGTGATCGTGCTGATCATCAGCCAGAACTTTCTGGCCGTGGGGCTGGCAAAGCTGCTGGGTGTGGACGCACTGGTGGGCCTTTGCACCGGCTCCATCCCCATGGTGGGCGGCCACGGCACCGCCGGTGCCTTTGGCCCGGTGCTGGAGGACTTTGGCATTCAGGGTGCCACCACCCTGTGTACGGCAGCGGCTACCTACGGCCTGATCGCGGGCAGCATGATGGGCGGCCCCATCGGCAAGATGCTCATTGAGCGGCACAACCTGCTGGCTACGGTGGTGCCGGAGGATGACAGCCTGCTGGTGGAAGAAGAAATGAAGCACGAGCGCCACACTACCATGTACCCGGCGGCAAGCTTCCAGCTGATCATCGCCATGGGCATCGGCACGGTGCTCTCGAGGCTTTTGAGCCTGACGGGCATGACCTTCCCCATCTATATCGGTGCCATGATCGCGGCGGCGATCATCCGCAATGTTGGCGAATACGGCGGCGGCTACACCGTGTATATGGGCGAGATCAACGATCTTGGCGGCATCTGCCTTTCGCTGTTCCTTGGCATGGCCATGATCACCCTGAAGCTGTGGCAGCTGGCAGAGCTGGCCCTGCCGCTGATCGTGCTGCTGGCCGGGCAGACCGTGTTTATGATGCTGTATGTGGTGCTGGTGGTGTTCAACATCATGGGCCGCGACTACGATGCGGCGGTGATCGTATCCGGCACCTGCGGCTTTGGCATGGGTGCAACGCCCAACGCCATGGCCAACATGCAGGCCATCTGCGATAAATATTCGCCCTCGGTCAAGGCGTATCTGCTGATCCCGCTGGTGGGCAGTCTGTTTGCGGACTTCCTGAACAGTCTGGTCATTACGGTGTTCATCAATTTTATCTGAGAGTGTATCTGGCGGTCCGGGCGGGGAGCCGCACCGGGAAAGGAGACGTGAAATGTCGCTTTATCACCATCTGAAAACGTGGCTCGGAAAAAAGCGGGAGCATCCCCATGAGGAAGAAACCGTGGCCGTGCCGGAGATCCATACCGGCAAGGTGGCACATCATACAGATGCGGACGGCACTCCGGCAGCAGATAAGCCAATCCACTACGATAACGTAGCGATCCCGGAAGTGCATATCCACCCGAGACGCAAATAACCCCGATCGCTGAAAAAGAATAGTTCCACGCCGGACAGCCCGGAGCGAATGCGCAGGCTGTTCCGGATCACAGGAAGCAGAAAAGCTCCCGTCCATCATCAGGACGGGAGCTTTTTGCTTGCGGTAAGATCAGCGGCTTAGAGACACACGTACTTGAGAATGAACAGCACGGTCAGCACGTACATCAGCGGGCTGATCTTCTTCTCCTTGGCCTTGCCGGTGATCACGTTGATCAGGGTCCAAGAGATCACGCCGATGGCGATGCCCTCAGAGATGCTGTAAGCAGTGGGCATGGCCAGAATGGTGAGGAAGGCGGGGATGCCCTCGCTGGGGTCGTTGAAGTCGATCTTGACGGCGGAACCCATCATGTAGAAGCCCACGATGATCAGGGCGGGAGCCGTTGCAAAGGATGGGATAGTGAGGAACAGCGGGCTGAAGATGGTGGCCAGCAGGAACAGGATGCCGGTGGTCATAGCGGTCAGACCGGTGCGGCCGCCCTCGGTAACGCCGGAAGCGCTCTCCACGAAGGTGGTGGTGGTAGAAGTGCCCAGCACAGCGCCTGCGCAGGTGGCGATGGAGTCTGCCATCAGTGCACCCTTGATATGGGGCAGCTTGCCGTCCTCATCCAGCATGTCGGCCTTGGAAGCAACACCGATCAGGGTGCCCAGCGTATCGAACAGGTCAACGAACAGGAAGGAGAACATGACGGCAAAGAAGTTCAAAAGGCCAACGCCGGAGAAATCGGTCTTGAACACCTGACCAAAGGTCTTGCCCAGCGCGGAGAAGTCGAAGCTGACGAATGCGGTGGGAATGACGGAGTACATGCCGGCATCGGCGTTCGGCACATAGATGCCGGCGATCTCGCAGAGGATGCCCAGCACCCATGTGATCAGGATGCCGTACAGGATGCCGCCCTTGACCTTCTTTACCAGCAGGATGGCGGTGATGACCACACCGATCAGGGCCAGAATGGCACCCACGCCCACGCTGGAGAAGGTGTCGCCCTTGAAGTGCTGGTAGGTGACGAGCGTGGAGTCGCTGTTGACGATCAGCTTTGCATTTTGCAGGCCGACGAAAGCAACGAACAGGCCGATGCCCACGCTGACGGCACTCTTCAGGGTCATGGGGATGGCGTTGAAGATGCCCTCGCGCACATTGGTGAGGGACAGCACGATGAAGATGATGCCTTCCACAAAGACGGCCATCAGGGCCAGCTGCCAGCTGTAGCCCATGGTGAGCACAACGGTGTAGGAGAAGTAGGCGTTCAGGCCCATGCCGGGAGCCAGTGCAAACGGGTAGTTGGCAAGCAGGGCCATGAGCGCGGTGCCAACGAAGGATGCCAGCGCAGTGGCGATCAGAACAGCCTCAGAATCCATGCCGGAAGCGGACAGGATGTTGGGGTTGACCGCAAGGATGTAGGCCATGGTCATGAAGGTGGTGATACCAGCCATGATCTCGGTCTTGGCATCGGTGTGGTTTTCTTTCAGGTGAAAGATGTTTTCTAACATGAAGAACCTCCTGATTTGAATAAAACATCCCGTCTGTGCGTGAGACGGGAAAAGAACAGAACCTATTGTAGCATTTTCGGCGCGGGTTTGTCCACAGAATAAACACACTTTTTTCATTTTTTGTCCAAAACTGGCGAATGAGTATGACTTTAACACTTTTCGAGGGCTTTGCCACAAGTTCCGTGTGAAGAAAATACAGGATTTTTGAGATGCGCGATGATGCGCATTCTTTTTGGCGTGGAAACTATACGAAATGGAATTTAAACGGGAAAATCTACCCTGCGGGCCTGAAAAAGTACACACTGTCGGGATGGTGCTGCCGGTGGTATCCTTTTGCCATAGCCCAGCACACGAGGACAGAAAGGAGCTGATATCCACACCATGGACCAGACAAAACAGGCCAAAGGACTGACAAGCCTGAGCCGTGCCACAGACACCCTGAGCACCCTGCTGGCACAGCAGGTCCGGGAACTGAACGCCCGCCAGAAGGCGGCAAAAAGGGAAGGCGCATCCAGCGCGGGCACCATGAAGGACCTGAAGGAAGCCACGGCGGTGCTCAAGGATCTGGCCGGAGTGGCCAAGACCCTGAACGATCAGGGCGCACAGGCAGAGGGCGCCGAGTGCGGCGTGGTGCTGCTGCCGCAAGTGGAGGAAGAAGCATGAGCATGGTACAAACAAGAGCGCCGGTGATCTGGCGGCCCCAGCCGCGGCAGGCCGAGTTCATGCGCCGTCCGGAGCCGGAAGCGCTGTACGGCGGCGCGGCAGGCGGCGGCAAAAGCGATGCGCTCATCATTGAAGCGCTGCGGCAGGTGCACATCCCGCATTACAGGGCGTTGATCCTGCGCAAAACTTACCCGCAATTATCCGATCTGGTGGACAAAAGTCAGGCATACTACCGCAGGGCTTTTCCGCAGGCGCAGTACAACGCAGCGGCCCATGTGTGGACCTTTCCCAGCGGGGCAAAAATCTATTTTGGCTCCATGCAGTACACCAAGGACCGCACCAATTATCAGGGCAAGGCGTTCGATTTTATCGGCTTTGACGAGCTGACCCACTTTGAATGGGAAGAGTACAGCTACATGATGAGCCGCAACCGTCCCACCGGCCCGGGCACCCGGGTGTACATGCGGGCTACCACCAATCCCGGCGGCATCGGCCACGGGTGGGTGAAGGCACGGTTCATCACGCCGGCACCGCCCGGCACGCCCATCACCGAGGAATACACCGTAAAACTGCCGGACGGCACCGAGCAGAAATTGCAGCGCTCGCGGGTGTTCATCCCGTCCAGCATTTTTGATAACCCGGCACTGCTGGCCAACGACCCCGGCTACCTTGCAAGCCTTGCGGGAATGCCGGAAGCGGAAAAGCAGGCTCTGCTCTACGGCAGCTGGGACAGCTTTTCCGGGCAGGTGTTCACCGAGTGGCGCAACGACCCGGCTCATTATGAGGACCAGCGCTGGACCCACGTGGTGGCACCGTTCAGCATCCCAAAGCACTGGCAGTTGTACCGCGGGTTCGACTTTGGCTTTGCAAAGCCTTTCTCGGTGGGATGGTACGCTGCCGACGAGGAGGGCAGGCTGTACCGCATCAAGGAGCTGTACGGCTGCACCGGCCGGCCCAACGAGGGCCTGCGCATCGACCCGGTGGAGCAGGCCCGGCGCATCCGGGAAGCAGAACAGAACGACCCGCTTTTGCGCGGCAGGGTGATCCACGGCATTGCGGACCCGGCCATCTTTGATGAGAGCCGCGGCGAGAGCATTGCCTCCATGATGGAGCGTGCGCCCAACTTCCTGCACTGGACCCCGGGCGACCACACGCGCCTTGCGGGCAAGATGCAGTTCCACTACCGGCTGAATTTTGACGCGGACGGCAGGCCGATGTTTCAGGTGTTCAGCACGTGCAGGCACTTCATCCGTACCATCCCGAACCTCGTGTACGACGAGAGCAATGTGGAGGATATCGACACCCGGCAGGAGGACCACATTTACGACGAATGCCGGTATGTGCTGATGGAAAACCCCATCAGTCCGCCGGTGCGGTGCGCTGCGCCGCCCATGCCCGACGACCCGCTGGAACTGCACAAGCGGGCAAGATTTTACAGGATCTAAAGGAGAAACGCGATGGACGATTACGAGAACGAGGCTTTGCCGGTGGGCGAAGCACAGGTGGCCGAGGCCATGCAGACATTGCAGCGGTACAAGGCCGGCAAGGCGGCACTGGACAAGCGCATTGTGGACAATGAGCTGTGGTTCCGCATGGGCCACTGGAAGAACTACAAAAACCCCATGATGCCCGGCAAGGCCCAGCCTTCCAGCGGGTGGCTGTTCAACAGCATTGCCAATAAACATGCCGATGCCATGGACAACTACCCGGAACCCAATGTGCTGCCGCGGGCCGCTGACGACGAGGATACCGCGCGGGCGCTTTCCAGCGTATTGCCGGTGGTACTGGAACAGGCCGACTACGAGCAGGTGTACAGCGATTGCTGGTGGCGCAAGCTCAAACAGGGTACCGGTGTGACCGGCATCTTCTGGGACCCGAACCTGCGCGGCGGCATTGGCGACATTGCGGTGCGCAGCATGAACCTGCTGATGCTCTACTGGGAGCCGGGTGCGGCGGATATTCAGCAGTCGCCGGACTTTTTCAGCCTGAGCTTGGAAGATACGGCACGGCTGTGTGCACAGTACCCGCAGTTGAAAGGCCGCACCGCCAGCGTTGTGGATGTGCCCCGGTACATCCACGACGAAGGGCAGGACGCCAGCACCAAGAGCGTGGTGGTGGACTGGTATTATAAGCGCCCGGACGCCAGTGGCCGCATGGTGCTGCACTACTGCAAGTTCTGCAACGGGGTGGTGCTGTACGCCAGCCAGAACGACCCGCAGCTTGCCGAACGAGGGCTGTACGACCACGGCCAGTATCCCTTTGTGTTCGACCCGCTGTTCGTGGAGGAGGACAGCCCGGCGGGCTTTGGCTACATCGACGTGATGAAGGACTGCCAGACGGCCATTGACAAGATGAACCATGCCATGGACGAGAACGTGCTGCTGAGCGCAAAGCAGCGGTATGTGCTCAGCGACACGGCAGGCGTGAATGAGGAAGAGCTGGCCGATCTCAGCCGGGACATCGTGCATGTGGTGGGCCGTCTGAACGACGACAGCTTCCGGCCTTTGCAGACAGCGGGATTGCAGGGCAACAGCCTGAGTTACCGCCAGAGCCGCATTGAGGAACTGAAAGAGATCAGCGGCAACCGTGATATGACGCAGGGCGGCACCACCGGCGGCGTGACCGCTGCCAGCGCCATTGCGGCCTTGCAGGAGGCTGGCTCGAAGCTGAGCCGTGACATGCTCAAGAGCGCTTACCGCGCCTTTTCCAAGCAGTGCTACCTGATCATTGAGCTGATGCGCCAGTTCTACGACGAGCAGCGGGTATTCCGCATCGTAGGGGCCGGGGGCGAGAACCGGTTCGTGCCCTTCTCCGCTGCGGCGCTGCGGGCCGTGCCCGGCGGCAGCGTGGGCGGCGTGGAACTGGGCAGCCGGGAACCCATTTTTGACATCGTGGTAAGCGCTGCCAAGAAGAGTACCTTCAGCCGCCTTTCCCAGAACGAGACGGCCAAGGAGTGCTACCAGCTGGGTTTCTTCCAGCCGGAAAATGCCGACGCTGCCCTTGCGGCGCTGGACATGATGGACTTTGAGGGGATTGAGAAGGTGCGCCAGCGGGTGCAGCAGAACGGTACCCTTGCCCGGCAGCTGGCCCAGATGCAGCAGCAGATGGCACAGATGGCGGCAGTGATCGCCCGGCAGGGCTCCGGCCCCGCAGAACTGGCCCGCAGTGCAGACGGTACGCCTGCACAAAAGGACGGGCAGGCGGTCAAGCTGGCGGGCCTTGGCAGCACGCTGCCGGTAGCCGCTGCCGCAAAAGCCATGAATGTACATTAAAAAGAAGGAGGTGAAACCTATGATGAAAGTGATCTACAGCGAAATGGATACTCCCGCCGGCCTGAGCTGTCGGTTGGAAGCAGCCGGCCATGCAGGCTACGCACCCGCCGGGCAGGACATTGTGTGCGCCGGTGCCAGCACCGTAATGCAGGGCCTTGTGTACCTGCTGGCCGGGGAAGAGAACGCCCACAGCGATGCCTTTGATGAGCCGGACGGTCCGCGTCTGGCGGTGCAGGCGGATGCGCCCTGCGCCGATTGGGTGCGCGGTGCCTTTGAACTGGCCAAGGCAAGCTTTGCCCTGCTGGCCGAGCGCTACCCGGAGAATGTCTGCTTTGCGGATGTGAGCCAGAGAGGAAAGGACAGCATGATGGATCTACAGCTCTTTGCAAGCGAAGGCGGCGATGCCGCCCCTGCGGCTCCTGCCCTGAGTGAGGCCCAGACCCGGCAGGCGGTGGCCTCCGGCACCATGAAGCCCGGCGAGACCGCAGCAGCTCCCGCAGCGCCCGCTGCACCGCCGCCGGAACCGGAAGAACGGCCTGCGCCGCCTGCTCCGTACCCGGACAGACTGCCGCCGCTGCCCGGCTTTGCCTGCGGCGCACAGGCTGCCGTGCAGGGCCTGCACGCCCGGTGGGCTGCCGAGGAAGCCGCCATGCGCCGCAGCCAGCCGGACTTCAATTTGCAGAAGGAGCTGCGCCGCCCGGAGATGCGCCGCCTGATGCAGCTGCCCGGCATGAAGGTGCAGGACGCTTACCGTCTGGCCCACTACGATGAGAACCTGCGCACCGCTGCACAGGCGGTGGAGCAGGGCGTGGTGGAGCGGATCCAGCAGCGTGCCGCACGCCCCACCGAAAACGGCATCCGGCCCGGCGGCGCGGCCACCGTCCGCCCGGATGTGGCCAGCATGACCCGCGCCCAGCGCGAAGCACTGGAACGCCGCGTGCTGCACGGAGCACAGATCGAACTGTAACCATTCAACAAAAGAAAGGAAACTGAGTATGAACCAAAATTTCAACGATTTCAACATTCAGCTGTTTGCCGAGAACCTGAACACCACGGCCACCATGTCGCCCGAGATGAAGACCTTCTACGAGAAGCGCCTGATCGATCAGGCTGAGCCGCGCTTGGTGCACGACCAGTTTGCCGATTACTACCCGGTGCCCCAGAACGGCGGCAAGACCATCGAGTTCCGCAAGTACGACAGCCTGCCCAAGGCGCCCACCCCGCTGACCGAGGGCGTTACCCCCAACGGGCAGGCCCTGAACGTGACCACCATCACCAGCGACCTGCACCAGTACGGCGGCTGGACCCCGCTGACCGACGTGCTGCAAATGACTGCCATCGATAACAATGTGGTGCAGGCCACCCGCGTGCTGGCAAGTCAGGCGGGCCGCACCATGGACAGCATCACCCGTGATGTGCTGGCCGGCGGCACCAACGTGATCTATGCACCCAAGATCGGCGCAGACGGCACCGAGACCGCCGTTGCCAGCCGCAAGGCACTGGACAAGACCTGCACCCTGACCCCGAAGCTGTTCTTTCAGGCAGCGGCACAGCTGGGTGCCATGAACGCCGACCCCATCGGCGACAGCTACATTGCCATCATCCACCCTTATGCCGCCTACGACCTGAAAACCAGCAAGGAGTTCATTGAGGTGCACAAGTACGCCGACCCGGACACCATGTTCCGCGGCGAGATCGGCAAGCTGGGCAATATCCGCTTCATCGAGACCAGCGAGGCCAAGATCTGGAAGGACGACACCTGCCCCACCGGTCTGGCCGTGTTCGGCACGCTGGTGCTGGGTGCCCATGCCTACGGCGTCACCGAGCTGGAGGGCGGCGGCCTGGAGCATATCGTCAAGCAGCTGGGCTACGGCGACGACCCGCTGAACCAGCGCGCTTCTGTGGGCTGGAAGGGTATGCGCGCCGCTGAGCGTCTGGTGGAGCAGTATATGGTACGCATCGAGAGCGCGTCCAGCTATTCCACCACCGCCGCTGCAAACTGAGGGGGTGCGAGCCATGGCTGAAAAGAAAAATGTGCGCATCCGGCTGTTCAAGGACAACAGCCGCTACAAGGGCGATCTGTTCGTGAGCGTGAACGGCGTGAACTATAAGATCCGCCGCGGTGTAGAGGTGGAAGTACCGCCTGAGGTGGCCGAGGTGCTGGAGCACAGCCAGATGCAGGACGAACTGACCGCCGCCCGTATCGCGGCTGCGGAAAACGCCGCCCAGTAACCCCAAAGCGAACCGGAAGCCCGGCTGGGTGTCTTGGCCCGGCCGGGCTTCTGCTATAAAAAGGAGTGGAGAATATGACCGTAGGACAGGCGCTGGAACGCGCCGAAGAGCTGCGCCCCGGCAGCCGCATTGCGCTGGCCACCCGGCAGGCATGGCTGCGCGAAGCAGACGCCATGCTGCGCCAGCGCTTTTTTAAAAACAGCATCACGGACGCCTACGACGCCGTCGGCGCAGACCTTGCGTGGGAGGACGGCTTGCAGGACGAGGATGTTCTGCTGGCACCGGCACCGTTTGATGCGCTGTACCCGCATTATCTGTGCGCCATGACCGACGCGGCGCTGGGCGAGACCGACCGCTACGCCGGAGAGCAGGCTCAGTACAACGGCCTGCTGGCCGAGCTGGCGGCATGGCTGCGGCGCAGCTACCCGCCCAAAGCAGGCGTGCAGTGGCGCTGGTAAGGAGGTGAAGGCATGGTTCTGGCAAACAGAGAAACGATCCGGAACAGCCGCAGCCTTGTGCGGGCTTTTGGCGGGCTGAACGAGACCTATGCCTGCACAGAGGCAGAGTACAGCGCAGGCGTAAATTTTTCGGCCCGGAACTTCCCGGCGCTGAGCACCCGCAAACCACGCCGCCGCCTGCGGGAACTGACCGGCCTGAACGGCATGTACCACCTGAACGGCCTGCTGACGATCTGCGGCAAAGACCTGACCTATACGCCGGATGCCGCCGATACGGACACTGTGGTCTGCACCGATGCGGTGACGGACGGCAAAAAGGCGCTGGTGGGCATTGGCACAAAAATTTTGATCTTCCCGGACAAAGTGGCTTTTGATACGGCGGACGGCAGTGTTTCGGCGCTGGGGGCTGCATGGCAGGCCGAAGGCCAGAGCGTGCAGTTTGCGCCCTGTGATGCCACCGGCAAGACCTACGAGGTGAGCGCCTACGGCAAAGAAGAGCCGAAAGAGCCTGCCGATGGTCAGCTGTTTTTGCGGGTGGAGGACGAGGAACATCCTTGGGCCAGCACCAGCACGCTGGAAGAATATAGCACATCCTCCGGCAGCTGGACGACGGTGCCGCTGGAATACTGCCGCATCACGGCGGCAGGCGCACAGGAGATGTTTGCCCAGTGGGACACCGTGACGGTGGCGGGCACGGCGGCACAGCAGGCTGGCATGTGGACCAAGCTGGACGGCGACCTTGTGGTGTACGACGTGCTGGAAAACGGCTTGCGCGTGCGGGTGAGCCCGGAGGGCGACCGTTTTTACGGCACGCTGGTGCAGGGTGCAGACAGCGCCAAGTGGACCAGCTTGGACGGCAGGGAAAGCCGCAGCTTTGCGGTGAGCACGCCGGTGCAGATGGAGCGCCGCGTACCGGACCTTGACTACATTACCGAGTGCGACAACCGGGTGTGGGGATGCAGCAGCAAGGAAAATGTGATCTATGCCTGCAAACTGGGCGATCCCACAAACTGGTTCAGCTATCGGGGCATCGCAGCGGACAGCTATGCCGTTACGGTGGGCAGCGACGGCGCTTTTACCGGCGCGGCTACCTGCATGGGCTATGCGCTGTTCTTTAAAGAAAACACGCTGCACAAGCTCTACGGCTCCAAGCCGTCGGATTTTCAGCTCACCTCGCTGCGCTGCCGCGGCGTTGCCCAAAATGCCGCCCGCAGCCTGTGTGTGCTGAACGAAACGCTGTACTATCTCTCGCCGGACGGCGTGATGGCGTGGGACGGCAGCATCCCCACCAAGGTCTCCGGCGCATTGGATTCGGGCCGCCTTGCCCATGTGCAAAGTGCGGTGGGCGGCGCACTGGATGGCCGCTACTATCTGCACGTGTCCCGTGCGGCAGCAGGACAAACGGAGGCGCGGCTGCTGGTCTACGATACAGAGCGCTCTCTGTGGAGCGAGGAAGACGTGTGCTCCTACGAGATGACCAGCACCGGCGGGCAGCTTTATTTGTGGGACGGACAGGCCCTGTGGGCTGCGGACCCCAGCAGGGAAGCCGACTGGCAGACTACCGAGGGCGTGGAGGAAAAGCTGAACTTTGAACTGATCACCGGTGACATTGGCGTGGACGGTGCCGAGGACCGCTATCTCTCCCGCCTGACGCTGCGGCTGGACGCTGCATGCTCCAGCACCGTGGAAGTGGCCGCAAGTTACGATGGAGGCCCGTGGGAGACAGTGGCAAGCCTTGCGGCGCAGGAGAGCCGACGCTGCTATGATCTGCCGTTCGTCCCCCGGCGGCACGGTACGCTGCGGCTGCGCCTGCGCGGCAAAGGGCAGATCACCCTGCGCAGCATGGCAAAAACACTGGCTGCTGCCAAAGGCGGCATTGCAGGCGGGGAGGTGTGACAGATGGCAAGTGTGATGGGCCTGAACAAGATCGGCCTGCCGAAGCTCAGTGAGAACATGGACCCGGAGGATGCCCGCGCGCTGCGCAGCTACCTGTATCAGATGCAGGAGCAGCTGCAATACGTGCTGAGCAACCTTGACACCGAGAACATGTCCGACGAACTGCGCACAAAGCTGAAAAACATATAAAGAAAGGAATTTTTATGGCAAACAAAAAGAAACAGGACGATGTGCTGGCCGCTGTGCAGGCGCAGACCGAAACGGGCACCCAGCCTGCGGTGCAGAGCGGTTATTCAACCGCAGGGCTGGGCAGCCGGGCAGAGGTGGAAAAGACGCTGGCCAATACCAGCTACAAGCCCGGCCAGAGTGTGACCGAGGCTGCGGATGCGCTGAAAGCGTGGCAGGCAAATCGCCCCGGTGACTACCAGAGCAGCTATCAGGAGCGGATCGACCAGCTTTTGAACCAGCTGTTGCAGCGCGAAACGTTCCAGTACAGCTACACCAAGGACCCGCTTTACCGCCAGTACGAGCAGAACTACCTGCAAAACGCCCACAATGCCAGCGCAGACGCCGCAGCACAGGCGGCGGCCCTTACCGGCGGCTACGGCTCCAGTTATGCCGCCAGTGCTGCCCGGCAGGCGTACCAGCAGCAGATCGGCGCACTGAGCAATGCCATCCCTACGCTGTACAGGCTGGCGCTGGATACCTACGAAAGCGGCGGCAACGAGCTGGTGAGCCAGCTGGACCAGCTGAACAACAGCGAGCAGGATGCCCAGCAGCAGTATAACAATAAGCTTGCAGATTACTACACCCAGTTGCAGCAGAAAGGCGAAGCGTATAACAGCGCCTACGAGCAGGACTACGGCCAGTATCAGGATTACCTGAGCCAGCTGGGTGCTCTGCACGACTACTATGCTGCGCAGGAGCAGCAGCAGGCAGCGCGCCGCCAGCAGGCGTTCAGCAATGTGCTGAGTGTGCTGGGCACCATTGGCAATGCGGTGCAGCTGGTGCTCAGCGGCACCACCGGCCTTGGCTCCATGCTCAGCGGCCTGCTGAATACCGGTTACAACATCTATTCCGGCAACCGCCAGTACGAGGCCGACCGCTCCGACATCCAGTGGAACCAGCAGTTGCAGGAGCGCCAGTATCAGGACGACCTGAACCAGCAGCGCTACGAGAACGCCCAGAGCGAGCGTGAATATCAGGATAAGCTCAACCAGCAGAAGTTCAACAATGACGTTACCAGCCAGAAACTGAACATCGCGCTGGGCGAGTGGAACCTGAAAAAATCCAATGCCGCCCAGAAGGCGAGCCGGGCAGGCAGCACGTCTTCCGGCAGCACCGGCACCGGCGGCAGCTCCACCGGAACGTCCGGCAGCAGCGGCGGCACGCTTGCCGGAAAGCTGACGGTGCCCTATATGGCAATGGTGATGCGCAGTCAGGGCAAGAGCGATACCAGCATCAGCAGCGCACTGTATAAGGCTGGCTACTCGGCGCAGGAGATCGCAAAGATCTTGCAGCAGATGAAGGGCTGAGTGCAGCGTCCTGCCTGAGGGAATAAACAAAAAAGCATGTGCAGATCTTGACGGAGCTACTGTTCCGAAAAAGGCCTGCACATGCTTTTGTATATAACAGAAAAATGTGGGTTCGAGTCCCACTGGGTACCCTAATAAAAAAATCCGCCGATGCAAAGCATCAGCACGGCGTCTCCCTTGGTAGACATTCCTACTGATTGGGACCCGCAGAGGAATCTGGCGGTCAGGGCCTTACGGGTTGCGTTTGCTGATTTTTCCGCAGCCCCTTGGCAGGGCTTTGAAAAATCAGAATGCGGCCCCAACAACTCCTCCCTGATTCGGCCGCAGGCCGCGGTCGTCGTCGTTGCTGTTCGAGTCCCACTGGGCACCCCACCGGAGAGAGTTCTCCCTTGGTAGACATTCCTACTGATTGGGACCCGCGCACTAATCAACAGCCCACCGGGCTGTTGATTGCCCTGCCTTCGGCAGTGCCGTGCTGTTCGAGTCCCACTGGCACCCTAATAAAAAAATCCGCCGATGCAAAGCATCAGCGGATTTTTTGGTGGGGTGCCCAGTGGGACTCGAACCCACGGTCTCCAGATCCACAATCTGGCGCGTTAACCGACTACGCTATGGGCACCACATAGATGCGCCCGAAGGGACTCGAACCCCCGGCCCACTGCTTAGAAGGCAGTTGCTCTATCCACCTGAGCTACGGGCGCACGTTGTTATCCCATTGGGTTCCATTATGGCGGCAGCTGTGTGTCGGCACACGCTGCGAGAAGTATAATACCATACGGAACCCGTTCTGTCAAGAAAAAACTGCAAAATTCTTTTTTCTTTTTTCACAGCAGCCACATCCCGGCAAAGCCAAACGCAAAACCCAGTGCGGCACCGCCTACAACGTCCCGGATATGGTGCACGCCGGTCAGCACGCGGCCAATGCAGATCAGCACGGTCACGCCCACCATGGCCCAGCCGACGGAAGGATAAAAATACATCCACACCATGGCCAGCACCGCAGCGCTCAGCGCGTGGCGGGAAGGAAAGGAGCGGCCCTTTGTCTCCTTGCGGCGCAGCGGCTCAAAGCCGGGCTGCTCATAAGGGCGGGGCTTATTGAGCTTGTCCCGCAGCAGGGTGCCGCCCCAGAAGGTGAGCCCGGGCACGAACACCGTCCGCGCGATGGGGCCCATAAAATCCAGTGCGGCCTGCCGCTGTGTGCCCAAAAGGCGGAACAGCTGCACGTTCAGCAGGCACAAAAGCACCGGGTAGCACACAAATGGGATCAGCGGCAGCCAGCGGTCCAGCGCCACCACACAGCGTTTGCAGGTCGGATGGACGTCCATCCAGCGGTGCAGGATACGATATTGTTCTGCGGTCAAAAACATCCCTCCGCATCGGGCCGGATTTTTTACGATTGGTTAAAAGCAGGTATCCAGATAGTTTTCCACATCAAAGGGCTCCGGAGCGGAATCCTTGCGCAGGTACAGCGGGTGGTGGGGATGGCCCTTTTTGCTGCGCTTGCCAAAGCTGACCCACGGGATATCGCGCTCCCGGGTCAGGGCCACCATCTCTCGCATCAAGCCGGGCAGATAGTCCCGCTTTTCGATCAGGGTGCCCCACGCTGCCCACATGGTGGGCTCCGTCTGGGCCAGAACGGCCCGGAGCCAGCGCAGGTTTTCGTCACACAGGGCACGGTCCGGCACACGGTCCATATCGTTGGGGTCGGTGGCGCGCTGGGGATACACGTTGAACATGATCCAGCTGTCAAAGCCGTTGGCGGCGGCAAGACGCTCCACGCTTTTTAAAGTGGGGTCCAGCGCGCCGGGCTGTGCGGTGCTGGGGTTGATGCCGATGCACACCAGCGGATGAGCGCCGACGCGGCCCAGTACGTAGCGGTAGGGCTGGTATGTATGCGGCTCGTAATACCATGTGCCGCCGGGGTATTCGCCGGCAATGAGCTGCGGAATCTGTTCGGTCTGCATGGGTGGCTTGCTCCTATCATCAATTGCTTTTTATTATCGTACCTGAAAGTGCAGGATAAATCAACTCTTTTGTGCGGAAAATCCTCCCATAAAATCAAATTTCATGGTATACTGAAGCAGGACGCTGCGGCAGCTGGCTGCCGCGCATTGCAGCTGAAAAAAGGAGCAACTATGCTGGAAGATTATAAGAACGCACTGAAGAGCGGCCAGCGTGCTTACCGCGCCTGCGTGGCGCGCGGCCAGTCGCCGTATCTGGCGGTGCTGGACGATATTCTGGTCAATGTGAACATCGTGGCGCAGGAGCCGCTGGGCCTTGTGGAGCTCCCGGCGGAAAGCATCGTCGGTACAAAGACCAGCGGCCGCCACACCGCTTTTGCACCGAACTTTATGCCATTGCTTGAGCCGGACACCGAGTTTGCGGGCAAGTGGTCGAACCTGTGCGACGCCCATCTGGACGAGGGCATCCACACCCCCATCATTGCCTACGAATTTCTGAACAAATTCTACGTGCTGGAAGGCAACAAACGTGTATCGGTGCTCAAGTATTTTGATGCGGTCAGGATCGCGGGCACGGTCACACGGCTCATCCCGGAAAAGAACGACAGTCTGGAAAACCGTATCTACTACGAGTTTCTGGATTTTTATAAGCTGTCCAAGGTAAACGATGTGCACTTCTCCCGTCTGGGCGGCTATGCAAAGTTGCAGACGCTGGTGTGCAAAGCCAGCGGCGAGAGCTGGACCGACGACGACCGGCTGAACTTTGCGGCATTTTACACCATGTTCCGCCAGCAATTTCTGGCACTGGGCGGGGGCGGGCTGGATCTGACCGCCGGGGACGCCATGCTGGTGTATCTGTCGGTCTATCGCTACGCGGACGCCTGCCAGAGCACGCCCGGCCAGATGAAGCAGAATCTGGAAAAGCTGTGGGATGAGGTGAAGGTGCTCACCGAGCCGCAGGCTGTGGCCCTTTCACTGGAGCCAAAGCAAGGCCCCGGCGAACCGCTGCTGGCAAAGCTGAACATCTTTACAAAGCCCAGCGAGCTGAAGGTGGTGTTCCTGCACGAGCACAACGCCGAGAGCAGTGCTTGGGTGCGCGCCCACGACAAGGGCATCGAAGCGCTGCGGCAGGCGTTCCCGGACCGGGTATTCATCACCCGCAAAGAGAACATCGAGCCCGAGGTGGACGCGGAGCAGGTGCTGGAGGATGTGGCCCACGACAATGCCGACGTGGTGTTCACCTCAAGTGCCCGGATGCACACCGCCTGCCTGAAGGTGGCGGCCCAGCACCCCAAGACCCGCATCCTGAACTGCTCGCTCAACGCGCCGCATCCGCTGGTGCGCACCTACTATCCCCGCACGTATGAAGTGACCTACCTGCTGGGCATCCTGGCCGGTGTGCTGGCCAAGACCGACCGCGTGGGCTATGTGGCGGCAAACCCGGTGTACGGCATCCCGGCGGCGGTGAACGCCTATGCGCAGGGGCTCAAAACCGTGCGCCCGGACGCAAAGGTGGTGCTGCGCTGGGCCTGCCTGCCGGACCCGGCCCACCCGCTGGATTTTGCGGACCGGCCGGATGTGGAAATTTTCTATGCCCGCGACAACCGGGAGCCGGAGGGTACCCACCGGGATTACGGTCTGGTGCGCCGCCTGCCGGACGGCACCTTGCAACCGCTGGGCCTGCCGGTGTGGCGGTGGGATACCTTTTACACCGAGATCGTCCGCTCCATTTTTGATGGCGCGTGGGACAACGATGCCGCAGGAGCCCGGGCCGTGAATTACTGGTGGGGCATGCGCAGCGGTGCGGAAGAGATCAGCTACAGCGCCGGCCTGCCCGCAGGCACTTTGCAGCTGCTGGATCTGATGGAAAAGATGCTGCGTGAGGATGACCTGCGCATCTTCCCGGAAGACCTGTACGCGCAGGGGCATGTGCTGCACTCGCCGGAAGCCACCCTCTACAGCCCCAAGGAGCTGATGGAGATGGACTGGCTGGACGAATGCGTGGAAGGCAGACTGCCCCACTACGATGAGCTGGATGTCAAAACCCATACGCTGATGTCCATCAACGGCATCAATACCCTGAAGGGATTCGTAAAATAAGCGGCCCGCGGCCGAGAGAGAATGGAGCAAACCTGAAGTGAAAATTCTTGCAATTTCGGATGTGCCCTCCAAAGCGCTGTGGGATTACGGTACCCGGGAACATCTGGAGGGGGTAGACCTGATCCTTTCCTGCGGAGATCTGCCGCAGAAGTATCTGGAATATCTCACAAACTTTACAGCAGCCCCTATTTTGTATGTCCATGGTAACCACGACGGCAGCTACCGTGAAAATGAGCCCGGCGGCTGCATCTGTGTGGATGACAGTGTTTATGTGTGGAAGGGTCTGCGCATCATGGGGCTGGGCGGCAGCATCCGCTACAACAACCGGGAGGACAGCTTCCAGTATACGGAAAGGGAAATGCGCCGCCGTGTGCGCAAACTCTGGCGCAAGGCCCATCAGGTGGGCGGCATCGACCTGCTGCTCACCCACTCGCCGGCGGCGGGCCTGAATGACAATACAGACCACGCCCACAAGGGGTTTGAATGCTTCAACGATCTGATGGACGAATACGAGCCGCAGTGGTTCGTGCACGGGCATGTGCACCTGAACTATGATGCCAAGCTGCCGCGCGTGTGCACCCGCGGCAAGACCACGGTGATCAATGCCACCGAGCGCTATGTGTTCGAGATCCCGGACCCGGACCTCGTGATCCAGCACCATCCGTTCTGGAAAAAGTGGTTCAACATATAACAAAAATCTGCCCCGCATCTTTGGGATGCAGGGCAGATTTTTATGGTTTTGGATGGAGCCTTGTGTGGGAACGGACGGCGCGCGGCAAAGCAGGTGCGGACTGCCGCCGCGGTACCAATAAATGCAGAAATTACAGTTCCAGCTTGCCGGACACTTTGTTGATCACGTAGTAAGCGGTGCCTTCTTCGGGCTTGACATACACCTTGCAGGACTGCACGCCCACCTTGTGGGTGGCGCGGTAGTCGGCCTTTGCACGGTCGATAATGTCGGTCACATTGTACTGCTTGCCGCTGAACTCCACGTACAGTTCCGGTGCAAGCGGGGGACGGCCGCGGCGTGCAGGCGCCTTGGAAGATTTGCGGGTCTTGGGCTCCTTGGCTTCTGCGGCAGGAGCTTCCACAGCGGGAACAGCCGCTGCGGTCTTTTTCTTTTCGGGCATAGAGAACCCCTCCTTGATTTCTATTCAATGCCGTGCAGTGCGCGCACGGCGCTGGCTCCATGAAATATTACTTATATAATAAAATTTTAGGCGTGGTTTGTAAAGCCTTTTTGGGAAAAATCTTTCGGAAAAAGGCAGGAAATCGGCTGTGAAACTCACAGGAATGCATTTTGATGCAACCGTATTGCAGAAACATCACCAAAACATGCAAAAAAGGCAGACTTTTTCGGCCTGCACCGGGAGCACTTCCGCTACAAACCCGGCGGGTAAAAACGGCGGGTCTCCGGCCCGGATTTACTCACGGCAAAGCTCCTCGGCATGCTGCATAACAGGGGCCAGAAGCTCCTCATCCCAGTCCTCGGCCAGCGTGAAAAGCACCTGATAAACGGCAGTCTGCTCTTCGCCCTGCGGGTGCTTTTGGGCAAGCCGGATGGCGGTGGCAAGCATCCGCAGCTTGAGGGTGCGCACAGCGTTTGGCGCGGCCCACAGGCGGGCGAGGTCGTAATCGTTCGTGTTGCCGCAGGGCATGGCGCAGCTGGCACAGTTGGGAGCCACACGGTGCTTTTCCGTGCGGACGATGGCCAGCATCCGGTGCAGTTTTTCCTCCGGCGCATCGGGCTGTGCGGCAAGGCGCAGCCCGGCGTTCAGCACTTCGTCGGTGTCTGCGGTCTTGGGTTCACTGGTGGCGGCCCGGGCAAGGCCGATGAGCGCGCCCAGAAGCGTATCCCGCACCTGCTGGGCGGGGGTGACAGGGCAGGTTAAAAGTTCAGGCATGGCACAGTTCCTTTCAATGGATCTTTCTGCGGAAAGTATAGCCGATTTTAATGGCGTTTACAAGACGAATTGAATGGATGCAGTTTACAGTTGCGACCCCCAACCCGTGAAAAAAGGGGTTTGAAAAAAGTCCGCAGACTTTTTCAAACCCCAGAATATAAAAATAGTATTTCCGCTGATAATAGCCAGAGCGAACGCGGCGGCTATTTAAAATCGGGTGCTGCTCAGATCAGGCCCGGCACTTCTTTTGCCAGCAGCTCCGCCAGCTGCGCATGGCCTTTGCGGGTCAGGTGCATAAAGTCCACCTTGTTGAACTCGCAGTCTTTCGCGTCCACAAAATGCACGCACTGCCGCTGGCAGACGATGCTGAACTGCTCTGCCACACCGGCAGACTTCTCCACACAGCCGTTGCCCATAACGGCATCATGGAAGCCTGCACCGATGGGAGGAGGTGCTACCACCAGAATGTTGGGGGCTTTGGTGCCCCAGCAGTCCACGCTCTTGGCTTTGAGGATCAACCGCTCCATGCCCGCAGCGATGCAGGCAGCATTGGCACCAAAGCGCTCCTTGACGTCATTTGTGCCCAGCATGATGATGAGCAGGTCGATCACTTCATGGCTCTTGAGCAGGGCGTAAATGACGCTGAGGGCATCCATGGACTCGTGGATGGGGTCTACGAACACGGTGGTGCGGCCGGAAAGGCCCTCTTCCGTCACGAGATATTCCTCGCCCAGCGCTTTTTGCAGGCGGCAGGTCCAGCGCTCGTCCTCATTGAAGCGGATGCCGTGGTCGGCGCAGTCGTTGGGGTCGGCACAATAGCCGTGGGTGTTGGAATCACCCAGACAGAGGATGTGTGTTTTCATGTTCCATTACTCCTTTTCCATCGTCTGTTTGAAGTAGTACACTGCGCCCACCATACCGGCGTCGTTATGCAGCTGGGCCGCGCGCACTTCCAGTCCCTCGGCAAAGGCAGGCATCACGGATGCTTTCACCTTGGCGGCAATGGGGTCGATCAGCAGCTTCTGCTGCGCGCTCACGCCGCCGCCGATCAGGATCAGCTGCGGGTTGAAGATGTGCACCATGCCGGCAAGGCCCTGTGCAATTTCGTCCGTCCATGCATCCAGCAGGGCCAGCACGGTCTCATTGCCTGCTTCTGCGGCGGCAAAGATGGCGCGGCCATCTTTCCACGCGGGGTCTTTTTCCTGCGCGGCGCGCACCAGCGCGGTGGTGGCGGCGTAGCGCTCCCAGCAGCCCTTTGCGCCGCAGGTGCAGTCCACACCGTCCAGCGCGTGGGTGCGGTAGTGGCCCAGCTCGCCGCCAAGGCCCCGCGCACCCTCCAGCAGACGGCCCCCGGTCAGGATGCCGCCGCCCACGCCGGTGCCTAAGGTGACGCCGATCACGTCCGTACAGCCCTGTGCAGCGCCGACCCACACTTCACCCAGCGTCATGCAGTTGGCATCGTTGGCTACCGTGACGGGCAGGCCGAAGTCCTCTTCCAGCGCGGCCTTGAGGGGTGAACCGATATAGTTTGGGAAGTTGCCGCAGGTACCGGCCACGATGCCCTTGCGGCTGTCGATCTGGCCGGTGGCGGAAACGCCGATGCCCGCAAGGTTTTCCACCGGAATTGCATGTGCGGTCAAAAACTCCTTTGCGGCTCTGCGCACGGTGGTGAGGACAGGCGTCTGGTAGCCGTCAAAGCTCACGCTCTCTTCGCCCTTGTGCAGCACCCTGCCGGTCTCGTCCACGATGCCCAGCTTGACGGCAGTGCCGCCGATATCAATGCCAAAATACTGTTTCATCCGGCACACTCCATTTTACTTTTTTGCGGCGTTGATGGCACCGGTAAAGCGGGCCGTGATCTCTGCCGGGCGGGTGATGGCACCGCCCACCACCAGTGCAAATGCACCGGCTTCCAGCGCCTTGACCGCCTGTTCCGGGTAATGGATGTGGCCCTCGGCAATGACCTTTGCCGGGCACTCTGCGGCGAGCTTGTGCACAAAGTCAAAGTCGATATCGTCGATGCCCTTTGTCTCCGGGGTGTAGCCGCGCATGGTGGTGCCCACAAAGTCGGCACCGGCTTCGGCACAGAGCATGGCGTTCTCAAAGTTGTCGCAGTCGGCCATCACCAGCTGTTCGGGGTACTTTGCCTTGATGGCGCGGATGAACTGGGCGGCGGTGCTGCCGTCCGGGCGCAGGGCACCGGTGCCCTGCACGGCAAGGATGTCCACACCGCACTCCACCAGCTCGTCCACTTCCTTCATGGTAACGGTGATGTACATGGGCGTGCCGGGGTAATCCTTTTTGATGATGCCGATCACGGGCAGGTCCACCACCTGCTTGATCTGGGTAATGTCGCGTACGGTGTTGGCGCGGATGCCCACAGCCCCGCTCATGGCGGCGGCTTTTGCCATCAGCGGCATCACGCCGCCCTCTTTCGTGTACAGCGGCTCGGTCTCCAGTGCTTGGCAGGAGACGATCAGGCCGCCTTTGATCTGTGCAAACAGTTTTTCTTTGTCCATCGTTCAGCCCTCCATTCTGATCTTTACAACTGCCTTGCGCACGCTCACACAGCCGTGCTGGACAAGGCCGGGTTTGTGCAGCTCGGTGGGGAAGAACAGCACAAAACGTCCCTCACCCAGTGTGCCGGTCACGACACTGGCACTTGCCTGAAAACCGCAGTCGCCGGTAAAATCACCGATCTCTCTGCCCGGGAGATTGGTGTAGCCCCAGCCCTCGCTGCCGGTAATGTCGATCTGCAAATCGGCATATTGTTTGTGGTATTCCGGGTGGTAGCCGTCGTCCGGGTGGAGCGTGGCGTCCATCGTGTTGATGAATACCTTGTCGCCGTCCACCTCGGTGCGGCCATTGGGCAGCGCCGCCAGATCGTGGGTTTGCAGATAGTCAATGGCGGTGTCGAGATTGGCGTTCAGCCCCCGGTAGCGGCCCAGATGTTCCAGAGAATCGCAGATCATGTTCGTGTTCCCTCCGTCAAAAAAGAAGCGCCCACCTCCCCTCTGAAAAAGAGACGGAGAGGGGGCGCTGTTTGGTTTTACAGTTTTGCGATGGCGGCTTCGATCATGGCCTGTGCCTCTGCCACGATGGCTTCATCCTCGGGGATCAGGCCGGGCATGGGCTCGCGCACGCCGCCCAGCTCCAGACCGTACATGCGGCGCAGGATCTCTTTCTGCACAGCATACAGGTTGCCGTGGGCTTCGCACATCTTATAGATGATACGGTCGGCCTCGTACTGGATGGCGCGGGCAGCTTCGATCTCGCCCTTGTTGATGTGCTCATTCATGGCCAGATACAGCTCGGGCATGACGGCGTAGGTGCCGCCGATGCCGCCATCTGCGCCGATCACGCGGCCGGAAACGAACTGCTCATCCGGGCCGTTGAACACCACAAAATTGCCCTCGCCGCGGGCAGCGATGCCGGCGTCCTTGAACATCTGGATATCCTGCGTGGGCATGGAGCTGTTCTTCACGGCGATCACGTTGGGGTTCTTCAGCATTTCCTTCAGCAGGCTCATGGTCAGGCCGGTGCCGGCCAGCTGCGGGATGTTGTAAATGACGAACTCGGTGTTGGGGGCAGCGGCGGACATATCGTTCCAGTACTTGGCGATGGCATACTCCGGCAGGTGGAAGTAGATGGGCGGGATGGATGCGATGGCGTCCACGCCCACGCTCTCGGCATGGCGGGCCAGCTCCACGCTGTCGGCGGTATTGTTGCAGCCGACATGTGCAATGACAGTCAGCTTGCCCTTGGCCTCGCTCATCACGGCTTCCAGAACGGCCTTGCGCTCATCCACATGCTGGTAGATGCATTCGCCGGAGGAGCCGCCCACATACACGCCCTTGACGCCCTTGGCGATCAGATGGCGGGTGAGGGCCTTGACACCCTCGGTGGAAATATTGCCCTCTGCGTCGTAGCAGGCGTAAAAGGCGGGGATGACACCCTGATATTTTTTGATATCTTTCATGTTCCAAACCCTTCTTTAAAAATAGTAATAAATACAGATAAAATGGTTTCGCATCAAGCTCGTGAGCTTTCTGTTCCGGGCAGCGGCAGCAGCGCCCTCTTGCGGTGCCCTGCATCCGCTTCGGCCCTTGGGCGGGCCTCGCGTCTTGCAGACCGCTGCGCCAAAAATTTCTCCCTGTTTCGGCCGCAGGCCGCGGTCGAAATTTTAGCCCTTGACAGCACCCATTGCGATGCCCTTGGTAAAGTATTTCTGGAAAATGAGGAAGATGATGATGATAGGCACGGCAGCCAGTGCGGCACCTGCCATGATCAGGCCAAAGTCGGTGCTGTTCTCGGCTTGCAGCTTTGCAATGCCCAGCGAGATGGTCAGATTGCTGGTGCTGGACAGCATGATCAACTGCATGAAGTAGTCGTTCCAGCTGTTGATGAAGGTAAAGATGGCCAGCGCGCCGATGCCGGGCTTGACCATGGGCAGCACGATCTTGACAAAGGTGCGGGCCTCGCTGGCACCGTCGATACGGGCGGCTTCCAACATCTCAGTGGGGATGCCCTCACTGAACTGCTTCATCAAAAAGACGCCGAAGGGCCAGCCCACGATGGGGAAAATGACGGCCCAGATGGTATTGTACAGGTTCAGGCTGCTCATCTCGCGCAGCAAGGGGATCAGGATGACCTGCTTGGGCAGGGCCATTGCACACACGATGAGGGTGAACAGCAGCTTGCGGCCCACAAAGCGTTTTTTTGCCAGTGCATAGCCGGCCATGGCGGCGGTGATGCAGGTGAGGATCATGGACATGACGGCCATAAACACGGTGTTGATCATCCAGCGGATGGCAGCGGGAGCGGTGGGGCCCACCGAGAAATAGATGGGTTCGCCGTCAGCACTGAATTTGGAGCCAAAGGGCACAGCCAGCTGCCACAGCGGGGCGCTCTTGCCGGCAAATAACTTCTGGTAGTTGGTCAGCACCCACTCGTGGGGCCACCACTCCGGGGTAGTGGAGTTGATGGCCGCGCCGGTCTTGAAGGAACCGGTGATGATCCAGTACAGCGGGAAGGCGAACAGCACGGCCACGATGCTGATCAGGATGATGGCCAGAATGGTATAAGCGCTCATCTTCTTGAGCTTGCTGGGGTGACGCTTCAACGGCTTTTGCTTTTTAGCAGCAGCATTTGCACTCATTGCCCGGCACCTCCTTTAATTATCCTGGTTGCCCAGCTTGAACTGAACAGCCGACAGAATGGCGATGATCACTGCCAGCACAACGCCCATGGCGTTGCCGTAGCCGTAGCGGTACAGCTTGAAGGCGGTGTAGTAGATGTAGTACATAATGGTGTCGGTGCTGTGGTTGGGGCCGCCGGAGGTCAGCAGCTGGATCAGCGCAAAGCACTGGAAGGAGTTGATGGTGGTGATCACCAGAATGTACAGGGTGGTGGGCATAATGGCGGGCCACTTGATCTTCCAGAAGCACTGGAAGTCGGTAGCGCCGTCCACTTCGGCAGCTTCCACGATGGACTGGTCTACATTGCCCAGAGCCGAAACGTACAGCACGATGGGCTGGCCCACCGAGGTGGTGAGCAGGATCAGGATGATGCAGCCCAGCGCAAACCGCTCGTCGCCCAGCCAGTTGATGTTTTTATCGAGGATGCCAAGGGTCTTGCCCAGATAGTTAAAGATGCCGTAGTAGTTGTTGTACATCCACTTCCATACCACGGTAACGGCCACGGAGCCGGTGACGACGGGCAGGTAGAACACGCAGCGGAAAAGGCTGGTGGCCCACTCGGGCAGATCCACGATGGCGGAGGACACCCACAGCGAGAAGGCACAGGTGACGGGCACCGACACGATCACGATGATAAAGGTGTTCTTCAATGCACCCAGAAAGATAGGGTCTGTGAACAGCTCTTTGTAGTTTGCAAGGCCCACAAAGATATCGGCACGGTTCATGGTGGAGTCAAAGAAACTGGTCACCACGCACAGGATCATGGGGTAAATGACGAAGCCCAAAAAGAAGATCAGGCTGGGCAGCAGGAAGCAATAGGAAGCGAAGGTCTCGCGCCGTACCAGTGCACTGCTGCGCTTAGGCTCTTTGATCGCCGTTTTTGCAGCCAAGAGGATCACCGTTCCTTTCCGGTAAGTTTTTTACAAATAAAGCCCCTCCCTCGTCGGGAACTTCGAGGAAGGGGCAAAGGCTCATCTCAAATTTTCTGCCCCCGGCAGAACGGATGCATTATGCCTGTGCGGCAGCGTTTGCGTTGTCCACAAAGGTCTTGACAGCGGTCTCTACGTCCTCGCCGGTGCCCACGCGCTGAAGCATGTTCCACCACTCGGTACGAGCCGTTGCCCAGCCCGGAGTGATCTGGTAGTAGTCGCCCAGATAATTCATGAACTTGCTGTACTCGCTCATGATCTCGTTGCCGGCGTAGATATCGCCCACGCTGGAACGGACCGGGAAGTAGGTGGAAGCCAGCACGCTGTCTTTGACCTGATCGGGATCGGCAGCAATGAAGTCGATGAAGGTCTTGGCTGCTTCGATCTTGGCCTCGTCGCCGTTATCAAAGATGCCGAAGCCCCAGATGCCGCCGCACAGCTTCGGGTCGCCGCTTGCGGTGGGGAATGCCATGGGCATGATCTCGTCGCCGCTGTTGGTCAGACCGGCGTCGTTGTTGTCGGTGTTCAGCTGCTGGGCAATGTTCCAGCAGAAAGCCATCTGCAAGGTGCCGTTGCGGAACAGGGTGATCTCCTCGCCGCCGTTGATAGAAGCGTCGAAGTTGATGCCGTTGGTGTCGTACAGGGTCTGGATGGCCTTGATGTTCTCAGCAGAATCGGCGGTGTACTTGGTGTGGGCTGCATCGGTAAAGGTGCCGCCGTACATGTTGTTGATGATGGCGCGGGTGCCTTGGTCGCCGCCCTGACCGCTGCAATAAATGGCTGCAACATTCTCGTAGCCGCCCTTATACAGTGCGTCCACCGTGTTCAGGAAGTCGTCGGTGCTCCAAGTGTGCTTGTCGGTGTCGATGTACTTGTCGGCGCCCACTTCCTTGACCTTGGTCATGTTCACGGCCATGCAGTGTGCGGTCATGCACAGGGGGTACTCGTAGTAGTTGCCGGCGGTGTCCTTGCAGGCGGACTCGACGGACTCGTAGATGTCCTTCTTGGCATCATCGGTCCACAGGTCGTTCAGCGGAGCCATGACGCCCTTTGCGCCCCAGTTTGCAACCAGACGCTCGGGGCCTTCCATCACCAGATCGGGTGCGCTGCCGCCCTCAATGGCGGTGTTCACCTGATCGTCGCCGTTGGTGTAGTCCAGATATTCCACAGTGACCTTGATGTCAGGATACTTTGCGTTGAAGTTTGCAATGATCTCCTGCACGGTCTCATCCTTGCCCCAGCCGCCGATGGGGTATGTCCACAGCTTGATGCTGGTGGCACCGCCTGCTGCGGTGGAAGCAGCGGCAGAGCTTGCGGTGGAGGAAGCTGCGGTACTGGTGCTTGCAGAAGAGCCGCCGCATGCGGCCAGAGCGCCGGCTGCACCCAGAACGCCAGCGGCCTTCAGGAACGAACGGCGAGAAATGCAGTTTTTCATAATAGTTTCTCCTTCGCATTCAAAATGCTTCACGTTGTTGGCGGCCTGCCGTGCCAGCGGCCGCTCTTGATGGCTCTATTATAGAAAAATATTTTCATTTTGTCCATTTGCGGGTTTCATAAATTTTCAGCATGTGTCTATGCATGGTGCACAAAAGTCTGGGATATATGTTAAAATGCAAAGAAAGCTTTCCGCTGCATACCCGAAATTATTACAAAATGGTACAAACCCATCGTTCCGGTTGTGAAAAAACTTTTCGAAAACAAAATGCAAAAATGAAAGGCTTTTTCACGAATAGGGCGTTTTTTCCGTAAAAACTGTATGCTCTGCACAGAACAAACGCGCAAAATGTGGGCAATGCGTCTCTTGCGCAGCGGAAACGATTCTTTTATACTTTATATAAAGGTGAATGAGACGGCACAGCCGGTGCAACGCTGCCGTGCCGGAAAAGGGGAAAAGGAAAATGTCTACGAATTTTTGGGACCTGCTGCAACAGCATCAGGACGACCTGACAAAGTCGGGCCGTACCGTGGCAGATTACCTTGTGCAGCATGCGGCGGAAGCACAGTATCTGTCCATTTCGTCTTTGGCAAAAGAATGCCGCGTGGCAGAAGCCACGGTGTTCCGTTTCTGCCGGTCGCTGGGGTTTGAGGGCTACCACGAGATGCGCATTGCACTGGCGCAGGCCAACGCCACCGGCGCACTGGTGAACCAGCGCGTGCCGGAGCCGGACGCCGACACCGCCACCTTGTGCGAGCACGCAAGCGCCCTGCTGATGACTACCATCAACGGCACCCAGAACAACCTTTCGCCGCAGGCGGTGGATAAGGCTTCGGAGCTGCTGCACAAGGCCCGGCAGGTGTATTGCCTTGGTCAGGGCGGCAGCATGTACATCGCCAACGACATCTGTGCCCGTTTTGCCTGCATCTCCACCAAGTTCCGCACCGCAGGTGACAGCCACATGCAGCTGATCACGGCCAGCCTGATGACGGCCGAAGATGTGGTGCTGTTTGTTTCCTATTCCGGTGCCACCCGCGATATGCTGGAAACGCTGCGCGCGGCCAAGGCAGCGGGTGCCAAGATCATTCTGCTGACCCACTACGAGGATTCGCCCGGCGCAAAGCTGGCAGACATCGTGCTGCTGTGCGGCGCGCAGGAAAGTCCGCTGGACTCCGGCAATATTCCGGTCAAGGTGGCGCTGCTGTATGTGGCCGAGGTTCTGGTGCTGCGCTACACCATGGACGACCCCGAAAACGCCAACGCCGCACAGGACCGCACCAGCGAAGCACTGGCGGTCAAAATGTTGTAAAAACAAGCTTTTGTATGGGGCTGTTGCAAAATAGCTCCCTGAAAAAATCATGCACAAAACCCGGAACCCTTTCTCGGCCAAAACGGCTCAAAAGGGCTCCGGGTTTCTGCTCTTACGCTATTTCTTTGTGCAAGCTGCTAGTGCTTTTTTATTTTGCAGCAGCCCCGTCACGCCCTGTTCGCCCCCGCCACCGGCAAAACGGCGTGGCCCCCGCAGACGTTCCTATAGGGTGGGACCCGTGCACCTTCGACCCCTCACCACGGAAAAATAAAAAATAAGCCCCAGCCTGAGCTGGAGCTTATTTTTTATGCCGGTGGTGGGGGTCGAACCCACACGTGTTATTAGCACAAGGGATTTTGAGTCCCCCTCGTCTGCCATTCCGACACACCGGCTGATGCCATATTCAAATAGAACATTGTTATTATAACGGATTTTCCGCATAAAATCAAGAGCAAGTTTCAAATTGTGTACACAAAGCTTTTGACAGGCATCCGGTTCCGGAACATGCGGCCGTACCCGGCGCTGTACTCCTCAATTTGTGTCGCCCGGGTGCCGCGCAGCACACAAAAGGCACCTGCATAAAAAAGAAAAACCTATATGTTACGTGATTTTTACAAGAAAAATGAAAGCTGTTGCAAAAAGCGTCGAAAAATGCAGCAGATTGACGCGGGCAGGACCGGAATAGTATAATAAACATTAAAACGCAGGGCAAAAAAGGGCAGGCCCTGCGGGCATTTTTACGGTAGAAAAACAGCGGGGGCATGGCAATGACGAGCAAGCAGGACAGGACCCGGGAGCAGATGGAAGAGGAGATGCGCCAGTTCCGCAGAATATTTGCGACGGTACGGCTGCTGAAGGCGGAGGAGATACAGGGCGGCAAAAAGAGCGGCAAGCCCTGCTATGCGCAGTGGCGGCGCAGCCGTCCGTGCGAGAACTGTGTGGCGCGGCAGGCACTGGAAAGCGGCGGCCAGAAAACCAAACTGGAATACCTTGGCAAAGAACTCTACGAGATCACGGCCAGCTGCGTGGTGGTGGACGGCCAGACCTGTGTGCTGGAACTTTCCCGCAAGATGGACCACAGCATCCTGCTGGACCCGGAAAACAGCGGGCGGCTGATCAGCAGCATCACGGACGAGCACGAGCGGCGCTACCGTGATCCGCTGACCGGTGCCTACAACCGCGCCTATTATGACGAAAACTTCCGCACCCGCACCATGACCGCCGGTGTGGCAATGCTGGATCTGGACGACCTGAAATTTTCAAGCGATGTCTACGGCTCCGATGCGGGCAGCACTGTGTTGGAAACAGCGGCGGGCACCATCCGGCGCGGCCTTACGGAAAAGGACCGTCTGATCCGCTTTGACGGCGGCAAGCTGCTGCTGCTTTTGCCGGACATCCGGCAGGAGCAGCTCAGCCCGCGTCTGGAACAGATCCGGTTGCAGTTGCAGGCCGCCAGTGTGCCGGGCTACTCCCGCATCCGCATGTCGGCCAGCATCGGCGGCGTGTGGATCGATGATGAGAGCGTGGACGATGCAGTGCAGCACGCCGAACGGCTGATGCACTATGCCCGCCTCCAGAAGAACACCGTGATCACCGAGCGCCAGCCGGAACCGTATGCGGTGCTGCCGGTGCATCACCGCCAGAGCGTGCTGATCGTGGACGACTCGGCCATGAACCGGGCCCTGCTGACCCAGATGCTGAACAGCCAGTTCGACACTGCCGAAGCCGCCTGCGGCGAGGACTGCCTGCGCCTGCTGGAACAGAATCCCACCGGTATTTCCATTGTGCTGCTGGACATCCACATGACCGGCATCGACGGCTTTACGGTGCTGGAAGCCATGAGCCAGCGCGGGATGCTGGAAGATATCCCGGTGATCATGATCTCCAGTGAGGACAATGTGGACACGGTACGCCGTGCCTTCGATCTGGGCGCCTCCGATTACATCAGCCGTCCGTTTGACGCAAAGGTGGTGTACCAGCGCGTCACCAACACCATCCGCATGTATGCCAAGCAGCGCCGCCTGAGCGCCATGGTGGCGGATCAGGTATCCGAAAAGGAAAAGCGCAGCCAGATGATGATCGGCATCCTGAGCCGTGTGGTGGAGCGCCGCAACGGCGAGACCAGCACCCACGTGCAGCACATCCGCACCCTGACCGGCATGCTGCTGGACCATCTGGCGCAAAAGACCGGACGCTACCCCCTCACGCAGGAGATGCGCCGCACCATCAGCATGGCATCGGTGCTGCACGACATCGGCAAAATGGAGATCGGTGAGCATGTGCTGAACAGCCCGGAGCCGCGCACGCCGGAAGAGGAAGAGGCCATGCGTCAGCATACCCTGCTGGGCGCACGGATGCTGGAAGAACTGGATGCCTACCGCGACGAGGACTTTGTGCGGGTGGCCTACCAGATCTGCCGCTGGCACCACGAGCGCTACGATGGCAGCGGCTATCCCGACCAGCTGAAAGGGGAGCAGATCCCCATTGCGGCACAGGTGGTGGGCCTCGCGGACGCCTACGAGACGCTGATCACCGGCGGGGGAAGCCAGCCTCCGGTACCGCATGCGGCGGCGGTGCAGATGCTGTGCACCGCCGAAGCGGGCGTGTTCAACCCGCTGCTGCTGGACTGTTTGCAGGAGATCGAGGCCGAGATCGACACGGCCATGCGCCGGGAGCCGGAGGGCCTGTAAACAATGGCCGATCCGGAAGAAAAGCCGTTCCGGGCAAGGCGGGGCGGCTTTCTTTTTTGCCCAGATGTGGGATTGATGTGAAAAACAAAAGCCCGGTCCTTGCCCGCAGGCGCAGGCTGTGCTACACTGGTAAAAAATACAAGGCAACGGAGGGAGAGATCACTTTTGAAACATCTGCATCGGTTCCTGCGCCGCGCGGCGGCGCTTGTGCTGGCGGCGGCGCTGTGCGTCTGCGTGCTGGCCCCGGCGGCTTCGGCAGCCACCACCATAGGCGGCGCCGACACCACCCTGATCCCGGCGGAAGAGGAAAACTGCTTTTCATGGCTGTTCGGCTCCAAAGACACCATCACCATGCCCTATTTGAACGTCAAGGGCAAAGGGCTGCAGCGCAATGTTACCCTGAACCTTGTGGATTGTCTGGTGGGCATCACCTACACGGAGCTGGGTTCCATTGGCAGTTATGTCAGCTCCAGCGCAGCGCAGCAGGCGTGGAAGGCGCAGGCAGTGGCCATCCACTCCTACCTCGAGTACCACAAGCAGTACGGCTCTTCGGCCAATGCGCTGATCTACACGCCGGTGGATCAGATCCCTTCCTCTGCCCGGGAGGCCATCCGCAGGGCGGTGGAACCGGTCAAAAACGAGGTGCTCACCTACAACGGCAGCGTGTGTGACGCCGTATGGTCGGCCAGTGCGGGCTACAACACCCAGACCGGCGTGTACGGCACCTGTTCCAGTAAGGACGCATGGGGCACCGATGTGCCCTACCTGCAAAGCGTGGAAAGCCCCTACGAGGAGCAGTACCATGGCAAGCTGCGCCGCGTGATCGGCAAAGACTATACCTATAAAGAGTACAACGACAGCCGCACCGGTGAGCCCTATGTCAGCGCCGACACCACCCACAAGGATCTGGGCGGTTTTGTGCAGTACAATACTTTTGTTTCCAATGGCCGCAGCTACCGCTACATCGGCCAGTTCGTCTCCTCCCGCTACTGCTTCGATTTCGGCACGGACGAAAGCGGCACCCCCTGCATGACCTACTACGGCTTCGGCCACGGTGTGGGCATGAGCCAGTGCGGTGCGGTGGGCTATGCAGCCGAGGAGGGGATGAGCTATAAAAACATCCTGCGTCATTACTACACCGGCGCCAGTATCTCCACCCGCGGCAGCTCCGGCGGCGGCTTCTTCAGCTGGCTGAAGGGGTTGTTCCTGCGGTAAAATGTGGTTTTGCCAAAGAAATCACGGCAAAACCTTCTCAAACCGCGCCGGATTTGGTATACTATAACTTACGTGTGATTTTTTGAGAGATCATTGCAGACAGAAAAGCCCCATAGGAGTGGAGATCGGAATGGATCAGGAAAAGGAAACCAAACAACAGGCCGAGCGCTGCCGCGCCCTGGCACAGCGTGTCGTGCGGGAGCTGAGCCCCGTCAATGTGCAGGTGCTGGGCGGCAGCGGCGAGCTGGCCGAAGCAATGAATAAATTGGGTGTGGACCTGCTGCCCGAGGATGCCGCCGTCGGCACCGCCGCACTGCTGGTGGTGGAGGACCCGGAGTGGGTGGAGCTGCCCACGCTGCAATGCGCGCAGGTGCTTCTGGTGTGCGCTGACGCATCGGCCATGGCCGATTGTGCCATGCAGCTGGCCGCGCAGGGCCTTTACCGGGATTTTGAGTGGAAGAACCGCGGTAAGGCCCAGCAGACGGCCCTGTTCCGCCGCAGCAGCGCCCCGCAGGATGCCCAGCAGCTGCTGGCAGGCTACGAGACCACGCTGGACGACCTGCGTGAGCGGATGCTGCAAGCCGAGCGCACCAGCGAGGAGCAGACGGCCCAGCTGGAACGCCTGCGCAGCGACCTTTCGCTCAGCCGCAGCCATGAGCAGGACCTTGAAAAAACGCTGAACAACGTCACAAGCTCCACCTTCTGGAAGATGAGCTGGCCGCTGCGCTACCTTGTGAGCAAGGGCCGCAAGGTGGCCCGCACCTTCCCGCCGCTTGTCTTTCTGGCCGAGCTGCGCCGGGTGGGCATTTCCGGCGTGCGCGCGCAGGCAAAGGCCAAAAAGGAATATGCAAAGCTGTTCCCGGGCAGGACCCTGCGCGCCGACCGTTTTGCCAGCGCCGAGCTGCTGGTAAAGCAGGCGGCCAACCAGCCTGCGGCACCGTTCATCAGCATCGTGGTGCCGCTGTACAATACGCCCCAGCAGTTCCTCGTGGAGCTGCTGGATTCGGTGCAGAACCAGACGTATCAGAACTGGGAGCTGTGCCTTGTGGACGCCGGGCAGGACGAGACGGTGGGCCAGACCGTAGCAGCCCGTGCTGCGGAAGACCTCCGCATCCGCTACCGGAAGCTGGAAAAGAACGAGGGCATTGCGGGCAATACGAATCAGGGCTTTGCACTGGCAAAGGGCGAGTTCATCGCCCTGCTGGACCACGATGATATCCTGCACCCCTGTGCTCTATGGTACGTGGCACAGGCCATTGCCGAACAGGGTGCAGACTTTGTGTACACCGATGAAGTGACCTTTGAGGGCGACATCGACCACCTGACCGTCTACCACTTCAAGCCGGACTATATGCTGGACAACCTGCGGTCCAACAACTATATCTGCCACCTGAGCGTGTTCAGCGCAAAGCTGCTGGCCGCTGTGGGCGGCGACGAGCGCGCGGCGTTCAACGGCAGTCAGGACTACGACCTCTACCTGCGCCTGACCGAAAAGGCACACAAGATCGTGCATATCCCACACCTGCTGTATTACTGGCGCTCCAGCCCCACCAGTGTGGCAAGCAACATTTCGGCCAAGACCTACTGTCTGGAAGCTGCCGTCAAGGCTCTGTACGCCCACTACGAGCGCATGGGCGTGCCGGTGGACGAGGTGTCCATGATCCCGGGCACGCCGGGCTTCTACAAGACGGATTACACCATCACAAAGCCGGGCCGCGTCAGCATTTTGATCCCCAACTGTGATCATTCCAATGACCTGCGCAAGTGTGTGGAGTCCATCTACCGCAAGAGCACCTACGAGGATCTTGAGATCATCGTCATTGAGAACAACAGCAAGGAGCCTGCCACCTTCCGCTGCTACGAAAAGCTGCAAAAGGAGCACAAGAACCTGCACGTGATCACATGGCAGGGCACCGGCTTCAATTACAGCGCCCTGAACAACTTTGGCGCAAAGGCGGCCACCGGCGAATACCTGCTGCTGCTCAACAACGATACCGAGGTCATTTCTCCGCGCTGGATCGAGGAAATGGTCATGTACGCCCAGCAGAGCCGTGTGGGCTGCGTGGGCGCAAAGCTGCTGTACCCGGATAACACCATCCAGCACGCCGGCATCGGCTTCGGCTTTTTGACGCTGGCAGCCCACATGCACAAGAACTTCCCGGTGGGCCACCCCGGCTATATGGGCCGTCTGGTCTACGCACAGGATGTGTATGCGGTCACTGCCGCCTGCCTGATGGTGCGCAAGGAAGTTTACGATCAGGTGAACGGCTTGGACGAGAGCTTTGCCGTGGCCTTCAACGATGTGGATTTCTGCGTGCGTGTGCGCGAGGCAGGCTACACCAATGTGTTCACCCCCTTTGCCCAGCTGTACCACTACGAGAGCAAGAGCCGTGGTCTGGACGAGAACCCGGTCAAGCGCAAGCGCTTTATCTCGGAGGTGGAGCGCTTCCAGAAACGGTGGGCAAAGCAGCTGGCCGCAGGCGACCCCTGCATGAACCCGAACTTTGACCTGATGAAAGAGGACTTCAGCTTTGACATCAAACCGCTGGAGTAAACAACATGGAACTTTCTGCTTGTATCGTAGTTTATAACGGCGCGGACGAGGCGCTCCGGGCGGCACAGACCGTGCTGCGCTGCACCCGCCGCCACCCGCTGACGCTGTATCTGGTGGATAATGCCAGCCCGGACGGCAGCGGCCAGCGCCTTGCCAAGGCAGCAAAGGACGGCACACTGCAAATTGCCGCAAACCAGAAGGTGGAGGTACTCTGCCGTACCCGGAACGGCGGCTTCGGCACCGGCCACAATACGGTGCTTTCCCTGCTGCACAGCCGGGTGCACTTTATCCTGAACCCGGACATCCAGCTCACCGCGGACACCCTCAGCGACCTTGCGGACTGGATGGCGGCACACCCCGGCGTGGTGATGGCGCGGCCTGCGCTCACCTTCCCGGACGGCAGGCCCCAGCGCCTGCCGCTGCGCCGGTGCAGCGTGCGGGCTATGGTATACCGCCAGCTGCCCTGCCTGAAATTCTGGGCCAAGTACAACGAGCGCTATCTCATGGCGGACAAGGACCTGACCCAGCCCACCGAGATCGAGTTCTGCACCGGCAGCTTCTCGGCGGTGGATACCGCAGCCTTCAAGGCCGTGGGCGGCTTTGATGAGGATTACTTCATGTATGTGGAGGATGCGGACCTCACCCAGAAAATGCGCACCAAAGGCAAGGCGTATCTGGTGCCTCAGTATACGGCTGTCCATGCATGGCACCGCGCCGCGCACCGCAGCCTGAAGCCCTTTCTGTGGCAGCTGCGCAGCCTGATGCGCTACTTCTCCAAATGGGGCTTTGCGTGGTAAGCACCAAAAGGCAGGACGATTTGAAATGCGCTCCGCATTCGCTTTGCGCATAAATAGCGGAAGAATTATTTTTGTTTTCGGGATAGCGGAACACCTGCGGGCGTTCCGCTATCCCATTTTCACGGGAAGGGGTGTAAAGGCAAGCGGCAGCTGCTGTGCTGGTTCCCTGCGGAAACATCCGCGCAGCGAAACCGCACACTTTGCACTCAAGCCGGAAAACTTTCCGCCGTGCCAAGGGCTCTCCCTTTGGGAGAGCTGGCATCGAGCAGCGCGAGATGACTGAGAGGGCGAGGATGCTTGCGGTTTTGCAAAAAGCTCTTCCCGAGATGGTTCGTCCTCCATTGCCGCGCAGCGGCACATCATTTCTGCGCAGCAGAACATCATTCCTCCTTGCATTTTACGTGAATTGATAGTAAAATAAAGTGAACTGCTATCCCATTTTTCCGTTCCGGGCAGGGGAGAGCGGCCCTAAAATCGTTTACAGCGGACGCAGCTCCGCTTTGAATCCATACGCGGTACGGCAGCAAAATGGCCGTGCGGCGTACAGCTGCACAACTTTTATGGAAAAATTCTAAAGGAGTGCACAAAAATGAAAGGTATCATTCTCGCCGGCGGTGCCGGCACCCGGCTTTACCCGCTGACCATGGTCACCAGCAAACAGCTGCTGCCGGTCTACGACAAGCCCATGATCTACTATCCTCTGTCCACGCTGATGCTGGCGGGCATTCAGGACATCCTGATCATCTCCACCCCCACCGACACGCCCCGCTTTGAGGCGCTGCTGGGCGATGGCAGCCAGTATGGCATCCATTTACAGTATAAAGTTCAGCCCTCGCCGGACGGTCTGGCACAGGCCTTTATTCTGGGCGAAGAGTTCATTGGCGACGACTGCTGCGCCATGATCCTGGGCGATAACATCTTCTACGGCAACGGTTTCTCCAAGATCCTCAAGACCGCCGCCGCCAACGCCGAGAACAAGGGCCGCTGCACGGTGTTCGGTTATTATGTGCAGGACCCGGAGCGCTTTGGCATCGTGGAGTTTGACAAGGACGGCAAGGTGCTCAGCGTGGAGGAAAAGCCCCAGCACCCCAAGAGCAACTACGCCATCACCGGCCTGTACTTCTACAATAAGGAAGTGGTGAAGATGGCAAAGCAGGTCAAGCCTTCTGCCCGCGGCGAGCTGGAGATCACCACCCTGAACGACATGTACCTGAAAAAGGACGAGCTGGATGTCCAGCTGCTGGGCCGCGGCTTTGCATGGCTGGACACCGGCACAATGGAGAGCCTTGTGGATGCTGCCGACTTTGTGCGCATGGTGGAAAAGCGTCAGGGCATCAAGATCAGCGCCCCGGAAGAGATCGCGTTCAAGTACGGCTGGATCGACCGCGACACTTTGCTGGAAAGCGCCGAGCGCTACGGCAAGAGCCCCTACGGCCAGCATCTGAAGAATGTTGCAGACGGCAAGCTGCGCTATTAAGCAGAAGAGAGGCATACCCATATGAAAATCATTGTTACCGGCTGCAAGGGCCAGCTGGGCACCGAGATCATCAAGCAGCTGCGCGAAGGCCGCAGCGAGATCGGCCCCATCCCGGAAAAACTGCTCAACGCTACGGTGATCGCCGTGGACCTGCCGGATCTGGATATCTCCAACTATAAGATGGTGGACGAGTTCATCCGCCGCAACCGCCCGGATGTGATCATCAACTGCGCTGCCTACACCAATGTGGACGGCTGCGAAGTGAACCATGACGCCGCCTTCAAGGCAAACGCCCTCGGTCCCCGCAATCTGGCGCAGGCAGCCGAAAAGACCGGCGCCCGTCTGGTGCATGTCTCCACTGATTATGTGTTCTCCGGCAAAGAGAACGGCGGCATTGCGCAGGACGAGGCCACCATTCCTGGCCCCATCAGTGCCTACGGCTCCACCAAGCTCATGGGCGAAAAGTACGTGGAGCAGTTCTGCCACCGCCATTTCATCGTGCGCACCGCATGGCTGTACAGCTACTACGGCAAGAACTTCGTCAAGACCATCGTGAACGCAGGCAAAAAGTTCGGCAAGCTGGAAGTGGTCAACGACCAGTGCGGCAACCCCACCAATGCGGTGGATCTGGCCCACGAGATCTTGCAGCTGTGCGTCACCCACGAGTACGGCCTGTACCACTGCACCGGCGAGGGCATCTGCTCTTGGTACGACTTTGCTTCCGAGATCATCCGCCTGTCCGGCGTGGATGCCGCAGTGGCCCCCTGCACCAGCGAGGAGTACAAGGCAAAGCACCCGGAAAGCGCCGACCGCCCCAAGTGGAGCGCACTGGACAACCGGATGCTGCGCTGCACCGTGGGCAACGATGTGCGTGACTGGAAGGACGCTCTGGCCTGCTTCTTCACCCACTGGGACGGGGATAACGGCATGAAAGACTGAGATAAAGAGGAATTACAAGATATGAAAACCTATCTGATCACCGGCTGTGCCGGTTTTATTGGCTCCAACTTTGTGCATTATATGCTCAAGAAGTATCCGGAGATCCTGCTGGTCAACCTCGATAAGCTGACCTACGCCGGCAATCTGGAAAACCTGAAGGATGTGGAGGGCGATCCCCGCCATGTGTTCGTGCAGGGTGATATCTGCGACAAGGAACTGGTGGAGAGCCTGTTCCGGAAGTACGATTTCGACTACGTCATCAACTTTGCGGCCGAGAGCCATGTGGACCGCTCCATCAAGAACCCGGAAATTTTTGTCCAGAGCAATGTGATGGGCACCGTCAACCTGTTGCAGCGCGCCAAGGAAGCTTGGTACGATGCCGATGCCAAGACTTGGAAAGAGGGCAAGAAGTATTTGCAGGTGTCCACCGATGAGGTGTACGGCGCTCTGGGCGCAGATGGCTTCTTTATGGAGACCACTCCGCTGTGCCCCCACAGCCCTTACTCTTCCTCCAAGGCCAGCGCCGATATGTTCGTTATGGCGTTCCACGACACCTACGGCATGCCGGTCAACATCACCCGCTGCTCCAACAACTACGGCCCCTACCAGTTCCCGGAAAAGCTGATCCCCCTGATGATCAACAACGTCAAGCACCACAAGCAGCTGCCCGTTTACGGCGACGGTATGCAGATCCGCGACTGGCTGTATGTGGAGGACCACTGCAAGGCCATCGACATGGTGGCCAACGGCGGCAAGGTGGGCGAGGTGTACAATGTGGGCGGCCACAACGAGCGCCCCAACATCTTCATCGTCAAGACCATCATCAGCCAGCTGCATGACCGTTTGCAGGACGAGGGCATCAGCGAGGACCTGATCAAGCATGTAGCCGACCGTCTGGGCCATGACCGCCGTTACGGCATCGACCCCACCAAGATCAAGAACGATCTGGGCTGGTACCCCGAGACCCCGTTCGAGAAGGGCATCGTGCTGACCATCGACTGGTACCTGAACCATCAGGAATGGATGGATCACGTCACCAGCGGCGACTACCAGAACTACTATCAGGATATGTACAAGAATAAGTAACAGCCTGTAAAGCAAAAAGCCATCGCACAACGTATCGTGCGATGGCTTTTTTGCTTTTATGAGGTTTTCCGCTGCGGCCCTCATCCGGTGGTGTCCACCACAAAATCGGCCGTCTCTTCAATGCGATCCTGCGCAAAGTATCCTTCTTCCAGCGGGACCCACCGGGCGGCAAAGTCTGCGTACCGCTCGCCCTCCCGTTCCTGTAAGCGGCGGGCCTGCTCTTCCTTTGTGCAGGTGATGAACACCCGCAGCGTTTCATACCCGGCAAGCAGCGGGTGGTGGCTGTAGCTGCCCTCTAAGATTACCAGTGGCTGTGCGGCAAACTCCTGTACAGGCTGGTAGGCCCCTTCCCGGCAGGAGTAGGCACGGTAGGGCACCGGCTGGCCCGCATAGGCCGGGCGCACTGCTTCGTCCCGCAGGCGGACAAGGTCCATGTTGGCGCAGGGTGCTTTCTCCCAGCCGCAGCTGCGCTGGGCGGGCGGAAGATAAAAATCGTCGGTGCGCAGCACGATGCTGGCCGGGAACTGCCGGGCCAGCGCATCCGCAAGGGTGGTCTTGCCGCTGCCGCAGCGGCCGTCCAGCGCCAGAACCAGCGGCTTTGTGGGCTTTTGGGCCAGCGCGGCGGCGAGAAGTGCAGTCAGGCTTTGCTGTGTCATGTTCTGTGGCATGGAAGAGGCTCCTTTGAAGGAAGATAAGTTTTTTACTCATTATACCACATCTGCCCTCAAAACGGTAGAATGCACAAAAAGCAGGCAGGAGAAAAACGGGGTTTGTCATGAATAACTTTTTTCTAGAAAAGTGTTGACAACGCCCCGCTGCTGTGGTAAGATACAGTCATGTTAGAAATAACTAACTACAAGAAACCAATCGGCAGGCCGAAGCTTTGAATGCTCCGCGTAAAGCCGCTTCTTTTTTGAAATGCTGGTTAGGAACATCTAACTTATAAACACAGCGCTTCCGGGGAACAATAGCCCGGTAGAACAACGCGGGAGGGCACAGACGTGGAGCGTAACTTTGAAACGGTCATGATCGAACAATGTGCTCCGGTGCTGGCCAGCCTGAAACCGGCGGGCCTGTTCCGCTACGAGACCCACGACTGTGCCGACCTTGCCCGCCGCGTGAAGAGCTGGAACGCCCAGCTGGACCCCAAAGGCCTGCGGGTGCGGGTGCTCAAGGGCTGTGTGCGCAACCACCGGTATCTCGTGTATGTCTACCGCGAAAGCAAGCTGGCTGCCGTGCTGGCAGACGAAAACGTACAGAGCTTTCTGCGGCAGGAGGGCTACCAACTGCCGCAGGCCGGTAAAGCAATGGATGTGAGCGATATGCTCACCCAGCTTTCCCGCAGGCTGTGCTGCTCGGCAGATTTTCCCCATGAGATCGGCGTTTTCCTCGGCTATCCGCTGGGAGATGTGGTAGGCTTTATTGAGAACCGCGGCAAAAACTTCACCTGCTGCGGCTGCTGGAAGTCCTACGGCGACCCGGATGCAGCGCAGAAGCACTTTGACCAGCTGAGCAAATGCACGGCTGTCTATCTGCGGCTGTTCCACAGCGGAACGCCCATTCTCCGCCTTGCAGTGGCGGCCTGAAATTTGTCATTCTCTTTTCAAATACTCTCTTTTTATCCTGGCGCCCGCTGGTGTCCACGCACCGGCGGGAAACGAAATCCTCCTTTTGACACGCGGCCGCGTGACGCAGCTCTGACCACTGCGCCACGCGGCTGTGTCATTTTTGGAGAGAATGTTGCAAAACCAGTGCGGCACAGCGGCTTTTGTGTGAAAGAACTACAAGGAAAATGCGGAAGGAAATTGGACAAAACAACTCAAAAATCTGAGTTAGTCGTTGTTGATTATGATAAAATTTAGGGAAATCTAGGGCAGAAATTTTGTTTGTTCATATAAACTAACTTTTAAATATGAAAAAACTATTGACATGAAAGGTTAGTAAGCGTAAACTATCTACGCTGGTAGTTGCGGCTGACTAACCGCAGCGATATCCCAGATTCAAACAGGAAGGGAAGCGGAAGTATGATGCCTTTGACAATGGCAAAAGCCGGTGAAACTGTTACCATCAAAAAGATCACCGGTAAGGATGAAGTTCGGCTGCATCTGGCAGAGCTGGGTTTTGTGGTGGACAGTGAGGTGACTGTCGTCAATGAGATCGCGGGCAACCTGATCATTCAGGTCAAGGAGAGCCGCATCGCACTGGACAAGACGATGGCAAACCGGATCATGATCGGCTGATTTTGGCTGAACAGTGCGCAAAACACTGTTTGGGAGACACTCCGAAACTGGAATCGTCTCCAATAAAGACAAGTAGAGGAGGATTTACAATGAAGACTCTGAAAGATGCAAAAGTCGGCGAGACTGTTACCGTGGCAAAGCTGCACGGTGAAGGCCCCGTGAAGCGCCGCATCATGGACATGGGCATCACCAAGGGTGTTGAGATCTATGTCCGCAAGGTGGCCCCTCTGGGCGACCCCATGGAGCTGACCGTGCGCAATTACGAGCTGAGCGTGCGCAAGGCCGACGCTGAAATGATTGAAATTGTTTGATCCAAAGGGCGGAAAGGAGTAAGCAATGAGCATTAAGATTGCACTTGCCGGCAACCCGAACTGCGGTAAAACGACCCTGTTCAATAACCTCACCGGCTCCAACCAGTACGTCGGCAACTGGCCGGGTGTTACGGTGGAAAAGAAGGAAGGCAGGCTGAAGAGTGATAAGGATGTTATCATTCAGGACCTGCCCGGTATCTATTCTCTGTCCCCGTACACGCTGGAAGAGGTCGTCTCCCGTACTTATCTGGTCAAGGAGAAGCCCGATGCCATCCTGAACATCATCGATGGCACCAACATCGAGCGTAACCTGTACCTGACCACCCAGCTGATCGAGCTGGGCATCCCGGTGGTCATGGCTG
>ERZ1026898.148-NODE-148-length-46892-cov-21.353182_pt1 | contig 46892 bp, 44 predicted proteins | sample MGYA00380178_ERZ1026898 | MGnify/ENA primary metagenome ERZ1026898 (study PRJEB33269, sample SAMEA4719814) | human gut metagenome | biome: human-associated habitat; feature: organic feature; material: feces | place: Cameroon | collected 2013-10 ...
TTTTTAAACGAAAACTATATGATAGACTCCTGCAATGGAAGAATACGAGAAAGGGGAAAACAGCCATTCTCGTAGAAGGAGCGCGACGCGTGGGAAAGTCAACGTTGGTGAAGGATTTTGCTCAAAAAGAGTATGAATCTTATATTTTCATTGACTTCAATAGGGCATCCAAACGAGTTGTATCACTATTTGACGATTTGATGGACTTGGATTTTATCTTTCTTCAGTTGCAAGCTATATATAATGTTTCTCTCGTAGCAAGGAAGTCTGCCATCATTTTTGATGAGGTGCAGGCGTGCCCTAAGGCAAGACAAGCCATCAAGTATTTGGTGGAGGATGGAAGGTATGATTATATAGAGACGGGCTCTCTTATCAGTATCACCAAAAACACGAAGAGCATTACCATTCCGAGTGAAGAGGAAAGAGTTGCCATGTACCCATTGAATTATGAGGAATTTCGTTGGGCGATGGGAGATACGGCATCAATACCTTTGCTCAAGCAATTCTTTGATAAGCGGCTGATGCTGGACCAGGCTCATCGAACAAAGATGAGAGAACTCCGCCTATACATGCTTGTTGGTGGTATGCCTCAAGCTGTAAATGAGTATTTGGAGACTAATAATCTCAGTATGGTTGATTTGGTGAAGCGAGATATCATTCGTTTGTATCTGGATGATTTTCAAAAGATAGATCCTTCTCGCAGAATAGAACAGTTGTTCTTGAATATTCCTGCCCAGTTGAATCAGAATAGTAATCGATATAAACCTTATTCTGTTGTGGGAAGTGTGGATACGGACAAGCTCCAAGGACTACTTCGAGAGATGGAAGATAGTAAGACAGTTTTGTTTGCTTATCATTCCAATGATCCCAATGTGGGGATGTCTTTGCATCAAGACAATTCTAAATTTAAACTGTTTTGTGCTGATACAGGTTTGTTTGTGACTTTGGCGTTTTGGGATAAGTCGTTTACGGAGAATGTGATTTATGAGAAACTGTTGAGTGACAAGCTTACTGCCAATTTGGGTTATGTTTATGAAAACTTGGTAGCCCAAATGTTGACGGCGAGTGGTAACAAACTGTTTTATTATTCGTGGGCTAAAGATGCAACGCATAATTATGAGATAGATTTTCTCTTGTCTCGTGAAGCCAAGATTTGCCCGATAGAGGTGAAGTCTTCTGGTTACAGAACTCATGCGTCGCTAGATGCCTTTTGCGATAAATACTCTAAGGTTGTATCGCAACGCTACTTGTTGTACACCAAGGATTTGATGAAAGATGGTAATACTCTGTTGCTGCCGTTCTATATGATTCCGTTCATTTGAGGGTGTTTTTCCTAAGAAAGAAACGGGTCACCTGCAAAAGCGTTTGGATGTCATATACTAAAATTAAGCAATACCGTCCCGACGGATTACAAATCCGGCGGGACGCCATAGCATATCAAACTAAGCCATTCTTCTTCAACAAATCTGTCAATTCTTTCCCCTTTAAAGTACTCCGCTCCGATTTATCATAGATATAAAGCAAGCCGAGACCATCCATATATCTTACAACTCATTCAGCACGTCCTCCAATGGTTTAAGCTCTAGCTTTCCCTCACGATAGGACTTCAGCTCATGGAGGGCATTGTCGAAACCTGAGAGTATTTCTTCTTTGGTCATGCAGGACTCTTCTTGAACCATACATGCCTCATCTGTACATTCTTTTGTCGTAACACGATAAAGCGAGCAATTACTTTGCAAAAGGACTCTTTCCTCCATGTGCTTTCAAATTAGCTGTTGAACGAACCAATATTTTCTCCACATCAGCAAATGACATTCGCAAAGCCTTTCTTTGCGGATTGCGCTCATTCTCCTCTGCCTCACGAACAAAGCGTTCTGCAGTCTCACCTGTCAAAACAGGAATACTTCTTATCTCTAAAGCCATAACCTTTCATTTTAAACGTTTAATAATGTCGCAAAATTACACATATTCTTCGAAATCACCAAGAAAATCAGAATAAATCTGCAAATTATCAGCCAATTACCCAAAAATCAACAGTAAACTATAAACTTTCAACAGCAAACAATTCCTCTAAGGTATGTTATTGAGAGATTTATGAATGTCTATCAGGCAGTTTTCCCACTTTTTATTTGGTCGTTTCAGGAAAAAAGCGTAATTTTGCAGTGAAACTAAATGAATATCATATGAAACAGGTAGAAGAACGATACATCAGCTTGCTGACCGATTTCGGCTTCAAGCGCATTTTTGGAACGGCAATGAACAAGGATTTGCTCATTTGCTTCCTCAACAGCTTGTTTAATGGCAGACAGGTTGTGAAGGACGTGTCGTATCTGAACCCGGAGCACGTCGGGGATGTCTATACCGACCGCAAGGCAATCTTCGACGTGTATTGCGAAGGAGAAAACGGCGAGAAGTTCATCGTTGAAATGCAGAATGCCTACCAGGCTTATTTCAAGGACCGCTCCCTCTTCTACTCCACGTTCCCTATCCGTGAACAGGCACCAAAGGGGAGTGAATGGGATTTCAAGCTCAATCATGTCTATACCGTTGCCCTGCTCAACTTCAACATGAATGAGGATGCCTTCGACAAGGAGAAAATCCGCCATCATGTACAGTTGTGCGATACCGCTACCCACAAGATTTTCTACGATAAGCTGGAGTTTATCTATGTAGAGATTGCCAAGTTCAATAAGACCTTAGGAGAACTGGAGACACTCTACGAGAAGTGGCTCTATGCCTTGAAGAACCTCTATAAGCTTACCCAGCGTCCGAAGGAGCTGTGCGATAAGGTTTTCGACCGACTTTTCGAAGAAGCCGAGATTGCCAAGTTTACTCCTCAGGAGATTCGGGAGTATGAAGCTAGTAAGAAGGCATATAGGGATATCAAGAATTCCATTGATACAGCGAAGCAAGAAGGTAAGCAAGAAGGACTTGCGGAGGGTATGGAATTAGGCATGAAAAAAGGTATGAAAAAAGGCATGGAAAAAGGCAAGAATGAAAGAAGCCTGGAAATAGCCAAGACTATGCTGGCAGATGGTGTTGACATCAATCTAATCATGAAGTATTCCGGTCTAACCCAGGAACAAATCGATAAATTGAAATAGAATATAAATTGAATATCGTATGAAACAGGTAGAAGAACGATACATCAGCTTGCTGACCGATTTCGGCTTCAAGCGCATTTTTGGAACGGCAATGAACAAGGATTTGCTCATTTGCTTCCTCAACAGCTTGTTTAATGGCAGACAGGTTGTGAAGGACGTGTCGTATCTGAACCCGGAGCACGTCGGGGATGTCTATACCGACCGCAAGGCAATCTTCGACGTGTATTGCGAAGGAGAAAACGGCGAGAAGTTCATCGTTGAAATGCAGAATGCCTACCAGGCTTATTTCAAGGACCGCTCCCTCTTCTACTCCACTTTCCCGATTCGCGAGCAGGCACCCAAGGGCAGTGACTGGGATTTCAAGCTCAACCATGTCTATACCGTAGCGCTGCTCAACTTCAACATGAACGAGGATGCCTTCGACAAGGAGAAGATCCGCCATCATGTACAGTTGTGCGATACCGCTACCCACAAGATTTTCTACGATAAGCTGGAGTTTATCTATGTAGAGATTGCCAAGTTCAACAAGAGTTTGGATGAACTGGAAACATTGTATGATAAATGGCTATATGCACTGAAGAACCTCTATAAGCTTACCCAACGCCCGAAGGAACTGTGCGACAAGGTTTTCGACCGTCTCTTTGAGGAAGCCGAGATTGCTAAGTTCACACCTCAGGAACTGAGGGAGTATGAAGCCAGTAAAAAGGCATACCGGGATATCAAGAATTCCATTGATACCGCCAAGCAGGAAGGTAAGCAAGAAGGACTTGCGGAGGGCATGGAAAAAGGCAAGAATGAGAAAGCTTTGGAAATTGCCAGGAAAATGCTGTCGAAAGGCATGGAGGATGCTACCATCATGGAAGTAACGGGGTTAACACGAGAACAATTGATACAACTAAAATAAAGAAGGTTATGAACGGAATTTACCATAAAAGCTTTAAGCAAAGAATAGGAAGATTCTTTGAGAAAGTGCACGAATGCATACTTATCTTTACCAACTGGCTGGGATAAGTATAAAATAATTGTAATCTCTACCCTCATTCGTAAACTTTTATCACAAAAAACGAGGATTTTATAACAACTTTAATAAAAACCTCATCAATACGAAAGAAAAATCGTAAAAACTTGTCGGTTTATCAAAAATTTAATATATCTTTGCACCAAGTATCAGATTTTAAACCTTGAAGTTTATCTAAGCAGGCACTAATATAGGTGCAAAAACTGATAAATACAAGCTGACTATATACCTTAATAATATAAATAGCAGCTTACAACGGAATTAAGAAATGAAAAGCCTGCAAGAACGAACAGAACAAAGTATGGCAAAAAATCTAAAGGTAGGTATGCTCGTATGCGCCTCTATCCTGGCTGCAAATGCTGCATACGCTAACTACCCAACATCTAATGAGCTACTGACTGTTACACAACAAACAGGAAAGATTAAGGGAACCATCGTCGATTCCAAAACAGGAGAACCTGTCATTGGAGCAAGTGTGAAAGTAAAAGGCACCAAACTGGCTGCCGTAACCGACCTGAATGGTGAGTTTGAACTCAATACCCACGCCAACGCTACCCTACAGATTTCGTATGTCGGATTCAAGGAGACTGAGGTGAAAGCCAGCAACGGCATGAAGATCTCACTGGAGGAAGACACCGAGTCGCTCGAAGAGGTTGTCGTAGTGGGATACGGCACTCAGAAGAAAGAGAGCCTCACTGGTGCCATGGCAAATATCAAGGGAGAAAAACTGAAAGACATCACATCTGCCACCGTTGAAAACATGCTCAACGGCAAGGTTTCGGGCGTGTATGTAGCTCCTGGTTCTGGTCGTCCTGGCTCTACGGGAGCCATTATTATCCGCGGACAGACTTCCATCAATGGTGCCACAGCTCCTCTCTGGGTTGTGGATGGAGTCATTGTAGGCAACAGTGCCGGCGACCTCAACCCTGACGACATCGAGACGATGACCGTATTGAAGGATGCAGCCTCAACAGCCATCTATGGTTCAGAGGGTGCCAACGGCGTCGTTGTCGTCACCACCAAGCAAGCCAAGCACGAAAAGATGTCTATCTCCCTGTCTGCCAAGGCCGGTCTGAGCACTTTGAACCATGGCAACCTGGAGATGATGGACGGTGCGGAATTCTACGACTACTATAAGTCGTTCCAAAATGTGGAGTCAGTGAACTTCCCACGCTGGAACGAAGACCTGAGAAACTCCAACTTCGACTGGTTCAAGCTTGCCAAGAAGACCGGTTCCACCCAGGACTATAACCTGACCCTGAATGGTGGAAGCCAGAACATACAGTCAATGTTCACCCTGGGCTATTTCAAGGAAGAAGGTGCCGTCAAGGGTTATGACATGAACCGCTACAGCACCCGTATCAAGGTGGTTTACAAGCCTTACGAGTGGCTCACCATCAAGCCGAACATCAGCGGTTCACGCACCAACGACAAGGACAAGCAGTATAGCGTGGGCGCCATGTATTCCATGATGCCATGGGATAGCCCTTACGATGAGAACGGCAACCTGGTGCCAAACTACTATGCCGGATGGGTGAACTCCAAGGCAACCAACTATCTGAACGACCTTGCCGCAGGCGACTACTCAACAAGTACCACCTACGACCTGTCTGGCGGATTGGATTTCGACATCAAGATAGCTCCTTGGCTCACATTCTCATCTGTCAACAACTACAGTTACTACAACAGCCAGACTCACGGCTACTACGATCCGAAGTCTAGTTCAGGCGAGGGAGTGAATGGCCGCACCACAGAGTACAACTATGTATCTACCCGCCGCTATACCAACCAGTTGCTCCGTTTCAAGAAGAGCTGGGGCAAGCACAACGTCAACGCTTTGCTCGCCTACGAGTTCAACGACTATGAAATGAAGTATACCGATGTGTATGCCACAGGATTCATCTCAGGATTCGAGGACTTCATGACAGCAGCCAAGCCGGAGATGGCAACAGGTTACCGCACCGCATGGGCAAAGCAGTCTTACTTCACACAGTGGCGTTACGACTACGACAGCCGCTACTACGGAGAGCTCTCATTGCGCCGTGACGGCCGTTCCAACTTCGGTTCCAACAACCGCTATGGCAACTTCTTCTCTGTAAGTGGAGCATGGAACATCAACAACGAGTCATGGTTCAAGGCAGACTGGGTAGACCAGCTCAAGCTGCGCGCCGCCTTCGGTTCTGTAGGTAATGTGCCAACATCCCTCTATCCTTCCTACTCTCTCTACTCAGTGGGTGCCACCTATAATGAGAATCCAGGTGCGCTCATCTCGCAGATAGGAAACAAGGACCTGACATGGGAGAAGACCTATACCACAGGCGTGGGTGTGGATGCCTCTTTCTGGCAGAACCGCCTGCATGCCACCCTCGACTACTACATCAAGAACACCAGCAACATCCTCTACCAGGTGCCTGTAACGGGACTGGTGGGCGTGACATCCATCTGGAAGAACATCGGCAAGATGCGCAATACCGGTATCGAGCTCACCGTTGGCGGAGACATCATCCGCACAAAGGACCTGACATGGAATGTTACAGCCAACATCTCCCACAACAGCAACGAACTGAGAGACCTCTACAAGCAGCGTGATGCCAACGGCAACTATGTAGTGAAGCCAGTGCTGATCAGCGACGGTACATCGATTGCAGGTACAGCACAGCGCATCCTTGAGATTGGCGAGCCTGTAGACACCTATTATATGAAGGAATGGGCTGGCGTTAACCCTGAGGACGGTAAGCCACAGTGGTATATGGACGATGCGAATGGCAACAAGGTGAAAACCGACAACTATTCCAAGGCTTCATACTACAAGTGTGGCAAGGCATCACCTGATGTATATGGCAGCTTCTCCACCTCTCTGTTCTACAAGAACTTCGACCTGCAGGCAAACTTCGGTTATTCACTTGGCGGCCAGATCTACAGCTACTATCGCCAGGAGTTCGACTCCGACGGAGCCTATGCCGGCGACCGCAACCAGATGAAGCTGCAGAAGGGCTGGAGCCGCTGGGAGAAGCCAGGCGACATCGCCACTCACCCACGTGCCATGTACAACAACCAGGACAAGGGTAACCTGGCATCATCACGCTATCTGGAAAGCTCAGACTACCTGAAGCTGCGCTCACTCACCCTGGGTTACAACTTCGACTTGAAGAAGTATGGCATCCAGACCCTGCGCCTCTCTATATCAGGCGAGAACCTGTTTACCATCACCGACTATTCTGGCGTTGACCCAGAGTTGCCAGCAGGCACCAACGACAAGGGAGTGCTGAGCGTAACCAACACTGGAGGCACCTCAGTCTATCCAGCCGTACGCAAGTTTATGCTTGGTGTTAACTTAACATTCTAAATTCTTGACAACAATGAAAATGAATAAAAGTATATTGATGCTCATGCTTGGCGCAACCCTCCTGGGTTCTTGCGACATTGAGCGTTTCCCGACCTACAGCATGTCGGACGAACAGATAAAGAACAATCCTGCGAGCAACCTCGATGCCCTGCTCAACGGTATGTATGCTCAGCTCAAGAGCTGGTCTGACCCTATGCACCGTTGCGGAGAGTATGCAGGTGACAACATGGTGATCCGCGGTTCTTCCACCGATGCCTTCTTCGAGTTCATCAGCTATTCACGCACGCCGAACAACTATCGTCTGCAGAGCTTCTGGGACTCAGGCTACAAGGCCATCGCACAGGCTTCCAACATCATCAACATGATAAATGAGGGACAAAGCACCGAAATCGACAACTCACTCGGCGAATGCTACTACGTGCGTGGCATGATGTATTTCTACCTCTGCCGTGCCTACGGTCGTCCTTACTACCAGGCACCGGAGAAGAACCTGGGTGTGCCTATCGTAAACGGTACCCCAGACAACATCCTCGACCTGCAGCTCGGCGACCGTGCCACCGTGCAGCAGACCTACGAGCAGGCCATCAACGACCTGAAGAAGGCAGAGCAGCTGCTCAGCACGAACCGTGGTCCAGCCTACGCATCAAAGGCAGCAGCCCAGGCGATGCTCTCACGCATCTATCTCTATATGAGCGGCACCTACGAGAACCCTAACCGGGAGTATGCACAGCTCGCCGTTGACTATTCCAACAAGGTAATCGGAAACAGCGACTACTCTCTGCTTCCACGCGAGGAGTTCATGAAGTACAACACCATCGTTCCTGAGAACAACCCGGAGGACATCTTCGTGGTGAAGCGCGTGGCTTCTGAATACTCAGGCTATGACCACTACTATGGAATCGGCGGTATGTATTCCAACATCGGTGGCATGGGATGGGGCGAGATGTACGCCAGCGAGAAATACATCGACCTGCTCAACGAAACGGGCCGCAACGACTGGCGTCCTGCATCAAAGAAGATTGTAGATGCACGTGCCAACTTCATCGAGCCTACATACACCGAAGACAACAAGGAAGTGTTCCGCTTCGTATATGTGGGCAGCGACGGCAACAAGCACTATGCCCAGTTCGACACCAAGCACAATGGCGACAAGGTATCCTGCACCGACAAGAACGGCAACTCCTACGACCTCACTCTGGTCAGTGCCGACGACGAGTACTATACCATCAACTATAATGGCAAAGAGTATCAGGGCATGCTCGACAACTACATCACCGTGAACCGTGAGTATCCACAGTTCTACATCGTGAAGTGTTCGCGCGAGGGTGAGGACTCTCAGCTTCACTCACCGGTCATCAGCCGTCTGGGCGAGATTTACCTCAACCGTGCAGAGGCATACGCCAAGCTCGGCGAATATGACAAGGCGCTCACCGACCTCAACACCATCCGCAACCGCTCCATCGTAAACGGTGGTTATCCTGCAGGTAAGCTCAACGCCGACAACGCCTTCGAACTGATTGACAAGGAGCGCCAGCTGGAACTTGCCTACCAGGCAGAGCGCAGCTATGACGTGTTCCGCAACGGTCACTCGCTGACACGCGACTACCCAGGTCCTCACAACCAGCACGAGGAGGTGAAGGCATCTGACTATCGCGTAACATACTATATCCCTCAGAATGCCATCAACGCATATCCTGGCACTCTTACCCAGAACCCTACCGACAACAGCGGTGTGATTCTGAAGTAACCCACTGAAGGGATAACAGAAAACATCTGTTTCAAATAAAACGAAATGAATAACATCTATAGAAAAATGTACGTTGGCAATGCATTGGCAGTGGCTGTAAGCCTGCCAATGGTTGCCAACGCTACCAACGAAACTCCGTCTGCTTCGACAGCCATTACAGCACAGGCTGCGCAGGCAGACGGCGTGCAGATTCTTAGAATCAACCCGACAACCGTAGAACTCTGCTTCGCCAACCACCGCAGAGTGGCAGTTGACTTCTACGGCGAGAACATCTTCAGAATCTTTGAAGACCACAACGGTGGCGTGATGAGAGACCCGGAGGCAAAGCCTGAGGCTCACATCCTGGTGGACAATCCACGCACCAAGGTAGGCAGCCTGCAGATTACTGAGCAGGGCGATGAAATCACCCTCGCCAGCAGCAAGGCAAAGGTTATCTTCAACAAGACCACCGGACTGTTCAAGATTGTAAACGCCGAGAACGGCAAGACCGTGGCTACCCAGAGCGCACCATCCACCTTCACTCCGGAGAAGGTGACGCTCACCCTCCAGGAGCAGCCAGACGAATACTACTTCGGCGGTGGCGTGCAGAACGGACGCTTCTCTCACAAGGGAGAAAAGATTGAAATCGTGAACACCAACAACTGGGTGGATGGCGGCGTGGCTTCACCTGCCCCATTCTACTGGTCTACAGCAGGCTATGGCTTCATGTGGTACACCTTCAAGCCGGGACTCTACGACTTCGGTTCCACCCAGAAGGGCAGCGTGAAGCTATCCCACGAATCGAAGAACCTCGACGTATTCTTCATGGTGGGCGAAAAGCCTACCGACCTGCTGGGCGAATACTATCAGCTGACGGGCAACCCGGTGCTGCTGCCTAAGTTCGGTTTCTATGAGGGACACCTCAATGCCTACAACCGTGACTACTGGAAAGAGGCAGACAAGGGTCGCACCATGACCTTCGAGGACGGCAAGAGCTACAAGGAAAGTGCCAGTGACAAGACGGGCATCAAGGAGTCGCTCAATGGCGAGAAGAACAACTATCAGTTCTCTGCCCGAGCTGCCATCGACCGCTACGTGAACCACGACATGCCTCTGGGATGGTTCCTGCCTAACGATGGATACGGAGCCGGTTATGGCCAGGAATCAACCCTCGACGGCAACATCGAGAACCTGAAGCAGTTTGGCGACTATGCCCGCAAGCACGGCGTGGAGATTGGTCTCTGGACCCAGTCAGACCTTCACCCTAAGGACAGCATCGAGGCACTGTTGCAGCGCGACATCGTGAAAGAGGTGGGCACCGCAGGAGTGAGAGTGCTCAAGACCGACGTGGCATGGGTGGGCGACGGCTACTCCTTCGGACTCAACGGCGTGAGCGACGTGGCGCAGATCATGCCTTACTATGGCAACAACGCACGCCCATTCATCATCTCTCTCGACGGATGGGCAGGCACACAACGATATGCATCCATCTGGTCGGGCGACCAGACGGGTGGCGACTGGGAATACATCCGTTTCCATATCCCTACCTTCATCGGCGCAGGTCTTTCCGGTCTCTCCAACATCACCTCCGACCTGGACGGTATCTTTGGCGGAAAGAACCCAATCATGAACATGCGTGAGTTTGAATGGAAGACCTTCACTGCGATGGGACTCAACATGGACGGCTGGGGCTCCAATGCCAAGTATCCGTTCATCCTCGGCGAACCATCAGCATCCGTCAACAGAACTTACCTCAAGCTGAAGTCAGAACTGATGCCATACATCTACACCGCAGCCCAGGAGGCTGTGACCGGCAAGCCGTTGATGAGAGCGATGTTCCTCGACGACCCGAACCCTTACACCCTGGGCAAGGCTACGGAATATCAGTTTATGTGCGGTCCTTACTTCCTCGTGGCTCCTATCTACAAGGAGACCAGGATGGACAAGCAGGGCAACGACATACGTAACGGCATCTATCTGCCAGAGGGAGAATGGGTGGATTACTTCAACGGAAATGTATACCAGGGCGGAAGAATCATCAACGAGTTTGATGCGCCTTACTGGAAACTGCCAGTGTTCGTGAAGAGAGGGGCCATCATTCCGATGGTGAACCCTAACAACAACGTTTCGCAGATAGACAACACCAACCGCATCTTCGAGCTTTATCCATACGGAGAGTCTGACTACAGTCTCTATGATGATGATGGCAAGACCGAGCTCTACCGCATCGGTGAGCACGCCACAACCCACATCCACTCCTCATTGGTTAAAGACCGCCTCACCGTCAATATCGACAAGACCGAGGGCAACTTTGCCGGACAGGAGAAGAACCAGTCTACAGAGATTCGCATCAACGTGAGCCAGGCTCCCAAGAAGCTGGTTGCCAAGATGGGTGGAAAGACTGTGAAACTGACAGAGGTGAGCACGATGGAGGCTCTCCGCTCCACAGAGAACGCCTGGTTCTACGACAAGGCTCCACAGTTCAACCGCTTTGCCACCAAAGGCAGCGACTTCGAGAAAGTGGACATCACAAAGAACCCGATGGTATGCATCCATCTGGCAAAGACCGACGTGACTGCCAATGCCATCGAGCTTCGCATGGACGGCTACCAGTTCGACAACAGCGATGCCCTGCTCAAATCAGCAGGTGCACTGAACGCCCCTCAAGCTAGCCTGAAGGACGCAGTGGGCGCCAACAAGGCATTCACCATCACTGCAGCATGGGACAAGCAGGCAAACGCAGACTATTATGAAGTGAAGATTGACGGTATGCTCCACTCCACCATCCGCAGCACTAAATTCACCATCGAGAATCTGAAACCAGAAACCGAGTATGACATACAGGTGAGAGCGGTGAACAAGGACGGGGCATCAGAGTGGACCACCCTGAAGGGACGCACCATCAAGGACCCTCTCGACGAGGCAATACGTGACATCACAGCCACCAACTCCACCCCAGACTGGGAAGGACTGGAGGTAGCCAAGATGTTCGACTTCAACGAGAAGAACTACTGGCATACCGACTACTACAAGAAGGAAGGCGTATTGCCATTCGACATGACGATGAACCTGCATGGCATCGCCAAGCTCGACAAGATTCAGTATCTGCCAAGCTCAGAGCGTGACAGTCACGGACAGATTTACAAGGGACGCATCGCAACAAGTTTCGATGGCAGCAACTGGACTGAGAACGGCACCTTCGAGTGGAACAAGGATGGGGGTGTAAAGGAATACAAGTTCAAGGGTGAGCCAGAAGCACAGTATGTGAAGATGACCGTTGAGGAGACCAAAGGCGGACAGGCGTCAGGTACTGAGTTGTATGTATTCAAGACCCCAGGCAGCAAGATGAAGAAGCCGGGCGACATCAACAACGATAAACGCATCGATGAGAACGACTTCACTTCTTATCTCAACTATTGCGGTCTGCGCAAGGGCGACAAGGACTTCGAGGGCTATGTAAGCAATGGCGACATCAACCGCAACGGCTTGATTGATGCCTACGACATCTCGGTGGTTGCCACCCAGTTGAAGAGCGGTGTAAGCAGCAAGCAGGTGGCTCCTGTTGCAGGCAGCATCTCGCTCGTAGCCGACAAGAAGGCATACCAGGCAGGCGACGTCATCACCCTCACCGTGAAGGGCAAGGATCTCGTATCTCTCAATGCCCTGAGCTTTGCCTTGCCATACAATGCCACCGACTTCGAGTTCATCGGCATCGACGTCAAGGATATGGGCAAGATGGAGAACATCTCCAAGGACCGCCTCCACTCTGACGGCAGCAAGCTGATCTACCCTACCTTCGTCAACATCGGTGAACAGCCTGCGGTAGAAGGCACCCACGACCTCTTCACCATCAAGTTGAAGACCAGGAAGGCATGCAAGCCATCATTCAAGTTCAGCAACCTGATGATGGTAGATAAGTTCTTGCGAGTAAAGAGCGAGAAATAAAAAAGTATAGTATATCATAAAGAAAAACCGTATGTGGACATCCGATTTGCCCACAGGCGGTTTTCTTTTTCAAAACAACCCCAATGACAACCCTTGCTGCAACCCTCTACCTATTGCAAAAACCGGAAAAATGTTGTATCTTTGCATCAGAAATAAAAAGAAAGAAAAACACAAAAGTATAAACAATTTTAATTGACATAGATATGGAATACACAGAACAGGAAAACGAGAAGATGCAGAAGATGCTACTCTCACCCCACTTCGCCCTCGGGGAATTCACCAAATCGGGCACGGCCATCAAACATGGCGTTGATAACACACCACACGACATCATCGTGGTAGTGAGACTCACCACGCTCTGCGAGAAGATTCTGGAACCTCTCAGAAACCAGTTCGGAGCTATCCGCATCACCAGCGGTTACAGGTGCCACCTGCTCAATCTGCAGGTGGGAGGAGCTATAGGAAGTCAGCACGAACTGGGAGAGGCTGCAGACATCTTCGTCACCAACAGCGAGGTGCTGCTCAAGTACATGGAATTCATCCGGAAGAACTGCGACTTCGACCAGATGATTCTCGAACCGCGCGGACAACCACAGAAACGCTGGCTGCACGTAAGCTATACCATGCGACGGCCCAACCGGCATCAGACACTGAAATAACCAAACATTTCAAATCATCTAATACTATGAAAAAAGACACCATCAAGACCATCATCAAAATCGCCGCAGCTATCCTCACTGCCATCGCAACCTCACTGGGGTTGACCAACTGCATGAGCTAAGCCGACGACTGATATGGAAAACTGTAAAACAGCCCAGGGCTGCCAAAAAGGACATGTCCTGGGCTGAAAAAGAAAGAAAAACACATTTTTATTTTAACCTTTAAAATTTTTAATACTATGAGCGTAAAGTACAGAAAAGTAGTTAACAACCGCAAGAACTCCAAGACCGAAGGTAAGGTCTATGGACGAGCAGTAGTAGACGGTGTTATTGACACCAAGGAGATTGCTGGCAAGATCAGCAAGCGATGCACCCTGACCGAGCCAGACATCATCGCAGTAATCAATGCCCTGGAAACCGAGATCAGCTACGGTCTCGCCGACGGCAAGCGAGTAGTGCTCGACGGATTCGGCTCCTTCAAGGTAGGACTCACCACTACCCCAGCCGACAGCGCCAAGAAGTTCACCAGTGCCAACATCAAGGGCATGCACGTCATCTTCCTGCCTGCTACCGAGATGGAACAGGGCAAGCGCGTGAAGAACATGCTCCGCAACGTGAAGGCTGAGGAGATGACCGAGTACACGGGTCTCGACAACAGCAAGGCCACCGACCCTGGCAAGACTGACCCAGGCAGCACTGACCCAGGCAAGACTGACCCAGGCAACACCGACTCTGGCAACACTGACTCTGGCAAGACCGACTCAGGAGACGTAGGATTGTAAAAAGAATCCTACACCCAGAGAAGCTTGAAGGATTCCAGCGGGAATCATCCTAAAGCCCTGAAGAGGGAAAGCATTGATTACAAGATGCTTTTCCCGCCTTCAGGGCACTTCTTTTATCCAAAAAACGAACAGAAATATTCAAATTCTCTGTTAACTAGTTAAATAAAACGAAAAATATTTGGCATTTTCAAGTTTTCATCGTATCTTTGCCAACGGATTTATATATCGATTATAGACAGTAAAAGTTCTAACAAAATGAAAGTAAAGGTTTTATCTCAATTTATAATTGCATCTCTCACGGCTGCCAGCACCCTCTCGCTGACATCTTGCTTCAAGGATGAGCCCCTCAATGCCGAATGCGACATTGAGCAGGCTTTCATTGCTACCAACGGACAGTGGGAAAACTGTTTCCTCAACGCCACTGATACTCTCAAGAACGTGATGTCAACAGACCAGGAAATCAGCTTCCTCGTGAAACGTGGCACCGACCTCAGCCACTTCGCCCCGAAGTTCAACCTCACTCCAGGCGCTACCCTATCGCCGGCCAACGGTTCGGAACAGGATTTCACCAACGGTCCGGTCATCTACACCGTTACATCGGAAGATGGCAAATGGAAACGCCAGTATAAGGTGAGCTTCACCTTCCCGCCCGTTATCTACGAAGAGATGAAGTACGACTTTGAAAACTTCTTCCTCAACGAAAACAAGCCTATACACAGATATTATGTATGGAGCGACAAGAACGATGATGGTACGCTGGCCAACAACTGGGCCACCGGAAACCCGGGCTTCAACATGAGCAAGGGTTCGGCAAAACCGGATGAATACCCTACCGTGCCCGTGAAAGAAGGCTACGACGGCGCCTGCGTGAAACTCACCACCTGCGACACCGGAAGCTTCGGTTCGATGGCCAAGATGCCTATCGCTGCCGGCAACCTCTTTATAGGTAAGTTCGATGCCACCCAGGCACTGAAGGATGCCATGAAGGCAACCCAGTTTGGCGTGCCGGTAAGTTTCAAGCCTACCAGATTCAGCGGCTACTACAAATACAAGCGTGGCGATGTGTTCACCAACCGCCAGAAGAAGGTGGTGGAAGGCAAGAAAGACTACGGCACCATCTATGCCGTGTTCTACGACAACCACGACGAGGAGGGCAACAGCGTCGTGCTCTATGGCGACAACGTGCAGACCAGTCCACAGGTAGTGGCAATCGCCATCTTGCCTGATATCGACGACACTGCCGAGTGGACCCACTTCGACATCGACTTCATCTACAAGAAGGAAGTGGATGCACAGAAGCTGAAGAACATGGGCTACAGCATGGCCATCGTCAGTTCATCGAGCGTAGAAGGCGCCTCGTTCATGGGAGCCATCGGAAGCACCCTGTGGGTTGACAAATTCCGCATCACCTGCGAAAAAGAATAAGAAGATTTACAAAAAAAAAGAAGACAAGACAATGAAAAAGTCATTCATTATATCAGCCGCTGCCCTATCCCTCTTTGCCCTTCAGGCACGGGGAGAGAAATTGGGAGAACTGCTCCACCACTTCACCTACCAGGCGCGCATCGGCTACAATCTGGGTGGCACTGCCCCTATCGGCATGCCAGCCACCATCCGCACCCTTCACAGCTATACGCTGCAGCCAAACCTGCTGCTCGGCATTGATGCCCACTATCCCCTGGATAACAAGTGGGGCCTGATGTTCGGTCTCCACTTCGAGGGCAAGGGCATGAAGATTGATGCGGGTGTGAAAAACTACCACATGACCATGGTGAAAGGTGGTGAGCAGCTGGAAGGTATGTTTACGGGCAACGTGATAACAAAGGTTGACCAAAGCCTTGCAACCATCCCAGTGCAAGCCACTTACGACGTTAGCGAGAAGCTTCGCCTGAAGCTGGGCCCTTACTTCTCTTATGTCACCGCACATAAGTTTGAGGGCAATGCCTACGATGGTTATCTGCGCCAGGGCGACCCTACGGGACCTAAGGTTGAGCTGGGTCATGAGGATGGAGAGCGTGGCGAATACGACTTTTCGAGCGATATGCGCAACTGGCAGTTTGGCATTGATGTGGGTGCCGACTGGTATTTCTCGAAGCGTTGGGGAGCCTATGTGGGCCTTACCTGGGGCTTATCAGAGGTATTCAAGAAAGACTTCCACGTGATAGAGCAATCGATGTATCCTATCTATGGTACCATCGGATTGAGCTATCAGCTGAAATAGGAAATCTGCTCCAGAATATCTTATATATAATAATGTATAGGAGAGAAAAATCAATTATATCATAATAAAAGAAAGGAAAACTTATGAAGAAAATTTTTACTTTAGTAGCAGCAGCACTCTGCTCTATGTCGATGATGGCAAAGGACTACACCTGCCCTCTCGTGGTTAACTTGATGGGAAATGACATGCCTGTGGGCGACATCAAGGTGAACGTAGATGAGCAGAAAGACGGCAAATACACCATGAGCCTGCTCAACTTCGACATGAACGGTATAATGCCTGTAGGCAATATCGTAATCAAGGATGTAGAGGCAACTAATTGCGGCAATGTAATCATGCTCAATGCAGCAAAGGATATCCAGATTACAGCAGGTGACGATGAGAACGTAGAATGGATGGGACCAGGTCTCGGCAACGTGAACATCCTCCTGAAGGGTGAACTGAAGGGCGACAATTTCAACGCCTACCTCAATATTCCATTGGCTGGCAACATGATTGTTGGCGTAAAGCTCGGCAAGAATTGCAACGAAATGGGTCAGTTGCCAAACGCCGGTTTCGAGAATTTCCACGAGGCATCCTATGACAGCGCCAAGAGCCAGGAGCCTAACGGATGGCACTCTTTCATGAGCTCAACGGGCAGCATGGCAGGCATGGTTTCAGCAGCTGTACATACCTATGCTTCTTCTGAGGTGCGCGAGAACGCAGCAGAAGACAACAAGCAGTGTGTAAAGATTGTTTCTACTCCAGTGAAGGTGGGTTCATTGGTTGCAGCTTCTGCCAACGGTACCATCACCACCGGTCGTCTGAAGGCAGGCAGCATGACTGCATCAAGCAAGGACAACTGCTCATTCCTGGATTTCAGCTCAACAGGTGTGGATGCCAACGGCGATCCATTCTATACAGTGCTCAACAACAAGCCTGATGCCATGAAGGTATGGGTGAAGTTCAAGGCTGGCGAAGGCAACAAGAATCCTAAGGCTACCATCAGTGCCCTCTTGACCAACGGCAATTATGCTCAGGATCCAGAGGATGACAAGTATGCATCCAATATCATCGGCCGTGCCCAGAACTCTTCTATCGAGAGCAAGGACGAGTGGCAGGAGATTACCATCCCATTCACCTACGATAATGAGAATGAAATGCCTAAGGCAGCCCTCGTAACCATGTCAACCTGCGCTGTACCTAGCGGCGGCAGCAAGAGCGAGACCAACCCAGACGTATTGTATGTGGACGATGTGGAAATGGTTTACAATGCTGATGTAAAGAAGGTTACCATGGACGGTGAGGACATTACAAATAAGTTTGATGAAGCCGGCGAGTTGGAGATTGAAGGCTACAATAAGAATTTGGATATCAACAACTTCCAGTTGGAGGCTATCGGTGCCGGTGCCTACGTTACCAAGAAGATTACCACTGATGGTTTTGATACCTACGTAAGTCTAACCGTTACATCTAACGACTTGAAGACTTGCGTAACCCGCACCATCACCCTCAAGGGCTATACCACTGGCATCAAGAACGTTGAGACCCTCACCCTGCCAAACGGCGTGAAGGCTATCTACAACACGGCTGGTCAGCAGGTTACAGACATGCAGAGTGGCCAGATTTACATCGTGAAGTACACCAATGGTGAAACCAAGAAGATGATTAAGAAGTAAATGAAAAATCCCCAGCCATCAAATGAATGATAGCTGGGGATTTTTTGCTTTTTATAAGTTATTCTTCTTGTTTCCAAAAGCTGGATGGGTTCTTTCTCATATCCCAAATATCTACGAAATGAACTTCATCCATCTTTTCGAGATAATAATAAATCAACTTAAAATTATTCATGAAATTAGCACCTCGCAGCTGGTATGGAAAATCAGGAGCACTATTAAAAATTACTTTAGCCATGGGAAATCCTGATAAAGACGTTCTTTAAAATCATCGTATGGCTCCCACTTCGTTGGATCATCTGCAATGGTTTTACAATACTCAATGCTCTCCATCAAACTCTCCCAGGAGAAATGATTACCCAACTCAGGAATTTCATCTAAAACCTCTTTATGATTCTCGAAACCACTCATCGGCATAGGCACAGCATGCTCCATCACCGAAACACGATGAGTTGGCGCAGGCTCAGCTACCATATTCTCACCCTCATGCAAATCTATATGATATTTTTTTTCTTTCATAATAGTATGCTTTTAATTAACCCTGCAAATATACGAAGAAATATAATAATATGCAAGATTTTGAGGAATTATTTAATCATTCTTGAGGAATTTTCTATTTTCCAGGCACAAAAAAAGATTGCATCAGCGGAAATACTTCCAACCAATGCAATCTTCAGTTTTCTTTAATCTAGAGGCTAAACACTCTCCCTACGGGGAAACCCGGAAGAAAAGAGCCTAGCGTCGGATTTACTTCACCTTTGCAACGATAGCCTTGAAAGCCTCAGGGTTGTTTACAGCGAGGTCAGCGAGAACCTTACGGTTAATCTCGATACCAGCCTTGTGAAGAGCACCCATCAACTGGCTGTAGCTCATACCATCGAGACGAGCAGCAGCGTTGATACGCTGGATCCACAATGCGCGGAATGTGCGCTTCTTGTTACGACGATCGCGATAAGCGTAGGTAAGACCCTTCTCCCAAGTGTTCTTAGCTACTGTCCATACATTCTTGCGAGCTCCATAGTAACCCTTAGTGAGCTTCAAGATTCTTGTTCTTTTTGCTTTTGATGCAACGTGATTTACTGATCTTGGCATAATTTTTTTTCTTTAAAAGTTCGACTAAAAAGTTAATAATTAACGGAGGCAGAGCAAGTCGCGAACCTGCTTCAAGTTTGAACGGTCTACGAGAGTCTCACCAAGGAGATTTCTCTTCTGCTTCTTTGTCTTCTTAGTCAAGATGTGACTGTGATAAGCGTGATGACGCTTAATCTTACCTGTACCGGTGAAACGGAATCTCTTCTTTGCGCCGGAATTAGTCTTTACTTTTGGCATTTTTACTTTTAATTTAAATTGTTATTTATTATAGCGATGGCAACGCATATACCAGGGCGTTACGCATCTTTTTTTCTACTTTGAACTTTGAGATTTGAACTTTGAACTTTATGATTACCTTTTTATCATGAGATTGTAAAAATCCGTGTAATCCGTGTAATCCGTGCCAAATTCAATTACTCAGCCTCTTCTGCGAGCTTCTTGAGGGCTTCACCGCCCTTGGCATTGAGCAAGCCATTCTTCTCGGCATTAGCCTCACGCTCTGCATCAGCAGCAGCCTTAGCTTCAGCCTCTCGCTTCTCACGGTCCAACTTCTGCTGGCTCTTCTTGGCAGTACCAGCCTTCTTAGGACTCATGTAGAGGAACATCTTCTTACCCTCGAGCTTAGGCATCTGCTCTACCTTACCGTATTCCTCCAAATCACTGGCGAAACGGAGGAGGAGAACCTCACCCTGCTCCTTGAAAAGAATAGAACGACCACGGAAGAAAACGTAGGCACGAACCTTGTTGCCCTCGCTGAGGAACTCGATAGCGTGCTTGAGCTTGAACTGATAGTCGTGCTCATCGGTCTGAGGTCCGAATCGGATTTCCTTGGTCTCCACCTTCACCTGCTTCTGCTTCATTTCCTTAGCATGCTTCTTCTGCTGGTAAAGGAACTTTGAATAGTCAACAATACGGCAAACTGGTGGCTGTGCATTAGGAGAGATTTCAACAAGATCAAGATCCTGCTGCTGTGCTAACTCTAACGCTTTACGTGTTGGCATCACTTCCGCTCCGCCATCACTTACTATTCTCACTTCACGTACGCGTATCTGTTCGTTTACGCGGTACTGATTTTTCATTTTGTCATTTTTCATTAACTATTCGATATATTCTTTTTTGTCCTTTTTGATTAAACGGCTGCAAAGTTACGATTTTTTCATGAAACCACCAAGGATTTCACGCAGATTTTTCAGTTTTAGCCTCATATTTTATTAAAAATCACGCAGTTTTCGGTTTTTGTCCCACAGATTTCACAGATTAACACAGATTTCACTGATTCAATATTTTCTTAAGTCCCACAGATTTCACAGATTTACACAGATTTAATTCTTTGCTTCAATAATCTGTGTTAATCTGTGAAATCTGTGGGACTAAAAGAAAACAATCCGTGGGACTAAAAGAAAACAATCTGCGGGACTAAAGAAGATCAATCAACGGAAGTATATCCATTGACTTTACGGAAGATAGAACTTCGTATATCAGTGGTGGTAAAATTGACCAATATTCCAAGATGCTTCTTCGCCACACGCAAATACGTAAGCAATTGCTTATGAAAGACATCTTTCATTTCTGCCACAGACTTCAGTTCGATTATGACTTTATCTTCAACAAGAATATCCAGACGGAAATCAACAGGCAAAACCTTACCGTCATACATGACATCCAACTTAACCTGACTCTCAACCCTAAGTCCATCTTTACGCAACTGATAGCACAGAGCTGCTTCATAAACCGACTCTAGCAAACCTGGTCCCAATTCATTATAAACCTTATAAATGGCTCCAATGACCTTATAAGATATCTCATTTTCTGTCATAACCAAACGATTTTAAAATCCTCCATAAAAAAATCTCCCACAGACGTCACAATCTTTACAGATATTCTGGAGAACAAAAAATCTGTGTAAATCTGTGAAATCTGTGGGAGATTCGAATATATCAATCTGTGGGATTACTCCTCAGCTGCCTTCAGCTGCTCTGCAACCTCGGCGTTGATGCGCTGAGCAAACTCTTCCATGCTCATGGTAGCCTGTTCGCCACCACCCTGCTTACGCATAGAAACGAGGCCCTCGGCACTCTCCTTCTCACCAACGATAACCATGTAAGGTACACGCTTCAACTCGTTGTCACGAATCTTGCGGCCAATTTTCTCGTTACGGTCATCAACCAAAGCACGAACACCCTGCTTGTCGAAATACTGACGTACCTTCTGAGCATAGTCGTTGAACTTCTCTGAGATAGGGAGAATAGCAACCTGGTCTGGAGTCAACCACAATGGGAAGTGACCGGCTGTGTGCTCGATGAGAACGGCTGTGAAACGCTCCAATGAACCGAATGGTGCACGGTGAATCATCACAGGAGTCTTCTTTGAGTTATCCTCAGCTGTATATTCCAGCTTGAAACGCTCTGGCAAGTTGTAATCCACCTGGATGGTACCCAACTGCCAGCGACGGCCGATGGCATCCTTTACCATGAAGTCGAGCTTAGGACCATAGAAGGCAGCCTCGCCAATCTCCTCACGAGTCTCAAGACCCTTCTCCTTGCAAGCCTCGCGGATAGCGTTCTCACTCTCTTCCCAAATCTCATCAGAACCGATATACTTCTCAGTATCTTTAGGATCGCGGAGAGAAATCTGTGCCTCGTAGTTCTCGAAACCGAAAATCTTGAATACCTTCAAGATTACGTCGATTACATTCTCGAACTCAGACTTCACCTGATCTGAACGAACGAAGATGTGGGCATCATCCTGAGTAAATGTACGAACACGAGTCAAACCATGGAGCTCACCGCTCTTCTCATAACGGAATACAGTACCGAACTCTGCAATACGCAAAGGAAGATCCTTGTAAGAACGAGGCTTACGAGCGTAGACCTCGCAGTGGTGAGGACAGTTCATTGGCTTGAGCATATACTCCTCATCCTCCTCAGGAGTCTGGATAGGCTGGAATGCATCCTTGCCATAGTGAGCATAGTGACCAGATGTTACATAGAGACTCTTGCCTCCGATACCTGGACAGATAACCTCCTGATAGTTATAAGGCTTCAGGAGCGAACGGAGCAACTCCTGCAAGCGGAGGCGGAGCTGAGTGCCCTTTGGCAACCAGATAGGAAGACCCTTACCTACACGCTCTGAGAACATGAAGAGTTCCATCTCCTTACCGATCTTACGGTGGTCGCGCTTCTTAGCCTCTTCGAGAACCACCAGGTACTCATCGAGCATCTTCTTCTTAGGGAAGCTGATACCGTAGATACGGGTCATCTGCTCGCGCTTGGCATCACCGCGCCAGAATGCACCAGCCACACTTGTAATCTTCACAGCCTTGATAAGGCCAGTGTTCATCAAGTGAGGACCACGGCAAAGGTCGGTGAAATTGCCCTGGGTATATGTGGTGATGGTACCATCCTCCAAGTCCTGCTCAATGTGCTCGCATTTGTAGGTCTGACCATCAGCCTTGAACTCAGCGAGTGCATCAGCCTTAGCCACCTCCTTGCGAACCACAGGCTCGTTCTTCTTGGCAAGTTCCATCATCTTAGCCTCAATTTTGGCGAAATCATTCTCTGAAATCACCTGACCCTCGGCTGGCATCACGTCGTAGAAGAAACCGCTCTCTACGGCTGGACCGAAGCCGAACTGAATGCCTGGATAAAGCTCCTGGAGAGCCTCAGCCAACAAGTGTGCAGATGTATGCCAGAATGTGTGCTTACCCTGCTCATCCTCAAACTTGTAGAGTTCTACATTAGCATCCTCATTGATAGGACGGTTCAACTCTACTGTCTCACCATTTACACCGCAAGATACAACGTTGCGAGCGAGAGCCGGTGAGATACTCTCGGCGATTTGTAAGCCAGTTACGCCCTGTTCATACTCACGAACAGATCCGTCTGGGAATGTGATTTTTACCATAACAACTTAGTATTTTTATTAAATCGCTTGCAAAAGTACTATTTCTTTTTGTAACGAGCGAATATTTTCGTATAAAAAATGTATTTTATTTCAAAAGATGCAGGATTATCGGCATTTTCCCCTTATACCTTATATTATATATAGGCATTTACATATCCTCCGCCAATAGTCTGGTTTCCTTACGAATCATAACATAATGTAAAAAAGGTAGATATTTTCCGGGCATTTCCTTTGATATATCGAAAGTTTTCACTATATTTGCAGCCGATTTAGTGACAAAATGTAAATATCAATCAAGAAAAATGGCAACACCAAAGATTCTCATTATCTATACAGGAGGTACCATCGGCATGGGAAAAGACCCTGTAACAGGCGTCCTGGAGCCACTCGACTTCAACCACCTCGTTTCATCCATGCCCGAATTCCAACTCATCCAGGCTGAAATCGACGTCAGGAAATTCGAACCGCCTATTGACTCCAGCGACATGGATCCGATGAGATGGGCGGAAATCGTAAGCATCATATCCAACAGCTATGACGACTACGACGGATTCGTCATCCTCCACGGTACCGATACCATGGCGTATACCTCTTCAGCGCTCAGTTTCATGCTCGAGAATCTTACCAAACCGGTGATTCTGACCGGTAGCCAGTTGCCTATCGGTGAACTGCGCACAGACGGCAAGGAGAACCTGATGACTGCCATCGAGATAGCATCGGCAAAGGACGAGAACGGCCATCCGATGGTGCCTGAGGTATGCATCTTCTTCAACGGAAAGCTGCTGCGCGGCAACCGTGCCATCAAGATCAATGCCGAGGGTTTCCACGCCTTCGAATCGTTCAATCACCCTCACCTCTGCGATGTGGGCATCAACTTCCAGTATCATCAGCACCACATTCTGACTCCAGACTACAGCAAGCCGATGGTTCCCCATCTGAAGCTAGACCCGAACGTAATCGTCTTCAGTCTCTTCCCAGGCATCCAGGACAATATCGTGCGCCACGTGTTGGAATCGCCAGACCTCAGAGGTATCGTGATGCGTACCTTCGGTTCGGGCAATGCTCCTCATGCCCCTTGGATCATGCGACTGCTGGACGAGGCAGCCCACAGAGGCGTGAACATCGTGAACATCAGCCAGTGCCTGACGGGTAGCGTGGAGATGGAACGATACGGTGCCGGATTCCAGTTGAAGACTGCCCACGTGATCAGCGGCCACGACTCAACCGTAGAGGCGATGGTTACGAAACTGATGTATCTGCAGGGCAGATACGAGGACAACCTGAAGGTAAGGGAGATGCTGCAGAAGTCGCTTGCCGGCGAAATCACGCTGCTATAAGACAGCTAAGATGCTGTTGTCTAGATATATGCAGAAAATATGCAGAATAGGCTTAAAAAAGATTAAATTAGAGCAAATTAGTCAACACATCCTTGCTTTGCATTGATATTTTATATACCTTTGCAGTGTGAAAAGATGAAAGTCTAAGTGACCTATATTGAAAAAGTAGCGAAATGTTATACGCATTGAGCTAAATAGATAAAATAATTTAATCAACAAAACCTATTCATTATGCAGATCAACAAAGCTAAAAAGTATGGTGAGTTTGTAGAGATTACAGCTCCAGTAGAAAGAACAACTTCAGAAGAGTATCCAACTATCTTAGGTGGCGAAATTTGGTATAACTAGTATTCTTTCCCAAAGAAATGAAAAGAAAGCTCGAAGGTTTTATTAAAGTCTATCCCTTGCAGAACTCGTTCTCTCGCAGATAGATGAAAAACCTCAGAGATTTCTAGACAATTTAAACTCAAAAAAGATGAAGGCTCAATCCCAGTCAATTCGGGGTTGAGCCTTTATTTTCCCACAGAGATAATATTTTAAAGGCCCACAGATTAAATATTTTAGTCCCACAGGTAAAATATAAAGTCCCACAGGTAAAATATAAAGTCCCACAGATTTCACAGATTTACACAGATTTATTTTTCTGCAGTTCGAGAAAAAAATCTGTGTAAATCTGTGAAATCTGTGGGACTAAAAATATTCAATCCGGGGTTAATGCTTGCCGCAGCAGCCACCCTCTTCGTGATGATGTTCGTGCTTGATGCCACCCTCTACAGCCTGATGCTGGTCGCGGAGCAGATCGTTGACGGTCTTCACTGGGTTGAATGTGCCCAGAGGAACCTCTACGAATACAGTATTCCAGTCGCTCATAGCACCATTCCAGAGACCAGGCAACTCCAAAGCCTTCAGGTCCTTACCATTCTTGCTCTTGCTGGAGATGAAACCGGTAGATGGATCTACGAACTTAGGAAGATCGAAGGCATTGCCCTGGTAATCCTTGGTAGCGCAGACGAGATCTACTGGGTTGAAATGAGTACCCTCGGTAAACATCTTCATATACTCCTCGTTGTTCTTGTCGATCTGTGAGCTCTCCAGAATCTGAAGACTTACAGTACCATCCTGGTTGTAGGTAAGGAATGGACCACCACCAGGCTCGCCTACGTTCTTAACAACACCACAGACACGCATAGGACGGTTCAACTTCTTGCGCAGATAGATAACCAGCTCAGCATCCTCCAACTCCTTGATATCAGACTTACGGCAGCAGAGATCACGCTGAACGAAGCGGATGATCTCCTCCAGCTTCTCGTGGTTGTAATGACCGGAGTCCAATACCTTCAGATAATTGAAAGCCTGCTTCTGGAGAGTAACCAATACACCAGCAATCACCTGCTTCCAGGTAACAGTTTCGCCCTTCAGACGATCAGGAACCACGTTGTCAATATTCTTGATGAATACTACATCAGCATCTATCTCGTTGAGGTTCTCGATGAGCGCACCATGACCGCCCGGACGGAACAGCAATGATCCATCCTCGTTGCGGAATGGAGTATTATCAGGATTAGCAGCGATGGTATCGGTGCTAGGCTTCTGCTCAGAGAATGAGATATTATACTTGATGCCGTAGCGCTGTGCATACTTGTCAGCCTTCTCTGCTACCATCTGCTTGAAGAGTTCCAGATGATCGTGAGAAACGGTGAAATGAACGTTTGCCTCTCCGTTGCTGCTTGCATAGAGTGCAGCCTCAACCAGGTGCTCCTCCATCGGAGTACGAACCTCGTCCTCATACTCGTGGAACTGAAGCAATCCCTTAGGCAACTGTCCGTAGTTCAATCCCTCTGGCTTGAGGAGATTAGCCACGATAGCCTTGTAATCGCCCTTCTTGATGAGGCACATGATACCCTTCTCATTGTTGACGTGGCACTTGTCGCAGAGCGCCTTGCGGAAAGCAAACTTCTTGATATTCTCGAAGAATTGTTTTTCAAAGTCAGTAGTAGGAACATCGTATGGAGCATCAAGGAAAGCGAACATGTTCTTGAACATACGACTAGCAGCACCTGATGCAGGCACGAACTTCACAATCTTGTGACCCTCAGCCTTATAGTCGTTCCAAGCCTTCTCGAAGTTTTCCACTTCCTGGGCTGTAGGAGCCATGATTCCCTTACCGATGGCAGCCGCACCCTCGAGCTTGAGGAATGGGAAGCCATTCTTGATTTGTTCCAACTGGTGTTCAATCTGCTGCTCGGAGATGCCGCGAGCAGCGATTTGGTTTAGATCTTGCTGATTCATAATACCATATTTATGTTAAATTTACACTATATGTGCTACAAAGATACTAGTTTTTTCTGATAATCAGAAATTTTTCCGCTTTTTTTTGTACCTTTGCAATGAAAAATTAACGAAGTAGGTGTTTTTTAACGCCGAAACGCCATTGTTTGTCAAATTTAAAATAGAATATTGCAACATGGTAAGTAAATTAGCAAAAGAGCACGACCGAAGAACGTTGCTATCAACGTATCTGTACGGAGTATCAAACCTTCTCCTAAGCGGGACAGGAATTGGCGGTTTTTCGCCATTAATAACAGGCAACAGCATTGGACTTTTCAATTGCCTATTCCTAGTATTAGGCATTGTATCGGCATTCATCTTTGCCTATAGTGCGAATAGAGTAATGAAGTATAACGATTCAAATATTAAATGATATGGAACTAATGACATTATTCATGTTTATCATGACAGTTATAGGTGCCAGCTTCGCCATCTGGCTTAACACAAAATCAGGCCAGAAATGGATAGATGAGCTATAGTTTACTATTATGGAACTATATACTATATTTATGGGGCTAGGAGCCTTGATAGGAACCAGCTTTGCCATTTGGCTTAACACAAAGTCTGGCCAGAAATGGATAGATGAGTTATAACAACTCAACAATATATAATCAACGGGAGGGAACAACTATGAATGAAACAACTTTTAAATTCACATCCGAAGAAAAAGAACAGACACTCCAAATCCTGGAGCGCCTGAGAACCGCCGTGGGCGACACGTTCAAGCCGGGCGATGAGCAGCATCTGCGTGAAGACATACAGCATGCCTTCATCAACCACCAGATCAAGCGCAACGTCTTCGGCATGAATCCTATACTCGCTGCCCTGCAGACAGCAGAAATCGCAGTCAACGAAATCGGCCTGAAACGAGACGGCATCATCGCCATCCTAATGCAGACCAGCGTCATCGACGGATATCAGACCATCGAAGACATCCAGCAGAAATACGGCGACAGCGTGGCGCATATCATCAGCGGACTCCTCCGCATCCACGACCTCTACAAGCGCAACCCGATCATCGAGAGCGAGAACTTCAGAAACCTGCTCATCTCTTTCTCAGAAGACATGCGCGTGATCCTCATCATGATTGCCGACCGCGTGAACGTGATGCGACAGATTCGTGATACCGAACAGAAGGAGGCGAAGCACGAGGTGAGCGAGGAAGCCAGCTACCTCTATGCCCCACTCGCCCACAAGCTGGGTCTCTACAAGCTGAAGAGCGAGCTGGAAGACCTGAGCCTGAAGTATCTGGAGCACGATGCCTACTATATGATCAAGGACAAACTGAATGCTACCAAGGCTTCGCGTGATGCCTATATCGCCCGATTCATCCAGCCTATCAAGGAGAAGCTCGATGCTGCCGGACTGAAATATCACATGAAAGGAAGAACCAAGAGCATCCACTCCATCTGGCAGAAGATGAAGAAGCAGAAATGCGCCTTCGAGGGTGTATATGACCTCTTCGCCATCCGCATCATCATCGATGCACCAAGAGAGAAGGAATACATGCAGTGCTGGCAGACATTCGCACTTATCACAGATATGTATCAGCCTAATCCAAAACGTATGCGCGACTGGCTCAGCGTGCCTAAGAGCAACGGATACGAGAGTCTGCACACTACCGTTCTGGGACCGGAAAACAAATGGGTAGAAGTCCAGATAAGAACCGAAAGAATGGACGATATCGCCGAGCACGGACTGGCGGCACACTGGCGATACAAGGGCATCAAACAGGGAGAAGGAGGCATAGACGAATGGCTTGCAAACATCCGTGCAGCACTGGAAAACAACGACGACCTGCAGCTGATGGACCAGTTTACCACCGACCTGAAGGAAGACGAAGTGTACGTATTCACTCCAAAGGGCGACCTGCTGAACTTCCAGAAAGGCGCTACGGTACTCGACTTCGCCTACTACATCCACTCCCGCATCGGCAACACCTGCGTGGGCGGAAAGATTAATGGTAGAGCCGTCACCTTCCGCCAGGAACTCCATTCGGGCGACCAGGTGGAAATCCTCACCCAGAGCAACCAGAAGCCTAGAAGAGAGTGGCTCAACATCGTACAGACCTCCAAGGCAAAGGCAAAGATACGTCTCGCCCTGAAGGAAACCCAAAAGAAGGACGGACTCTACGCCAAGGAACTGCTGGAACGCCGATTCAAGAACCGCAAGATGGAGATTGATGAGAGCACCATGGCGCGCATCATCAAGAAGATGGGATACAAGGAGACTTCCGACTTCTACAAGGATATTGCAGAAGAGAAACTCGACGTGAACACTATTATCGACAAATATGTAGAGGAACGGGATCACGACCTCAATCTGACGAATGCCACCAAACCGGCAGAAAGTGCAGAGAACTTTGAGTTTGAGAATCCTACCGAGGAACTCCTGAAGCAAAGCGACGACGTGCTGGTAATCGACGAGCACCTGAAGGGTATCGACTTCGAGCTGGCCCACTGCTGCCACCCTATCTACGGCGACCCAATCTTCGGATTCGTTACCATCAGCAAGGGCATCAAGGTTCACCGCATCGACTGTCCTAACGCCAAGGAACTGCGCCGCCGTTTCGGTTACCGCATCGTCAAGGCAAAATGGAGCGGAAAGGGAACATCGAAGTATGCCATCACCCTGAGAATCATCGGAAACGACGATATCGGCATCGTGAGCAATATCACGAACATCATCTCCAAAGAGGATAAACTCGTGATGAGAGGCATCAACATCTCATCCAAGGACGGTCTGTTCTCCGGCAACGTGACGGTGATGATTGATGATGCCTCCAAGACGGATGCACTCATCAAGAAGTTGGCTGCCGTGAAAGGCGTAAAGCAGGTAATGAGAATATAATAGCAAGCAAACAAGAAAGACCGACTATTAGGAATAAACAAAAAAATCCCGCAGATTGTGAATTCTGTGGGATTTTTTATTTTGCCTTATTGACAACGGTTATTTTGCCTTTTCAAATTCGCTTATTTTGCCTTATTGATTCGCTTAATCACAGAATAAGCATCATACAAGCCCAGCTCACCTGCCTTGGAAAGATCCTGGATACCAGCCTGCTTGTTTCCACTCTTGATACGAGCCAGACCACGGTTGTAATATGCCTCAGCCAGACGCGAATCTATCCTGATGGCAATGCTGTAATCATCGATAGCCTTAGACAACTCGTTTCTGCCAGCATGCACGTTACCTCTATTATAATAGATGTAGGCATTATTGCTGTTCAGACGGATAGCATCGCTGAAATCAGCCTCGGCAGAATGGATATTCGTAATACCCTTGCCCTCAGCACGGTTAAACTCATCCATCTCAGCCTGACAGACAGCACGTTGCCAGTAAGCCAGCGAACTCTTTTCATCCAGAGAGAGATAATAGGTGAAATCGCTGATGGCTGCCTCGAAATCACGGAGAACACTGTGAGCGATGGCCCTGCGCATCAGCAGACTCTTCTTCTGCTCGATATCCTTAGCCACACTCAGTTCAGCCGACAGCTTATCTATCAATGAGAAAATCATCAACGAGCTGTTCTCATCCAGCTGCTCCTTGGTACATACGATATAAACCTTATTGGTAGAAGCCTTAGACTGAGCAGCATTCTGTTTGCCAGAAGCACCACCGCTCTGCTTAGCCTGTGCCTGAGCCAGATGCATATTGAGTTGTTCCACTTCCTTGTCAAACGCCTGAACACCGTTCAGATTCTGCACATTAGGGAAGTAAGAAAGCTGATACATAGGCAGATAGGAAGTCTCCACCTGACGGTTCTGGATGCGTCCACGATACTCGCTCTTGTAATTGTGCTCATACTTAGGTTCATCCTCAACCACAATAGAAGCAAACTTATCCGGATCTACCTCAGAACGCTTGCGCACCTCCTTCCTGGTCTTCGCGCTCCATCTAGGCTGAATACCCAGATGCTTGTTCATCTGCGCCTTGAAGATGCGGAATTCATCCATCTCGGCCTTTGCTGTCATACCCAACCTTCGGTAACAGCTGGCACGATAGGAAAGACCCGTCCAGAAGTTAGGAAACTGGTCGATAACCGTAGAATAATCACGGATAGCCGCCTTCAGATTACCCGTCTTATCATGCAGAAGCGCACGGTTGAAAATAGCCATGAAGTTCTTTGGTTCCATCTTGATGACGAAGTCGAAGTCGAGGATGGCACGGTTGTCATCACCCAACTGCACACGCATCAGACCTCGGTTGTAATGAGCCAGGAAGTTGTTAGGATCCAAATCGATCGCATTGTCATAATCGCTCATCGCTCCACGTAAATTGTTGATGTTGATACGAGCCAAGGCACGGTTGATATAACTGTTCACATTGTTAGGCTTGAAATGCAGCGACTTAGTCAAAGCCTCATCCGCTACCTTCCACTCCTTTCTAGCCAGCGCCATATAGGCACGTGTGGTCCAGGCATCACCGTCATAAGGATTGATTTCCAGGCTCTTGTCTATCCATCTCTCTGCCTGCAGGGTATCCTTCTGCTTCAGATACACCTCAGCCTTGAGGGTATAGGCATTCGCAAAATCCTTCCATTTGGCAATCACCGAATCCAATTCTGACTGCGCCACATCATAATTCTTGCTCTCCATCTGGCAGAGCGCCCTGTTGAACCAGTAATTGCGGTTGCGAGGCTCGATACGGATGGCAGAATTATAATCGGTGATGGCATCCTGGAAACGGTTTTGACGGATACGGCAGATGGCACGCAAGTCGTAGATATCATTGATGTAAGGATTCAGATTCAACGCCTCAGAAGCATCACTCTCAGCTCCTACATAATCATCGAGATTAAACTTGGCCACACTGCGGTAATACCAAGGCTCATAGAGATAAGGCTTGGCACCGATAGCAAGATTAAAATACTTAATGGAAAGAACGAAGTCCTCATAATAGAGAGCACTTCTGCCCGCCGTAATCAGGCGGTCAACTCTATATTGCGCTGATGCCGACAAAGCCGTCAGCACCAGCACAAAAGTGAAAATAAACTTTTTCATCGACGAATCTTAGTACGATAGCTGCAGCGGAACTTACCCTTGATGATATTCTTGAGCTTGCCAGCTATCATGTTCTTACGAAGAGGAGAAACACGATCCACGAACATGGTGCCCTCCAGATGGTCGAACTCATGCTGCATCACGCGAGCCAGATATCCCTCAACCCACTCATCGTGCTCCTGGAAATTCTCATCCTGATACTTCACGTGGATGCGGGTAGGACGAACCACCTTCTCATTGATGCCAGGAATGGAAAGACATCCTTCATCAGAAGAATCCTTCTCAGCCTCCTCATCATACTCCAGGATATGAGGATTGATGAATACATGACGGAATCCCTTATATTCAGGAAGATCTTCGCTCAATACATCGAGGTCGATAACCACCAGGCGGATAGCCAGACCAATCTGAGGTGCAGCCAGACCGATACCATTGCTGGAATCAAGCGTCTCATACATATTGTTAATCAGTTCCTTCAATTCAGGATAATCGGGAGTAATATCTTCAGCCACTTTTCTCAAAACGGGCTGACCATATATATAAATAGGTAAAATCATCTTCTTGACTCTAAATAATCTTGTAAAATAATGGTGGCGCTAATCTCGTCCACCAATCCTTTGTTTTCTCTTCTGGTTTTCTTCTTCACCCCACCCTCTATCATGGCACGATGAGCCAGTACCGATGTAAAACGCTCATCATAATATTCGATAGGAACCTCAGGATGAGCCTTGCGCCAGCGATTGAAGAAGTTCTCCACTCGCGCCAGGTTCTCGCTAGGCTGCCCGTTGGGCTGGGTTGGCTTTCCAATGATAATACGCTCCACCTGCTCCTTTTGGATATACTGTTCCACAAAGGCGAAGAGTTCGGGTGTAGCAACAGTGACCAACCCATTGGCAATAATCTGCAATGGGTCGGTCACAGCGATACCGGTACGTTTCTTACCGTAGTCTATAGATAAAATTCGCATGAATCTACGAAAAATCCTAGTCTTTATCTTTAATATCTGAAGCAGGGATTACTTCTTGAGAAGCAACCAAGCATCAGGATACTTGCCAGCACGGAGCTGATTGCGGCTCTTTACAGCACCAGACTTATCTGCGAATGTAGAAGCTACAACACGATACATGTTACGTGCGCTGTTGAATACAATCTGAGCCTCATAACCTGCACTCTTCAAAGTGTTAGCCAAACCCTCTGCGTTAGCCTTGAGAGAGAAAGAACCAACTACTACACTGTAGTTAGAAAGACCAGAACCCATGATGAGGTCAACGTTCTCCTGACGAACAGTAGCGTTATCAACCTCTGTATTTGTTGACTCAGAAGGAGTAGTTGTCTCCAAAGGAGTAACAACTGGTTCCTGAGCAACTGGAGCCTGCTCCTGCTGCTGAGCCTTCTCGAAAGCCTTCTTATAGGCACTTTCCTTAGAAGTACCACAACTAGCCAATGCCAAAACTGCGCACATACCTGCGCACAAAACTGATAATTTCTTCATAATTTTGAAAATGTTTTTATTGATAAATTCTTTATTAATTGCTTATTCTTATGACGCAATACGCTCCATCTTGTAATCGATTCCAACGCAATTGCACTGCGAAAATACAAAATATTTGGCAAATATGAGCATGAAAAGCGCATAAAGTTTGTTAATACAGCATATTTAAATAAAAATTAAGACAAATTCACGCGGTTTTTGGAGAAAAATTAGTATATTTGCATTTGTAAAGCAGCAAAAGAGAATGGAAAGTTCACTTTCCTATCCATCATTTGCTTCGACTTTATAGGTATAAAATCGTATAACGTTTAAAACTTAAGAATTATGAAGGCATTAGGTTACATTGGTGCATTCCTCGGCGGTGCAATCGCCGGTACAGCACTCGGTTTGATTTTTGCTCCAGAAAAGGGAGAAGATACACGCAGCAAGATTGCTGGCGCAGTAGATGATTTTTGCAAGAAGCACGACATCAAGTTGAGCCGCAAAGACGTAGACGACCTGGTAGACGATATCAAGGAAGCTGCTCCTGAGGTATAATTAAAGAGGTATAAAATAAATATCTCAAGATGTTCTCTAACGATAAAAACGTAGAAACCATCGGGCAGCTCGTAGAGGTGCTCAAACATTACATCGGGCTTCAGTCAGAGTACATGAAGCTCGATGTTGTGGATAAAGTGGTAAGGCTGCTCACTGCCATCACCATGACAGTGGTGCTCCTGGGGCTCTTCCTCATCGCCATTATCTACCTTTCCTTTGCTGCGGCTTACGGATTGGCAGGCCTGATAGGAAGCACAGCCCTAGCCTTCTGCGTAGTGGCGGGTGTATACCTATTTATATTAATACTATTCATCATCTTCCGCCACCAATGGATAGAGAGACCGCTCGTCAAGTTTCTTGCCAGCATTCTGATGCAATAACTTTTTTCATTCACCTGAAAGAGCTCAGCCCTCAAGGCGAAATTTTTTCATTCATTCCTAATATTCAAAGAGATGATAGAACAAGATGAAATCATAGAATATAACTCGCTGAACGAAATTCGTCTACGCAAGGAATTACTACGCAAGGATATACAGGCTGACGATGCCAAGATCAAGGCTTTGTGGAAATCGCTTTTCACCAAGCCCGAAGCGCTATCCAAGAATGCGAGCGCCAGCAAGCGTTTCAGCAGCATGATGAAAATCGGAGCTGGAGCCTTTGACGGTGCCCTACTTGCATGGAAACTTTATCACAAGTTCAAGAGAAAAAAATAAGGCATAATTGCTGAAAACAAAAGAAAGCACATCATTTTCTTCCTATAACAAGAGGAAAATGATGTGCTTTTTTATGCTGGAATTCAGACTTTCTTCCAGACTTTCGGACACAAAAAAGGGCCACCGCCGTGGCCCAACCTTGTTAACCTTAAATCTAATACTATGAAAAACACACGTGCAAATATAGAAAGAATCTATGAGTTTCACAAGCTTTTCCGTGAAAAAAGTCAAATTCTAAACCATATTTAACTATTTGTGTCTTAATTTCTTATTTATTTAAATGTTATTAAACCTATTCTATTTAGAACTTAGACAGTTATATTTAGAATAGAAATCTAAATTTCAAAGCTCATCTGATCATAACCAAAGACGAAGCCCTGAGGCAGGCGCACATTGGCATCATCATGGAAACCTATCTGATGAGTAACATGCGTGAGAATCGTCTTCCGGGCTCCTATCCGGCGTGAAACCCGTATGGCATCCTCTACCAGCTGATGACTGTGATGCGGCTTATCGAAACGGAGAGCATTGATAACCAGCGTTTCCACTCCTTCCAGATACTGATATTCCTCCTCGCCCATCGTCTTCATATCCGTAATATAGGCAAACATGCCGAAACGATAGCCCAGGATAGGCATCTTATCATGGAGAATACGGATAGGCATGAACTCGATATCACCTATCTGATAAGAGTGATGAGGCTCTATGGTATGAAGCTTGAGCTTCGGAGCTCCTGGATAAAGCTGCTCTGCATCCTTTGGAAAGCAGTAAGGCATGGTATGCGGCAAAGAACGGGTTACCAGCTCATCGCCATAGATATGAATATCACCAAACACGCAGAAGCCACGCAGGTCATCGATACCTCCCACATGGTCGTAATGGATATGCGTAATCAGCACACCATCCAACTTGCGGAAGGGTTCCCTGAGCAGCTGCATTCTTATGTCCGGCCCCGCATCTATCAGAATACGGGTATTCTCCGTTTCTATCATCGCAGCACTCCTAAAGCGCTTATTCTTAGGATCATTGCTGCGGCAAACCTCACAATCGCATCCCAAAACAGGAACACCACTCGATGTTCCTGTTCCCAATAAAGTAATCTTCATTAATAATCAAATATTTCCTGAAAAACAAACGAATTCTTCACTCTTCGTTCTTCACTCTTCACTTCACATTCACCTCCGGATGGATATCAATGCCAAACTTCTGCTTCACATCCTTACGGATTGTTTCACAGAGATTGACGATTTCCTGCCCCGTTGCTCCACCACGGTTCACCAGTACCAGCGCCTGCTTGTCATGCACGCCGGCACGTCCCAGGCTCTTGCCCTTCCATCCACATTGGTCAATCATCCAGCCAGCAGGAATCTTCTCGCGCCCAGCATCAATCGTATAATGAGGCATTCCCGGATACTGTGCAGCCAGTTCTTCGTATTTTGCCTTCTCCACGATAGGATTCATGAAGAAACTGCCCGCATTGCCCTGTACCTTCGGGTCAGGCAATTTGGCATTGCGAATCTCAATGATGACATCACGGAGCTGCTGGGCAGTAGGATTTTCTATTCCCTTTGCAGCCAGGGAAGTACGGATGTTACCATAATCCAGGTCAGGCACAAAGTGTTTGCTCAGGCGATAGATGACATGAGTAACCAGATACTTATCCTTCCACTCATGCTTGAACCTGCTCTGACGATAGCTGTACTGGCAGTCCTGGTTGTCGAAAACCACTAATTTTCCAGTAGCAATTTCCACAGTTTCCACCTTATATATAATATCCTTCGCTTCCACGCCGTAGGCTCCGATGTTCTGGACCGCGCTCGCTCCCACTTCTCCCGGAATGATACTCAGGTTCTCTGCTCCATGATAGCCATGCTCTACAGCGTATGCCACCACGTCATCAAACACCTCACCACTGCCGCAGTTCAAGAAAACAAAGTCGGGATTTTTCAGATTCTCACCCTCAGCAGCCAGGGTTTCATTATCCAGCACCTCGATGCCCTTGATGGCAGAATGGATCACCGTACCCTCATAATCGCCTGTAAGCAAGAGGTTACTGCCACCACCCAGAATGAGCAGAGGCTGATCGGCAGCAGTAAGCCCAGCCACCATCTGCTGCGCCTCTTCTACCGATGAGTATTCCAGGAATCGCTTGCACTTGGCATCAATTCCAAACGTATTGTGAGCCAAAAGGCTATAGTCTCGAATATCCTTCATATCCAGCTATTTCTAAAAAACAATTAATCACTAAACAGTAATCACTAATCACTATATTTACATCTCCAGCTTGGTCAGCATCCACTTTCCTCCTATCTTCTTGAAGGTAAGCTGCGTTTCCAACCCATTGGCGATGCCACGAATCACGAATATCTTCTGGCTGCTCTCAGTATATTTCTGACCGTAGATGATGTTGTATATCATGCCGGAAGGCAACTGAGGCGCAAAGGCAGGCCATGTCTCCGGTTCGATATCACCCGTCATCGTACTGAAATCATCATCAGGATCAGGACCGATAAACTTCACCGGATTATGAAGATGCTCAGCCTGAAAGGCTGAATCGGCAGCAAACGAACCGTAAAACTTCAGGAAACTGGCATTCATGTTGGCATACATCGGCTTGTAGTTGATGCTGGTCATCAGCCACTGACCGTTGATACGGTTGAAGAGGAACTGCTGAACGGTGTTGTTTTTATAGAACACTTTTTCTACAACCACATGGTCTATGGTAGTATCCTTTACCAGATTCATCTGCTTCCGGTTGTCAAAGATCAGCGTATAATAATCCTGACGCATAAAGAAATGTTCCATCTTCCACTGGCGTTTTTCTATCTGCTTGATCACTTTTCCATCACGATAGACAGGCAGCGGGAAATGGACTCGCTGCTTCTGAAGCTTGCGACTGGCTGCAAAATTAAAAAGGAAGTCGTCAAACAACTCGTCTGCAGCCTTAGGCATAGGAGTCTCCTCTATGAGCTTTTCGGTAGAGTCCATAGCCTGCGTGTCAGCGACAAGCGTATCGGAAGCCACTGAATCAACAAGAGTAGCGGGCTTCTTATCCTTGCACCCTACAGAGGTGAAACAAACGATGGTAAGCACCGCTAACATTACTGTTATAAAAGATAGTTTCTTCATAAACTTATTAAATTTCTCAAATTTTCATTGCAAAAGTACAACTTTCTTTTGAGATATTTCATATTTTAAGCAAAAAATATTATCTTTGCACTCAAAATAGACAATTTAATAAGATATGTTATTAGAAAAAATAGAAGAACTCTTGAAAGAAGTGGATTCTTTGACTGCTCAGAACGCAGAAGAAGTAGAACAGCTTCGCATCAAGTATCTCAGCAAAAAGGGTGAAATCAATGCCCTCATGGCCGACTTCCGCAATGTGCCAGGCGACCAGAAAAAAGAGGTTGGTATCAAAATCAACGAATTGAAGCAAGCTACCCTTGCCAAGATCAACGGACTCAAGGATCAGATGGAAGAGGCTGACGCAAGCAGCGACGACATCGACCTGACCCGTACAGCTTATCCTGTGGCTTTGGGTACACGTCATCCATTGACCGTCGTAAAGAACCAGATTATTGACATCTTCGGCCGGATGGGATTCACCCTCTATCAGGGTCCTGAGGTTGACGACGACAAGCACGTGTTCACTATGCTCAACTTTGCAGCCGATCATCCAGCCCGTGACATGCAGGATACCTTCTTCATCGAGAAGAGCAACGATGACGACGTAACCAAGAATGTGCTTCTCCGCAGCCATACCTCCAACGACGAGGCCCACTATATGGAGACCCACGAGCCACCTATCCGCGTTCTCTGCCCTGGTCGCGTTTATCGCAACGAGGCAATCAGCGCACGTGCTCACTGCTTCTTCCATCAGGTAGAAGGTCTCTATGTGGACAAGAACGTAAGCTTCACCGACCTCAAGCAGGTGCTCCTCACCTTTGCTCGCGAGATGTTCGGTGCAGATACCAAGATCCGTCTGCGCCCAAGCTACTTCCCATTCACAGAGCCTAGCGCTGAGATGGATATCTCATGCAACATCTGCGGAGGCAAGGGATGTAACTTCTGCAAGCATACAGGATGGGTTGAGATTCTGGGTTGCGGTATGGTAGACCCTCACGACCTCGAGGCTTGCGGCATCGACAGCAATGTCTATACCGGTTATGCCTTCGGTATGGGTGTAGAGCGCATCACCAACTTGAAGTATCGTGTCAGCGACCTGCGCCTCTTCTCTGAGAATGATACCCGCTTCCTGCGCGAGTTCGAATCAGCTAAGTAACAACACATATTTAATATAGTATATAGGTTTATATGCTAACTCATAATTAGCGTATAGACCTATTTATTTTTAAACCTCAAAACATAAAGTTATGAAGAAATTTATGGTTAATGCAGTCATCGCAGTCTCTTTAGGCGCCATGACTCTCAGTTCTTGTATCGGCTCATTCTGCCTTACCAACAACGTTTTGGATTGGAACAAGCGTGCTACTGACAACAAGTTCGTCAACGAATTGATTTTCATCGTTATCAGTCCTGCATACGCAGTATGTTCTGTTGCAGACTTGTTCGTGCTCAACTCTATCGAGTTCTGGACAGGCGAAAAGGTGATTGCCAATGTCGGCAAGACCAAGGACGTAATGGGTAAGGATGGTCGTATGTACGCCATCAAGACATTGAAGAACGGTTATGAGATTACCGACCCAGAGGGTGAGAAATCATACTTCGTATTCAACAAGAAGAAAAAGAGCTGGTCATACAGCAAGGACGGCGATATCCGTGAACTCTTCAGCTTTAATGAGGATGGCAGCATCCAGGCTTGTCTGCCAAACGGCGAGAAGATGAACGTTCCAGCCGACGAGAATGGCCTTTTCCAGGTTCGTATGGCAATGAACGATGGCTTCTATTACGCATTTAATAAGTAAACTATAGAAAATCGATAAAGGGGTGTGCAGATATTCAAATCTACACACCCCTTCATTATTTTATATATCCTTAAACTTTAAAGAGTTAACCTAATCCCCTCACAGCTTCTTCCAGCTGCAGAAGCGCCTGCTCCAGCACGCTTCTAGGCTCTGCCACATTCAGTCGCATGAAGCCTTCGCCACCAGGACCAAACATCTCACCGTCGTTCAAGGCAAGATGAGCCTTGTCGATGAACAGATCCAGAAGCTGGTCATGAGAGAGATTCAAATCCCGGCAATTCAGCCATACCAGGAACGAAGCCTGCGGACGGAGCGGACGGATGGCCGGAATATGCTCCTTGCAGAAATCCTCTACAAAGCGGATATTATCCTCGATATACGCCAGCATCTGCCTGCGCCACTCCTCCCCTTTCCGGAAGGCAGCAACCGTAGCAATCGGAGCAAAGAGCGTAGGCTCATCCAGTTCGTTGGCAGAGAGCCAAGGATAGAACTTGCTGCGTATCTCCTCGCTAGGAATGATGGCATAACTGCTCACGATACCCGCAATGTTGAAGGTCTTGGAAGGAGCCTGGAAGGTGATGCTGATATCGCGCGCATGGTCGCTGACAGATGCAAAAGGAATATGCTTGTGTCCGAAGAGAGCCATGTCTGCATGAATCTCGTCGCTGATTACCAGCAGATGATGCTCATAGCAGAAATCAGCCAGTCTCTGCAGGGTTTCCTTGTTCCAGGTAATACCTCCCGGATTATGAGGATTGCAGAGAATCAGCACCTTGCACTTCTCGTCACATACCTTTTCCAGATTTTCGAAATCCATCTCGTAATATCCGTCCTCACGCATCTTCAACGGATTGAAGACCACCTCACGGCCGTTTCCCTGCGGGGTGAGACGGAAAGGATGATAAACGGGTGGCTGGATGATGACCTTCTCATCTTCCTTGGTGAAGACGTTCACCACCAGTCCTATTCCCTTCACGATGCCTGGAATAAAGCGAATCCACTCGCGCTTCACATCCCACTGATGATGAGCCTTCACCCAATCGATGATGCTGGGCAGATAGTCTTCCGGCTCTACGGTATATCCGAAGAGCGAATGTTCCAGACGTGCCTTCAGGGCATCGGTGATGAAATCAGGGGTTTCGAAGTCCATATCCGCTACCCAGAGAGGCAGCAGATCGGTTCTTCCCCAGCGTGGCTGCAGCGCCTCGTGCTTGAGGTCGCCGCTACCCGAGCGGTCAATTATTTTATCAAAATCGTACTTCATACTTTGAACTCTTTTTACTTTGAACTTTGAGCTTTGAACTTTGAACTTTGAACTTTGAACTTTGAACTTTATGATTAGCATCAGCAATTGAATTCTTCGTTCTTCACTTTTCACTCTTCACTTTCTCTGCTCTTCACTTTCTCTGCTTTTCACTTACTCCAACGCCTGCTTGATGTCCTCAAACAGATCATCAACATCCTCCAGGCCGACGCTCAGTCTTACGGTTGTATCCAATACATCCATGCTCTGACGCATACGCTCCGAGAAACCGCCAAAGATGGTGCTGGCAGGATGGATGGCAAGCGAACGGTTGTCGAAGAGATTGGTGGCACGATGAATCAGCTTCAGATGGTTCAGGAAACTGAAACACGCCTCCTTGTCCTCCAAATCGATGCAGATCATCGCTCCGGCAGTCTTGCCAAACTGCTTCTTTGCCAACTCATGGAACGGATTATCCTCCAATCCCACATAGTTCACGCGCTTGATCTGAGGAAGCGTCTGAAGCTTTCTTGCCAACTCCAGCGCATTGCTGCTCTGCACGCGATAACGCGCATCGAGCGTCTCCAGTCCGATGGTCTGCATATAAGCCACCTGCGGAGTCATGTAGGCACCAAAGTTGAAAAGCATCTCGCCATAGAGTCGCTTGGCAAAATCGCCATGATATGGTGTACCGTAATCGATGACCACACCTCCGAGCGATGTGGCACCACCGCTGATATACTTGGAACTGGATACCACCTCGATATCCACGCCCAGATCCTTAGCCGAGAACTGGGTGAAAGGAATGATGGTTGTATCAGCCACCAGGGGCACATTCTTCTCGTGAGCCACCTCGGAGAGCGCCTTCAGGTCGGCCACCTCCAGCTGCGGATTGGTAATGATTTCAAGGAACACGCAACAGGTATTCTCATCGATGGCCTCGCGTACCTCTTCTATATTGGTCAGATCGCGCAGTCGGGCCTTCACTCCGAAACGGCGCAAGGTGGCAGCCAGCAAGGCATAGGTATTGCCGAAGAGATGCTTGGAACTGACGATGTTCTTGCCCTGTGCAGCAAGCGCCATCAGCGTATTGCTGATAGCAGCCATACCCGAATTGAAGGCTGTAACATGCTGCGCCCCCGTCAGCGCCTCGATGCGGCGCTCCAGGTTGGTAACCGTAGGATTCTCCACACGCGAATAGTCCGGAGCCTTGATCTTGTCAGTAAAGGCATCCGACATGATGGCTGCGTTGTCAAATTCGTAAGCCAGCGTATTATATACAGGAACGCTCAGCGAATCGTAAGCGTCTCTGCGTTCGTATGCCACATGAATGGCCTGAGTCTGTTTCTTCATTTTCTATTAATCTCTCTTTTTATTTTGTATTTGCTATATTTTGGCTGCAAAAGTACTAAAAAAATGCGATATAGAAATACCAAAGATTAGGTATTTTATAATAAAAATCAACTTTCTTCGTTAAATACTACATGAAACAGAAATTTTTTATCATTATAATATGCTTGATTGCCACCCTGAAGATGATGGCACAGGAATTCACGCTGCAGGGTAGAGTCACCGATGATGACAACAACCCCGTAGAACTTGCCACGGTTTCCGTCGTAAGCCAGGGAAAGGTGGCTTTCACTTCGCTCAAGGGAGAATTCAGCATGCATCTGCATTCTGCCGACAGCGTAGCCGTCAAATTCTCGATGATCGGCTACAAGACCAAGGTGCGCGTCCTGAGAAAGCCTAGAGGAAAGCAGACCCTCCAGGTGGTGCTACATACCGATGCCACGATGCTGGGCGACGTGAATGTGACGGGAGAGAAGATACAGTCTGACCAGACGCAGGAAATCAAGATCAAGGACATCAAGATGGCTCCTTCTGCCAACGGCAACGGCGTGGAAGGCATCATCCAGCAGCAGGCTGGTGTGAGTACCCACAGCGAACTTTCCTCGCAGTACAACGTACGTGGCGGTGCCTTCGACGAGAACTCCGTATATATAAATAATGTGGAAGTATACCGTCCATTCCTCGTCCGAAGCGGTCAGCAGGAAGGTCTTTCCGTCATCAATCCTTACATGGTAGACAAGATTGGCTTCTCTACCGGAGGCTACGGAGCTAAATACGGCGACAAGATGAGTTCTGCACTCGACATCACCTACAAGACGCTGAAAGCCAAGGGCAAGAAGCCTGTGGTGGAAGGAAGCTTAGCAGCCAGTCTACTAGGTACCGATGCCTATATCGGAATAGGAACCCGGAAGCTGTCATGGCTCAACAGCGTGAGATACAAGACCACCTCCTATCTCCTCGGTTCGCTGGAGACAAAGGGAGAATACAAGCCAAATTATCTTGACTATCAGACCTATCTGAGCTATCAGCCCAACAAGCGATGGAAGATAGACTTCATAGGATATATCTCTGACAATCATTACAACTTCGAACCGTCCGACCGCGAGACATCGTTCGGAACGATGGAGAACGTGAAGAGTTTCAGAGTATTCTTCGACGGACATGAGAAAGACCGCTTCCTCACCTATTTCGGAACCCTCGGCATCACCCGGAACATCACCCGGAAAACCAGTCTCTCGCTCCTGGGAAGTGCCTTCTACACCAAGGAACAGGAGAAATACGACATCCAGGGACAATACTGGCTCGACCAGACCGAGACATCGGAAAACCTGGGTGTGGGAACCTATTTTGAACATGCCCGCAACTATCTCTCTGCCCACGTGATGAGCGCCAAGCTGATGCTGCGCCACAAGGTACAGAAGCACAACGTGGAGGCGGCTGTCACCCTGAAAAGGGAACATATCGAAGAGTATTCCATCGAATACGAGATGCGCGATTCTGCCGGATACAGCGTTCCCCACACCGGAAAGGACCTCTATATGATTTATTCCATGAAAGCCCGTAACGAGCTGAATGCCAACCGTATGGAGACCTACATTCAGGACACCTACCGATTCTCGGGCGGTACTGCCGACAGCACCGGAAACGGACAGACGCATTACACGCTGAACTATGGTGTGCGCATGAGTCACAGGAACTTCAACCGCGAGACGATCCTGAGTCCACGTATCTCTCTCGCCATCATTCCGGCAAACCACGAGAACACCACGCTCCGCCTGGCAGCCGGACTATACTATCAGGCACCTTTCTTCAAGGAGCTGAGAGATACGACAACCGTCAACGGAGTGACCGTAGCATCGCTTAACGAGAAGATCAAGAGCCAGCGAAGCATCCATTTCATCGCCGGTTACGACTACCGTTTCCGCATGAACGACCAGCGGTTCAAGTTCTCTGCCGAGGCTTACTACAAGGCGTTGGGCAACATCGTACCTTATTCCGTCAGCAATGTCAAGGTGGTATATTACGGTCAGAACGAGTGCAGCGGTCATGCAGCCGGACTTGATTTCAAGCTCTATGGCGAGTTTGTACCGGGCACGGATTCCTGGCTCAGCCTCTCGCTGATGGATACGAAGATGAAGCTCAACGGCAAGAGCATCCCTCTGCCTACCGACCAGCGTTATGCCGTGAATCTCTTCTTCACCGACTACTTCCCTGGCAGCAAGAAATGGCGCATGTCGCTGAAGCTCGCCTTTGCCGACGGTTTACCTTTCGCAACCCCTCACAAGGAGTTGGAGACCAACAGTTTCCGTGCCACCGCCTATCGCCGTGCAGATATCGGAATGAGCTATCAGCTGCTCGACAACAGCCGTCACGAGAAGAAGACCTTCCTGAAGAACGTAACGCTGGGCGTAGACTGCCTCAACCTCTTCGGCATCGACAACGTGAACAGCTACTACTGGGTAACCGATGTCACCAACCAGCAGTATGCCGTGCCTAATTATCTGACAGGTCGCCAGCTCAATGCCCGCGTTCTCTTGGAATTTTAGAACCCAAAAGTGGAGATTTTTCACAATATTCTAAATATTTAACCGTAGATAGTTCGCTATCTGCGGTTTTTTTCGTATCTTTGCGCCCGAATTATGTGGTGACGGCCCGTTCCCCACCCCATCTATTCAGAAATACATTCTATTAAAGAATAAAGAAATAATACATAATAATCAATTATGAGCAAACAAGTAGAAAAGATTAAGGAGCTGATCGCTAAGCGCGAACAGGCTCGTCTTGGCGGTGGCGAGAAGGCCATCGAGAAGCAGCATGCACGTGGCAAATATACCGCTCGTGAGCGTATCGAAATGTTGGTAGATGCCGGCAGTTTCGAGGAGTATGATATGTTCAAGTTGCATCGTTGCACTAACTTCGGCATGGAGAAGAAGCAGTACCTCGGTGATGGTGTGGTAGCGGGTAGCGCTACTATCGCAGGCCGCCTGGTTTACGTATATGCTCAGGACTTCACCGTTAACGGTGGTTCTCTCTCTGAGACTATGGCACAGAAGATCTGCAAGGTAATGGATATGGCTATGACTATGGGTGCACCTGTTATCTGCATGAACGACTCAGGTGGTGCTCGTATTCAGGAAGGTATCTGCGCCCTCGCTGGTTACGGTGAGATTTTCGAGCGCAACATCCTCGCTTCTGGTGTTATCCCACAGATTTCTGCTATCATGGGCCCTTGCGCTGGTGGTGCCGTTTACTCTCCAGCCTTGACCGACTTCATCATCATGAAGGAGCAGACTTCTTACATGTTCCTGACTGGTCCTAAGGTGGTTAAGACCGTAACTGGTGAGGATATCGATGCAGAGCATCTTGGTGGTGCATCTGTTCACGCAACCAAGAGTGGTGTAACCCACTTCGCTGCAAAGACTGAGGAAGAGGCTATCGAGATGATCAAGAGCCTGCTCTCTTTCATCCCTAGCAACAACACAGAAGAGGCTCCACGCGTAGAGTGCACAGACCCAATCGACCGTATGGATGATACTCTGAACGAGATTATCCCTGAGGATCCTAACCAGGCATACGATATGTATAAGGTGATTGGCGCTGTAACCGATAACGGAGAGTTCTTCGAGGTTCAGCCTAAGTTCGCCAAGAACATCATCACAGGTTTCGCCCGCTTCAATGGTCAGAGCGTTGGTATCGTAGCCAACCAGCCATCAGCTTACGCAGGTGTACTCGATGTAAATGCCAGCCGCAAGGCAGCCCGCTTCGTCCGTTTCTGCGATGCCTTCAATATTCCTATCGTATCTCTCGTTGACGTACCAGGATTCTTGCCAGGTACAGGTCAGGAGTACAACGCTGTCATCCTCCACGGTGCACAGTTGCTCTACGCTTACGGCGAGGCTACCGTGCCAAAGATCACTATCACATTGCGTAAGAGCTATGGTGGTAGCCACATCGTGATGGGTTGCAAGCAGTTGCGTGCTGACTTGAACTTCGCTTGGCCATCTTCAGAGATTGCTGTAATGGGTGCCAGCGGTGCCGTTGCCGTTCTCTGTGGTAAGGAAGCTAAGGCTAAGAAGGAAGCTGGCGAGGATGTAAAGGCATTCCTGGCTGAGAAGGAGCAGGAGTATACCGACAAGTTCGCTAATCCATATCAGGCAGCTCAGTATGGTTACATCGATGACGTCATCGAGCCACGCAACACCCGTTTCCGCATCTGCCGTGGTTTGGCTCAGCTCGCAACCAAGCGTCAGAGCTTGCCAGCTAAGAAGCATGGCTGTATGCCTATGTAAAGTTGAACTTTGAACTTTGAACTTTGAACTTTATGATAAGTTTTCTGGGATAAGTTCTTTAACTGAGAAAGAATAAATGGATAAGAATATTTATGCTGCGATTGCCATGGCTCTCTATGAGTACCAGGGCAATAACGTACACGACAAGGAGCCTGGCATCATCACAATCAAGCCACGTCAGACGATGTGGAACGCCAAGTTCTTGAGTTTAACAGCTAAAC